>Ga0071330_1040281_pt1 | contig 29000 bp, 33 predicted proteins | sample GBScel77sediment_FD_63802 | JGI IMG/M metagenome (GOLD analysis project Ga0071330, IMG submission 63802) | Hot spring sediment microbial communities from Great Boiling Spring, Nevada - Cellulolytic enrichment Sediment 77C v2 (version 2) | ecosystem: Environmental > Aquatic > Thermal springs >...
CACAACGACGTTGAATCCGATTCTGCCTTCCCAATAAATCGGCAACTTGAGATACTATGTTGGTTGCTAATGGAACTAACTGTACACCTACTACTACGATTGAGATGGAAATATCTGTAGATGCTAAATGTGATCCAGCAAGATCGAGTTTTGCTTAATTTCGTTCACAACAGATCTGGCGTTAGTGAAATCCAATCTATCTATTTTGATGTTGGACTAATAAACCTTCGCATCTGTGCCATTGAAGGCGTATTTACCGGCGTAGCGCTTAAAGTATTCGCTAAGTAATCCTCCACCTTGCAACAAATCTATGATCTGCACTTTTCGTTGAAAGATTCCTAACCGCTTTTCTTGCTACAATTTGGACAATTGCTGGAACCACAATGCGTATCTCGTGTCATTTGGTGGCACGAGCTTCACGACAGCCAAACCGCTGAGCAACAATCTGGCGTTGAACATGGATTGCTGAACGTCATCGAACGTGACTGTGTATTGTCTGTTGTTAGTGTCAAACGGAGGAGCGTTCAACCACACGTAGGCTAATACTCTGTCGTACGGGTCAAATAAGCCTTCCCAACGTCCAGTACCTTCGTTGTAACTGTATGAGCCGATTTCTAGGTACACTATTCTGCCAGGTTGTAACGTGAGCTACGTGAACATGAAAGAGTCTTGAAAATACGGCTCGTCGCTCTCTGGACAGTTAACACCGATCAATCTGACCCTATAATTTTTGTTCGCTTCTAAGACCTTGACAAACGTTCCATCTGGCTTTTGAGCGTTATAATCGCTCAACAGCTCCACTTCTATAGTGTCGCCATCTATCACCTATACAACTTTAGCCTATAACAGCTTATCTTCTGAGATCGTGTACAAATAATCACTCATGTTCGTTTGCTCCTACACTTAGCGATTGAAATGTTTTCGAATAGCTGTAATCGTACTACACGAAATTGGAAATCAATTGAACTGGAGTCTAATCTGGGATCAACGTGAATCCCGGTTTAGTTATGAACACGTCTTTAAGGTCTATGTTTGCGCTAACACGCTACAATGTGCTATCTTGCACGAGCATCTATACTCTCATTTGTTCAACATAATACACCGTGGGGGAAAATTGCTCGCATGCGCCGATGCTCAACAGCATCCCAAAGATGTTCTAATAATGCATGTTGAAAGATATGACTCCGCCAACAGCACGTTGAGATGTGGAATAAAAAACCGGTTGGAAACTGGTTATGGAATAAACTGGCCAAGCGCCTTGTCTATCGTAAAATTGCACAGCGAGTGCGTTATCCAACTTCACATGAATCGTCTTGTGAATGAGATACAAGTCTGTTACTATGCCTGAGGGGAAGATCTGATTCATGTCTTCTCATCCCCAGTACACGATCTGTTGCTAAATGTTCAGGAACGAATTGCTCGGCAACTCACGCTCGTACGGGGTATACAACTGCTAAGGTTGAACGCCAATTGTTCCTTCTTGTTGGTTCATGACTTTGAGAGATACGATCTTTTGCTTCTAAGCGTTCTATGTGAATCTATAAAGCATTATTTGTCCTTCTGGGGAAATCGTGGATAACTCAATTGAGGTTTCGACTATCTTCACTCCATAGAGAGTCCACACGAACGTGCTGATATCCGACTTGCTCACATCTATGTATTCTGGAATTCCAACTATGAGTATGTCGAACGGTGGTAATTCTTCTGCGGATACGCTAACTAATTGCATATCCTTTCTGCGTAACTAAAGTAATCGCTCGAACAATTTGAAAAAGGAAGGATAAGAGTTGGCGGGTACTGTGAAAGTACCCGCACAAACCGTAGCTCCATAACTGTAACCAATCTATTCTTTATTACCAAACGAAAATACCGGTTTTGTGTCTTGAGGCGTTGTGAACGTTATCTGAGCTATGTCGTCTAACGTTTCAAACCTTTGTTGGTCGACATCCTACTAGACTCCGACGATAACAGCGTTCGACGGCGAAAAGAAGTATTTTTTAGCCATTCACATCCCGCCGTTTGAAATTATCAACCAAAATACGCTTCTTCGAGTGTTCTGGACACAGATCTGGCTATAAAATTCACACTCTCAAATATCGCTTCCCTACCTGCGCTAACGGCGTAATCGTTGTTCAGAAATTCCAATCCGTGGAATATGATCTTTTCGTATCTCATACCGATCGTGCTGTTGTTATCGTCGCGCAAATATTCCACGGGAGTGACAAGTATCAACTTGATTGGCGGGATCTCATCCAAATATATCGGTGGCAATTTGGCGTATTCTGTGAGCTACACAGGCTGTGGTGACAACTGAGCTTGTCTGTTACCATCCAACCCGAACGCTTGAACCAAATCGCTTGGATTCGAAAATCCTAGAGTCTGCAAGATCGGTGCTGCGACGTTGTTCAAGAAATTCTCTATAGTGCCGTAAATGTCTTCGAGCTCTTGTTTGCCACTGATTCTGTGCACAACTGGCTCACGATACGTGGCTTTCTGTTCTTCCTACACGTACCAGAAATAAGCGATGAGTTTAAACTAGAAGGATTTTTCCAAAACCACACCAGTCATGTTACCGGCGATAGTTCTCGCGCCACGAGCTATGGTGATTGGAATCTTGGAACCTATGACTGGCACTGGTACCTTCGCTCTCTAAACTTGATACTAAAAATCCTGCAATGTGCCTATAGAAATCACTTTTTCAACTGGCTTGGGAAATTCTATAGAAATTATAGTGTTCGACGGTGTCGCAAGCACTTCTCTGTTTGTCATGTCTCAACACCCGCCTTTCATTGTGTTTGCTCAGGCTACCACGGTATGATGGATCTCGCAACCCATTCGGCTCTTTCGGCAAGCGCGACGTCGTTCACAGTCGCAACTAGTGTAGAACTTGTGAATTCCAAACCGTAGATGACCTGTCCACTCTATTTGCCAGTCTCGTCGATACCGTACACTATGATGTCCAACGGCGGAAGCATGTCCAACGAAACAGGTTTCATCTTGTAGTACGTTTTGTGTTCGATCTTGAGAGACGCATTGTCCGGATTGCCATACAAGTAATCTTCGATAGGATTGTAGATCTGATACTCGTCGTCTGAAACGACAACTTCATATGCGTCTGGAATCTGCTCGGCGATTTCAAGCAACAAGCTCTTGTTCAACACAACTCTGTCTATTATTCCGGAAACCAGCCTGAAACCTCTACCATAACCCAGGGGTTCAATTCTACCAAGCTACAACACCGGCAGTTTCCTTCTATCTACGGTGACCATGAAGTTAGTCTACGAGCCAAGAACATAGCCGTTAGACAAAAGCTATATCACTACGTTGTTTGGAGAAAATGTCGAGTAAGTTGACATTCTCATTCACACTCCTTTTTATCCAAAATGTTTATCTTCTTATCGACGTGTGGTGATCAAACTGTGATATTGGAACGGATACAACGCTCTGGCAACGAACTCTAATCTTTCGAGCTACACGACATCCGTTGAGCGTTTCTAATAGCTGTAGGTGTGAAATTCGACATCTACAAGTTTCGCTGAAGAGTAGAACACCGCTCCATCTTGCTCCATATAGGGTTTGGTGGACACCAAAATAAGTTCTTCGAGTTTGAGAGTGTCTATCGAGCTTTCGAGTATCTTATAAAGAGTCACGGTGTTGCCATATATCTGCTTTTCTATGATCTCCAAATTTCTGTCATTGAGACTGTTTTCTCCCTCTGTATCGGCGATGATTCTTTTTTCCACCTCGGTTATGTACGTGGTATTCGATTTCAAAAATTCGTCCAATTTGGTAACGTCGATGACTATGGAGTCTATACTACCGGATATGAAGAGCTAACCACGTGAAATCGCCGCAGCTTCAGCTTTGCCAAACACGAATATTGGAACCTTTCCACGTGTGGTGTTGATCATTATATTCGTCGCATTACCTATAACATGGTATTCGATGTCGCCATCTTGGTTTTTAATGCCATACACAACTAACTAATCTGCTGGAGTGTATGGAATGTTTTTAACATCAGTCGCCATACTCATCACCCTTTAAAGCTGGGGGGACGAACCCCCCAGCGGGTTTGAATATCATCAACCAACGTGGTATTCGAACTTCACGTTGAGCGTGATGACTTCGATTTCTGCGAACGCTCTGATCGTGGCTTTCACATTGATAGCGTTGATAGAACCGCCTGTTACGTCTGGTTCAACTGTCACGACTCCACCTGCGATTTTACCTGTGGAAACAAAGTTGTTGGTGTAATTCTGCATAGTTGACTGCATGCTCATTCTCACAGTGCCACTGTTGGGTTGTCCAAGGAACTTGTCCGCTATCTATCTGAGACCGTTCACATACTCGTTGATAACCAGAATGCTGGAAATCTTGGAGTACTAAGAGTTCGCTGGCGCCATAGTTCTACCAACCAATATCGTCGCAACCTTGGTGTATCCCGGTTTGTTGTAGAGCTAAGTGATACCTTTGCCAGAGAGCGTGTTCGCCTGATCGAGTGTGATGTTCTCAAACAGTGTCACACCAGGCAACTGCAGATTGATCGGACCAGTGTACACTTTATCCTTCAACAGCTTGGTTCCGACATAGAGCGCAAGATCCGTGACGGTGTCGGTAACGTTAGGAATCGTGCCATGACCCGCAACAACAACAACGTATCTTCCAAATGCCGCTCTGTCTTCCGAAGTGAGTGTCGATGCGTTTGCGAGCTTATTTACCCAAGCTTTGAGTGCGCTGTAGGTGTAGTTCGCAGGTTCGACCGTACCGACGTAAGCCAACACGCTCTTGAACTGAGTGCTCTGAGTCTATGCGAACTGACCAAGCAACGCAACTGCGTTTTTACCCTCAGAGAACGTGTCTGCGTATTTCACCTCAGGACAATAGACTATGTCCACCGGAAGACCGGTCACGAACTGTGTGGCTTCTACCAAAGCGTCGTAAAGCTCATCGTTCGAAGCAGGTTGCTCTGCGTACTGGAACACGAAGCTACTAACATCGTTCTCTCCGAGTGTATCTGTCGCCTCGATCGTCAATCCCAAAGTTTTGCTGGTGAACGGCAACGTGACGTTTCTGAGCTCTTCGATTACCTTGTCGTTGATGAGTATATTCACAGTTCCGTCGCTGTTCTAACTAACCTTCAGTTTGAAGTTAGCTCTCCAAGTTGGTTCTCCAGTCCAAGAGACTTTGAATTTACCTGCGGTCACATTCCCGTCGTTTTGAGCGTCGCTAAGTGATGTTGGATAAGTACCTCCTACCAAACCAGCGACCTTAACACTCTTCTTTCCAATTCGCACAACTACAGGGATAATCTCCCAACCGCTGGTTTCTCCAACTATAGACGCGTACAGTCCAAGCTTGGAACCTGTGCCAAACATGCTCGCAAGCATGTTGCTGGAAACTATGAAGTACGGCTCGTTGAAGAGTATTGGTGTTCCATCTGCGAACTAATCGGCATCGTGCGTTGCGAAAATCAGCTACTTCGGCAAGCTGTCGTCGAATGTTGGAACCTGCGTCTCAACAGAAATGTTCTAAATTACTCCTGGCAAGTTTGGATACAACCTGAGATCTGCCATGTTCAAATGCCTCCTTTATACAATTAAATGGTTTCTAAATAGATGTTGATCTTCCTGATAACATCCTGTGTCGCTTCGATTCTCTGCACGGTTTGAACGTAATACTGCAACTGTATATGGAACTACGTTGTACCGCCTATGTCTACAACCTCGTCTGGTTTCTGCTCCCAAAAGATCGGTAACTGTAATCCCTTTTCTGCGAACAATGGCGCACTGATCTACATGTAATTGATGAAATGCTCCTACTACTGCTACTAACGCGTGTAATCCGTCGAATAGAACGAAAAGCCTATTAAATTGTCAAATCTGAACTCATAAGTTTGAGTGTACGCCAACCCACTCGGTTCCTGTCGTGAATTAACAAAATACGGTCTCAAATAAGTCCGCTCTTGAAATGGTGTTTTCATCGAAGCGGGTTGTCTCTGTAGCAACTTATAAACTAACAAAACTCCGTTAGACTACTAAGTCATTTCGTTGGCGTATGAAATTGGCCGAACTGTTGCGATGTATGGAAAATTCACAGCTTGCAAATACGCATTGAAGCCTTTCTAAGCTACAGCCACAACTTCCATGTAGGATTTCAGTTCAGCCTTTAACATACCGCTTGACCTCCTAGACAGATCCGTATACTTCGTACCCTATAACTTCGCCTTTGTACTCCACAGAGTGAACTACAGTTATCGTGTACTCTTCGACGGGTTTGTAGCCGTCTTTGGTTTTCTCATACAAACACATGTGTCCCTGTTCTTTGGGTCTAATGTTATACTTCGCTGGCACGAACTACTTGACAGATAGCTAAGTGTACTCAACTGGTTCTGTGGCTTGCAACTATGTGCCTATAGACCTTTCAGTTGAGCTCAAGTTGAACAGAGCTTTCACGATATACTATTTGCCGTCCGTCTATTCAATTAGTACAACCTTACCAAGATCATCGATAATACCATTCACCAATTGGTCCATTTACGAACTGTCCTCTCCAGAACCAGTATTCTAAGAGCGTATTCAAAGCGTTTATCGCCTTTTGATGAATGTTTGGATCGTAATACTACGAACCACGAGTTGCCACAGTCGGAGCGAACTACACGTGCTCTTCGATAATGGATTTTTCCATGTCTTTCAAATAATCCAGTGTAGCTGTGTTCAGTTGACTATACGATATCTTGAAGTTGTCGATAGACACGCTATCGCCGGCAACCAACTGCTTGGTGGTCAACAGCGTTCTCAGCACTTCGAAATGCTAATACTTTTGCAAGAACAAGCGCTGTTGCGGGGTTATGTTACTAACACCTATGATTTGAGTGTTGAAAATTTCTTCATAGCGCACCATCTACTACAGCTACTAGTAATACAACATCTCGTACGTGACGTTCTGCTGGTACTGTCCAAATTGTTTTTTCACATACTCCACGTTTATGTGCGGTTTGAGATTCGTCAAACACACGAATTCAAAACTCTTTGTGAATCCGTCGAATGGCACGTTGTAGAAATTCACGTACACCAAAGCGTTCTACGGCTATTCTATGTATCCAGAAACTATGTTTTCGTTGTTCCACACCAACGGAGTGCTGGTATTGGTAACAGTCAATTGAGTTCTCTGCACATCTCCAACGAAAGCGTCGACAACGATTTGCTATTGAAATGCGCCTGAAATGTTTTTGGAGAAAATCGCCGAAAACACGTTGCCAAACAAGATTTTTGTGTATTCGACACCAACGTCTGTTGGTGTGGAAATTTCGATCAGATCTACAATCTCGGTGGCTTCTTCTGCGTTCGTGATCGTGAATTGCAACTAAAAACTCTCTGTGAGAAACTCGCCATCCACGCTCAACAGTCTTTTGTTGTTGAACAAATCAATTCCCGTTAGAAACAGATAGTACTCTCCGTTGTATTGAGCGTGTGGTTTGATTCTCAACTCGTTGTCACTAATCTGATACTCGAACTCTACCGTCGTGCCACCATACTCGATATACACCATCTAAGGTGTGAATGTGCTGGCGTTTATAGGTTTAGAGAAGGTCAAAACGATCCATTCGGTGTTAGCCATACTACCGCCGTTCTCTGGATAAGACGCAATAACCTTCACGCCAATGTCACTCCTTGCGGTGATGAATTAACAAAAAAGAAGGCGCCGGACCCGGCGCCTCATAAGAACTGATCAGTACAACGCAGAGTTTATTTACCGTTTCACGGCTGGATGCTGTAGAACGGAGCAGGATCAAACGTCTTAACTACTTTAATGTTCGTGATCTTGCCTATAGCGGCACCGCCAAACTTCGGAGCCATACCGTAGCGCTCGTAAATCTTGAGCCTTCTGATGTCTCTGAGTGGATCATCGAAATCGGCGGTTGTGGGTTCTTCTGCGACGAACAGATATCCAACGTTAGCCGAATCGAGTATGTAGATTTCCGTGGTCTTTTCACTGCCATTGACCGTGAACGGCACAAACCTTGACAGAATGACTCTGAGCGGTTTACCAATGATGCCAGTTGGGAGCTCTATGGCTGCAATGTGTCTACCCTCGAGATTCGTTGTCTTACCGAGAGCTTCGTACACATCCGGCTGTCCGCCTCTGATTTCAGGCCAGCGAATGAGCGAACCCTTCTCGCCAGCCGTTGCGTAGAAGAACGAGCGGAGCGTGCCATTGAACGCAAATATTGGGTATGCGAGAGGATGCATGATTATCGTGTCTGGCACGAAACCTTTTTCCATCATGGCGACACAAGCTTCGATGATGTCATCGATGGTGAGACCGCCGTTCGCATTTCCGTGTATGTCTACTCCAGAACCGCCGTCTTTAACAGTCTGCGCCGTTTTGATGAACATATCAATAGCTTTCTTTTCCTTCCATCTCGCGAGCGCCTTCAAACCTTCCTCGATCTAGCTGTTGACGATGTCATACCTCGAATAAGCTATAGCTTCCTCGGTGATAGAAATCATGAGTCCAGCTTTCTGGATGGTAACTGTTGCGAATGCTCCACCGCCAACTTTGAGCGTCATTTCTGGATACTCTGAACCTTCTGGTACATCCAGATCCTGACCTATAGCGCCTTGGAAGGTTGGAACCTGAATCGCCAAAGACGGTCCAGTGTCAACGTTGACCTTCTCCAGAAGTTTTGTGACCACGAGCGTGTTGTCATACACTTCGCCAGCAATCTCAGTTATGACTTTTGGAAAGTAATAAGCGAACTCCTCGGATGTCAAAAGGTCCTTAAGCGTGTATTTCTGGGACTTGTCAGAAAGTTTTCCACCGTTCCTCAACAGCTTCTTAAAAACTCGGATTTTTGCTTTTTCTTCCAAATCCGCTTTCAGCTATTTGACAATATCGCTGTCTCCAGCTGCCATACTAATAAGTTCTTCTTCGACAATTTGTTTCACGTAGTCCCTAAATTCCATGATCTATAACCTCCTTTTAGATAACAATCATATCCAGAGCTGGATCAACAGACCTTTTTTGGTCGTAAGGTCAATACCGTCCATGATACCAGCTGTCTGTTTGCCAGGAAGACCAGATGCGAACTCCTCAGGAACGTACTCGACATTCTCAAGACCGCCAGTGAAGCTTGGATCCGCAACGACATCGATGAGCTTGATCAATCTGCCAACCACGAAATCGAGAGCAACATTTTCCTGCGATGCCAGCGGTACAGGAAATCCGGATGCGTCCAGTACCAACAAATCGCCAGCTGTGTAGGCAACAGAATCGTGTGCACTATCTACACCAAGCAGAATAACAGCTTTCTGCAACAGACTGACACCCTTCTGGGGTTTGAACCACGGATCGTTGTAGTCTTTGAACACATCTGTTAGCGCTACACCTATGGGTTTACCAATTTTGACATCGGCTGTTTCTGTGGTACCAAGCTTCTTTGTGCTCGTCTTAGCTGCGGTCAAGCTTTCACCGGTGTCGATGTCCACTACTCCGTGTTCAACATCGGTCTGGGTGTAAGTGAGCGTTTTTTCACCAACAAATGCCGGAACGAGATATCCATTCGCATCGAGCGTCACAAACGTTCCTTTCTTGATGACTATACCGGCGTTGAGAACTGGGTCAACGTTCACGATTGGTAGATACGGAGCGGGTTTGAGATTCAGACCTCCACCAATCTGAATCCCATCTGAGTACTTTCTGAAGTTCGAGTGTTCCTAGCTTGGGTAAAGCGGTCGAGAATTAATCAATCTTGCCATGAGTTTTTACCTCCTTAACGCTTATTTGCCAAGGATTTTATTTAGCACCTTGTTAACATCCACCATCTAAAGTTTTTGCGGATTTTCGTCCTTAACAACCTCTTTGACCTCATCTTTCGGTGCGTCCGCTTGAGTTGGAGCGACTTCCTCTTTAGGTTCTTCTGGTTTTTCCTCTTCTTCGTCACACTCTTCGCAATCCAGCAAAGCTTCAACGATCGTCAAGAACTCCTTTTCTAGCATAGCCAACATGTCGATAGAATAATTGCTGTAATGATCTTTTAGCGCTTTCAAAGACTCGTCATCTGCGACATTTAGAATGATGGATTTGAGAAACACAACTTTGTCAACCAAAGAATCTTTCAATCTTGCGTTCAATTCGTTGTATGCTTCCTGAAGCTTATTATAAGCGTCCTGCAACTGCTATAACTGATTTACGGTATCTTCATACTTGCGAAGAAGTTCCTCATGTTCGGCTTTCATTCTATCCAGTTCCTCCACAACAATACCTCCTTGTACTTTATCTTGCAAGGATGAATTAACATTCGCATCCTGTGTTTTTTCTACATCTACGCCTATATGCTTCTAAGCCTCTTCCAACGGCACTAACTCAAAATCAACTATACCGGCGTATTGATCGGCTGGTACGTTTACAAAACTCACCTCTTGGTATCTTATTCCAACAGGAATCTAATAAGCTGTGATACCGTCGTATTCCTCACCCGGAATGTGCGTGCATCTGTTTGGATCTTCTTCGTCACATCCACCATACACGCACATATGTTTGCCACACACGCTACAAATCAAATCATCGCAAGTGAAACCGACACTCACGGTTTTATAAATCCCGGCGAGGATTTTCTGTATCTATACCTCGTCTGTTACGTATCCAACAACCAAAACCACGCCAGAAGCCTCTGCTGGCAATATCTACTGAGGGTTCAAACCCAACTGGCGCTACACGCTCTGAACGTTCGTTTGATCGACATAGAACTATTCCTAGACTCTTCCTACCGCATCTGCGCTCTCATTGTGATGTACCAATATTGGAACATTGTACGGTTTGGTCCAAGATTGAATCTATTGTTTGACCTCGTTTTTGGTGTATATACGATTGTTGATTGGCATGTCTGTGTGCGTTGCGGCGATTATGACTCTCAACTATTTGTTGCTTATATCCGCATCTTTTAAACGTTCGGCGTGCACTTCAAAATCGATATGCAACATAAATGACTTCCTCCTTGTTAGTAACATCGCAAATTAATTAACTATTCGGTTCAATCACTTTTTTCGTTCGACTCAGAATGCTGATTTTGAGGATTCAACAAATTTTCCGTTTCCTAACCCTTCTCAGGTTGCGTAGATTTCTAACTCGGTGCGCTCAACAACAACGTCGGTATCTTCACTCTGTAGATGTACATATCTTCTTGGTCGACTGTTGGATTCAAACCGAGCAATGTTCTAACTTCGGTTTGAGTTATCACCGAATGCTCGTACAGATAAGTGTAATGCGTTCTGAGTTTGATCATGTAATCCAAATCTGGATCGTTGAACATCAACTTTGGCATAGCGTCTCCCAATTTTCTGGGATCAAAACCAAGATCGAGAAGCAAATGTTCCAACACCTCATGTTGGAATTGAGCTGCGAACTACCTTTGAAGTTCTCTCTAACGAGCTAGTCCGGTGTTTATAGACACTTCAGCCGTGGCTCTGTTAGCCTATCCAGCTTCACCAAGCATGATTGCGGACAAACCCAACGCTCCATAGACTCTGTGACGTATGCGATCATAAAAACCGAGAATTTGTTCCAACACGCTGGTTTGAGCTATCTGCACACTGTGATTGTGTGGCTAAACTATGATTCCATACGGGTCAGTCTCGTTCAACATCTGACTGGTTTGAGTTATCTCCTTCTGAGATTTTGTTGGGAAATTGTTGTTTCCAACGTTGTACATCGCTATCATCAACTTACCTTCGCTGACGAGTTGTTCCATGATCATTTCCAACTTTCTCAACATGAGAATGTCATCGATCACTTCGAAATAAAACGGTCTGCCAAAACCCGTGACGATATCATAATCGTACTAAATGTGAGCAACGTTGTATTTTGGAAACACACGCTACGAAGAAGAAAACGTCGATTTGGTGACGTTGAACTCTGGATCTGACACGAATATAGTCGAAATCTGTGGATTCATCAACAAAGTCAAATCTTGTTTGTAGTTCACCACTTCACCAAAAGAGTTTCTTTCAATGGCGATAGACAACGGATGCTAAACAAAAATGCTCGAGATGGGTTCTAAAGTCTAATTGTTGTACTTGTACTGTTTACCTGAGGTTTTGCCAGCTTTTCGTTGGAATATGTAGATCTAATTTCCGAAAGCCACGAAGTGCTTGAACGCATCTCTGATCAACTCGTACAACGTGCTGTTGGAATTGACTTCTATCTCGTTCAATCTGCGTTGAATGGCTTCGTTCACCTTCTAATCCGAGCTTTGAATGACAAAGCCGTTTTGCAGCTACAATTCCGTGTAAAGCGAAACAATCTGTTTCACCAAACTGTCCGTGCGATAAATCTTATAAAGCTTCAACAACGACGGGTTGATTTGAAACCCAGTTGGTTCAATAACCTTGATTTTGTCTTTTTTCACAGATCGCTAAGCGTCCTAGAACAAAATCTCAGATTGATCCGTTTTCTTTCGCCTTTTGAAAAAATCCCAAATCGCCATTCTGTTCACCTCACACCTTTGACAAAAAGTCCAACAGTTTGTTTATGCTTTCCGCCAAATTCTTCAAAATTGGTATGTCGCTCATTTGTTTTAGTAGTTGACGTAGAGCTGGAACATCGAACATTTGGCTTATACGTCTGAACAAGTAACTTTCAGATGCGGTTTCTATTTGCTTGTCTCTGTTCAGAACGCAAGCCTTCAACATATCCATAGATCGAATTGAATCCATGGCGCTAACCGTGTTTTTTACAGTTTGCCACAGTTGTTTCTACTAATTTTCGTACTAGAATCTGCGTCTGAACGACAAATTCTTAAATAGACTCAAAAACTACAGATTAGTGAACTACTCTTCCAATAGCCTGTAGATGAATTTGAAGAGGAGAACTATCAACACAGAGAGCAAATCATCTACGATGTTCAAAATCACAGATCCAGACATGACATCCAAGAACTACGAGGTAAAGTTCACTATAGTTTGACAATTAACATATCCTGTCGAACCGCCAACAACATCTGGTAGATATCTACTGTCGAACACATCGTGTATTCTTTTAACCTTCACATTCTCGTTGCCGTAGTAGTACAAGAAATTGCTCTTCAACACGGAAAAATAGAACAAACGATCTCTTAGACCTCTTGCCAGCGCATTTATAATCTACTGTTTTATCTGATCCTAAACCAATATAGCGACTTGTATCAACGACTAGACCTACTATGCGAGTATGGATTGAACTATACCTTCCAACACGCCAAGTATCTACGAACCAATACTGGTGGGGTTTTTGAAAGTGCTCATGACGTTGGAGAAAAATTGCATCATGTCTGAAATGTTATAAGTCAGATCAAAGAAGGCATCTAAAGAGCGACTGCCGTTTATAACCGCAGGCTCGTAAAATCTTTTGTAAAACTCATCCACAGCTTGGTTCAATATTGTTCTGATCGAGCTGAACGAGATTTGAAACCTCTGCAGTTCTGCGTTCACAGTCTTCATGAACCTTTCTCTGTGATATTGAAAATCTGGCAGTTTCGTTTTGGGATCTATTTTCACAATTCTACCGCCATTAAAATCACGATTGGTGAAATACCAAAACAGAATGTATTTGATCAAACAACAGCTTTCGCCAGTTAGAGTGGTTTGCAAAAACAAATTCGTTCTGTTGAGAATATCGTTGGCAACCTCGTTCTAATAAGACTAGAACTCCAGAGCGATATCGTAGAAATTGAAAATTGCTTCTTCGTCCTCACTTTTGAACCCGTACTGTTCTTTTATTCGTCTTCGCTCTTCGACTCTTCTAAACAGGTTGTTTCGACGCCTTCGTGACGGATCTGGCTTTCTCAGCGCTGGATATCCAGAATACACACTACTTGGCTTCGTGCTCTGACTCTGCTGAGCTTCCCTCTGTTGCAATTCCTCTTCGTTCGAAGGAATTGTCAAATCTTTCACAACATCTTCGGTTTTGACAACGTAGTTAGAACCGTCCAGCTCGGATTGTTGTCTCTCTTCGGCTGGAATGAATTGTTGTCTTCGATCCTCGAGCTCTTGCAAAACTTGATTGATATCCAATTGAGCGCTTTGTCCAATAGTGCCGATTAGATCTTTGATGGTGTTAATCAAACTTATAGTTGTGTGCAAATTGAGAAGGTCTATGGTATAAACCAACTCTTCTGTGACTTGCGAATCTGGCAAATTGCTAACTGCGGTTATGATTTGCTAAGCCTAATTTCTCACATCCGGATAAGCCACAATCACGTACGGATCGTTGTAACGAGTTCTGTACAAGAACTACTCGTCATAGACGGTTATATCGTTGTCTTGAACTTTCAAATATCCTATTTTTCGACTCTGCTTCGCCAATTCGAGACACCTTTTTATGTCCATTCAAAACACCTCAATCGTTGAGTGGCTTGTTAGGAACATTGTACATGTCAAACGTTGTGTCCAATATGTTTCCAACAATCTGTCTTACTTGAGCCACTGTAAAGACGGTGCCGATTTGAGAACACTACCAGTTATACCCCATCTACAGCATCGCCAACACTCTGCGTTGGTCGCGGTTCATCCATCCGACATTGGTGAAACGCAACTTGCCGTTTTTGACAACTTGCACGAGAAATTCTTTACCGCCAATGTCTGTGCCTATACGCATGTTCGCTCTGAATCGCATAAAGGTACACATGAGCTAATACTCGTTCAATGCGAACCAATATATGATGTCTTCGTACCACTGAATGATGGGTAACCACCCAAAAGGTCTAATACCCAATATACTGATGCTTCTCAACACCTCAAACACCCAATTGATCGCTTCTTCTATTGGTTTGATACTGAACTACAATAACAAGCGCATAATGTCTATGTCCTAATTGAAATTCAAAAGTAGCATCCACATCAGCGCCGTTTTCCAATCCACGTCGATGTAACAAACATAATCCATCAGCTGTTTTTGAGAGCCAACATTCACACCAGTGGTTGAAGGTTGAACAACGATTTGAAGCTAATTGAATGCGTCTTGAATACTGTCGTACGAATCGGTAATGTTGTTATTTCGCACAAACTACATCAATTCCTTCATGAAATCATCCAAAGTGCCAGAATAATTGTAAAACGCCTCTATCACGTCCGAAGTTGTGATGGTTGGTTTGTCTATGATCATATCGCTTTCACCGTCGTCAAACACATCTGTTCCGCTATCATCAAACTCTGTTACATCGAAGTATTCCGTGTAATTCGAACTGTCTGGTTTTTGTTGCGGTTCGTTTATCTACTCAATCAGCTTTTGAGTTTTATCGGACCAGTCTGTTTGTTCAGTTCGTCGTCTAACAATCTCTTTCATCGTTTTGGGTCTCAAATCCAAGTTTGTGACTAGATAAACCCCGCTGGAGTTGACAATCCAAGCTGCGGTACCATCTCTGGATGGATAAGCTGGACCCAACGAAGTGTAAATGGGTTTTATGGAAAACTGGCTCAGAATCTATTGCTTTGGTGGAATGTTCTATTTGTAGACTTCAACAGCCATTATCAAATCTTCGGTGGTTAATTCCGCACGTTTAGAAAACTACGTTGGTCTACTGCTGATCGTTTGATTCGTATCAACATGCCGTGTTTCACCACTGACCTAACCAGGCACATCTTGTTCTATCATGACTCTGCCATATCGACGTATCGTTTTGATCTACTCGAGAAGTTCCTAATCCACGTGGACTTTTATAAGCGTTTTGTTGAACAACCTGTTCAAAATCGCTTTGGCTTTAACCTTCAAAACATGAATGATAACAGATAACGGGTTGAGTTTCAATTCCCGCCGTTTTCGTACCTTGGGTTTTGGCACTTCGGTTTGATGCTCAACATTCTGCTATCCAGTGGGTTTATGAGGTAGAAATTTCAATCATTACCACCTTCTCTTGTAGAGTTTGTACAATGTATCCCACTTTCTAACGGCTGATTTGTCTGGACTGCTTCGCACCGTCTACTATACAATCTATGACACACCAGGTGAGGAATAACTCACAGGCTGAACTTCTCCACCTCTGGGAACTTCGTCCTTCACCAAATACAAACCATAAAGCTAAAGAAGCATAGATTCGAGCGTGTGCACATTGTCTTTCGTGTATTTGATCACGCCGTTTTCTAAAATCTTTTCCACCTAGTACTGTCTCATTTGACCAACAAGCTTGTAACGGGTATCTTGGCTCACTGGTAAGATCAATTTGCCATTTTCGAGCATACGTGTCACCAATTGGACCATAAACATCTTCGCAGGAATTTTGGTGTAAGTGCCAGAAATTGGATCAAAGGTTTGAATTTCATCCCCGAAATTCACAGATATGATTTTATCCACATACTCTGGTCTGTTGTCGTTCGCCCATTTCTTCAAGGCTTGAATTTGTGTTACGCCAAATCCTTCATCTAAAACGACGATCCTCGGTTCGTACGATTCTATCAGATGCACGATCTGTTGTATCTAAGCCAATTGAGTGAACTCGCTTGGTGGCACAACCACGATGTTCGAAATTCTAGTCTTATCTAAATGCGGTTCATATCTCTATATGACTATGTGCACACCCTAAACCGATTCGTTCCAATCTACGCCTATCGAGTAAAAGCCTGTGGGAGGTGGAGTGGGATCAAAATCGTAATCTTCCAACTATTTGTCGATCAACTCGTTTTTGAAAACCATGTCTTCCTAAACCGTGAACTCAGCCAGTATTTCACGTTGGTAGGTCTCTTTGTCCAAAGTTCTTTGAAACTCCAAATCCTGATCCACACTGTATATTTCTTTGACTTCTTGGTAAGTTCTATGAAACTCTTTGAAACCCGGATCGTGACACCACTGGTAAAAATACGTTCTTCTACCAGATGGCGTTGAAGCCTACAACAACTCCGTTTGAGAACTTGAAGCCACAAGTGGATACACCGCGGCGAACGCTTCTTCGGATATGTAATCTGTCTCGTCGAGTATTAAAAGATGTGCGGCCTGAGATCGTACACTAACACCATCGCTATCTCCCGTGGTTGTACCTCGAATCGTGGACTTGTTGGTGAACACCAACTCGTATGGGTTTTTAGAATACGTGGTCTTGGAGCGTGGGTTTTTCAACACCTAACTTTCCAACGTCGGCTATTTGACTATGAGCTAATCCATCTAATCGAAATATTCTCGCACGTGCATCTCTCTTGGAGCGACTATTCGTATCTTCGATCTTGGTCTGGTTGCCTAATACCAAAGCTAATACATCGCCAAAGCGTGGGTTTTACCACAACGACGCTATATTCTCAACACCTTGCGTTTTGCCGTGCAGGAAATTATCTCCTTCTGAAATTCTCTCGGTTCAACGTTCAACACCAACTTGGCAAAATAGTACGGATACTCTTTGAGCACATTCACGAGATTGTCTTTGTTCACCTTGAGGTTGAAAACGCCAGCCATCAGTGGTCTACACTTTATCAAAAACTTTTGACCACGCACAATGGTGTGGTTAACAACACAGTTTATACACATTTCTTCGGGAGTGTAATCGATGTTCAACGTCTTTTTGGCGTACTTCACCTATTGCTCGTAGGTGTTAAACACATCGGACCAGTGTTTCAAGCCGTTTTCACCACCTTCTAGACACATGTTAATTAACATAGAGAGCGTCAACTGAGAATTTAGAGGAGGTTCATCCGTTGGGAGAACTTCAACCGCTCAATATAAGATTGCCAGAACGTTTTCAAAGACTTGTACCCACCGAATTGGCACAAGCAATAGAAGAGAAAGCTTCTTACATGGATCTCGGTCAACTCGCTACCGTGTAGCAGATATGCAAAGGCAAGGAGAAATGTCCTTACAGAAGAGATTGTCCATTCGAAACTCCGCCAGTGGATGAACAATGCGCTTTGGAAGTTTATTACTAGCAAAAATGGACCAACGAGTACATGAACGAATACGGCGTTTTCCCAGGCGAAAGATAGCTCATGTCGCTCATATAGTCATTAGTCTCGATCGATATTCAACTGATGCGTTAGAACGCACACATCTCACAAGAAGGCTTAGAACAGTACATTTACGTGGAAGACGAAAACGGCAAAAAGAAGGTTGATAAAAAACTACACAACCTGTTTGCGCTTATAGACCAGTTAGAAAAACGCAGATAGCAACTTCTAAAACAGATCAAGGAAGAAACTCAAACCAAACAAGCTCAACAAGTGTTTGGAAACATCGTGGACTTGTTGTCTAAAAATGAAAAGTGAGTGACTCTCGGGAGGTGTAAAACACAATGGCGTTTAAAAATATGAAAATACAAACAATTCCAATGATACCGCTAAAACCAGCGGGTCGCCAATTGCTCCAACAAGCAAAACAAGCGGCACAACAAGCGGCTCAACAAGTAGCACAACCAGCAGGCCAGCAAGCAGCTCAACAAGCAGCACAACAGGCGGCACAACAGGCAGCGCAACAGGCAGCACAATAGGGAGCACAGCAAGCAGCGCAACAAGCAGCTCAAGCAGGTGTTCAACAGGCAGCACAACAAGCAGCACAGCAAGTGGCACAACAAGCGGCGCAACAGGCGGCACAACAAGTAGCTCAACAAGCGGCTCAACAGGCAGCTCAGGCAGGTGCTCAGCAGGCAGCACAGCAGGCGGCTCAGCAAGCAGCACAGCAGGCGGCACAACAAGCGGCGCAACAAGCGGCTCAAGCAGGTGCTCAATAGGGAGCATAGTAGGCAGCTTAGTAGGCAACAAACGCCACTGGGGCCGCAGGCCAATCAGCAAACACGCTCGCACAAACACTAAAAAAATCTAAATGGTCGTGGAAAAAGACATTGTCGGTAGGCTAGGGTGTTGGAGCGGCAGTAGGACTCACATGGATTTTCGCTTCCTTAGCGTAGAGTGGTAACAGAAGAAACTACAACGAATATGCGGGTTACCAACTAAATAGGATGCTGTGAACAATCGGAGGTAATTTATGCCAACCATATACGAGCTGAATCGGCTTTAGGACCAATAGCGTAAACACAGCTCGTCTTTCTGGTCACAATTATAGTGGTTTGTGCCAAGAGTTGTACTTTACAACCTTGGCGAAGCGGCGCTTTTACTCACTTAGCAAGCTCCATTCGCCTATGTTGGCACATACAAATTCAAAGAACATCCAGTTATTTGGCTTCCAACAAAAGCTGTAAGAAAAGTTCAACAGATTTGGGGATGGAAAACTCCAGAAGACTCTATAGTTGGTCAGATAATCCAACAGTAGAACATAAGCGACGCTGTCAAAAACCAGTTACTGGAAAAACTTCGTGGAGCGGATTGGACGCACGGCTGGCTTAGGTATGGACCACCACCATTTTTGAACGAGCAAATATTAGGTGTTTATCTGAACGATTTGGTCAAACAAGCTTCCGCTTCTGGCGCTCTAAAAACTGTGGCTGAAAAACTCATCGCCGCACATCCAGAATGGAAACTTGGCGCAGATGAATTGATCAACAAACTCCTCAAAGGTAAAATCCCACTTTGGGGTAAAGGTTACACCCTTTTGAAAGAATACCTCACAAGGGAAGGATAGTCTCAACTTGAAAAACAGATAGCCAAGTAGCTCGGTTGGTACAGAATATGGCGTATCCCAATGGGTTTTTACACAGCTTGGTCGAAGTACCAAGTCATGTCACTTGTTTCTAACCTTGTCGGTGTTGGTTACCAAGCTGGAGTAGCTATCTACGAGCGCAATCAGCTCTTGAGATACTATCGCAGGCTTTCAAACATAGCCAACGTGTAGGTTGTTCGTGGAACCAATGACTTGGGTTACTCCAAAGCGGAAGAACAGCTCATAACCAGATAGTTGCAAACTTAGCAATTCACAAAAATGGTCCTCAACGATTAGGGTGTGTTTGGCACTAACCCATACCAAGCTATTTATCTGTGAAGGTGACGTGAATGACTTACAAACAACTGTTTCAAAACGTGACTCAACAATTCCGAGATAAATTGACGAATTTAATACAAAAGCTCGCTATAAACACTGGCGATCTCCAAGCCAAATACGATCAATTCATAAGCATCATCGAAGACATTGTGCAAAAGTCTCAATCCTAGGGGACTATCAAAGATGCGAATGTGCTCCTTGCCGGTTTGAGCGGATTGATAGGAGCATATGGCATAACCGAAAAAGAGATAGAAGACGTACTGACCAACATTCAAAAAAGACTCAACATAGACGCTTAGAGATTACAGCAATAGAACATAGATCTGAAAGATTTGGCGGCACAAACGGCGAAATTGAGCCAACTCAGAGCAGAACGATAGACCACCGAGATGCAACAAAAAGTCTTTTAGAAAATGTTCGACAAAGAACAGCTGTTGACATTGGCTCAAAAGCAACAACAAACATAGGATATTTTTAAAACCGTTTTCGAAGCTATAGAAAAATCCAACGTTGAGATGGCAACAGTCGGTCTCAAAGCCAAAGCAACAACAGGTCTAGTCGTGGACGCATTTATAGAACCCATGATAGCTTTCATGGAAGCGTCTAGATACGCCAACGAGCTCAGCGTGGGTCTACAAGCAAGAATACAATTGTCTAGAGCTTAGAGTGAGCAAGAATTCGTTGACACGTTCTTAACCATCGCACAAAGACTCAATGCGCCGTATACCTTGTTGACTGATCAGAAATTCATACAATAGGTTAAAGAACTGTACAAGCACAAGGACAATTTAACCCCAGAAATAATTTTGAACACGATTTTTGAAAGCATCAAAAGTAGCGACGTAAACACGGAAGAAATGGCAGAGTTTTAGAGTCAATTGGCAAACAGCTTGTAGATTTCAAACGAATTGTAGCGTCCAGCCGCAGATAGATTGTAGATCGACAAGATCTTGGAAATTTACCAAGAAGCATGGACTAAAGCCACACGATACATGGAATAGACCACGTGGAGTCCACAAGCAACTACCACAGCCGTTGGACAACAAGAAATAACAGACTTTTTGACGGAATTGAAAAAATAGGCGAGCGATTATGCCAAAGCGCTCGAACAGGAGTTTAAAATAGATCAAACGACCGCCGAAAGGTTCGGCACATACCTATAGTTCCAAAAACTGATGCACGAAAAAGAAATCGAAATACTGAATCTGATGGCCACAGATGTTCAAAAAACCGTGGATAAAGCAAACAAGCACGTTATAATCAGCACACTTCTGTTCTTGGCTACCTCCCAACAAAACGTTTTGGAACAAAACGCAGAAACGTAGCAAATCATCCGAGCGTCTTTAGTTAACGCTCTGGTCGATTCTGTCGGCAACATACAAAAATCAGAAATTCATTTCGAACCGGTGATCAGATAGCTAATAGAATAGAAACAAAATAATCGGCAGTTGTTGCAACAAATGGGTTTTTCCGAATCGTTCATCGCCGCAATACCAGACACCTTACCCGCAGGTCAACAATAGCTCGATGTCGCAGCTATAGCAGATAAATTGTTGCAAACTGGTGATTACGAACAACTCGCTAAATTCATCTCATACAGAATAGTGACAGAAGCATAGCAAGTACCGGGATTTGCAGATCTTAGCAAACCCATGAAGAATCTAGCCGCATTAGATGTCATCAACAAATATGTCAAACTCGAAAAAGCACTGGACTCGCAAAAATAGGTCAGTCTAATGCGTCAAATGTTCGCCATGCAAGACGTGTAGCTAACAACAGCTCAACAAATAAGGCAAACTTACAGAGATCGTGCGATCAACGTTTTAGAAACCATAGCGGACGATTTGCTGTATTTAAAAGAAACAGGCGCAATGGCAGATGTGGCTAAGTATCGCTACTCTAAAAAAGGACTGTACACGTTGTTTTCAGCACTACTGGGTGAAAAAGCCGCATCGTAGATCACACAGTTAACCTACGCCACAACAGATGAACAAATCACAAAATAGTATGCGACCCTGAGCGAACAACTGAGTAAATTTGGAATAACACTCGAAAGCTTAACGACACCAACAACAGAAGCATCAGAATACGAACAATCTGTCGAGCTTCTAAAAGAGCTAATACGCGACATCGAAGGAATTCCGCCAGATAACGAGTTATGGGAAACCGCAATTCTCAACGCATTTGCTGGATTACAACAATTCGTGCAAACTAAAGCTTACGAAGACAGAATTTTGGAGTTCACAACGTTGTTTGAGATCGCCAAAGGCATAGATTCAAAAGAATTCGATCGCTTCATGTTGGCAAGATCAACGTTAGAAAACAACAGATTCTGGCAGAACTATAAAAACTACATGTTAACTCGCACGGCGTTCATAACCAACATGGAAACGTACAGGTTAGCGCGTGGTATGAAAGGCGGAAGAGAAGAGCTATAGAACATCGTTTAGACTGGTAAAGGCATAGAGAGAATACCTTACATTGGAGCGTTTAGAAGATTGAGAAGCGCAGGTGTGACAACAGTCGAAACTTAGAGATCTTTGTTCCCATCGTTTTTCAGACGCTACATGTACGGAACCGAGTTTTTAGAAGAATCCATGAATGCCGCCAAGCTTCGTTTGAGCGAAGATGTAACACAAGATCTAGAAAGTCTCGAGGACGCCGCTGGCGAACTTCCAAAAGGTAGTAGCACGTTGCTTCTCAGTCCCGGTTGGTACGTAGCTCCAGAAGCATCCAAAGCCGGTGGCGGATTGATCATTTTCGCAACATACCAAACGTTTCTGAACAGGCGCAACATGATGTACACCTACATGCCGACCAGAAGGGTGTAGGAAGCTATAGCGCAAAAGTTATTTCTCAGACCCGAATAGGCGATTTAGTCTCTCCAGCAAGATGTGGGATAGTATTAGCCAACGATATAGCAAAGAATGTACATGCCAACAAGCATGCAAACATGGTAGGAACTGTTCGAATTACCTTTAGGACCGTATTAGGGTCAACACACAGAACTGAAATACGAGGTTATTGAAAAAATACGTAGGCACGTCGTGAACACTTAGGTCTTGAACTTTCCAACTACCTTGGCGAGCATACGAGGCGTGTCCGCACTTCAAAGATTCGACGTGTAGCGTTAGATAATCTTGTCTTAGAACCAAATCGAAACTTTAAATCCGCGTTTGTATTTCATGCTGAACAACGTCCTTTCCAACAGAGAAATGGCAGCATTATTGCAACGTAGCGCAGCAAACAGACTCTCTGTCACCCCAGAAACTTTTGACATAACCAAATTCGCATTAGCCAGATTCGGCTTGGCTCCCGCAGGACAAGGCGAGGAAATATACCAAACTGTTGCCAGATTGACAGATGCAGAATTGGAAAGTTTCAGAAGATTGTTCAACATCAAAACTCCGAATATACAAGAGCAAGACATAATACGATAGCTCGAAGAAACGTTCGCAGACATGCGAAATGCGCTCTCGCAAGTTCAAAACTAGAGCTAGACGCAATATTCGAGGTATTTGAAACAAAACGCCGCTTGGCTCGTAGATATAACCAAACTCCCGGATTATTTGTTGCTGCCATATAGATTCACAGTTGAAAACATACCGATGTAGTTCATACCACACCATCTCGTCGATCCTATCTCTGTGTCTGCGCAGAACGAAGTTGGATCTGCGCCATAGCTCAAACCATTTGGTTTCACATAGACTCCACTCCAAGAGTTTTTGAACCCAGTTTAGTAGACCACGGACGCAGTCAGGGTCGTGAATAGATATTTTGTAAAACACCCGCTTATAGGCTTTTTGCGACTTCAACCTGGTTAGAAACCTCCAGAACTGGCTCATTTGAGCGATCACGAATACAACCGATTAGTTGACATATACACCGAGATGCAAAAAATGCAATCGGTTCGGTTGAACCTAACACTGAGCGAACAGGAGACATTACAAGAGCAACCAGGCTTCTACGGAGTCACCATAGTTCTCGACAAAGAAAACGAGCTTTCAGAAATATAGCAAGCTTTGGGAATAGCGCCAAACACGCTCGCTGGAGATGCGTATTTTGCCAGCCAAGAAGTGTTTCGCACGTTGACCAGATTGGTCATACGCAACAAGTATGGATCTATTGAGATGGCTCCGTTACCACCACACATGAAGATCGCAACAGCCGAACGTTAGAAAGGTATCATCACAGCGTACTTCGAAAATCTATACGTGCGAGACGAAGCCACAGGTAGAGTGCTTCCAGTCGCTTTGATCATAAACGATCAGGGTAAGCGTATTAACAAAAGCGCAGTGTTCTTACAAGGCTACGCGAGATTGAGGTCTTATCTGACTGGTCAAACTAGCACGATACCACGACACAATCTCAAAGAACTACAAGAAACTCTATTTGGTTCGCAAGGTTTAGCGTCTGAGCTTCAAAACGCACAGTTCACATTGGTCAGAAGGGTTGGAAACCAATTCGTCGAGATACCTAACGTTCCAAAGGTCAAAGCGATCTTACAGAAGGTGTATTTTTACACGGCGCTAAGTCACGAACCTAAGATACAAGGCGCAAGTTTCGCTCAACCGCAAACATCGATTCAGGCAGCTTCTCTGTTACTACAAGCGATCTCAGCGGGACAACTGTAGTCTCACACGCCACAACTTTCTGCGTTGGTCTCGCAAAGAAATATGCTGTAGTTATCAACAGAGTCAATGCTCGTTTCACAACTGTACGGCTAGTTTGACAATCTGTCCTATAAGCGTGCTCAAGAAATAACCGAAAAGGTTCGCAAACGCTTCGCATGGTTGCCAATTCCCACCACACACAAATACATGTCCAACGTGGAAAAGTTGTACAAGTTGTCTAACGTGTATCAAAATCTCTACTACAAATTTGGTGATGAGTAGTTCGCTAACACCGCGCGCTTACTGAAAATTTTAGCCACATCTTTTGAAGAAACTCAAATCACGCTGAGAACAGGTACAACTGTCAGAGCCGTAACAAGAAACATCAACGAGTTGATAGACCTTATGGGAAAACCAATGGCTGTGATATCGCCATCCGCGACATTAATACCCACGATGTGGGATTATTTGAGTCAAAACCAAAGAAAAATCGTTTCTCAAGCGCTCAGACAGTTCGGTGGCACATTCGAAGAGATAGGTAAAGGCGTAAAAGTGTTACGCCTCACAATACCTCAATTGATATAGGAATCTGAAGGTACAAGGTATTTAGCGCTAGAAGGCGAAACACTCGCCAACTTCTTCTAGGGACAATAGTCTATATTGTTCGCTATACGGAACGGCGGTTCTCTCAAACAGAGCTTACAATTCTACGCCGGAAGGAGTGCGACGTTGGCTTCAATGCAATGGAATATTTTGATCAGAAGCATCGTTAAGAAAGTCGGTATCGGCATATATGGACCGCATGCCACAGCTCGCTCAGACGCAGGAGGTATAGAGATCCCGGCGGAAATCGCTGTGCAATTCCTCAAAGCTTAGAAAGAAGAAGGTTTTATACAAATGAGCGAAGCGCAATTACAAAGACTCATACCCACAAGATATCTTGTTGGCAAAACTTGGGACGAGATAAAGCCAGAAGAACCCGGCATGTTCGCAAAGTATTAGCGTGGCGTGACGATAGTCAAATACGATCCAACACGAGACAAATACATAATTCAAGTCAGCGAAGCTTACATGAGTTAGAGAGGTAAATCCAGTCCAAGAGAAGTCGTTCGCAGTTTGATGTAGAACTTGCCGTTTATCAAGTGGGAACGTCCAGATCAAGTGGAAGTTTTGATAGCCGAGAACAAAGCTCACGCTCAAGAAGTTTAGAACCGGTTTATAACCCTCATAAAAGGTTTAGACGCATACTCGACAATGTAGAGAAAGTACAACTTAGACTAGGTTCGATTCAGAGCAAACGTCGAAACGAGATACTTGGCGGATATTTATCGAGCGCAAACTTTCGGCGAAATGTATGCGTTCGTTACAAGACATCCAATCGCAGGTCATGTTCCAGTCACAAGAATCGTTGGTTTCTCATCTGGCGGAGCTATCAACGTCCCTAGAGTTGTATCCGACGCTATAGCTGGTGACGATGATGGCGACAAGATCAACGTCTTACCTTACATATTGATAGATCCCTTGCTGTATCGCCGTGGGTAGGCAAACGTCTCGAAATTCGGTATCTTCCTTCCAGTCTATACCAGTCTGCTACAACAACAAACCGGTTAGGCTGGCACTTACGGTAGCGCCGTCATAGAAGAACTCTCACAATACTTCGAAACGTTCCAAAGAAGAATTTCGAACTGGAGATTTTTGCTGTGATTTAATCCAAGACAATATATGTAGAATCATCTCTCGAGGTGATAGTGGTTGCTTATTTACTATTGTTCTATGCCAGAACAATACCATTTCAAGCAATTTGCGTACAAAAACATCACATTTTATGTGATGCCTTTCACGTTTTACAAACCAGATGGGACGATATTAGTTGCGGACAGACCACATAGTGGATGCAACTGCGGGATTTTGAATTCTATAAAAGCGACTGAAGATTTTGAAAAGATAGAGCCAGACGAAACGCTCAAAACGGCGGTCAATACTTTGTTTTCTATAGACACATTGAACTGCGTGTTCTTCGCCTATTTTCACATGTACACACCGCACGTGACGAATATAGTGCAAGAACTACAAAATTATCACTATTTCGAGCTCAGATACACCGATCTGTACGGTTTTGACCTTTACAGTTTTGACATTCTCGGTCACGATGATACAACGTTAACCTGTATAGGTTTTGGAGATGTGAATTACAAAGAGTCCGACACGAAAAACGTGTTGGAGATAGTCACACCCAATGGCGTTAAAGAATTCGATGTCACGATCCCGTTCGTGACGACAAGCAAAGCGTTCACTAACTTCGAACCATGATCAAAGTCGCTTTATCTATTCTTCTGCCAAGAACGATCTATACGTTTTCGTGAGTTTGATAACCTACTAAGCGTCTGAAAAGTACATACGGTCCTAAACGTAGAGTAAGCCGTTATCCTCTATACCTTTTTGTCGAATATCTATCTGCTCTATATCTCCGAGCAAAAGCAATTTGGAATCTTTATCTATTCTGGTTATGATCGTTTTCAATTCCAACGGTGTTGCGTTTTGCTATTCATCCACTATAACGACCTAACCTTTTATGCTTCTACCTCTTAGATTCGCAAACGACTATATTTCGAATATTGGATCTTCGCCTTTACGCTATCTGTTGTACATTGCCTTACCTTCTTCGCCAAACAGATACTCCAAGTTGTCTTTTATGCCAGACAGATAAACGCAGGCTTTCTCTTCCAACGAACCAGGAAAATAACCGTATCTGTCTCTACCACCCAATTGAACTGGAGGCTACTACATCACAATTTTTTGATACTATCCCTTCTACACCAAATGGAACTACTAAGCCAGCTAAAGAACGGTTTTTCCACTACCAGCTGGACCAAACTAAATCACCAGCGGGATCGTGGGTTCTAGAATCTAATCCACCAACATTCTCTGTTCCTAACATTTTGGTTGAATACCGGCTAAATTGCCAAAAAGCTTTTGATCTGTTATGAACCTCACGTGGTTGTTGTTGTACACCCCAATTCTGGTCGAATACTTGTTGGTTACATAGACATACGTGTTGTTTGGCAAAGTCTACTGCACTTCGATTTTGTCCCCATCCAGTGGTACATCCACTTCCAACGTTCTTATCGGTTCTTTGATGTGCTCTGGCATATCTTCGAACAACAGATCCTACAACTTACCAAGCTATGTCTATCTGAAGAATAACTACACGTCTGCGGTTAAGAGTATGTCGTCCTCAACAACTATTTCGAGAAGTTCATCGTCCGCCGGAACCTCAACCTTATCTGGGACTATGTACAAACGACCGTTAATAAACAAATCCATGAGATAGTAAATCTACTACTGCTACCTTCTGTGAGTTCTGGGATTGTTTTTCAACTAATCCAACTCTCTGAGCACCTAAACGGTGGTTTTGAACTGTCCATCCAAATAAAACACAGAAGGGATCAAACAAGCGGAAGTGTCTAACACGTACGCCACTTGGCTTTACCTCCTTTGCGTGAGTGAATTAACTACTTCTGGAAATGAAACAGAACCTGCTTGTATTCGTGGTTTTGAACATCCAAACTTCAACAATTCCGCACCGATTTGCGGTTTTACGCACATTTCACCATGTAACACGCCAAAATAAGTGTTAATTCATGTGTTGCCGTTTTTATTTGAGAATAGTTAACCAAGTTATTCCACCATCACTATGTCATAATGTGACTCGGTAGCTAAGAACGCAGAAAAGCATCGTGGGGCCATAGCTCAATTGGGAGAGCGGCTGACTCTAAATCAGCGGGTTGGGGGTTCGAATCCCCTTGGCTCCACCAGAAACAGAAGCGGGACATTTAAGTTCCCGCTTTTGTTTTAATATCGCCTTGGAGGCGAAAAATAGCGTGATGCAAACAGAGCAGATCAGTTTTCGAGCGGTTGTTACAGACGTTCCATCGACAACCTATGCGACTCATGCGCTTTACATGTATCCGGCGAAATTCATCCCGCAAGTGGTTAGATACGTGATCGATCACTACACGTAGCCTGGCGATTGGCTATTTGATCCATTCTCAGGTTATGGCACGGTTGGCGTGGAAGCTTCCTTAACGAACCGAAACTGTGTGCTTTGGGATTTAAATCCCATGTTGCACTTGTTAATGAAAGCGTCTTTGTGCACACGACAAGTTTCGCTCGACGATCTGCGTGTGGATTTCAACTACTCAGATTAGTACCATCCAAGCTGGAACAGGATAAGTTATTGGCATCCTCAGCCGTTTTACGAAACGCTTTCTCGCCTTTGGGGATATTGGCACAAAGAAGTGGACGCAACGCTCAAACCCTTAGTGGCGATACCGCTTCTCAAAATCACCAGATACTTCAGCTATTCGGACGAGAAGATTGCCAAATTGTACAGTTCAAAATACGCCAAGAAGAAAGTTGAGACCCTTCTTTCAGGCGACTGGAGAACGATAATGGAAGCAATGTATTTGAGGCATGCAGGAGAAGTCGTCACGAAGGTGAATGAAT
>Ga0071330_1033927_pt1 | contig 28899 bp, 35 predicted proteins | sample GBScel77sediment_FD_63802 | JGI IMG/M metagenome (GOLD analysis project Ga0071330, IMG submission 63802) | Hot spring sediment microbial communities from Great Boiling Spring, Nevada - Cellulolytic enrichment Sediment 77C v2 (version 2) | ecosystem: Environmental > Aquatic > Thermal springs >...
GGATGGAAGGAAAGACACCCTCGGAAGTCCTCAGGGAGAGGTGAGGGAGCTTCTAAAAAGGTAAATCCTGAAATTTCCGGCAGTACCTCTTGAGGTCCTGTTGAGAAAGTTTGATCCAAGGTTTCTCACCTTCTCCTTTTACCTCAAAATTGGTACCGATCTATTTACCTCTTACCTTTATTCCATTTCGCTACTTACTTTTGGGATGCTTCTCTAGCCCCAAAAAGCTTTTAGGCTTTAATAAATTTAATTTTGGGAAATCTTTGGTAAAGAAGAAAAAATTCACACTCCTCTTTGGTAACGACCTTCATAATCTCTACACGCTATCAAACGGTTTATATCGAACGTCAAACCGGCAGCTCTCACATAAAAGATATGTTTCATAAATTCGCCAAAGGCAATTCTTTAGCAGCACTCATTCCACCATAGATATCGGTTGCCAAATTACAAAAATGCCATGAAATTTTTTTAAAAAAAGCATAAGTTGCTGAATACCAAAATAGATTGTGCTTATAATTAGACGAACTCTGAGCTACATCTATTTCCCATGCAGCTCTATACATCAAATTACGCAAAGCCTCCAAATCACTAGCGATTTCACCTAATTTCAAAGCTACATTTGGATGTTCTATTAAAGATTTACCACCTGCTCTTCTTTGTTTAGCATATTCTCTCATATGTTCATAAATTCGACGCATTGCTCCTACTAAACCGGCTATTCCTGGTAAATGAGAATCAAAAAAGCTCTTTATAATAGAAAACCCTTTGTTAATTTCACCAAGGACATAATCTTCACTAACTTTTACATTGTTTAGTTATATTTGACAATTACCACCCAAATCAGTGGCTAACATCTGATGAGGAGTAATTGTCACTCCTGGAAGATTGGTAGGAATCCAGAAAAAGGACATTGCTTCTGAAACTGGACCCTCTGGATTTGTTCTTACTGCTACCATAATTAAGTGAGCTACGGCTCCTCCGCTGCAATAGGCTTTTTCTCCATCAATTATCCAGCATCCATCTTCTTTAAAACCTTTACATTTTAAAATGGCACTGCCACCTTCATCATAGGGATAATGTATATCCGTACAACTTGAAGCTTCTCCCACCGCAGTAGCTATCAAAAAACGAGAATCTTGAACAAATTTCTGAAAAATCCATTTTCTTTGATCTTCATTTATAGTTTTATCAATAGCAATTGCTCTCAAAAAAATCCACGGTATCATAACAATTCCTACTAAATTACCTCCCCAATACCCAATTTCTTCTGCCGCTAATGTCAAAGTTATATTCACTTGTTGCTCAGGGGCAGTTCCACCATATTTTTGTGGTATAGCCAATTGTCGAATACCAATTTCATGAAGTTTATCTAACAAATGCCACGGAAAAAGCTTCCTTATCTCTTCTTTCGTTTTTGCCCGAGTAATACGCATTTCAATTTCTTTAAGATATTCCTCATTTAATTCTTTTTGACAAAATTTTTTAATCAATATTTTGATTTGTTTTTGATCTTCAAAAATCTCAAAATTCATGAAGTCCACCTCCTTTTGTCCTTCGTATTAGCCTATATAACTTATACTCCTATTTTTGGTGAACTTTACCTTAGGTATTCTTGCTTCTTTTTTACTCAAAGTCCGAGCCCAAAAAGGCCTCACCCTCCCCTCTTCTAAATATCCTCAAAAGGGGATCGTCTGGGTCCTTAATCCTCATTCCCCCAAGAAAAAGCCTTTCTTCCAGACTCTTAAGCTCCCTATACTCCAGAGACTCCACTTTACCCGTTACCATCAATCAATATCTTCTTTCTTCTATTTTCTATGTTGTTCTTCTATTAACTGAAGCAATCTCTCATATAGTTTTTTTGCAGGTAGTTTCTGTTTTTCGTTTTCTTCTATCCATTGATTTATAATATCTTTAACAGCTTCCCTCCACATTTTAATTTCTTTTGAATTGAGATAAACAAAAGTATGTTGTTTTTCTTTACAGAAATCTAATGCTTTTTGTAGTGTCTCTGTCTCTTCCAACTCCCACATCTTATTAGTCCATGCATATTTGATTTCGGGGGCATCAAATACTTTCTTAATTTCAGGAGGCAACTTTTCCCATTTGGATTTATTCATAATCATAAACACAGGAGTTATGTTAATTCCTCCTTCTCCAAACACAGTATGTGATTTTAAAAGAGGCAAAAAACCAAATGTATAAGCCACACCAAAGTGATTTAAAGCACCTTGGGCAACACCTCTCTCTAAAGCAGTATACCAATCTCCTATGGGGACCTCAACGGGAATGGCTTTTAATGCTTTTATTATTTCGGTATGTTCCCCTGTGGTGATGATTTTTTGCCCTCTTATATCCGAAGGAAACTTGAGCACTTTTTTAGGGTTAACCATGTGAAAATGGGTAGGAAGCATAAAAGAAATACTAAGTATTTTTACTGAGTCCCATTCCGATTTCATCGGTGGAAATTCACTCAAAAGTTTTTCATAAATTTGAAGAGCTCCCCTTCTACTCGGCCAATCAAGAAAAGGCAAAAGAGAAATGGTACTTAACCTAAATCCGTCTTTAGGGTTCACTGGATACCAAGCAATATCCGCTATACCGCTTTCAACACCTCGAAATATCTCCGCTTCACCTAACAATCCTCCTCCAAAAGTATTTTTAAATTCCACTTCACCTTTTGTTTTTTGGGTGATTAACTGTTGCCAATAAACCGCTGCCCTTGCAGGAGGAGTGACCGGAGGGGTATGATCGCTATATTGAAGAATAATCTTGGCAAAACCCAATCGGGTTTTTAACCCTAGAATAATAAACAATATTATTATTCCACATAATAGCGCAAACCTCTTTACCCTTCTATTTCCTTTTTCCATTTCCTCCCTCCTTTTTTTAAAAATTTCTTATTCCATAAAAAATTGAAAACGCAAAGATAATGCCAAAAACGCTATCTCAATATGCTTAAGATTTTTTTATTTTAAAAAAATCTTTAAAAATGGTTTGTCAGAATTTTGCAAAATTAGCAATATTTTAAAATCTAAGGAATGGTGAACATTAAAAAGAAAAAGATTTCAGCAAAGGCATAAGATTTGCTACCTTTCTATTTCTAGAAGTAAACAAATATTTTTAAAAAGGAGGTGTAAGATGCCACATTTTTGTTGTGGAGAACCGTTTGATTGGGAAGCGTTTAAAGAACATATGGGGTTTTCTGATGAAGAATTACGCCAATGGATAAGTGATCCCAAAAGAGCTGAAGCTACAAAGAAAATGTGCAGTCCCGAAATGCAAAGGAAATGGCTTATAGTTGAAGTTGTAAAATCCCACGGTTGTGCCAATGGATTGAAGCCAGGAGATCGCTTGTATTTTAAAGGTATTGGCAATTTAGATCCAAAAAGGAGCAGTAATTGGTGTGGACACAATTTACTTTTCTTACCTTTAGTACAAGATGCTATCCATAATGCTTTAATGCAGGGGAAAGATCCTAATGAGTTTTTGTATCCTAATCACTTTTCTTGTGTGGATACTACATTGAAATATGGATGGGGATATGTAGAGTCTAAAGTATACGTCGTAGACGAAGAAGATCTTGACAAAATTTAATTTTTAAATGATGAATAAACGGAAATATGAAATGTGTAAATCAAACTTAAGATTAAGGAGGTTAACATGGGAGTGGGGCATTTTGTATGTGATCCTGAAAATTTTGATTGGGAAGCTTTTAAAAAACATATGCAATATACAGACGAAGAACTAGAAGCCATTAAAAATAACCCTATAAAGGTAAAATGGCTTAAAAAAGTTTGTAGTCCTGAAATGCAAAACAAATACTTAATAGCTGAAGTTGTGGAATCTCATGGTTGTCTTGCCGGTTTAAGACCCGGTGATCGAATATTTTTTAAAGGCCTAACCGTGCTCGATCCAGAATTAAGTGATCCTTGGTGTCCATATATTGCAAACGTATATTGGTTCACTTATGGGGCAAGAAATCTCTTTGTACAAGGATTAGATCCTGATAGTTTCTATGTCCGTCATTCAGGATGTTTGGATGTGGGCCCTCAAAATGGATTAGGGCGAGTTATATATAAAGTATTTGTAGTGGATAAAGACGAGGTTTATAAATACGTTAACAAAAAAGGTGATATTATTAAAAGGAACGAAAAATGGACACAAAGGCCATTGTAGCAGTTAAAAAAGCTCAGAAAAATCTTGTAGACACGATAGAAGAAGTTTTAGAGTTACTAGAGATAAATTTCCGTCAATATAAGGGAAAGGAAGTTTTGATTAAACCTAATGTGGGAGTCCCCGCACCTCCTAATAAAGGTATTAATACTAGCCCACAGGTTGTAAAAGCAGTAGCCGATTTATTTTTGAAAAAAGGAGCAAAAGTTATCATCGGTGAATCATCAGGGGTAATGGACACTACTTCTACTTGTTTTGAAAAATCGGGATTTATCGAGTTAGCTAAGCAAGGATATCACATGGTCGATTTGAAGGATAAAAATTTAGAGTACGTTAAGATCAATATTCCTAATGGGAAACATCTCAAAAAAATTGTTATTCCACGTATAATTCTTGAAGTTGATTGCATTATATCTGTACCTGTAGCAAAAACACATTCTGCAGAAGTTGTAAGCCTTTCTCTCAAAAATATGAAAGGAATAGTGCCTGATTCGTTTAAAAAGAAATTTCATTTGATATATGGCGTACATAATGCTGTTGTGGATTTGTTAAAGGCGATAAAACCACATTTAAGCATAATAGATTGCACTGTGGCTCAAGAAGGATTGGGACCAATAGCGGGGACTCCTGTAGAAATGGGATTAATAGCTGCAGGAATTGATCCTGTGGCAGTTGACGCCGTGGTTACTAAACTTATGGGCTTTGAACCTTTGGAAGTAAGAATTATAAAACTTGCTCATGAGTCACACATAGGGACAGCTGATTTGCAACAAATTGACATCAAAGGCATTTGTTTAGAAGAAGAAATTAGAAAATTTAAGACTCCTGAAGAAGTTTTGAAAGAAATCCTTCCTACGGCAGAAACTCTTTTCATAAGTCCTAAAACGTGTAGCGGTTGTAGAGGATGTGTAACAGGAGCCTTATGGGAATTAAAAAACAAAAACTTATTAAAAACACTCGAAAATTACACAATAATTACAGGCCCATATGAAGAATTACCTTATATTAAAGAAAACAAAGTTATCTTGATGGGTAATTGTACAAAACCCCATAAAGAAAAAGGTGATTTTTTTATTCAAGGATGTCCACCGTGGCCTGGCGATTTGATAGGAATCATATTGGGAGAACCTGTTTCTAAAATTTAAAATCTAGATATGTAGTAAGTCAAAAAAACCAGGCCCTAGGAAGGAGGGAATGATGTATTCATTGAAATTAGCCTATGTGGATGTTTTTGAGAGGAAAGTTGAGTATGTGGAAAGGAAGGATCTTTTTAAGGAATATTTGGGCGGAAGGGGGGCTGGAACTCGAATATATTGGGAAAAGTGGAGGGAAGGAGTAAGGGCCTTTGATCCTGAAAATCCCTTGATTTTTATGGTAGGACCGATGGTGGCTACGGGGAGCAAAGGAGCTAATAGGATGGTTGTAATGGGTAAGTCCCCTTATACTTATCCTACGGATTTTTTCTGCTATGGGAATATAGGAGGGTTCTTTCCTTATTTTTTTAGAAGAAGCGGATTTGATGGCCTTGTAATTGAGGGGGCCTCCCCAAAACCGGTGTATCTTCTTTTAGAAAAAGGCAGGGTCGAATTTTTCGATGCCTCTGAATTTTGGGGCAAAAATGCTTTTGATACGATTCGAGCCCTCAAAAAACGTCATGGTCCAGGTGTAGAAGTACTTACAATCGGCCAAGCGGGAGAGAATCTGGTCTACTTCGCCACTTTGGTAAGTTCTCATCAATCTTCTGCCACTTCTGGTTTTGGTGCCGTGATGGGTTCTAAGAAAATAAAAGCACTTGTAGCCAAGGCTACAGAAAAAATCCCTGTAGCCGATAAAGAAGAGCTTAAAAGGTTAAATGATTATGCGGATTTTATAGGCAAGCGTATTCGTCTAGCTTATCCCCCTAAACTCGTAACAACCGGAAAGGCAAATCTTCTTAAGGTTATCGGACGTGGCAGCTGTTCAGGATGTAATTTTGAGTGCATAAGGGGAAAGTACGAGTATAGAAAGGACCTTAAGGGATTTAGAAAATGCCAGGCAATGGAATATTATCTGCCCTGGCTTTATGAAAAAGACGATGAGCCTATTGAGACCTTATTTTGGGCCCCTGTTTTAGCGAATGATTGGGGATTATGTACTTTTGAATTGGAACACCTAGTGGATTGGTTATATCTCTCCTACAAGGAAGGAACGATTTCCGAAAGGGATATTGGGCTTCCTCTTTCAGAAATTGGAAGGATGTCTTTTCTTCAAACCTTCCTCACTAAGTTATCTTTAAAAAAAGGAATCGGTGAATTACTGTCAGTAGGTATAGAAAAAGCAAAAGATAAACTGGGAGAAGGGCCTTCAAAGACGTTTGAGAGCGTAATGAAACCCATAAGTTCTCACCTCTTTTTGCCGACAAGGGACCTCGATGAGGCGAGGGGGCATTTAGTTAACGTTCTTCTTTATCAAATGGAACCACGAAGACATAGGCCGCTCATCCATCAAGGCTTCACTCTTGTAGCTTGGCAATTCCATCAAAGAAATCCAGAATCCTCACCTGTTTCTTATGAAGTTTATAGAAAAATTTGCAATATATTCTGGGGAAGCGAATCAGCTGCAGATGATACAACCTATGAAGGTAAAGCCTTAGCAGCCTTTAAAATTCAAAATCGCATTTACGCTCTTGATAGTTTAGGGATGTGTACTTTCGGATGGCCGATAACTTATTCGTTTAATACCCCCAACCATGTGGGCGATCCCCATCTGGAAGCAAAGTTACTCAGTGCGGTAATCGGGATACCTCTCGAAGAAACAAAACATCTTATGGAAGAGTGTGGGAAAAGCACGGTTACACTACAACGCCGAATCCTGATTAAGGAAGGTTGGTCACCCCCTCATTGCGATTGGCCGCCACAGTGGCATTTTACACATCCCCTACCACCAAATCCTATAGGTCAACAGTTTTTGGTACCTAATGGGGAGGGCAAACCCTTCTCACCTGAAGGGAGAAAACTCGAAAAGGAGTGGTATAGGAAAATGTTAGAAGAGTATTACTCTCTAAGAGGGTGGAGTGAGGAGGGGATCCCGAGCCTTTGAGCCTCTATTTTTATGCAACGTCCAGCCACCACTTTTCGTCCGAGTAGGAGGAGTTGCTTTTTGACTTCTTCGTTTACGGTTCCGGGTTGCATCCAAAAGACTTTGAAACCCTTTTGTAAGGCTTCTTCTAATATTTGGGGAAGATCTTCGGGAGGTCTAAAGACCACAATCACATCTATATCCTCGGGGATCTCTAAAAGCGATTTAAAAACCTTTATTCCCATAATGTTTTGACCTTCATATCTTGGATTCACCCCAAAAAGCCTTATGCCTTTTTCTTTTAAAACCTTGGACACATAGTGGCTTGGTTTGGAAGGATCCGCACTAAGCCCAACTACAGCTACTTTTTTCATATCCTTCAATATTTCTCTTATCTCCTCATCACTTTCAACAAGCATACTTTTATTCTCCTACTTAAAACCAACGAGTCACAAGCTTCTAGAGCCCCGATTGATCTGTATCAATCAGGAAGTTTTTGGGGACCGGACCAATTTCTGAAGGCTTCTATTATCTCTCCCAAGGTCTTGGAAACTTTGGCCCCGTGTGATTCGCATAGGATTCGATACATCTCGATCGTCCAAAGGGCTAATTTATCCTGTGCCCTTAATATAAAAACGGGCTCATCTTCTCCAATGCCTGGTATATTTATTCTTCCATATTTGTTTGAAAAAGCCATATATTCCTCCTTATCTCAAAAAATCCACTTTCTTTATTTCGGGAACTTCCCTTAACAAAAGATGCTCGGCCCATAAACTAAGGGCCACATCGGGGCCTCCTCAGCAAAGAGTCCCTCCTTTTAATTTCAGCTTAACCAACCCCTCATTTTCGTTAACTTCTATAAGCTCCACAGTACCTTCAGCAAGTTCTTCAAGCTTGGGGTTTATAATTTTTAAGGCCTCTTCGACCTTTATCCTAAGGTCCATTTCTTACCTCCATTATTATTTTCTTTACCCCTTCTTCTATTTTATCCCTTATCTCCCTTACCGTAGAAATGGTTTTACCCTCGGGGTCCTCAAGATTCCAATTCAAAGTTCTTTTTGCCTCAACAATAGGACAAACCTCCTCACAACCCATGGTGATCAGAAGGTCAAAAGGACCATACTTGAGAACGCTCTCTATCTCCTTGGGCTTTCTAAAGAAAAGGTCAAGCCCTTTTTCGGCCATAACCTCCGTTACTTCAGGAAGAATCTTTCCTTTGGGAGTTGAACCTGCACTGTAAGCTTCAAAAAGGTCCCCTCCATGATACTGTAAAAATGCCTCAGCCATTTGGCTTCTTCCCGAATTTCCTCGGCACACAAAAAGGATTTTCTTCTTTTGTTTGAAAGCTTCCATAAAGGCTTTTCCTCGAGACTCGAGTTCTTCAAGGGCATTTTTTTGTCGAAGGATATCTCCCTTTTTATCAGCTTCTCTATATCCCATTACTCCCTCAAAGGAAGCACCTATGGCATCAAAAAAGTATTTGAAAGTGAGCTCCACTCCCAAAAAGAGATTCTTACCCCTTGTGGCCCCCACACAAAGAGCAATTCCTTTTCGCCAGGGGCTTTTAGGATCCCTTAAGTTAAACCTATATCGTCTTGCCCAAAGGACCTGAGAACGGTCTATTATGGCCTTAAGCTGAGAAGGCACACCGTAAAAGAAAATGGGAGATGATACCACAATCAAATCGGCCTCCCAAAAAAGCTCATAAAGCTTATCCATCCCATCAGAGATCCTACAAAAACCCCTTTCTTCACAAAACCTACAGCCTTGACAAGGCTCAACTTCAATTTCCCCCACTCTTATTACTTCGATAAAAGCTTCTTCACGGAAACTTTTTAAAAAATATTCCAACATTATTTCACTGTTACCACCTCTTCTCGGACTACCTATTAAACCCAAAACCAATCCCACACTTTACTCCTTGAGAAAACTTTCTATCTTTGCAGGATCAAAACCCACAATGACCTTCTCTCCTATGACCATAACCGGTACTACCTTTGCCCCGGCCAATCTCTCCACTTCTTCAATGGCCTGTGGGTTTTTGGATACATCAACCTCTTCAAACTCGATCCCCTTTTGCGAAAGGAACCCCTTCGCCTGATGGCAGAAAGGTCAAGTGGGGGTGGTATAAATCTTCACCTTCATCATTTTTAAACCTCCTTGTCTTTCATTAAAGCCTTAAGTGCCTTCTTAATCGCCTCTTTGGTAAAAAAACCCGCTCGATGCATAAGGGTATCTTGAAATTGCCAATCAATGGTCATTGTGGCAAGACATGGGTAGTTATGATGCAGTAATCCTGCCCTTTCTTCGGCATCCTGAATCCTCTCTCCTTTAAGGTTCTCTATTACAAAAAAGGTACTCCCACACGGAGCGCTTCTTATCACTTCGCCTCCCCTTATCCTCTCCCCTTCAAGTTGCAATCTAACTTCCGGAATTCCAAAATAGCTCGCAAACTCTTTTATAAAGGGATTATCCGAATCGCCCTCCTTAAGAGCACAAAAGGGAACTGGCGAAATGGCCAAAATCCCCATCTTTTGTAAGCGTCTTTCCACCTGTTTAAAAAGCCCAGGTGGAACCCACCCCCGGTTATCAACTGGGACTATTACCGCCTTTCCCTTGGCCCTTCTTACGATCTCTGGAAGCAGTTCCAATACGCCGGGTTCTTCCCCTAAACTTATGATGAGATCACTTTCGGGAATCTCGTCGGGGAGATATTGAGAAACCTCATCTATTTCAAAAGGAAGAGGCCCTTTGATTTTAAGACCTTCCACCTTCCAATGGGATGGACCATATTTTCGCCAACACTCAAGCATTCTCTCCCCATAATGTCCCTGTATAATGCCCAATATCCTTAACCCATTCATGATCTCACATACCTTCCTACCTTCTGGCCAAACTCCCTTGCCTTTCTTATATCCTCTTCGGAAGGCACAAAATTAACCTTAAGCCCTTCGCTTATTAACTCAACCCCCATTGTTTGGAGTTCTTCCTCAATCACCTTGACCGACTCACCGCTCCATCCGTAAGAACCAAAAGCCGCACCCTTAAGCCCTTTGGGTTTCAACCCCTTTAAATACGCTAAAAAGTCCGAAACAGTGGGCAATATGTAATTATTTATTGTAGGAGACCCCACAAGTATGGCTTTTGCTTCAAGGACCTCGGTTATGACTTCACTTCGATGGTTAAAACGAAGGTTCATAAGTAAGTGATTTACTCCTTCATCCTCAAGCCCCTTGGAAATCCCCTGGGCCAAAAGTTCAGTGCTGTGCCACATGGTGTCATAAACGATGACCACTTTTTTCTCCTTCTCCTGAGTGCTCCATTTTTTATAAGACTCGATAATCTTGTCCGGGGCCTTCCTCCAAATGACACCATGATCTGGAGCTATTAAATCAAACTCAAGCCCCATTTTCTCGATTTCATCAATCAATTTGCTAACAAGCGCTGAATAGGGAAGGAGAATGTTGGCATAGTACTTCTTAGCCTGTCTCATTAGCTCAGCCTGATCCACCTCATCGTCAAAACGTCCCGAAGTGGCATAATGTTGGCCAAAAGCATCTTGTGAGATCAAGACCCTATCTTCAACAAGGAGACTAAACATGGAATCAGGCCAATGAAGCATCCTGGTCTCTAAGAACTTTATAGTCCTTTTGCCTATGGAAAGCTGATCCCCGCTTTTCACCACCTCGTAAGGCCAATCTTCTCGGTGGAAATGCTTAATTAAGTGTTCCTTCCCTTTAGGGGAACAAATGATCTTTTCGGGTTTAACAATTTCCATAAGCTTGGGCAAAGCCCCTGAATGGTCCATTTCCACATGATTAATCACTATAAGGTCAATTTCGCGAGGGTCGATAATTTCCCTGATGTTTTCCAAAAAAATCGGGAAAAACTCACTTTTAACGGCATCAAAAAGGACGACCTTTTCGTCCAAAACCAAATAGGAATTATAAGTGGTCCCTTTATCGGTCAAGTAACCGTGGAATTCCCTCAGATTCCAATCTATGACACCTACCCAATATATCCCTTCCCTTACCTGAACTCTCATATTAAGCCTCCGGTTCAAACTGATCTTTCGAAGCACCACACACCGGACACACCCAATCCTCGGGCAAATCCTCAAAGGCCGTCCCTGGAGCGATTCCGTGTTCGGGATCGCCCTCTTCAGGATCGTAAACATAACCACATACACTACACACATATCTCTTCATCCCTTTCACCTCCTCAGATTTTGTCTCAATAAAAGTAGGAGCTCTTTTAGGGGTAACTCCTTTCTTTATTTTTTGATAATTTGAATAAGTAAGAGGAACCCCCTCCCCCAATATCTCCCCTTCTTCTACCTCACCCACAAATAAAGTGTGAGTACCCACATCTAGCTCTCCTATGACTTTGCCCGCCAAATAACCTAAGGTGTAATCTAAAACCACCGGGCACCCATTCTTGGCAAACTTGTGATTTACTCCAAGGAACTTGTCTCCCTCTCTTCCCGAACGAAAACCGAACTTACCTATAAAATCCAAAGGCGCCTCCTCAGAAACGATAGAAAGCGAAAAAACCCGACTCTCTTTGACAAAATCATGGGTTAAATTTCCCTTATTCAAAGCAAAGGCAACCCGTGGAGGTTTAGAAGTCACCTGCATAAAGGCGTTAACTATCTGGGCATTGTACTTCTCTCCACCCTTAGAACCAAGCACATAAAGCCCATACCCTAAGAGATGAAAAACCTTCCCCTCCATCTTCAAAAATACCCCTTTTAATTAATTCTCCCTTTCCTTTTAGGAGGAAAGGATTCTACATTCTTCAAGCGTTATCTCGCGTCCACATTTTTTACAGGTCACCTTACTTTCATCAGAAAACATCTCCACTTCGTTACCACATCCAGGGCATTTGCAGGTAATAACAGTTACATTCCTCCCTTCAACGGCACATCCTTTTAAAGGCCTTTCCTCTGCCATTTTTAACCTCCTTAAACTTTTACATTTTTGTTTCCCATAAACCGTGTAAATTACAGTATTCTCTCACCGCTTTAACTTCTTTGCCCCCTCCAATAAGAAACTCCGCTTGAGGTTCTTCTCCTGGCTTGAAAAACCTTTCCAAGCAATATCCATCCACTTCCACTTCCACCCAAACTATATAATGATTTGGTTCCATTGGATGAGGTACAGACCCTACTTTGACTTTCACCCCTTCTTGAGTCTTTTCAACTACCGGCAAATGCTTTTCATATCCCTGTTCTTCGGTCTTGGGCGTTTGAAGAACCATGGGTTGCCCGCAACATACCAAATTGCCAACCCCAGCAAGATTCACCCTTACCACATTCCCACAAACGTTACACTTGTAAACGCCAAATCTCTGAGCCATTTTTAACCTCCTTGTTTATAATTAATTTTTAAAATTCAGGCTTCCAAACTTCCCAAACCTTTCCTACAAGCTCAGGTCCTACTTTAAGAGTCGTTTTGCCCGGTTGCCAGCCGCTTGGGGTGACTTCAGCACCTTGAGTATTTCTCACATGTTGGAAGGCTTTAATTTGCCTTATAAGCTCTTCGGGGTTTCGACCAACCGGGGGAGTTAGAACTTCCATCGCTTGGATTATGCCATCAGGATCGATAATGAACCGACCTCGTATGTCAACTCCTGCCTCAGGATCGTATACCCCATAAACCTCCCCGATTTTTCCGCCTGGATCAGAAAGCATTGGATAAGGAATTCCCCCGGAGACCATTTTTGATAGTTCCACCTCGTCCCAAATCTTGTGCACAAATCGGCTGTCCACACTTATTGCCAAAACCTCAACTCCTAAGGCCTTAAGCTCATCATACTTTGCGGCAACTGCCGCAAGCTCCGTAGGTCAGACAAAGGTAAAATCCCCAGGGTAAAAGCAAAGTACCACCCACTTTCCTCGGAAATCGCTGAGTTTTATAACCTTGAATTCACCCTTATGATAAGCAATGGCCTCAAAATCCGGAGCTTCTTTACCGACTTTAGCTAACATTTTTATTACCTCCTTCTCTTTTGTTTCTTGGATTTCTTCCTTCGGCCCTTGAATCAGAGGGCCTCTTGCCGTAGCCACGCAACCTTTAACTTTTTCTTCCGACATGCTCCCCTCCTTTTCTAAAAAGATCACCAATTCTCAACATAGACCTCAAAATAAGCCCTTGGATGATCACAGGAAGGACATTTTTCGGGAGCCTCAATACCCTCATGGATATAACCGCAATTACGGCAACGCCATTTAACGGGTTGGTCTTTTTTAAACACCTTCCCTTCGCGCAAGTTCTTAAGAAGGGCTAAATAGCGCCTTTCGTGTCCCATTTCGGCCACTGCGATGGCCCTAAAGACATCGGCTATTTCCTTAAAACCCTCTTCTTCCGCTATTTTCGCGAATTCGGGATACATTATGGTATGCTCATACCTTTCCCCCGCAGCTGCCGCCTCAAGGTTCTGTTCAGTCGTCCCTATTATGCCGGCAGGGAAAGAGGCCTGAATCTCAACCTCTCCCCCCTCGAGGAACTTAAAAAGCCTTTTTGCGTGTTCCTTTTCGTTATCAGCTGTGTCCAAAAATATAGCCGCTATCTGTTCGTACCCTTCTTTTTTCGCTTGTGAGGCGAAAAAGGTATAACGGTTCCTTGCTTGAGATTCACCCGCAAAAGCGGTAAGAAGATTCTTCTCGGTCCTTGTGCCTTTGATCCCCATCCAACCACCTCCTCACTTTAGTTTTTTACCCCACCGGTGCGTAAAAACACCTCTTGGGCGAAGTGATTTTTCCTTCTTTCTTTAATTCGGAGATGATCTGAGAAACCTCTTTGCTGGGGATACCAGTGAGTTTAGCAATATCAGCTGGCCTTAAGGGTTTACCAGCAGACTTTAAAGCTTGAAGAACTTGTTCCTTCTTATCCATGGCACCCCTCCTCATTTTGTTTTCTTTTTGACCTGGCTTTTCCTCATCTCCTCGGCCAAATGCTTTATCTCACCAAGGTCCTTCACCATCATCTCCCAACCGTACCAATAAGCGTAATCTGGATTAACGTGGAAGAAAGCCTGATAGGTTCTCATTCGGTGTTTCATAAACATTTGGCACAAAACCTGCTCTATGTAAGAAAGTTTCTCCTTCTCTTTTCCACCTGTCTGCATGAAGAACAACAAATTGGGATAAGCAAAAGGATAACCCTCGCGTTTTTGGAGAATCCCATCCTTATATAGACCCGCCACGATCTCAATGGCCTCGGCCATTAAGCGATCAGCTTTTTTGAGCATCTGGTCACCCATCTCAAGTTGTTTCCTTGCATAAGGCTCCGAGTGGCATTGAACACACCTTTTTATCATCTTTTCCCTTTCGGATTTCCACTCCTCCTCAGTTAGCCTTGCAAGCCTTAAGGATTTAACTGCATCAAAAACGGGGGTTGGCTTACCTGTATTTGGATCCAAAACCCCAAGCGCTTTAAGGATCGTAACTCGGTCCTTGGCCCACTGAGGGTCTTCAGGTAAGGGAAGCCTTACCCCCAGAAACCCCCACGCAGTGTGGTTCTCATGAGTACCACCGGGCATATGACAAGTCTGACAAGTTGGCGCTTGGGCTCCTTCGGGAGCGTCGCCGAGTTTTTTGGCCATCCACCTGGACCCATGTTTAGAACTTGACCACATCTCCCATTGGGGATGGTCGTAGCCCATATGGCACTTCTGACAGGCCTGAGGATTGAGAGCCTCTTGCTTGGAAAATAGGTGTCGAGTATGACATTCGTCACAGGAGTTGACCTCATGCCGATAGCCTTTAGCTTCAAGGCGCTTTATTTCTTCCTTGCTCTTTATCCCCATATTATGACAACCACCACACCCCCTCTTCCCCTCTATAAGCTCTTCGGGCTCAAGGGGTGAAACCGGGAGAGCCATCATGGCCTTCCACCCTAAACTATGCTTCCCTCGCAAAAACTGCTCAAATTGCTCACTATGACAACTCCCACAGGTTTCCTCTTGAGGAAGTTTGGCCTTTTTAAAATCCCTCTCGGTCTTGTGTTCAGTTCCGTGACACACGGAACAATCAATCCCTTCCTTGGAATGCTTACTTAGTTCCCAATCTTTAACTATTCCAGGAGTCTTCAATTTATGGCATTCCACACACTGAGAAGTCCATCCTGTGCTTCCAAAGGCCAAAAGAAAAGGAAGAATTACTAACCACCAAAACATCCTCACCCCTCCTTTTGACAATTTGGACAAAACCAAGTCCCCCTGCCTTGGAGGACTTCTCTTCGAATTAAAGTCCCGCATCGCAAACAAGGCTCTCCCTCTCTTCTGTAAACCATTAACCTCTCTCGAAAAAGCCCCTGTTGCCCATAGAGGTCACGCCACTGGGAAAAAGTGGTACCTCTTAAGCTTATGGCCTCTTCAAGGACTCTCTTGGCTACTTCAAAAAGAAGGTTCCACTCTTCTAAGCTTAAATCCGAAGAAGGAAGAAATGGGTTTATTTTTGCTCTAAAAAGGATCTCACAAGTATAAATGTTACCAAAACCCAATACGTAATCTTGATCCATTAAAAGGCTCTTTATAGGCCTCTTAATCCCCTTTGCCCTTTCAAAAAGAAATTGGGCCGCTTCCTTTTGGAAGGGATCGATCCCCTGGGGAAGTCCATCCTGAAGACCGATCTTCGCAAATCGCCTGGGATCTATAAGGTGAATAGTACCTCCGGTAAACTTCAAGCTCAGACGAGGGGGAAGATCCGCGTCTCCAAGTTTAAGCCTTCCGGTCATACCAAGCCATAAGGTTATGAGGTGATCTTCAATTTGAAAGATAAGAACCTTTCCATGACGCTCTACAGCTTTAACCTCACCTTTTAAAAGCTCTCGGGCCTCTTTAAGCTTTGGATCAAAAGGAAAGACCTCTTTTATCTTTTTCCCAACTAACTCGGCTTGAAGCTCCCTCTTTAAGGTCTCAACCTCCGGAAGTTCCGGCACCTTCTCCTTCCCCCCTACACTTTCGACAGATCCCTACTGCATAAAGTTGAAACCCTTTTACCAGATGCCCTTCCGCTTCAGAAGGCAAAGGAGGAAGGCTTACTTCAAGGTCATATACCATCCCGCATTTTTCGCATTTAAAATGCATATGGGGCGAAACGTCAAAATCATAACGCGCCCTTTCCTTCTCGATCAAAAGCTCCTGCACTAACCCGTATTCCTTCAATAACTCCAATGTGTTATAAACGGTGGCTCTTGAAATGGTAGAAAAAGCCTTCCTTATACCTTGATAAACCTCTTCGGCCGTAGGATGGGTCCTGTGATCGTAAAGGTAACTCAAAATAAGATACCGCTGAACCGTCCACCTAACACCCCGCTCTGTAAGAACAGACATCCTCTTTTTGATCTCTTCTTCCTTCACAAGATTAAGTTTAACGAAAAATCAAGTATTTGTCAAGAAGAATTTTAAAAATTACTTCAACATTTTTACGAACTCCTCAACCGGGATAGCGGGCATGGTCATAAGTTGGACTGTTCCTCTGGAACCAAGTTCAACGGACATTTTGGCTATTGAGGCGTTATCGGGGGCCTCCACGATGTTTACAAAATCGTAAGGGCCTAAGACGGCGAACTGATATAAGACCTTCACCCCGAGCTTCTCTTCTATCTCGCGGTTTACCTCTAAGATCCTTTCCGGGTGTTTTTTTATGGTTTCCCTACCTTCATCGGTTAAAGTGCTCAAAACAACGTAATACGCCATCTTTTCACCTCCTATTTTAATATTCTCCCCTTGGGATTATGCCTTGACTTTTTGGGATGTCAAGCAAAGTCAAAAAGTTTTTAACCTGGAAAGACGATAATTTTAGCGTCTGCCACGAAGCAACCGGATTTTCCTATAAAAACTGGGTTGAAGTCTACTTCTTTAATCTCAGGCTTAGAGAGAAAAAGATTTGAAAGATTTGAGATAATGGTAATGAGGCCTTCCCTTATGGAAGGGTTTTTCACATGGGTTTTTAAAAGTTGATCAAGTTTTGTTTCTTCTATCATTTCCTCTATATCTTCTGGTTCTAAAGGAAGGAGTCTAAAGGAAACCTTTTTTAATATTTCCACAAATATACCCCCCAATCCAAACATGATGATAGGGCCAAAGCTTTTATCCCTATAAGCCCCTATGACCACTTCCAAGGTTTCGTTTATCATTTTTTGAACCAAAACTCCCCATTTTTCTTTTGGTTCACACAAAGTTTTGCCTTTGTTAAAAAGATCTTTACAGGCTTTCTTTAATTCTTCTTGGTTGATTATATTGAGTATCACCCCTCCAATTTGATTTTTATGAACTATTGCCGTAGAAACCAATTTTAAAACCACAGGGAACCCTATCTCCTCAGCTGCTTCAAAAGCCTCTTTTTCTGAACTCACCAATTTCCCCGGAACAAGTGGGATATCAGCCTCTTTTAAAAGGCTCTCCGTTTCTGGATAAAACAATAGCTTCATACTTTAAACCTTTTCCTTACTCTTCCATATTCCCGAAGGCCAAAAAGTGCCTTTACAGCAAGGTCAGGCCTGGTGAATATAGGAAGACCTGCTTCTTTTAAGCGTTTTCTTTCCTCTTCCCAAATCCCAGGAGGTGTATCCAAGCACATAACGGAAGGCTTCCTCGTTTTACTCATGGCCTCACAGATGGCTTCAACCGGCAATTCCAAAAAATCCTCTGACCAAGAGTAGATGTAGCTTAAAATAATGCCATCCACGTTTTGATCTTCGAATACCGTTTTTATCACCTCACCGCAGACTTCTTTATTATTGGCTATATATCCCAAATCCACCGGGTTTGTCCTTATGGTATAAGGAGGCATAAGTTCAAATAATTTTTTCTTAGTTGTCTCAGAAAAACGGGCAAGATCAAAACCGTATTCTTCTAAAAGGTCAGAAATAACCATGCCCAATCCTGCCACCAAGGTTATTACCGCTATCCTATTTCCTTCAAGTAGATTTTGAAGGGAAAGGGCTTCTGCTACCGATATAAGCTCCAAAGGGTCATTGGCCAAAATAGCCCCATACTGTTTCAAAGCGCCTTCATAAATCCTATAGGGGCCCGCAAGCGAACCAGTATGCGATTTTGCCGCTTCATCTGCCTTTTGAAACTTGCCGGTTTTATAAACCACAAGGGGTTTCAATTTTACCGTTTCTTTTATCGCTTCCATAAGCCTCCTTGGTTCTTCTACTCCTTCAAGATAAAGGGCAATGCTCTTAGTGCTTTCGTCAAAACTCAGATAAGGAAGGAGGTCCCAAAAGTCCGTATTAACTCGATTTCCAAGCCCAACAATTTTGTTGAGACCTATGTTTTCCCTAATGGCATAAGCCAAAATCAGATGACATATCCCACCACTTTGACTCACTAAGGAAACCCCCCCTTTTCTCAACAAGGAAAAGGAAGGAGTAAAACTCGCGTTAAGGTTTCCATCGAGGTTTACAAAACCAAAGGTATTGGGGCCTATTATTTTTATTCCTTCCTCTTCGGCTACCTTTTTAAGCCTTTCTTGCAGTTCTTCTCCTTCAAAAAGATCTGACTCGGAAAAACCAGCGCTTATCACTAAGACGCACTTTATTCCCTTTTTTCCACATTGATGCAAAGTTTCAATAACTTCCCTGGAGGGAATTACCATGATCGCTAAATCAATTGACTCAGAAATAGCTTCCAGAGAAGGGTATGACTTAACGCCTAAAATTTCTTCATATTTCGGATTTACTACAAAAACTTTTCCCTTGAAACCACATTCCTTGAGGCTTTTTAAGGCGTGATAACCCATTTTTTTGGAGGAAGAAGAAGCACCAATTATCGCTACCCTTTGAGGATAAAAGAAACAATCCCATACTTCTTTACGCTTCATTAGCAACAGCTGAATTACCCTTCCTTTTGCTCTCTTTTTCTAATTTTCTTTTTTCCTCTTCCCTCACTTCCCTTCTTAAAAGCTTCCCCACTTTTGATTTAGGTAACATGTCTCTGAACTCTATGTAATGAGGAATTTTATAAGGAGCCAATCTCTCTCTACACCACTTTATAAGGTCTTGAGCCCCTACCCCCTTTGCATCTTCCTTAAGCACCACAATGGCCTTTATCCTCTCTCCTACCCGAGGATCAGGTACTCCTATTACACATGCTCCTATCACTGCAGGGTGATCTTGTAAAACTGCTTCGATTTCGGAAGCCGAAACCCTGTATGCTTTGTATTTGATGATATCGGCAGTTCTTTCGACAAATTCTATCTCACCTTCTTCATTCATCCTTACATAATCTCCCATCCGATAATAAGTAACTCCATTGAGGTTGACGAATGAACGTCTCGTTTCTTCTTCCTTTTGCCAATATCCCGGCATAATATAAGGTGAACTCACTAAAAGTTCCCCAACTTCTCCAGGGGGTAAAATCTCAAGAGTTTCCGGATCACAAACCAAACACCTCCGAGATTTTAACGGTTTACCCACTACAGTGGGGTTTGGTTCTTTATAAAGAGGACTATAGCAAAGATGTCCCACTTCGGTTGCCCCATATACCTGATATATGGGAATGCCAAACCGTTCTTTCCATGTATTAAATACCTCTCTAGGTAAAACATCACCTCCACAGAAACAGAAACGAAGGGAACTAAGATCATATTGATCGAGCCTATCGTTTTCCAAAATCATCCTATAAAGAGCCGGTACCCCAAGCATCCACCTAACTTTATACCTTTGAATGGCACGAAGAAGAGCATCTACTTCAGGAACTGGCAAAAGTACCACTGTGTTTCCAAAGTTAAAACCAAAAGCTATAGTAAACCCTTTTGCCATGATATGAAATAGAGGATTCACCATCAAAAGAATATCTTTACCTTCTTCAACAAAACCCAAAGCCACATCTTCCATTATGTCCTTAATGTATGAGACCTCTGTCAAATGAGTCCCAGGAACTCCCTTTGGAAACCCTGTAGTACCTCCAGTATACATTATGTAAGCAAGATCCTTTTCAGGATCTATCTTTACGGAAGGAGGAATCTCTGACCCTTCTTTTATAACCTTTTTAAAAGAAAGAACCTTTTGAGAGTACTCTACTCTCCCCTTCGGAATTTTATCAAAGAGATGACCAATAAGTCTTTTTATGGGAGAAACAAAATCGGCTAAATTTGTTACTAAAACTCTCTTTATAGGAGTTCTATCCATAACTTCTTTAACATAAGCAAAATTTGTATCCATACAAATTACTGTCTCTACATTAGCATCTTTAATCATATACTCAATTTCATAAGCTGTATAAATTGGTGAAACAGGAACACATGCAGCTCCTATTTTGTTAATTGCAAAATTCGCAATTATCCATTGAGGAGAGTTTGCAATATAAATCATCACTTTATCGCCTGGCCTTACACCTATTTTGTAAAGACCACTTGCAAATTTATTAATTAACCTACTCAATTCATTATAAGTAAACTTTTCACCCAAATAAATGAGAGCTATATTATCTCCGTATTTCTTAACTATTTCTTCAAAACGTGAAAAAGTATATTCCCCGTTCATCATTGCTATACTCCAAAATATGCAGATTTCACATCTGGATTATTAAGAAGTTCTTCTCTTTTCCCTTCAAGTACAATAGAACCATTTTCAATGACATATCCATAATCTATTATAGGCATTATAGGCCTCGCATATTGTTCTGCCACAATTATACTGATTTTTCGTGACTCCCTAATTTCTTTAATAGCTTTAACCACCATACTTTGGTAAAATGGACTTAAACCCAACAGAGGTTCGTCTAACAGTAATAACTTAGGATCCGCCATAAGGGCTCTCCCTATGGCGACCATTTGTTGCTCACCACCGCTTAAAAACCCGGCTTGACGCTTTAAATGGTCCTTAAGACGAGGGAATACTGTTAACACATATTCTAAGTTTTCCCTCATCCTTTTTGAATCGACCAAATATGCGCCTATTTTTAAATTCTCTAAAACAGAACTTTCCGCAAAAAGTCTTCTTCTTTCGGGACATAATATGATGCCTTTTCGAGCTCTTTTAGGGGCTTCTTCCTGAGTTATATCCTCGCCGTTGAAAAAGGTCTTCCCAAATACCGAGATCCTCTCCCCTCCTCTCATCTCTTCTTTCTTTCTAATATCAAAAATAATCCCGGAAAGGGTATACATAAGGGTACTTTTCCCAGCACTATTAGACCCAAATATACCCACAATTTGTCCTTCATCACATTTAACACTTACGTTATTTAGAGCAATCATATTTTCATAAAACACTATTAAATCTTTAGCTTCAAGCATTTAAAACACTTCCTCCCCGATGTAAGCCTTTTTAACCCTTTCATCTTCTATTACTTCGTAAGGCTCACCTTCCATTATCTTCTCACCAAAGTGTAAAACCATAACGCGATCGGCTAGCTTAAACAGTTCCTTTAACCGGTGTTCAATCATAATAAGGGTTAACCCTTCCATTTTTAATTTTTCTATCAAAGGAACCAAGGTGGCCACTTCGCTCATACTTAAACCGGCAAAAATTTCGTCACACATAATCAACTCAGGCCTTAAGGCAAGACATCTTGCCAATTCAAGCCTTTTTTGATATCCAGCCGGAAGAGAAGAGGCCAATTTGTAAGGAACCCTTGAATCCCTCTCAAACCCAAGTTCCTCTAATATATCAACTGCTACAGCGTCTCTATCCCCGTACTTTCCTCCTCCCCGCCATCCTCCCATTTTTCTCACCCTCGGAGAGAATAAGGGTATAATGAGGTTTTTATAAGCTGGTAGCGAATAATAGGGTCTTACAATTTGAAAGGTTCGAACTAGTCCGTAATTAGCTATTTTATGAGGCGGAAGACCCGTGATCTCCTTTCCTTTAAAATAAACGTGTCCTTCATCGGGACGCACAAAACCGCTTATACAATTTATAAGCGTAGTCTTTCCTGAACCATTGGGGCCTATAATACCAAATATCTCTCCCTTTTTTACTGAAAAACTAACCTTATTGAGAGCTATCAAACCACCAAAATGTTTCGAAAGATTCTGTACTTCCAGTATTATTTCTTCCATTACACCTTCACCCATCTTTCAAATTGATGATACTTTCTTTGAAGATACACCATAATCCCTTCACTCTTCATTACAATGAAAACGGTCAGTATTATACAATATATAGCAATTCTTAAAGTCCCAAAGGCTCTTAATACCTCTGAAAGAGGAACAAGAATAAAACTACCTATAACTCCCCCTATAAGGGTTCCACCTCCACCTATTACCACCGAGGCAATGGGTATAACCGAAAAATCCAAAGCGAACAATGAAAGTCCTGCCCACATGTAAAGATGGACCATATAGCTTCCCACAAACGACCCCAGAACAGCAGCGATAAAAACCGCAATGGCTTTCATCCATGTGACATTAATGCCCGAAGCTTTAACCGCTTGATCATTGTCCTTAATGCCTCTTAAAACTAATCCGAAATCTTCATTTACAAGCCTTCTAAGGGAAAACAAGAAGGCAAGAAGCACTAAAATAACCGTATATTCTTCCACCAAAGCTTTCTCAAACCCTGGAACTCCAGAAAGACCGTTGGTACCTCCTAAGATGTTCAAAGCTTCTATTATCCTGGAAAAAAGAAGGGGATACATAAGGGTAACAATCGCAAAATAAACCCCCCTCAAAGGGAGGGTTGGCAAAAGCAGTAAAGTGCACACTACAGCTCCACTTAAGGTCGCAAGGGGTATGGCGAGGAAGACCGGAAGCCCTAACTTAAGCGAGAAAATGGCTGAAAGGTACCCTCCTACTCCAGTAAAAAGGGCGCTTCCCAAGTTGGCAAGACCCACATAATTAGCAAGAAAATCAAAAGAAAGAGAGAGTATCGCATAAGCACACATAATATTTATAACCCTTTTCCAATAGGGGAAAGGTTCAAGAATAAGCGGCAATGCTACAAGTCCAACTATCAGCAGAAGTCTCGGCATAAGAAGATACAAGATCTCTTGCCACCCAGAAATGGCATAAATTCCTTCAGTTCTTACTTTAATGCCCCTATCGACCCTCTCCTTTCTAAGCAATTCCATCCTTTAGACCCTTTCTTCTAGCTCTTTTTGTTTTCCAAATAAACCGGACGGTCTTAAAATAAGTATCCCAATTATAGCCAAAAGCGCCACCACCATTTGAAAATGCGAAGAAATTAACTTTTCCGTCAACGTTTGAGTAAATCCCAAAATAAAAGAAGCAGCTACAACTCCGGCAGTACTACCTAATCCACCAACTACACATACAGCAAGTGCAAATATAAGGGTTGAATAACCTGCCTCAACCACGATATTACCCAGAGGAAGGATAAATAAAGCCGCCAGTCCACAAAAAGCCGAACCCATAGAAAGCGAAAGAAGGGCTGCTTTGTCAGAATCAATCCCGAGCATAAGAGAAGCCCTCTCGTCTTGAGCAATGGCCCTGAAGGAAAGCCCTATTTTTGTATGGTGGGTAAAAAGGTAAAGAAAAAGAAGTAGCCCAGCTGAAAGACCTACAATTATAAGACGTTGATAATCAATCGAAACTCCCAAAATCTCCACCGAACCAGGAATTAATACTGGAAGCATAAAAGTCATACCCCTTAATCCTCCCCATCTAAGTATCTCTAAAATGGCAATTCCTATAGCATAACTGGCTATGACCTCAGAAAGCGTCATTCCCCTTACTTTAATAAGGACGATTCTATAAATAAGAGCCCCTGTTAAAGCGCTAAAAAGAAGGGCCAAGAACATGGCCACGGGAAAGGGCAGAAGTAACCTGTTGAAAAGAAACCAGCCTACATACCCCGTAGCCACATAAATAGCCCCGTGGGCAAAATTGGGGAGCCTAGCGATACTATAAACAAGGGCAAACCCCAAAGAGAGCAGAGACAGGATAAAGCTGTTTATAAGACCATAAATCAGAACATACATAATTCTACCTCATCCAAGGAGGAAGAAGTATTTTTCCTCTCGCTACGCTTTCAGGAAAAACTTGAACTCTTCTCTCCCCTTGCCATTGGAAAATGCAAGGCACAGCTCCTTCTTTAGGATCATGAGAAGGTATAATTTGATGGGATCGCTTGTCAAACCTCATCCTTCCATAAACGCCCATAAGGTCAAGTTCTTCTAAAGCCTTTATCACCTTTCCAGTCTCCAAGGTCCCCGCTTTCTCTATTGCCGCCTTAAGCTGATAAACCGCCATATAGCTTGAGGAGGTTCCATATCCTTCTGGTTCCAATCCCCATTTTTTCTCATAAGCTTTGACAAATTTCATAGTCCAAGGCGTAATATCAGCAGGCACATTCCCTCCATTAACCACATGGACTATAAGGTATTCTCCCTTCCCACCTGTGGCCTTGTAAAAGCCGGGTTGTTCTGCTGCACATACAAACCCCATAGGAAGCGCTTTTACTTTCATCTCAGCCCATTGTTTAAGAAGAATCGCACTCTCAGGCATATCCATCCATAAGAACAATATTTGCGCTCCTTTGTTCTTTGCCTCATTTAAACCAACGGAATAATCCGTAGTACCAGTAGGATAAATCTTGATGTCAAGTACTTCAAAGCCCCTTTCGCGTGCCATTTTTGCTATTATTTCTCCACCTTTTCTCGCATGTTCCACATCTTGCACCATTACCATGATTTTCTTTAACCCATATTGATTCTTCAAATTCTCCATAACAGTCATAAAATCTTGTGACATTACACCCGCGTGACTTGTATTTCGAAAAGTGTATTTATACTTTTCATAGTTTTCTTCTATTCTTTTATGAAGAAGTGGAGTAAGACACCCTGTAGTGATAATTTGTATTTTGCCGTATTTACTCACCAGATCCATACTGGCAAGTGCCGCTTCGGATCTCACCGGCCCTCCAACCAAAAAGTCAACTTTCTTTTCAAGTATTAACTTCTCCACCGCCAAAAGAGCCTCACTCACCGGAACGCCCGGTTCAAGATCCCGCGTATCGATTACCTCAAGCCGCAACGGCCTCTTTTCACCTCCTATATTAACCCCCCCTTCTTCGTTAATCTCTTCAACCGCAAGCTTCATCGCCCTTTCCGGAGCCCAACCATATAAGAAAGCGGTGGAAAGAGGAGCACCTATAACTATGGGCTTAACTTTTTGTTGAGCATAACCCACACCCAAAAACGCGATCAAAATAAATATCATCCACATTTTTCTTATAACTTTCATCTTAAACCCTCCTCAAAAGTATTGAACTTCTATTATGTTTTAATAACATCAATTTTCGTACCAAACTCTTGCTACTCCCTTTCAACACCTTCCCAAAGGCTAAACCTGTGAGAATTTTCCATTTTTGAAAGTATTTTCAATTTTTGAAAGAGTTTTTCACTTTGAGATGCCCAATTCTCGCATCTTCTTTCTCAAGGTGGGCCTTGAAACGCCTAGTAAGGCAGCCGCTTTTCCTCGATGCCAATTTGTTCTATTCAATGCTTCCAAAATCTTTTCTTTTTCTTTATTGCCTTCCAAAGTTAATCCTTTCTTTTCTTCAAATGAATTAAAATTATTATAATATATCTTTTCTTCCATCACTTGTTGTACATCTTCTTTCAATATGATTGATCCTTGTGTACGCAATAAAGCCTCTAAAAGCACATTCTGTAACTCTCTTACATTACCAGGCCAATCATACTTGCTTAATATCTTAATAGCCTCATCTTCTATTCCTCTTACAAATTTTCCAGTTTCTTTAGCTAATTTTCCTAACAAATACTTTGTAAGCAACGGCAAATCTTCCATTCTTTCTCTTAAAGGCGGTACTTTTATCCTTACTACACTTAACCTATAAAACAGATCCTCCCTAAATTTACCTTCTTTTATCAATTTTTCGATATCTCGGTTTGTAGCTGCTATTACTCTTGCTTCGAACGCAATTTTTTGTAAACCTCCTACCCTTTCAAATTTCCTTTCTTCCAAAACTCTAAGTAGTTTAGCCTGCATGTCATAAGATAATTCTCCCACTTCATCCAAGAAAAGAGTCCCCTTTCTCACAATTTCCAATTTTCCTTTGGTAGTCCTTAGAGCCCCGGTAAAGGCACCTTTTTCATAACCAAAAAGTTCACTTTCAAAAAGCGTCGATACAATACAAGCACAATTAATAGCCACAAAAGGTTCTTCTTTAAACGGACTATAAAAATGAATAGCCTTTGCAATCAGCTCTTTTCCAGTACCAGTTTCTCCTTCAATAAAAACATTTACCTTTTTCTGCGAAACTATTCCTATCGTTTTTAATATCTCTTTTATACTTTTTGATTTGCCTATTATTTTCAGATCATCAAAGTCATACTTAGCAAATTCTTCCATTCTAATTGATGGATTAAAATTAATATAACTAAAAGCCTTTCCAACAATTCTATCTATTTCACCAGTATCGAGAGGTTTTATCAGATAATCAAAAGCGCCTAATTGCATGGCTTTAATTGCAATATCCATCTCGTGATAAGCTGTAATTACAACTATATGTGCATCATTTTTCATATGTTTCATCTTTTTCAACACTTCTAAACCTTCGATATCAGGCAATTTAACATCCAAAAACACAAGGTGCGGGCAAAATTTTATAAACTTTCCAATTCCCTCTTCCCCTGAAAAAGCACACTCAACCTTGTAGTTTTTCTCAGAAAGAAACATCATAAGAGATTCTACCAACATTTCCTCGTCATCGATAATTAAAATTCTCTTCTCATATTCGCCCATATGTCATTCCCTAACAGGAATAACTACTTCAACACAAACACCTTTAGGCCTTCTTGTTTTAACGTTAATTATACCACCATGAGCTTCTATGATTTTCCTCGCCAAAGGAAGTCCTAAACCAGTACCTTTTGGTTTAGTACTAAAAAATGGATCAAATATAAAAGGTATATCAGATTTCTTTATCCCGCACCCGTTATCGATTATACGTATTGTTAAATTTTCTTTTCTTGTTCTTCCGTTAATTTCAATTCTACCTCCTTTATCTACTGCTTGAACAGCATTGAGCAGAAGATTATACAATGCTTGCTTAATCTTTTCCTCATCCAATAAAAATGAAGGTATATTTTTTGTGTAGTTAAATTTTATTTCAATTTGTTTTTCTTCTATCTGAGGTCTTAAATTCTCTATACACTGCATAATAACATTGTTAGGATTAGTTTTTTTTAAATTCAACGAAACTGGTCTTGCAAAATCTAACACATCGGATAACAATTTCTCCAACCTTTGTATTTCTTTTAAAGTAATTTCAAGTCTTCTTTTGTTATACCCTTCTAAAGAAACATCCTGAGCAAATATTTGAACGTTCATTTTCACAGAAGTCAAAGGATTTCTAATCTCATGAGCTAGACAAGTGGCTATCCGTCCAAGGTGTACAAAACGCTCTGCTTCCCTCATTTTCTTCTCTAACTCTACCTTTTCTGTAATGTCTCTCAATATTCCTCCTATTCCTTTTTGATTTTTATATAAAATAGGTTTTATCTTCATCTCCGTATGATAAAGAGTACCCTTTTTGTGTCTCCTTAAATACACAAAAACTTCTTCTTTTTGAAGACCATTTTGTAAAATATATTTTAATTTCTCTCTAAGTGGATCACCTGAACTTACAAAATCTAAAAACCTTTTGCCTATTACTTCATCTACACTATAACCATGAATCTGAGCAAATGCTTTATTAGCAAAAGCAACTCTTCCTTCCACTGCTACAAAATACCCATCATTCATTTCATTTAAAAGGAATCGATATTCCCTTTCGGATTCTTGAAGTTTTCTGGTTCTATTTTCGACTTCTTTTTCTAATCTCTTTGCATAAAGATAAAGCCATTTTTCATGTAAAGCTTGAAAATAATCACTAAATCGAGTAATAGTATAAAACAGATGTTGGTTTAATTTATACACTACTTCCACATACTCCTTTTCATCCAATTCAGCATTTAAATAAGGCATAATTATAACCCTATACAGTTCATAAGCATTCTGAACCTCTGAAAGAGAAAAACCTCCCTCAAGTCTTAATTTTGCAATCCAATTGATATGGTCATTAATTTTATTTTTATCGTTATAAATTAATGCGTAATAATTGGCATCTACTGCTTTAGAAACTGTTTTAAAAAGTTCGTCAATTGGTCTTGCGCTGTATCTTTCACTTACTTCAGTATGAAGACGGTATATCCATTCATCAACTATTTTATTCCTATAACTCTTAAGAAGCTCCTTTAGATCCATTTTTAACTATTGTTTTATTCTCGTGGAAATTTTAAAAACTGTGGGGAGAAATGTCAAGAGCAATAATGTCTTTCAAGCTCCAAGTTTTGATATATCGGCAACTTTTAAAAATAGCTCATTGATGTTTCTTAAAAGAGCAAGACGATTCCTTTGAATCATGTGTTCTTCAGTCATAACCAGCACCTTGTCAAAGAAGCGATCTATTGCATCTTTCATTTTCACGAAAAGTTCTAAAAGCCCAAGGTAATTCTCCTTTTGAAAAAGCAGTTTTGCTTGTTGGGAAATGGAAAGGTATAAATCGTAAAGCTCTTTTTCTTCTTCCTGAAGGAAGAGCTCAGGGTTAACCTTTCCAGAAAAGGTGGTCCCTTTAAGGATGTTAGAAACTCTTTTGAAGGCTATAACCAGATTCTGAAAATCTGGGGAAGCCCTGAAATGATGAAGAGCTTGGATCCGGTTTCTTATATCAATGAGGTCTTCCTTTTGAA
>Ga0071330_1066866_pt1 | contig 28793 bp, 40 predicted proteins | sample GBScel77sediment_FD_63802 | JGI IMG/M metagenome (GOLD analysis project Ga0071330, IMG submission 63802) | Hot spring sediment microbial communities from Great Boiling Spring, Nevada - Cellulolytic enrichment Sediment 77C v2 (version 2) | ecosystem: Environmental > Aquatic > Thermal springs >...
TGCTTCCCTATCCCAAACGAGATGTACTTTGTTTCGAAAGACCTTTTGGGCCGCGATCTTGTATCGCTGTAGCACATCGATGATGTCCTTCACCTCAACAGAGGCGGTCACACGACCGCCTCCTTGAAGATCTTCCGCAACCTCTGAATCCTCTCTCCGTCCATGATGCATACGCCGTCCCTTGTTCGAACACATGCTAACTTTCGCCAACCGAAGTATTCCTTTATCAACACGACTACCTCGTTCCATGTCTCTTTTGTCAATGGTCCCTCATGAAACAGGCTCTTCATCCCATTGTTGCTGACATAGATCCTCATCCTACCACCCCCTCTTTTTTCACCTCGTTTCTCAGTTCGCGTATATCCGCACTCGCAACAAGAGTGATACTCACATCCCGCAAATTCCTGATCTCATATACGACTCCTTTGTGGGTCGTATAGAAAGGCACCACACTCGACAGCGCCGTGAGCCAGTTTCTTGCTTCTTCAATAGTTTCAAAGACAATACATATCCTGCCATCGTGAATGGCTTTCGTCATATGCCTCCCCCCTTCAGCAACTGAATGAAGGTTTCAAGACGCATCACGCAAAGATAATCTCGCCTGTCGGCCTTGAGGAACAGCAGGTCTCTACCCTCGATCCACTTGTATATCTCCTTGAACCCCGCTCGCCTCGCTTTCACCTCCGCTTTGTATTTCCCGATCACGAGGTCTGCTTTTAGAAAGTCGGTCGAGCCCGAGAGGGGTACCCTGTGCGCTTTGATTCCAGCATCTCTGAGCACGACAACAAGGCTATGTTCTACCCTGTACCCTTTATTTCTGCTTTTCTTTGACATGCTCTCCCCTTCTCTCTCTTTCTTGTCTCCATCTCTCCCAGTAAAGTGCCTCTTCGAGATCCGAATCCCCTGCCGCGTGCAAGAAACCTGCGATCCACAAGCCGCACAAAACACCCAAGAAAAACCACACCACACCCATCATCCCACCTCCTCAACGCGGGACACTACTGCGTGGTTCCTCCTGTATCGCCACAACAGCTTTTTTCTCGCTTCTTCCTCGTTTGCGGCATAGACTTCCGTCACGTAAGGTGTGCCTCGCGCACGGGTAAGGAGCACGGCTCTGAACCTTTTGAGTTGTGGGGCCGCGAGGCTTCGCCTGGCTTTGTCTTCGATCCTCCAAAACTCGACCCCGTATTCCTTCAGGGCAATCTCGTTCGCCACACAGTAAAGGCTCTTCATCCCGTCACCTCCTCACAAATTTAACTATGTTCTACAGAATTCGCGTCACGCGCGCTTTCTGGCTTGTGATGCGGTGTTTTAGGCTGTTTAGTCCGTGTTTAGTCGCTTGTTTAGTGCGGAGTTTGGCTTCTGGTGCGGGTTTGGGCTTCGGACTAAACAGCCTATATATATAGAAGATTTTGTTTAGTCGGAGAGCTATTAAGAGCTCTCCGACTAAACAGGGACTAAACAAGAGACTAAACAAAGAAATGCCGAAGCTGTGCGGGTTTGCGACACCCTTATTTAGGCTGTTTAGTCCCTGTTTAGTCCTCACCTGACCAGCCCCCATTTGCCCTCCCCCCTTCTCTCGATGTACCCTTCGCGTTTGAGGCGGTTGAGCACGGACGAGATGGTCTGGTTTGGAACGCCGATGTGCTTTGCCAGTTCCGCGACCGTGTAGTCTCCCTCCTGTAGCAACTCAAGAATCATGTCGGAGATTGTGTTGCCTGTAGGGGCGCTCGACAGGTCTGCGTTCGGGGAGACGAATGCAAGCCCGTCCTTCCACTCGATGGACACAGCGATGGGATCATGCAGGCCGAAGTTGCTTTTGCGGTTGTAGAGGGCGTAGACAAAGCGGCTGGTTTCGTGAACCCTCCAAAACTTGAGTTCCCATGTGTTTCTTGCAAGATTCTCAAAAAAGATCGACCCCACGGGTAAGGCGCCGTCCTCGCGTTCCTTATGGGCCTTAGACACGTGGGATATTATGAGCACGGTTGCCCCAGCTTCGTTGATTTTGCGGATCTGACGGAAGAAGTTGATCACTGCGCCCGCGTCGATTATGTCTCCTCCGATTGCGAGCGCTGCGGAGTCGATGATTACCAGTTCTATATCATGCCGTGCTATGTTCTCAAGAATGTTGTCTACCTCTTCCGAAAGCGGGCGTAGAGCTTGCAGATAAAGGGGTGGTCTTTTTTCTTCGATGCCTTCGATGACTAATTGGTTGAAGCGCGTGTTCATTATCTGTTTGTCGAGCTCCCAGTCGATGTATAGGACATTCGCGGGCTGTGTTGGATGGTAGTTCAAGTCATAGCCGCTCTGAATCAGGGTAGCGAAGTACAGTGCGAGGATGGACTTTCCAGCGCCACCAGCCGCGTAGATAAGTGAGGGAACTCGCTTTGGAAGCAACGGATACAGGAGGTATTCGATTGTTGGCACGTTCTCGAGTATATCCAAGTGTGCCGCAAGAATGGGTTCGTTCACCTTTCGGTAGACTTCGACTGCGAAGCGTTCAATGACTTGGGCCCACTCGAACTCTTGGAGTGGTGTACCCGCCACGATGTCTCGAACATAATTCGCTGTAGTCTTGCGGCTGCGAGCTGAAGAGAGGTTTATCTTCCCTGAGAAAATGTGAATTGTGGAAGTGGCCTGCAGCAGCCGAATGCTCAAGAGCGCGTTTAAGTCTTCGTCCCCTTCTGTGATCTTCGAGGCCTGCAGTATGACGGTCCCGAATGCGGAGTTTACTACAGCTTCGAATCCTTTTGGGGTTTTTGTCACCACCACACTTATTCCTCCCTTAGAACGGCTAAGTCAGAGGACAAGCGAGGAGTTGAAACATCACGTCGGGAAAGTGCCTTGACGAGTCGGAGAAGAATTTCCTGCTGCTTCGCGATCTGCTCCTCGAGCTTTTCGATGCGCTCAAGGAGCATTCTTTCTGTCTTGGAGAACCTTCCTGACGAGCGGGGCGTGAGACCCCGCTCGTGATAGAAGTCTAACCAGTCTGAGGAGCAAGCAAAATCGATGAGGTCATCCATTGTTCTCACCTTCCGTCTCTGCGATCAGGGTTTGAAGCTCAGCGATTAGCTGCGAGGCTTGCTGTTTTGTCAATTCGGTGGAGTGTTGAACCTTGTACCTTTCTTTTATCTCCTTCACGATCTCGTCTCTTGGGCTTTCGGTCGCTTTGGCCAATTCGTTTATGAGCACATGGAGCATCCGTAGTTGTTTTTCCGTTATCTTGTCTTCGGTGCTTTTTTCTTGGGACTCGCGGGGTTCGGAGGCTTTTTCTTCGTCCTTTTGGCGGGTTTCTTCAGGCAGCTCCTCCACGCTTGTAAAGCCCAAGGACGTTGCAAGACGCATAGCCCTGTTTGTCGCCCTTGTGGATGCCATCTCGACAAGGCGGCCGTGGTGGCAATCTCTTGGAGAAGCGGTTCCTATATCCTCGAACACTTCGCGGGTTCCATCTTCGTACACAACCTCAACGATTCCTTTCAGTACGACAAACGGTTCGTTTTCCAAGCGTAGGCCGTGTCGAAGCCTTTGCTCTTCTTCTTCTTTCAATGTCTCAACCCGAATCGAGTATCGGGCTTTTCCACGAAACTTTTTCTCCATAAAAATCAGGAGTCCAGTGCGGTTGACATAAAACCGTACCGCGCCCGTCTTGTCTCTTGAAACAAGGAAAGCCTGACAGATGAGTGCTTTGTTGAGGACGTTCTGGAACTCCTCGGGCAGCATTTGGTGTATGAGCGCGGCGGTTTTCTCATCCACAGGGATCAGGTCAGGCATGGTTTCCCCTCGCTTTCTCAAGAATCTGCTGCAAAAGTGTTTCGTTGGAACAAATCTGTGTGTGCATCCTGATCTTCTCGGCAAGGTCTTTGGTTTGCGCTGTTGCTTTTCGTATCTCTTCTTCCAGCAGTTGCTGTGCCTTCTCTCCGTGGAGACCAGCCAAAATCTCCGAAGCGAGCGGGCTGGTTTGGAAACTCAAGTCTGCTGCATTTCTTTCGGGACCAATATAAATCCTGAAACTCCTCCTCATTGTTCCACCTCCCCATTTCGATGAGAATGCTCGCCAACACTCGTTCTTTCATTGTCCCCCTCCTTTAGCAACTCCTCCAAGCCCACGCCAAGGACCTGAGCAAGTCTCAGGGCTACGCGGAGGGAGGGGGTCGCACGGCCTCGTTCGTAGGCAGAGATGGTTTTTCGACTTACACCAACCATTGCCGCCAAGTCCTTTTGTGTCATGCCACAACGTTCTCTCAGTTCTTTCAGTCTCATCTGGTTGCCCTCCCTCCTTGTGGTCTACTTATATTAGACCACACTCTAAGGCTAATGTCAATAGCCTAATGTTGCGGTGTGGTAACGGAAAGGATACAAGTCGCGACATATGAGACTCGTGTGTCAGTTTGCGAAGTCTATGTATAATAGCTTGGGGGGTGGTCGCATGTCTATATTTTCAAAACGTCTTAAGGCATTGCGTGAAGCACACCACATGTCGCAGAAGGAACTGGCGGAAAAGTTGAATGTGTCTAAAAAGACGATCTCGGCATATGAGACAGGCAGGGCACAACCACCAATGTACGTAATTTCCTTGCTTGCAGATCTTTTCCATACGTCGGTAGACTACCTTCTTGGAAAGACTGACGATCCCCGTCCGATGAGGTGGGCAATCGGAACGCAGCTTTATACGGAAGAAGGCTTTGTTGAGATTCCTGTGTACAACGGCGCGCGTGCGGGTACTCAAGGATCATACCCCGACGGTTCAACGATCATCGAATATGTCAAAATCCCTCGCAACATAAACGGTGTATTTGGGGTTAAGGTTTTTGGAGACAGCATGGAACCTGAGATCAAGCACGGGGATATTGTCGTTGTCAACCCCAATATGACCATTGTCAGCGGAGACCGTGTTGTTGTTGTGCTTGGCGAGCCCTACTTTGTTGAACCCGCCGCGGTGGTCAAGATTTACCGCGAACAACACGGCGTGAAGTATTTGCAGAGTTTGAACGAAGCCTACGGTCCGATTGTCCTCACGGACAACGCATCTGTGCATTTTGTTGGAAAGGTAGTTGGCTTGGTCAGAAAGTACTAAAAGAAGGGATGAGCAATGAAACGCGCGGCGGTTTACGCTCGTGTCTCAACTGAACATCAGACCTCGTCAAGTTTGGAAACTCAGATAAAAACGTGTACGGAATTCTGCAACCGACAAGGCTGGCTTGTCGTCGAGATCTTTCAAGAGCGCGACTCAGGCGCAAAGACGGAAAGAACAGAGTTTCAAAAGATGATCGCGAAAGCCCTTGCGGGCGAATACGACGTGATTGTCGTCGAAAAGTTTGACAGGTTTTTTCGAGACGACGTCGAAGATCGCAGATATACGCGAATGCTTGAAAGCAAAGGTATTCTGGTCATCTCGGCCCTTGAGGGAATCGATGTTTCATCCGTGAGTGGAAAGCTCTTGCGCTGGATTTTGTCTGACATAAACTGGTTTCAGCGCGAATACATGAAGGAGGAGCAAATGCGCAAGAGCAAGCACGCGGCACAACAAGGTTTCTGGATGGGGGGGACACCTCCTTTTGGTTTCAAGCTCATTGAGATAAAGGACGGCGAGCGAAAGCGAAAGAAGCTCGCCATCGACGAAGAGACTGCCCCAATTGTGCGGGAGATGTTTCGCCTCTTTGCTGAGGGCTATTCTGTTCCGTCGATCGTGAATTATTTGAACACACGCAAGCTGTATAAAGACAAGCCGTGGTCCGTTGCGACCGTGTACGATATGCTCCGCAATCCTAAGTATTTGGGAATCTACACATGGGATGTTCCTCGTCGACATCTTGAAAGTGAAGACGGAGTCGTCGCCGAGGGGGTCATTCCCGCGATCGTGACGGGTGAGGTAGCCGAAAAGGTGCGCAAGAGGCTTGCTACAAAACGCAGACCGTCATTCTATACGCAAAAACACTTTTGGTTGTTGAGCGGTATACTCGTGTGTGGAATTTGTGGCAAACACATGCATGGCAACCCTCACCCGCGCCGTCCTGTGTACAGGTGCGAAGAAAACCACGCATATCTGGGTATATCGAAGCAGTACGTAGAAGATTATGTGGTCCGATATGTGCGACATGCGCTTGAAGATGTCGACATAGAGGCTCTCGTACGCGAATACGTTGCGATTTTCAAAACCCGCGCAGAGATATTGCAAACACACAAGAAAGAAGTTGTGCTAAAGCTCAAAGAACTCGAGGAAGAAGAAAGACGGATTGTCGACGCAATTGCAAAAGGAATAGAGCTTCCTCAACTGTTTGAGAGAGCAAAAGCTATAGAAGCGGAACAACGAAAGCTACGTGCTGAGCTCGAGCAAGAAGTTCCTGTGCCGAGCCATGAGGAGATCAAATTGCAATTTGAGAATCTGAAACACATACTCGAGTCACCCAGCGAGCCCAACAAACTCAAATACATCATTCAGCACGTCATTGACAAGGTGTACGTGTATCCTGGTCGCATTGTGATTGTGAAGTTTAAGTGGGAGACATATGCAGGGGAATAGTGGCAGCCCCTTGGGGGCGCCACGCATAAATCCTGCTTTTGTCCCGCTCATTTTGAGTGGGCTTTTTTTGTAACCTCGAAAGCGTGGATACACCAATAGCCGCCTAAATCTTTGACGTATGTGATTGCCTCTTCGAGGGTTTGGTGGGCGCGTGGAAGCAGCACAAACGGCGTGAAGATGCGATACGAATCAGGCGAGTCCTGCACAATCGCGAGCACGTGGTTTCTGAAAGGGTTTTTGTGGAGTGCTGTAACGTAGTAGGCCTTTTTTCCTAAAGCTTGTGCGAGCCTGCAAACCGCAAGAGCAAAATCATCGCAATCTCCTCCACCGCGCACGACGAAGGCGGGGAGGTCGTACTGAATGTCAAAGATCCCGAAAAACGGATCTGGAATATAGCGAAAGCGCGTGATAAAGTATGCGATGTCATCCAAGGTGCGAATACCGTATGATTCGATGAGCTTTTTAGCACACTCCTCGGCTCCTTTTTTGCCTTTTCGAAGGAACAGTTTTAGACGCACGTACAGCCCCAGCACACGAATCACCTCGTGAACTTGCTTGCGACATTGGAACCACAATAGATCCCGAACAGCGCGATGACGACATGCGAAAAGTTGTCATCGTCGATTTTGCCAAAAATCCTGAGAAGGAAGAAAGCCGCGATCAGGATTAGCGCAAGGATAAACTTTCTGCTTTTCCATTTTTCCTCCATAAGGTTCACCTCACAAACAGCAGAACCACCGTTCCAATCGCGATCGCAGCCACAACGGTCCACGTGACAAGCTTTCGTTTCTCAAGTTCAGCTTGAAGCTTTGCAACCTCGTTTTCGAGAGCCGCCCGCTGTGCCTTTTCCAGCTCAAGCAGGTCTTTCAATACTTTCACTTGCTGTTCAAGGTTCACAATCTGCGTGCGATAGTTTTGATTCAGCTCCTCGAGTTGCTTTATGTAGTTTGCCAACAGCAGGACAGACTCTTCGTCGAGGTAGTACCTGCCGTCTTCGGCCCGCTGAATGATTTTGTACTCCGCAAAAACGGCGATTGTGCAAAGGAGGGCAAGGATAACAAGAATGCGTCTCATGCTATCGCCTCCTGTTCTTCAACACGTCGTTGAGGTACTCGATGGCGTCTTCCACCGTTTTGAAGTGTTGCTTCTCGTAGATTGCCTTTTCCTCTTCTTTCAGCCTTTCGAGTTCTTTTTCAAGCTGCTTCAGTTCTTCTTCCTTGCGCCTCTTGATCTCCTCAAGATCAGCCTTCAGCTTAAGGTTCTTTTTCTTCTTCACTTGCGTACCCAACAGAAACGCGACGAGTGTGAGGATGAGCCACCAAAATCGTTTAATCACCTGCCAAATTTTTTTCATGCGAATCCTCCTCCTCCTCGCTCAGGATTTTTTCAATCACCTTGCGCACGTTTTTGTTCAGGAGGAACGAAGTCAGCCCTGTCGCTATTGCGTCAACGAACATTTCGTTCGCTTTGTTGGAGTGCGCGAGCCGCCAATGGCCTGTGATGTTTCCTATCGCGTGCAGTACCTCGTGAAAAAGCGTTTGAACCCACTGGATTGGGGACAACAAAGGAGATATATAGATCGTACGTGTTTCAAAGTCGTGTGCGATGTGAAGACCCTGAGTGCTCTCGGCTTCAAGCCCCTCTTCTTCGCACGCTTCTGCGAGCTTTGCTTCGTTGCAAATGATTCTGTAAGGAACCCCGAGGATGTGGACTTTGAGTTCGAACCCCCTCATGCTTGTTCCTCCCGCTCGAGTTTCTTTCTCCAGTACTCTGACCAAAATAAGAAGTCGATGAGATGAGCTTTTGTTTCAGCAGGAACAGCTTCGTCGATCCTGCAATTAGAGGGATTTTTTAGCGTGAGCCATTCGATCACATTCCCCAAACCCCAGTTGTACGCCATGACTGCGAGAATGTCTGCGTGCTCACATTCCAAGAACACGCGGTACAACCGCCTGAGGTAGCGAATGCCTACGAAGATGTTGCGGTCGGGGCGAAACATATCGTCGAAGTCGAAGTTTGTCGAGTAGAGACCGTTTATATCCTCCAACGCCTCACGGGAAACTTGCAGGAGTCCTCTTGCAAAGCCCGAATCTGCATTTGGGTTCCACGCGCTCTCGGTTTCAATCAACGCAAAAACGTGGTGTAGCTTTGGGAAGTCCTTGATCTTGTACGCAGTTGCAAAATCGAGATAATGCGTTTCGACAAGCTTTTCCAGCGTCTTTCTGTCCACAGTCTCACCTCCACAAGAGGGACACCAGCAGGCTGATGACCGCTGAGGAGGTCAGCACGGCAAGAAAAATCTCACCCAGCATGGCTTTTACTATGTTTTTCACGCGGTTCTCGAGATACCCATTCAAACGGTTCGAAAGCGCCTCTAATTGCCCCTTGATCTCGGCGATGTCTTTTTCCTGCTCTCTTAACAGTGTTTCCACAGCCACGATCCTTTCAATCAAGTTGTCCATCTTATCACCTCGCTTCATCGCAGGAGGATTTCGACCTGCTTTTCCACTCCCGAAAGCCGTACCTCCACATATCCTGTCGCGGATGGGTGCATAAACTTTTCTGCGGCGTACTCCTCGTAGCCTACCCAACTGGGCACGGTGACCAAGAACGCTTCCCGTTGGAAGGTCTTTTTATTTCGTGTGTCTGTTTCGAACCTCGCGAGCTTGATTACAGAGGGCTGGTGGGTATGCGCGGTCAAATACACGTCCCCGTTTGCAACCACGTCGATGAGCCGTCCGTTCGCCGTCACTTTTGCTCCGATTCCTCGCGCACCCGAATAACCGTGCCCGCATACGAGGGTGTACTGTACCCGCTGTCTCGACCCTCTGTTTGCCTTCGTCCCAACCGCTACATCCAAAACCAGAACCGTGTTTGAGTAGGGGATCTTCCTTTCCTCGCACACAAGAGCGAGGAGGTCCACCCCAACTCGTCGCCTTGTTCTGCGCTCGTGGTTTCCTGACACGACCCCGAGCACACGGCCTTGGCACAAATCGAGAAGATTTGTGAATAGGTGAAGAGCCTCTTCGGGAGACATGGTTTGGGAATAAACGTCCGATATGCTGTCTACGATTGCGTTGTCGAGGATGTCTCCTAAGAAAATGAAAAAGGTCCGCTCGTTTGCGGACCTTATGACCTTGATTAGTTCTTGAAACCGACTCTGTGGACTACCTATGTGTATATCTGCGACTGGAAGAACAACGATTTCGTCTTCTTGCAACCAAGTCGATGTGTAGCGAACGCTCACCTCCCCACCTCCTCAGTAACCCAGCACGACGTATTGGATATGACCAGTCGTTGGAAGTTGTTCGCCTTCTGTCACGCGTATCTTAGTCGCGGTGATCCATAGAATGTCCTCATACAATCGAAACGTTCCTGAATCGTAGCTACCGTCTCCAAAGTCAATTTCAATCGTCACGTTGTAGTAACCTTCAGGCCACCCTGGAGCTGGCACATAAGAGTACTTTGCACGAATTGTGTACTCGCCAGGTACAGCATATGTGTGATATGTCTGTACGCTATAAAGGTTGCCTGCGTTGAACCGCAGCCACACGTAAAAACCATAAATGGTGTATACGGTTGTCCAGCTTGTGCCAATTGACACGTTCAGATTTTGCTCGTACGTTGCACCAGGACGCACAATATAGGCGTTTATGGTAAACCTTGTCTGGGTCGAAGTCGAAGCGTCCTCATAGGATAGGTGCATGTAATGATTTTGGGATGTTGAACTATTTGCCGCCCAATAGCGGTACATGACGGGGTTCAAAATTACGGCATATTTTGAAAGTTTGTACGGAAGCGCAATAGTTTTCTTTCCGTTATCGCCGCTGTCTAAATAGACGACCCCACTGTCGATCATTCCGAGCAGGGGATAATCCGTGTTGTTGAGCACGCGCGTGAGCCCGTACGTGCCGTCGATCGCCCAACGATCTGCGCCTTCCCCAACCTCGATCCTTCGTTGAGCGTAGATCACGTTTCCTGCGAGGAGGTCAGCCACAACGGAGTTGGGAGGTGCGTTCTCGGGGGTCAGCAAAATATGAGGAGCGAGGTTGATTTCCGTGAAGCCATCTGGGACAATGCCGCGTACCTCGTCGATCAAAGAACGAGTAAAATACGCGCAAGCTCCTTCGGGAATGCTCAGCGTGGGTTGAAAGACAAGTTTTTCTAAGGACAAGCTTTTTGCGGCGATGCGATCGGCGCTAAGATACCCCGTCGTGATCTTTCCTGCGTCCAGTTCAGAGATCCACGCAGAGTCGATGTATCCTCCTTGAATCACTGCAGTTTTTAGGGCCGCATAGTCATAGTATGTTGCGTTGTCCAACTTTGCCGTTGTTGCAGAAACAACAGAAGACCAGTTGCTTGCGTTCCCCGAAGTGTCGACTGCTTTGACGCGGATGTAGTACGTCGTGTTGACCGCAAGGTCTTTTATAACCGTAGACGTCGCGGCGAGCCGAATTTCCTTTGCGTTTGCAAAGTTACTCGCTGTGTCGTATTGCAGCACATAATGGGAGAAGTCGACTTCTGTGTTGGCGTTCCACCGCACCATAATCGTTTGGAAAAGCCCTGTCGCCGTAAGACCCGTTGGTATAGCGGGTGGGATCGTATCTCGTGCGCTGGTGATGGTTTGCACAGTTGTCCAGTTGGATCGTTTTCCTTCCGCATCCAACGCACGCACTTTCACGTATATTGTCTTGTTTCCTGCCACTTCCCATCTCACGAGGGTGTCTGCGGTGCGGATGTAGTTCCAATTGAGCCCATCGTAGCTCCAAGCTATCTCATAGCCAATGAGGTCTGGTTCTGTGTTTGCGGTCCAAGAGGCCGTCACGAAGCTGCGGCCCTCGCTTGTGAGCGTTGCGAGAGAAAGGTTTTGAGGAACTGCGGGAGCCACGCCGTCCAGGTGCTCCACTTTATTCTGAACCTCTTGCACGTCGTTGCGGATCTCTTGCAAGTCCTGTTGGATGTCGGAGATTGTGCTTTCGACGGGAGGTACTTGAATACCTGTGTTGACGACAACGATCTCTTTATCGCTGATTTGGAAGGAGATGTCGCCATACTCGAGCACCGTCAAAGTGGTGGTCCATTTGCTTTCGATTCCGTGCTCGACTCTTTCAACGAGGAAGACTCCTGTTGCGATGCCTTTTTTCGGAAGCTCTACGCGTACAAGATTTCCCGCGAACACGTCAGGGTAGAACTCGTTCATCTGGAGTTCGAAGCGAATGTTTTTCGTGGTCTCCGCATAGATGACGTCCGCAATATTGGACAGAAGCGCTTCGGAGCTATAGAAAGAGGTGAACTGAAGCTCCGAGTCGGGTTCGTCGGTTTGATTGGGTTTTGTGATCGTGAATTCGGATTGCTTTCTTATGGGAGTGGCCTCGAACTTTACGTGTGTGAGCTGAACGACGACAGACGAGAGGTTTTTGATCTTCAACACAAGCTTGTTCGGATACGCGGACATACTTTCGAGTTTCAAGTACGAGTCGCTTGTGTCGACATGGAATGTCGCGTCTGTTGCGAGGGGAGTACCGTACTCGTTCGCATAGCTGAGTTTCACGTAATTACTTGGGTCTTTTATGTATTCGCTTGTGTATTCGAACTCAAAGGACGCCGTTGTACCTGGCTGGATCTTCGCGTTGTCTCCTCGGAGTTCGTGATCGATGACCAACTCCCGCGAGCCAACTTTGTAGCCTTCTGACTTGACGACTATGCGGTTGTATTGTCTCTTTTTCTCAAGGGTGTAGGTTTTGACGACATCTTCCGTGATTGTCAGCACGGGGGTAGGGTCTGAGTAGTTTTCGATGCGTGTTCTGAAGCATATCCGTCCGTTTGGCGCACAGGTGAGCTTTCCCCCTGCGGCTTGTGTGATCTCTTGCAAGATCTGCCACCATGTTTTTGTGTTGTCGGCGACGAAGAGATCCCACGTTGTAGAAAGCTGCTGCAGATCCAAAAGGTTTTGGTCAAACCCGCACCTGTTAACGAGAATGTCCTGGAGTATCTGCGTAGGGGTGTACCCCGTATAAAGCAGCGGGTTTTCGGGTCCTTTTCGTGTCGTGATCCAGAGCATGTCTTTCAGATGTATATTTGCCGTGCGGTGCTGTTCCTCAATCCCATCTGCAGGTTTCCACCCTCGAAAGAGGGGGATCAGAAAGTAGTTTTCCGTTCCGTCGGGTGTGTAGCCGTTAGGATAGATTCCGTTCAAAAGGTCTACCAGCGATTGGCGAAAATACGCGATGCTTTCTTCAGGGAGCGGAAGGCCTGATGTGTCGAACTTTGACACAAGAGCAAAAAGCTGTACTTCCCACACTTTGCCGAGATACGCTTGTTCAGGCGTGCCGTTGAGTTTCCCTACAGCAGGATTGAACGTATCGTTGTACTGCGTTGGAGTGAATGCGTTGTTGACGTTTGCAACGGTTACTACAGCTTCGTCAACTGCAGGAGCCTGAAGGACTTCGATTCTATTGTTGATATGCACCTTGCGCACGAAGTCACTCAAATCGTACCAGTTCTGGCCGTCTATTTTGGCAAGGAAAACGATCTTTTTATGACGTGTTGGGTGCCTATAGAACGTTGCGTACGTTGTGTCTATACCCAAGCCTGGGAGCACGATCCCACCTCGCTTTCAGGTGATGGGCAGTTTCGGAGGTATCGCGAACGGCTGGCGTGCGTTGTACAAGGTTTGAATGTAATCGTCGGTCCAGATCAAGTTTCCAGCGGAATCTTTCGCCTTGCCCCAGTAGAGGTTGGCAAAGAGAGCGTTGTTAGCGGTTGCACCTTTGAATCCACCCACATACAAACCTTCTGTGAACGCTTTTAGTGGTTTTGTTAGAGTGAGTGAGCATTGCTTAATACCGTCTACCCAGTACTCGAGCTTACCGTCTGCTTTGCGAAGTACCTCAAAATGCCAATTGTTAAAGTACCAGTTTGGATTGAAGGTGGGAGAAGCGTTGCTATCAGTGGTACCATCACTGTACGTCACATCTACTACAAACGCATTAGAATTACTTACCTTTCCCCAGTAGATGTAACCCACACTGCGGTCACTCGTCCAATAACCAATTGCACAAAGGTTGTACCCATTCCGCGTGTTATTAGCCGTACTTGTCGGCTTCTTCCAATATGCGATCACCCATTCGTCGTTCGCAGGGTCAAACCCAAGTTGCGAAAGCGGGAAGTAAAGCTTGCCTGTGGGTCTTGAGTTGGCAACAAATGAGGTGGGGAAAGACAGTATTTCTATTTGCGGTAAGCATATTTCGAATCCTTCGCCTTCGTTAATCGTATCTTGAGGAATCCAATTATATACAATGAAGCTTGACGCACTTGTTGGAGCTGTTATAGTGTACGTTATTCTTCGCCATTCGTGAGAGATTGATATCAAATTACTGATTTGCCACTGATTACCAATATAAAACGCTAACCTCATTGATGCTTGACTGCGGTTATATGTCCTCGCATATACGCTATAAGTGATTTGTTGTCCTTCCGACACGCTGACATTAAACGGTTGTGCGGCTGATACATAATTTTCAGTCATATTTGCTGTTTTCGTTGCTCGTGTTAGATGAGATCCGAATAATCCTGCGCCTGAAATTTGTGTAAGTTGTGTTCCCAAACCCATCCAAGCCGTCGTAAAGATCGCTTGAGAAAACGGATCTGCGACCGTGGAGCATATGTTATTCGTAGCCGTCTCCACCGCAAAGCTTCGCACGCCTGGGAAGGGAACGTCGTCCTCTCGCACGGTCACACATAAAGAACCGTTGTCGTTGTATATGAGCCCGTAGGAAAGCTTGTGTAGTGCCATACTTTCACCTCACCAGTCGAGTTCCTTTGGAATGTCCGCGGCAGCAAAGCTGATTCGTTCCAGCACTGTCGGTTCAAGTTGTTCGTAGATATGTTTTAGCGCATCGAGAAGGAACGGCTTCAAGAACAAATCAAGCGTGAGTTCCGAGGTGATTTGGTAATACTCAAACACCGTTTTGGTCTGGGTTATTGTCTCGCCTGTTTCGGGGTCGGGTATCTGTTCTTCGATTTGCTTTTCCGTTATCGCAAAGTTCATTGCGTATTGAACCACGCATTTGTTTGCCTTTATGTCGTCGCGAACGCTGATGATGTGGATCCTCGCAGGCCTTTCCGTGCTCTGAACCATGTTATCCCTCCTCACGCGAACTTGATTTGGCCTGTGTCGATCAGCTCCTGAACCGCCTCGGCGAGAAAGTCGTAGAATTTGCTCCTGTGATCCATGATGAAGCTTTCGTTCGCGTACAGGTTCACGATGTTGTACACCGTTTCGGGTCCTGTTCTTGTAACTGTCGCGGTGTACTGCTGCCCATACTCGCCCATATCAAACGTGCCTGGCTTGATTTCGGGGAATTTGTCCTGGGCCTCTTTTATGATCTGCTCCAGCGTTTTCACTTGTCTCTTCCCCAAATCAATGAGCCCAAAGGTCAGCACTTTCACTATGTCCGAAACGACGTTATACAAAACATTGAACGCGTTTGCGATGACCGAGAACACGATATACAACCCTTGCGCGATAGGTCTCAAGATCACGTTGTACAGCCAGAGGAAAATTTCCGCCAGCAGTTGCAGCAGGCCCAAGAACGGCTCTAAGATAGGCACAAGAAGCGTTCCGAGAACTTGCCCTAAAAGCGTCAGCAGATGAACGAAGGGCATGAGCGCGCGATCTATAACAGGCCCTAAGACTTTCATCATCCCTTCCAAGAGGACTCCCAGGGGGTTCAGGAGCCTCGCTACGCTCTCGAGGTTTCTGAACAGACTCACAAGCGTCATCACAATGTCGAATAGGATGTTTCCGCCTGGAAGCTGAAGGAGGGTGCTTCCAAGTTGTTGTATCCAAGCGGACACATCGTTTTTGAACTGCTCCATCTGGGCAAGCAAGTCAGCGATAAACGTGTTTTTGTACCAATTCGCAAACCGCTCAAAGCCCTTCTGTGCTGCGTCGAAGAAGTCATGCCACCAGCGTTTTGGAGACTCTTGCGGAGTCGAAGCGGCCTCGAGGCTTTCAATTATGCGTATCAATTCGTCGAAGAGCCCTCCTGTCAGAAGTCCGCCGCCCACGTAACCGCCTTGTTTGTATCCGCGTCTGCGAATGTTTTCTAATACAGCTACGAATTGCGGATACCTTCGCACCATCCAAGCTGGCACGACGTATTCGCCTTTGTGCACAATGCCTGCAGGTTCATTCTCAGGGCCTTCTCCAGTGTAGCCTCCCTCTTGTTTGCCCCAAAGCCATCCCTTCCCAATGAGCCAGCCGCCAAAGGTCGCAATGCCTTGTCCCGCTGCTTTGAGCCCTCCGAGTATGCCTTCGCCTACGTCTTTCATCCAGTCGACGCTCTTTTTGAAGATTTGCTGCAGAGCATCCACAATAGGAACCACAATCGACTCAAACAGCCATTGGCCCAAAATGGCGAGCATCTCCTTGAACCAATCCCAAAGTTCCGCAGAACCTGCCTTAATTTGCTCCCACAGCCACTTCAGTAGCGCAAGGAGCTTTTCTCCAAGCCACGTCAAGAATATCTCTGCGCCTTGGCCAATCTTCGTGAACAGCCATTCGAAGAACACCACAAGTCTGGACCAGAAGGAGGTTGCACCACGAGCTTCCATGAGTTGCGCGATCTCCTGTCCCCAAGTCTTGAACAAGTCTACTGCCTTTTGTCCTATTTCCACAATCCAGGTAAGAAAGTCGATCAAACCTGCCTTTGGGTTCTGAAGTTTCCAAATGCCCGCCATAGCGCCTGCAATCCCCGTCAGGACGAGTACAACGGGATGAGCCATAGCCCGAATCATTTCCGCAAAGAACTTCAAAGGCACAAGAACACCCAAAAGCACGGCTCCAAGTTTCAGAAATCCCCAAACGAGCTTACCCACGAGTTCTCTGTTTTGTTCGATCCAGCGTGTGAAACCCGCAATTTTGTCCATTATCATCGTTAAGAGGCGTACCAGTTCAGGACGCAACGCTTGAAAAACCGTAAGACCCAGCGCTTGCAGTGAAACCTTGAGCCGATTTAGCAAAAACGAGATGCTGCGCGTCTGCTTTTCAAACGCTTCAAGCAACGCATCGTGACTACCCTGAATGCCGTCCAAAACTTCCTTGTACTTTTCAAAGTTGTTGACCCACGTCAATATGGCACGCGATCCTGTCGCCGTAATGTTCATCAGATATATAAAGTTGGATCTTTCTTCGTCAGTCATGCCTTGCATTTTTTCCACAAGCTGTTCGATGAGGTTCGTAAGACCGACGAATTGGCCTTCTGCGTCGAACAACTGCAATTCCACGTTTTCTATAAGGTCTCCAGCCTTTAGCAGCAAGTCCCTAAACGCCGCTTCCACTGCGGTTGCGGCCTCTGAGGAACGAATACCTGCGGTTGTGAGTGCGATATATCCCGCAAGGCCTTCTCGGAAGCTCACGCCCAAGTTTCGTGCGGCGGGGATCCACTGTCCCACGTCTCTCGCGAGCTCCTCGAATGTGAGCAAGCCTTTTTTCACGGCTTCGAATTGCATCGCATACACAGTGTTGAGGTCTTCTATACTCATCCCGTATGCGTTTATAATTCCTATCGCGCTTTGAAAGGTTAGGTTGGCGTTGGTTGCGCCCGCTATCGCTGCACGCACCGTTTGTTCGAGAGCGTCCACCGCGTCTCGAGCCGACACACTCGCAGAACCGATCGTGTACAGTGTGTCTGCAAGCTCTTCGAACGACACACCGTATGCGGGAGCAAGGCGCTCGATGGTCTTTCGGAGGGCCTCTATTTCCTCTTGTGTTGCATCGAACATCGTGAGCGCGTTTTGAAACGCCTTTTCGAAACGTGCACCTAAAAGCGTCGTTGTTGACACCAGTCCTGAGAGACCCCCGACCACAAAGCTGACCTTTTTGATTGCGGTCCCAACGGCTTGTGAAAACCGTCCGACTTTTTCTTCGAAACCCCTTAGGCCACCCTCGACCTTTTTCAATTCGGGAGTCACGTTGTCTATTGCACGCAAAATTATTGCCAAAGTAGCCTGATTGATCATCTTCTCACGCTCCTTTGCTGTGCTGCTAAATACTCCACAAACTCGAGCCTATACATTGCGAGCACAAATGCCCAGTCTAAGGGTTGGTCCAGCCAGCCTCCCTTCTCGGGAAGGGTCACAATGTTTCCTTTGTGATCGCACATCGACTGAGCGAGCCAAAAATAGTTGTCCACAAGAAATGCGTGGGTTGCATCCTGGGGGGTTCGAATGCCTTTCAAAAACATCCTGATGTACCGCCGAAGGAGATCTTTATCCATGGAGAAAACAGGTTCTACGGTTTGGCGAAGTTCGTAGAGTAGCCTATCGTGCACATCTGCGCGCAATCTCTGAACCGCACCGACAGAAACGGGTTCTTTTTCGCTCCATTCTGCGATGTGTAGGCTAAGACACACAATACTTTCGCCCTGTTGCAGAAGTTGCCAACCTCGAACAGAAAGCGGGCGGAGCACGACCCACCCGCCTTCAAGCTCAACCAAGCGCATATAGCTCCCTCAGATACTGCCAGATGTTGAGGAGTGTGATGGCCTCCACTTGTTTGAGATTTTCGATGGTGACGGGAACACTCTCAGACCAAGCCTTTATGATGCGCGCCAAAAACTCGTACGGGATGACCTCAAGGCTTGCGAGGTCTACAAACGCGCTTCTTCGGCCCTCGACCTCCGAGATCTCGATCTTGCTGTTCTTGAACACCTTGAGAGCAAGTTCTCTTTCGTAGGCCGTGAGTTCTTTTGGAACCTCAATCCACGTGTCTGTTTGTTCATCCGTGACCTGCTTGTTCTTCAGATAGAGTCGAATTGTTTCACTCCGCGCAAAGAGCATTCACTTCCCCCCTCAGTATCCGTTTGTGTCGACGTAGTCACGTACCTCGATTATGCTGCCAGTTGTAGGAAGGAGGGCCGTGAAGGAAGCGTTCAGGACGATCTTTTCAGGCCCGCGCACGTCATGGGTGATCTCCGTGAACCGCACGCGAGGCAGATAGATCTGTATCTTCCCTGTACCCTTTTGCAACTCGATGCCCAGCGCCGCGTCTGTGAGGTTCTTGAACTTGCTATATTCTCCGCTGACGACGCTTGAGGCAAAAATGATGTCAATTCGGCCCGTGACTTCGAGTTGCTGTGCTGGCAGGCTCTTTCGCTTGCCAGTTCCATCCAACCTGTAGTCGTCCGTATCGAGGTTGTTGTTGATTGTGAGTTCGATCGAGGAGTACAAATCCGTTGTGGTCACGAACTGATCTGTATACAGCTTGAGCTCTTTGAAGTAGAATGGCTCATCTCCTGGCACTGTGAGTGTTCCTTCCGTGGCTCCTCCCATTATTTCGTCTACGCCGACCACGTCAAGGCTCAGCTTGGGGATTGCACCCACAGATCCCGAGAAAGTCAGCTGATTCACTTTCACGCCTGTGTAGTGAATTTTTTGACCGCCGTGGTCGACTTGAATTGTTGCAGACGGCAAGTCCTCCGTGAGACCAATTGGGGTTATTTTTGTATGGTCTGTTGCGGTTTCCTGCTTTCCAAGTGCAAGGTAGAACAGAACCCCTGTCGTTTCGGGGTACGCCTCTGCTTCGATTGTACCTTCCACACCTAATTTGCCTGGGACGAGCGCCTTAGGCCCTCGAAACCCCAGCAGCGCTTCAGACGTCTGCACGTCGAGCTTGTAGTTTATACTTTCACTCGTAAAGGGGATTCTGTATCTCAGCGTCGCAGGTGTGCCAAAAGTCGTTTCGATTCCCAGCAGGAGAGAAGATTTCGCTCCAACGTACATATTCACACCTCCTCAGCAAGTTGAACGCTTATCACCACGAGCTCTTCTTCAAACTGTGCACGAATAGATCCAACCTCTTCGAAGTTCGCATATAACACATTCATGAGTTCCTTCGCCACTTGGACCGTCTCATTAGGCGTGTTTGTGCGAGTTAGGACGAGGAATGTGTAGAGTCGCCGCACGCGTCCGAACGTGAGCGGCATACAGGTGATTTCGGCTAACCTGATCGCCACCAGACCTGGGGCAAGCATTTCAGGACGCACGATTTTGTATCCTGCATTCGTCAGAACTTGTTCCAAAATCTCTCTCATCGTGTCACCTTCTTAACCCATTGCATCGCGTACTTCTCGATTTCCTCAAAATCGGGTTTTGGGATCAGCAGGAAAGGTCTTGCGGGCATCTTGCGAGTGCCTGTTTGGTGAAAGACCCCGTACTTCACGCCTGTCTGTACCGCCGCGTGATACGGGCCGTGATCGGTGTGCAAACTTTGTTTCAGACGACCTGTGTATTCGAGAATAGGGTGAGCTGCGAGAGCAGGACCTTTATATCTCGCTCTTTGTTTCTGCGTGGATGGAGCGAGGGGTTCCCATGTACCAGTTCTTCCTGACTCGTCTCGTCCCTCCGCCTCGAAGTTCTTTTCAACCGCGCGCCGCATGAGCTGCGCGATCTCGCGCATGAGGGGGCTGAGATCTGAGAACTGCTCGTACGCAAGCTGGAGCAAGTGTTTCACTTCCGAATTCTCGAATTCGATCACTATCTGCACCCTTACCACCTACTTAGTTCCTCGGCCGTGAATTGCTGTTCGTAGCTCGCAACAGCGATGGCTTCGTTTTCTTTCTTTGTGCTTGCAAAGTTCTTCAACATCGCAGCGTAGAGATCTTGAAAGGCTTGTGCTTTTTCGTCCAAACCTGCGAGTTTGTACAAGCTCGCAAGCACATAGTTTTTGACACACTCGTCCAGGAGGCCTTCTTCTAAGTTGGGGGTGAGCGCACGCACAAAGCGATACCCGTCGTTGATTATTTCCGCTACCAAGGCCTCGTTTATCTCGCCTGTTTTCTGATCGTCCGTGAGGGCCACAAGCACGTTGTCAGGCAAAAGCAGTCGGATTTTGTCAACCGTTATCATTCGCTTCACCCCTTAAGTGAGGGGGGGATCCCCCCTCACGGATTATGCAATGGTTACGTTCTTGATCATCACGCCGTTCGCGCTCAAAATGTACGGAAGCGGTCTGCTCATCACAAAGAGGCTCTTCTTTGCGCCGAAGTCTGTGACTTCCTCCCAAGACACCACATCGGCCTGTATCGGGTTCATGTTCTTGTCGAGATGTGCGTTCACTATTGCACCGTATGCGATTCCGACTGCGTTCGGATCGACAAGGATGATCTTCTCGCCGCTGATGAGCGACTCGCCGCCGATTTCGCCCGTGTACAGATAGATCGGAGGCAGGCCCTCTATAGCCGCGACAAACATGACGAAGGGGTCTTTCACTTCTTGGTATCTCATTTGGGCGATGCTTGCACCCGTCTTGTCCAGTGCCTTCGTGAACTGCGTGTTGTCCCACAAGGCGCGTTCCACACCGTCTGTGATGAGGATGAACTCAGGGCTATGGCCTGCGGCTTTCATCTCCTTTACCATCTCACGCAGGTCCGAAACGATTTTTGTCGTGCTCGTGAGGTTGTATGTCGTTGGTGTGACTCCGAAGCTCACTTGGAACTGGCGGGTTCCGTCGTTGTACTGTATCTGTCCCGTGCTGATCATTTTTGCAAACATCCACTCAATTCGGTTTTGAACTCGCTGCTTCAGGGTCGTGAGCTTCTTCCAATAGAGGTAGTCCTTCGAGGAGATCACATCGCCTGCATTGGAAATCGCCAAGACCTGTGGGTTGTAGTTCTCTGCGAAGATGAGTTGTTCGGTGATGTCGTCGTACTCAAAGATCTGCGCAGGGTTCACAAGGGTCTCTGACAGATTCACCGTGGTGCTAACTGCGACGGGAGAGTCGTACACATTTCCCAGCGTTGCCATGCTCAGAGAGTTGGTCTCGGAGACCAGTCTGACCTTCGGAATTGGGGAGTAATCCACGTTCTTCGACAGCTGCTTTGTCAGCCAGCCTGGGGCAACAGGGACTTGTCTGTACAACCGAGTAAGAAATACCCAGTCCATTAACCTTCACCTCCTAATACCTTCGCAATTTTGTCAGCTTTCATGATTGCCTCGCGAATGGGGTCATTCACCTCTTCGCCTAACTGCTTGAGGTTCTCAGGTTTTGCGAGGACGGCAAGGACTTCGTCAAACACTTTGCGTTTCACGGGCTCTTGCAAAGCCAGGGTCTTGAATTTTTCCACTACAGCAGGAACAACACCTCGAGCCAACCACTCTTTCGCCCAAGTCTCGATCTCGTTTTCGAGGAGCTTTCGTTCAAGCTCCCCCTTGACTCTTTCAAGTTCCGCAAGCTTCTTCACGAGGTCTGTTTTTTCCTCTTGCAGGGCTTTGATTTCCTCCTCGAGCCGTGTCACCTTTTCCTCGAGCTCCACTTTTGTCACCTCCTCGGCGTAATGGAACTCAGGTGGTTCCATGTCCATGCGGCGATAGAGCGCCGCGAGTTTCTCGTACACCTTTTTTCGCTCGTCACGGGGAATTTTGACCCCTCCTCGTGCGCCTAACAGTGCCGCCATCGCCGCGATGACTCCTCGCTTGTAGATTGTCATGCGGCCGTTTTTCAACTTTGCGAACGGAAGTTTGTACGCCTCCTTTGTCTCGGGATAGCCACTCTCGCCTTTCTCAAAGTTCTTCATGTCCACATACGCGCACGCTTTTGCCAGTCCTTCCCAGCCGTATTTTTCGATGATTGCGTTCGCGTCGTCTGCCCAGTCCCATTCCCAGGGCGATTCTTCGTCAATAGGCCAACGCGGCACGTCATCCGCCAAACCCAGCCACTCAGCCAACACCCGTACCGCCTCCCTCAGCCTCTCGTGAAGTGTCAGGGGTTTCACTGCAGGATGCGCGGGCCTGTTCGTTAGTGCAACTCCCACCAAAACATACCCAACGTTTTTGCCTGTTTCTTTGTCCACGTAGTCCTCCACGAACTCCGCAGAAACATAGCGGAACTTTCCTTCCCTCACAAGCTCCAAACCCTCTTCCGTGAAGGAGAGCTTTGCCCACAAACCGTCTTCTCTCGCTTCAACGTCCACGATCTTGCCGTACGCGCCCAGCTCGTCGTTGTGCCCAATGTTTATTGGAGGCTCGTAGTGGGGAATCCCTTTCTTGAAGTTTTCCGCCATCTGCTCGATCATCTCGCGGGTTATGGTGACTTTCCCGTAGCGCGGATCGTGGAACTCGCCAACTGGTAGGATGTTGTGCCAGATCTCATAACCCACTTCCTGAAGTTTTGTCACACAGCGCATTGCCACACCTCCTCAAAGTTTTGTTGTTAAACGAACGGCATCTTTTTTGGTGTGTTGAAGAAGTGGCTCTTCGTCTTTCGTGATGTTGTATTGACGCTTCGTTTGCTCGACATACCTGTCTGCATTTTGCGGATCTTGGACTATTCGCCTGTGGAGCTCATCCAAAATCACCTGCAGTTCTTCCCAACGCCGCACCTTTCATCCCCCCTCATTTGAAAGTGTCCAAAAGCATCATTTGAATGGCATGCGACACGTACCAAGCTCCTCGCTCCTTGTACTCGATCATCCTCTGGAGTTGCTTGGGATCTTTTGCTTTCTCAACGTAGTAATTGACTGCGTGCTTGTACGCTTCAGACCCCGCAGGTATCTCCTCCTCGGCGTACTTCTCGATGTACTTCCTGAACTTCTTCTCGTTCTTTTCCACGAAGCTTGCGAGGAAGGCGTAATCATCCTTGCCCATCGTCTCCCACAACTGCTTGAGCTCGTCGAAGTTCTTTCCTTGTGCGCGGACGCGATAGGCAGTTTTCACGAACTTTCCAATTCCGCCTTTTCTTGCTGCCTGCGTGAGAGCCCAAAGAGCTTCTCGCGTATATCCTGCGTACCACACCTGTTGCGGAAACATCTTCCACGCGATGTATTTAGCCATCGCGTCCACGACCGCCTCTTCGTACTCCAGAGGCCAGGGTTTACCCATGCGAGTGATTCCGTGTCGGTGTAGCGCTTCGTGGACGATAGTCACAAAATCGTGTTCTTCGGGGTGAAGAGTAATTATGTCTTCAGCCGCGGAGTAGCGCCCTGGTTCTCCGATGTTTGCCTCAAACGTAATTGTAGGATCTCCATACGGGTTGGTTGGGTCGACTACTTTTGCGATGCGTTTCGCTTCCGCAAGCGTGTAGTTGCGCTTGTACTCGATTCCCAGCTTCTTGAGGGTGTCCACCACGTCATCGAGGCCCCAATCTTCCTTTTGCGGGATGTCTACGCTTCCGAGTATTGCCTTTAGGGTCGCTACGTCGTAGTCGCGTTGTTTGGACATGAGTCCTGCAGGCCAGGTTTTGGGCATCGTGCTTCCACGAAAATCGAATTCGGTTACTGGGACCAAACGCGAACGACAGTTCACGTGCAAAGGGGGTGTGTTCCATGCGATCAGGTCCACATCTTCTTTTGGGATGAACCTGCCGTTCCGCTCACGACATATGTCTGTCGTGCGTTCGTCCAACACCGCATCGAACCTGTAGCCCACCACGACGCGGCTCGCTTTCGTTTCTTCGAGCGTTCCGATGTTAAACGCTCTCGTTGCTTCGGTTCTTGCGATCGCCTTGATTCGGCGTTCGGTAAAATCCAAAGCGGCTTTTTCTAAATATTCGATCGCTTCCCGCTCGCTCATGCCTTCCTCGATCGTCTTTCTCACGAGGTTAGTCACGTGCCGCAACAGGTCTTGTGCAACCACTCCCGCGAGCTTCACAGTATAGCCCTCGAGGAAGGTCAACACCTGTCGCGACGGTGCAAAGTAGTATCGCATCGGGTCCACGACGATCGGCGAGAGCTTGTGAATTATTTGTGCGTCTTTCGTGACAATCAGCCGCACAAGATCAACGGTCATCTCGCGTGGCTCTGCGAATGTAAGATGTTTTTTGATCCCCTCTTTGATCTCTCCGAGAGCCGCAGCACGACCAAAGATATATGCAGACAACAATCCCGCCAGGAATGCATTCGCAAGATCTTGTGTATCGAAGAACGAGATATGTCCCGCAAGAACATCCTTCACAAGCGTCTGTCGAAAGTGCTTCAGCGCTTTTCGCGCAAGCGCTATGATTCGGCGCTCTGCTCTTTCAAATGCCTGTGCGATTGCTGCAACATCTGCCATATCTCCTCCTCCTCTTCCGCGCTATAAGTCGGCTGCGGGTTGGGAAACCGCAGCAATTCGCGCACCCAATCTGAGTCGCGAACAGGATCCAACAATCCCACTTGGACAAGGGTCGCAATTGCTTGCGCGAGCTTCGACCTTTCGTCTGTCGAGGGTTCCTCTTGCTCCAAGAAACGTCCATAATCGTCGACGGGTCCGAAATTGTACTCGATGATCTTCGAAACCAACTGGTCTATGATCTCCGCCGCGAGTTTGCGAGCTTCCCTTCGCAGCACAGACAAGAAAAGCTTGAAGTGTATCTCACCCAGCGAATAGCTTCCTGTACCTTGAGTCGAGGCGAGAAGCTGAGGAATTAACAGGCCACGATAGATCAGCATGTTTGCGTATTCGACGGCTTTTTCGAAGGGTTCTGCAACGTTGTTCCTCGCTTCCAACGTGGAGACCTCGACGTCTCCTGAGACGGCGATGACTCCGTTCGCCCACAAGTTTTCGAGGGCGCGCAAGAGTCCTGACACGTTGTTTGGATTCGTGGTCTTTCCCACCAACACAGGGGTTGCATACCTTTCCATAGCCATCGCCCAGAACTTGAATAGCACCGACTTGAACTTCCAAGCGCGATAGAGATACTGCAGAACACTTTCCCCGTACGGCTTCGTCCCCTCCCGCAGGATGATGACCTTCTCAACAGGAATCTCGATCGTCTTTCCTGGGACCATTTGGACCACGCTTGTGATCTCGCCTTTTTCGATGCGAAACTGTACCGTCTGCGGAGGCAAGGGGACAATCTTTTTGAGCAACAGCTTGTCCCCCTCGATTTTCCACACAAGTTCCCCCACAGCAAACCCATACGCCTTTTGGAAGAACAGGAGCCTTTCCATCGCGAGGTCCAAGGTCGTTTCCATCGCTTCGAATGCGTAGTTCACGAGCTCTTTTATTTTTTCATCGTCGTGTGTGTATGCACCTAAATAATTGAGGATGTTGAGCACATGGAACCGCAACGCCGCTTGGACCGTCTCATCCTTCAGCATCTCGGCAATCGTGTCATAAGAGATGTCGGGCACGTTGTACAAGTAGCCCACATCTTGCAGTATATTCGCCCACGAGGTCCCAACTTGCTGAGTGAGGACCTCTTCCTTCAAAGCCATCCTTCACCACCATCCTTTATGCGTTTGCTTGCCCGCCTCGATGATCGAGACGCTCGTTGCTCCTCGCAAGGCAAGGGCAAGCGCCATAACACAGTCGTCGTGGTAACCCGTCTGTGCCTCCAACTTGACTCCCGAACCCGACTTGACCCGCCTGAAGAACCGCAATTCATCCCTCAGGACCGTGTTGGAGGTGGGAAGCAGTATCTTCTTCTGTTCGAGCGCAAGCAAGAGGTTGTGCAACAGCTCCGACTTCGTCTTCTGAGTGAACACAAACGGCACACAAGCTCGTACCCTCTCGGATACAGGATCCCCCACACCCGTTGCGTCGAGATACACAGGTGCGTTGTATTTCGCTTGAATTTCGTTTATCGTGTTGATTGCGTCCTCGTACAACACTCGGTTCAATCTGCAAAACTCTGCCAGCTTGTACGGTTCCTCAGTCACATCTAAAACCACGATGACCGTGTAGTCTTGGTACTTCGCAAGGTCCACACCAATCGAGTATCTGCGGCCTTCCTTGAACCCTGTTGGGGTGTAGTCTTCAAACACATCCTGAAGCACTCTCCACGGGAAGAACGCCGCGTCGTCATCGATGAACTCCGCAAGGTATTCTTGTCGCCATACGTAGTCGGGCACACTGTTTTTTGCGTGCTCGATCTCGGTAGGATCTATCGCGGGGTTGTCGTACACGGTCGCGTGAAAGGAAACATGAAAGCCGTCTTTTTTCAGCCCCTTGGTGAATTGTTCAAAAAAATAATTGTGTCCGTTCGGTGTCGATTCAAGAATGATCCGCGCTTTTGTGTCGAGCCGCATGGGTAGGATGACTTTTTCAAAAACCCCCTCCTTCACAAACGCCGCCTCGGTCAGCACCACTTCGTTGACCTTCCGCCCTCGCAAGTACCTTCCATCATAGGCAGTGGATCTCACGGTGATTTCGGATTTGTTCTTGAGCACGATCGTCGGGAAAGGGGAAACCTTTATCTCTTTCACAAAGCCCCGTAGAGGGGAAGTTTCAAGCGCCGTTGTGAGGATGTCGAAATAAATCGTGGCCTGATCGTGGGAAGGACCAGCCACGACGATCTTCCAATCGGGATTGAGGAGCGCATCGTGAAAGATACGCGCCGCGACATAAGAGGTCTTTCCAAACCTCCTACCTGCGCAAATTGTGAGAATCTCTCCTTCGAGGTTCAAAAGCTCACGTTGCTTTTCTGAAGGTGTGTAGCCAAACAGCAATTTCACAAGAAACTCACGACGTTTCAGCTTCTGAACAAGTGCTCTCATCTCCTTTTGCATGCCTAATCATCTCCAGTAGTTTGACGAACGGGTCTTCGGTGTCCTGATCCAATTGCTTGAACTCCTCCGCGGCCGTGTAGCGCACCTGCGTTGTCGCCGTATTGTACAGCGCCTGAAGGCCCTTCAGGGTTTCGGGATGTATCCTCTTCCAGTTTCCCGTCTGCAAAAGCTCGAAGAAAATGCCTCGCAACTGTTCGGCGAGTTTCTGGTTTTCTTCCCTCTCACGTCGCAACGCCTCGAGTCGTGAAAGACCTTTGTTTACCTCCGTCTCGAACAGCTGTTCTGATTTCGCCGCTCGTCTGCGGACCTCTTCCTCCACGTTCCAATGCTTTCGCTTGTGAAGGGCGATCGAGCTGTGCGAGATTATCTCTCCGTAGGTGTCTTGCAGCCACGTTGAGATGCGGCGCGAGCTCCAACCTTGCGCGAGTCGCTCTTCTATTTCAGCCCTGTGCGGGCTGTTGCATACCTTGCACAGTTTCTCGTATACAACCACGCCGTCACCCCCTTTGTGCGAGGTTTTCCACGTTTGTGCGAGGATCTTTTACAGCCACCGTTCGGCTTTGACTATCTCCTTGAGGGCGCGGTTCTGCTCTATGAGGGTGTTTTTCGTGTGTTTCAGCTTTTCGACAATCACCCGCCACTTGCCCAGCTCGGCTGTTGCTTCCAGAAGCAAGTTGTTCACTTGGGCGAGCAGTACCGCGTTTCTTTGCAAAGCGAGCATGGCCTCCTGGGCTGAAAGAAGTTGCAGTTCCTCGGTTGTGAGTTCCTCGATACGCAAAAGCTCGTCTATCTTATCCCACTTCGATTCTCTTCCAGCCACATTTGTACCTCCTCGGGAAAAGGAAAGAGGTATTCGAGGTCTTTGTTCACCCGTATCATCGTGTCTCTCGCATGACGTGGAAGGTCGTCCCCTGTGTGCAAAAGCGCGTGGCATTCTGAACAAACAAGAATGAGGTTGTATGGGTGATTGTTCGCTATCGTCGGAGGTACTTCGAGCCACTTCGGGATAGGTGCATAGCGATGATAAAGGTGGTGTACATGCGCGAAACGCTTTTCAACAGGTTGAAAGCAAATGCGACACCGTCCTTTGTCGCGGTAGATGTATTCACGAATGGCTTTGGGTATTCTCATAACCCCACCTCACAAAAAAGCCCCGCCACGCGCGGGGCAATGAATTTATAAAAACGGGGGGTGGTGTGCAATGGAAAAACCCCCCGCATGTAGCGGGGGGGTTGAGATAGAATTGGCTATTCTACCATATTATATCTCAAACGTGTCAACCTCTGTGGTGACGTGCTGATTAAGAGACTGCAACAGTTTCGACAAACTCAAGTATTCTTCTAAGGCCTGTCCGCAAAGCTTTGTACACTGCTTCTCGAGAGATGTTCATCCTTTCGGCTACTTCCCTGATTTCCAGGCCACGATACCGCCTTGCTTTTGGATCCCACTCGAAGTCGTGGTTCACGTAGACCCAGAAAAGAACTTCTGCCTGCGTGGGGGACAGCCTTTCAAACCACTCGTCCACGAGCCTGAGAACGTACACGTGTGGCAAGAGATCTTCCAGACCCAGAGCGTGATAGTTCAGTTGGTAGTACGCGACTTGTTTCGAATAGAACTCCCGCGTGCAAGGGATTTCGAACTTGATTTCCTTTGCTTCCCTATCCCAGACAAGATGTACTTTGTTCCGAAAGACCTTTTGGGCCGCGATCTTGTATCGCTGTAGCACATCGATGATGTCCTTCACCTCAACAGAGGCGGTCACACGACCGCCTCCTTGAAGATCT
>Ga0071330_1112791_pt1 | contig 28692 bp, 31 predicted proteins | sample GBScel77sediment_FD_63802 | JGI IMG/M metagenome (GOLD analysis project Ga0071330, IMG submission 63802) | Hot spring sediment microbial communities from Great Boiling Spring, Nevada - Cellulolytic enrichment Sediment 77C v2 (version 2) | ecosystem: Environmental > Aquatic > Thermal springs >...
CTAATTTACTTGTTTTCAAAATTCGGTTTATATCTTGCATATGAATCTCGATCTTTCCATCTGATAGAGAAATTAAGCTCTTAATTTTGTCTAAATTTACAAGGTAAGACTTATGAATTCGTAGAAAGCCATAGAATTTTAGAAATTTCTCCAAAAAGCCGAGACTTTTGGGACAAATATAATGTCCATCCTTAAGATATCCTATACTCTGCTTAAGGCGGGCTTCAAAGTAGTAAACCTCAGAATAAGGTCTAAAAAAGAGATTTCCTTGCTTATCAAGAAAAGGTATCCTTAATTTTTCCCCCCTAAACTTTCTAATTCTGTTTAAAACTTTCACTACATCCTCTAAGAAAAAAGGCTTAGTTAAGTATCCTACAGCTCCGACTTCAAAAGCAGAAAGAGTATACTCTTCATAGGCGGTTTGAAAAACAATAAATACATCTTCTCTTTGAGAGATAATTTCTTTAGCCAATTCAAGACCAGTTTTTCCAGGCATTTTAATGTCTAAGAAAACAGCATCTATGTCATGATCTTCTTGAAGAATTTTTTTAGCCTCATAGGCATTTTCTGCCACCAACACTTCGTTTACTCCTGCCTCCTTAAGAAGCCTCTCAAGCCTGCTGAGAGCTAAAGGTTCATCATCAACGATTAGAACTTTCATGCTTGATTTTTAACTTCCTTTGTTGGAATTTCAATTACAAAACATGGGGGGTCTTTACTTTCAAGATGAAGGTTTCCTCCTACTAATTCTAATCTCTTCTGAAGTAAATTTAGACCTGTTTTTGAGGAAAAATCAGTTATGGGTCTTCCGTTGTTTCTTACCTTTATTTTTAAAATCTCTCCTGTAAGTTTAGCTTCCAACCAAATATTTAAAGGTTTATCTTTTTCTTCAGGTAATCCGTGGGTTATAGCATTTTCAATGAGAGGCTGAAGGGTAAAGGCTGGAATAGGAATGTTTAGTGTTAGTTGGTCAATATTTTGATCTACTTGTATAATCCTACCTTTACGTATTCTTTCAATGTTAACATAAGTTACGATAAAATTTAATTCTTCTTCTAAAGGAATCATCCTTTCAGAGGTTAAGACTTTACGAAAGAATTGAGCAAGGTCTTGTACAAACTTTTCTGCCAACTTTGGTTCTAACTCTGTAAGTTCAAGCAGAGTATGAAGAGAATTAGAGAGAAAATGAAGATTCATGAGCTTAAGGGTTGATAAAAAATCGGCTTCAATAGCTTTACGAAGATAAGCCTCTTTTCGGTTTCTCATGAGTACGAAAAGAAAAATAAGGAATCCTGTTAAATAGGTTAAAACTCCGATGATAACAGCAAGCGTAAAAAGATATTCGCTTTTCTTCAAGAAATAGGGTAATTCAGCTTGGAAATAGCTTAAAGTTATGTAAGCCAGAAGGAAACTTATAACTCCTGTGAAAAAAGATAATAGAGCGGAAAACGCCCACCAAAGGAGGATGCTTTTAACTTTAGGAAGAATAAAACTGTTGTTGAGATATATAAAGAGATAAGAAAAGACCCCAAGAAAGACACCGAGGATAAGACCATGGATAAACCCCTTGGTAAAACTAAGTTTAACGAGATAATAGATTAACCCTACAAGTAAAGAGCTGTAAATTAAACCAACAAGCAAAATCAGTAGACCGTCAAAGGCTCTGATTTTGAGCTCAAGTTCAGCAGGAATAGTTTCCTTAAAGTTCCACATAAAAATTCCCTGCTTCATAGTTTTTTTAGAGCTTGATAAAGATTAAGGCAACCAAGGGCGATACCTAAGAAACCTTGACCAGCAAAAGCGTGTTCTCCAGTAAAGTAAAGACCAGAAAAAGGTGGTAAGTTAGGAAGCATCTTCCAGAAAGGATTTTCTAACGAACAATAAAGACCACCTAAGCTAAGCCTTCCAGTATATCTTTTAAAAGTAAAAGGAGTTGCTGAAAAGACTTCTGAAATTCCTTGTTTTTCGATTCCTAATCTTTTTATGATTATAGAGAGGATTTTTTCTTCCAAATAACTTTTAAGGAGTTTAGCCTTTTCTGGACTTAAGTTTAACCACATTTTCAAAGGGGTGTGTGTAGAGATGGTAAAGGTATCATAATCTCCAGGTTGAGAAAGGAGGGATAGATGAAAATAACCTGATGTCTTTCTGGGAGCCATATTTTTAAAAATAAAGAGATGATGTTTAACTTCAATGGTTTTCACCACCTCTTTTCTTATCTTACCATAGATGACAAAAGCTGAAAATGGGCTTATTTTATGGTGATAATTTCTGAAATATGTCTGGAGGGATCTTTCTTTTAAAATATGTATTTGCTCTAAAATAGGTATAGCTAAAAGGAGCCTTTCAGTAAAAAACTCACATCCTTCACCTTTAAGCAAATAACCTTTTTCTTTTCTTTCAATGGCATTTATTTTGGTATTAAGTTGGAATTGGAAAGACTGAGATAAATCTTCAAGTAAGGCCCCGATTCCTCCGTTCACTTCTCCTACTCCAGTGAAGTTATAGCCTATAGCTAAAAGAAAATTTAAGGCTGAAGCTTGTTCTAAAGGAACTTGAGTTATGATAAAATTTTGTGCCTGTAAAAAATCTAAAAAATCTTCTGGAAGTTCCTGATAAAAGAACCTCAAAAGTTTTAAGGCAGGTATTAGAGCTAAAATTATATAGGGGGAAAGTTTGAGGTTGGAGGGATAAAATAGGAGCCTTAAGTTGTACAAAAGCCTCTTATTAAAGTTTAATTCGAAAGGTGTAGTAAGAAGGTCTCTGGTAACCTTATACACAAAATGATAAAAGGTTTTATGTCCTTTATGGGAAAAGTTTTTGAAACTTCCTGTATGGTTTTATTTGGGTCTGAATATATTTTTATGTCTTTGCGGTTTGCTAAGTGCACCTCACAAACCGGATCAAGGAGGTTTATTAAGGAACCAAGCTTGGGGTCAAACTTGATGATCTTGAAAATCCTATCAATAGGGAAGCCAGGATAAAGACCAGGCAAGGTGGTAGCACCGGCGTTGTAGTTTAAACCATCCCTTTGAAAAGAGGTAGCACATCCACCAAGTCTTTTCCCAGCTTCAAGAAGCAAAACTTTAAAACCTAAAGTTTCAAAAATGTGAGCTCCTAAAACTCCACCTATTCCACCGCCTAAGACTAACATAAGAATTTTCTTAAGTTTAATCTATCCTTTCACCAAAAACGACATACAAAGGGTCGGAAACACGGGTAAGAGAAGACCACTTATCATCAATTGGACGAGGGAAACCTCTTAAAGAATAGGTACCAAATTTACCCATCCCCTCAATTCTTGCCAGTAGCTCTAAGACAAATCCCATTCTTTCAAACTCATGCAGTTCAATCCAGCCCTTAATAACCTTAGTTGGAAAATAACGATTAGAGAAAGAAAAGAAAACTTTTCCGCCTTTACGAAGAACTCTTTTTACCTCACTGATCAATGCTAAAGGTTTGGTTACATATTCGATAGAAAGATCGCAAACTACTACATCAAAAAATTCATCAGGAAAAGGAAGATTAGGGTCTAAGTTAATATCTTTAACGATTCGGTGGTCTAGTCTTGGATTAGCTTCAAGTTCTTTTAAATTTATTCCTAAACCCCATATTTCGTATTCACCTTCTGGTAGATGAGATTCATATGAGCTCATAAGATCCAAAAATTTTCCTTTAGCAGGAAGTTTTTCTGAATAAAATCTAACTAAGTTTTGATGACAAACTCTGTCGATATGACCAATTAAACGTGGTTCAGCATAGAAAATAGAATCCTCGGTTTCATCTTCCCTTGAAAAGGTGTATGGCTCATCTATACCAAAATCGGTTGGCTCACCCTTGTAGCGAGCTTGCATACCTGGGCCATTTAAAAACATCTCCCAATAGTCTTTACACCTTCCGCCAAGTTCAGAAAATTTCTCAGTAATTTTTAGTACTTTTGCCTTTATTTTTAGTTCATATCCACACAAAGGATGATTGGCATCGAGGGTAAAATTCCCAGAGGGGTCGAGGTTGATTATACGTCCTGGATAAGGATTTCCTGAATAAATTCCGGGAATGTCACGAAAAAAACCTAAAGGATAAAACCTTCCCTTTCTTAAACTTAGATGCTTTAATCCATCTGGCGGGCTAAATTGCCAAGGTTTACATTTATAAATTTTATTTTGGTTGCAAGAAAATAGTTGTCCTTGAGAAAAAGTTAAGACAACCTCATCTCCTCTTTCTCCATCTTTTATAAAACTCCATAGTTCTTTAGGGAAAAGTTCACACTCCCGCCACACATTAATATTACAAAAATATTCATCCCTGTGATTCGCTAAGTGAGAACTCCATTCTGCAGTTAAAAGTAGTTTAACTTGCCTTTTAATATACTTTTGCATTACAAAACTCTCTTCACTTTTTAAATAAAAGTTAAGAAAGAATTAAGTTTTTTGATTCTATTTTTAGCCATTTAATTCCGGCTTTAATTTTTAAAATAAAAATTGATTAAAAATTTTTAAGTTAGAAAAATCAAAATATTTCAGCTTTTCAAAAACAAGATCTGAAATATTAACTAAAAATAAACCTTTGTGAACTATAGAGTATTATTTAAATTATAGAGTTTTTACCATGATGGAAATTTTGGCTTTATTTCGTAGCGATTTCCTGGCAAAGGTTTGATTATATAAGGATTGAAGTAACTTCCAGGTTTAAGAGGCTTTTCTTCAAAAGTAGGATATTTTGGTCTTATTTCATATTCTTCTAAGAAAGGTTTTTTCTTAATCACATAAGGATTAAAATATGATCCTGGTGCTAAAGGTTTATCGTCAAAAGTAGGATATTTGGGCTTTACTTCCCAGCCTTTTCCAAAAGGCAAAGGTTTAATAATATATGGATTAAAGTAACTGCCGGGTTTGAGAGGATCTTCATATCCCCAAACAAATCCTGTAAAGAAAAAAATTATAATTAAAATTAAAAATCCTAAAGACTTCTTTTTCATGATGGTTTATTTTGATTATATTATAATATTTGGTAAATTCTTTTTCAACCTTCACAGCTTTTTGTGTGGTTACTATTTTAAAATGTCACACTTAATTACTATTTTAAATTTCCTAAAAATTGTTAGAAGATGGGTGATGATGAGAGGAGAGCTTTCTGAGAGATAACGGATTAAAAATTAAAAAAACCAAAATTAAAACAAAACAAAGTTAAAACAAAATTTAGAACTGGTTGCTTCTTTAAAAAAGTAAAACTAAACTTTATTAAAAGAGAATAATTTATGAATGCTAAATGTAGACTCATTGAACAAGGATTTAAGCAAGGAAGTTGTCTCACCCTTTATAAACCTGAAAATCTTTATGTTTCTGGTTATTTAAAAGATACAGCTTGTAAAGTAACCTTGAAATGGGAGGATAATACCCCTTATAGAGTTATTAAATTAATTTTGCTTTCACGACCAGAAGATTATCTTTCAATTTATCAATCTGGTTGTAATTTTTCTTGTTTAAAATGCCATTCTTGGGAATTTAGCCAGTATTCTTTTATCTCCTCAGGGTTTTGGTCCAGCAAGAAATATAGTTGCCTTTACCGGAGGAGACTTAGCTTGTAATCCAGAATGGTATTGTTTAGTAGCAGAAAAGATTAAAGAACTCAATTTAGACTTGTGGGTTTTGTTTGAAACTAATGGATATGGTTTAACACCTCGGAATTTAGATTTATTAAAAAGTCAGGAATAGATGCCTTTTAGCTTGATATTAAAGCATGGGATAATGAAAAAGAATATAAACTTAAAGATGTTCCAAGCCCTAATTTAGGTCAAATGCTTAAAGCTTATGAAGCGGTTAAAGAGGCAGGATTGAAAAATGTCAGATTAGGAAATATAGGGATATTTGTTAGAAATGAAAAAGATTACGAAATTCTTTTAAGTGTTGCTAAAGAGGCAATTTAATAACTTTCTCCTATATTACCTTTTTGAAAATATCTATAAATTTTTTCTGCAAGTTCTTCTTGAATTTTCCAATCTCCAAAAAGAAGCCCTTTTCCAAGAAGTTTGTTTATAGTTTTTAAAAGGTCTAAATCGATTTTACCTGGTTTTTTCTTAGCAAAAGGTGTTTGGGGAAGAGGCATAAAGGTATGGGCATGAATAATAGCTCCCATTTTGGTAAGATCTTCTATTACTCTTATAGTTTCCTTTACATCTTCTTTTGTTTCATTAGGTAATCCAAAAATAAAATCAACTTTTGCTTTAAGACCAGCTTTAAGAGTCAATTTTACAGCTCTATATACATCTTCTACAGTATGCCCTCTTTTACAAAGTTTTAAAATTCTATTACTTCCTGATTGAGCTCCTATTACTAAATTGTCATTATTTGCATATTTTTTTACGAGACTTACAGTTTCTTCAGTAACATGTTCTGGTCTTACTTCAGAGGGAAAGGAACCAAAAAATATCCTTCCTCCCTTTGGGTTAATAAGGTGATGAAGCTCTTTTAAAAGAGTTTCTAAAGCCTCTAAATTTAAAGTTTTTCCATCAGAGGATCCATAACTAAAAGCATTAGGGGTAATAAATCTAAAATCTTTAATACCTCTTTTTAATAAAAGTTCTACATATTTTAATATATTTTCTATGCTTCTATGTCTTACTTTCTTTTCAAAAATTCTTGGTGTTTGACAAAAATAACATCCAAAAGGACAACCTCTTGTAATTTCAATAGGATTTAATCGGTTTAGTTTTAGAGAAAAAGGAGGATAAAGGTTGAGGTCAATTTTTTCCGATTTACCTGTATAAATAATTTCTTTGTTTTCATTTAAATAAGCTAAGCCTTTTATTTGTGAAAAATTTTCGTTAAATTTTAAAGCTTTTATAAACTTAGGAAAACTTTTTTCTGCTTCTCCAGTAAAAACAAAATCAAATCCCCAATTTAAAACCCCTTTTATATCTCCTGTGGGATGAGGTCCTCCTGCAATTAAAATTAGCCTTTTTCTTTTTGATGAGAAAGTTTTTTGAATAGTTTTAATAATTTCACTTATCTCCCAGAGTTGTGTCGTAAAAAAAGAAAAGGCAAGTATTATTTTTTCAAATTTTTCCAAAAGTTCCTTAATTCCTTTTAAAAGGGTTGATTTATCTTTAAAAAAATAAATGGGTATCTCTTCAATAAGGTTTTCCTTTTCTAAGGTAGAAAGAAGTGCATTTATGCTATAACGATTTTCTTTGAGATCAAGTATGGACAAACAAAAGTTCATTAAAGGGAGGCAATAATTTCTTTAAAAGTTTCTATAAAAAAGTCTATCTCTCTATAGGTAATAATTAAAGGAGGAGAAAGTCTTATAATATTTGGTTTAGGTTGGGTAACAAGAATCTTTTTTTCAAGAAGTTTCTGATAAACTTTTTCAGCAGAAGTGTTAAATTCTATTCCTATAAGAAGTCCTAATCCTCTTACTTCTTTTATAATGCCAGGTTTTTCATTTTTTATTTTTTCTATTTTTTCCTTTAAGATCCTTCCTTTTAGATCAACTTCTTTTAAAAAAGAGGGATTGCTTACTATTTCAAGCACTTTTAGGGCAACTGCGCAGGCTAAAGGATTTCCTCCAAAGGTTGAGGCATGGGTTCCTGGTTTAAAAGCACTCATTACCTTTTCTTTGGCAAGCATAGCTGAAAGAGGAAGACCATTAGCAAGAGATTTAGCAAGACACATAATATCTGGTTCAACTTCAAAGTGCTCATATGCAAAAAGTTTCCCTGTTCTTCCTATTCCTGTTTGTATTTCATCAAAGATAAGAAGGGCATTATATTTTTGGCAAAGTTCCTTAGCAAGTTCTACAAAATCCTTATCTAAGGGATAAACTCCCCCCTCTCCTTGAATAGGCTCTAAAATAATAGCACAGACTTTTTCATTAAAAGAAGCCTCTATTGCTTTTTTATCATTTGGTGGAATAAAGGTAACTCCAGGAAGTAAAGGTTCAAAGCCTTCCCAATATTTAGGCTGCCCTGTTACAGATAGGGCTCCATAAGTTCTTCCATGAAAGGAATTTTCAAGAGCTATAAATTGATTTTTTTCTTTCCCAAAATTTTCATAAGCCCATCTTCTTGCAAGTTTAAGACTCGCTTCTATTGCTTCAGCACCACTGTTCGCAAAAAATACTTTTTCTGCAAAAGAAAGTTCTACAAGTTTTTTAGCAAGTTTAGCCTGAGGTGAAACATAATAAAGATTTGAGGTATGCCAAAGAAGGGATGCTTGAGTGCTTAATTCTTTTATTAATTCTTGATTTGCATGTCCGAGATTACAAACTGCTATTCCTGAGGTAAAGTCCAAATATTCTTCTCCCTCTTCAGTAAAAAGTCTTGTTCCAGAGCCCTTTACAAAAGCAAGTTTCTCTCTTTTATAATTTCCAGCCAAATAAATTTCTCCCATTTCAACAATATGTCCCATATTTACCTCATTCTAAATTTATTTTTTTTAATTTTAATTTTTTTCCCAAAAAAACTTGAGCAATTTTTTCAAAATTAGGGGTAATATCTGAGACATAGACTTCTAATTCTCCATTTTGTTGAAATTCAATAGCTATTTCTGGAGTATTTTCAATAAAATTTTTCACTTCCAAAGCTATCTCTTCTGAGGGATCAACAAGTTTAATCCTTTTTCCTGCCTTTTCTTGGATAATTTTCTTAATTAATGGATAATGAGTACATCCTAAAATAAGAGTGTCAATCCCTTTCATTTTAAGAGGAATTAAGTATTTTTTAACAATTTTTCTTGTCTCTGCTTTTTTTAACCAACCTTCTTCAATAAGTGGAACAAGAAGGGGGGCTGGATTTGAATATAACTTTACTTCAGGATTAGCTTGAGAAAATAATTGATCATAAATCCCGCTTTCCACAGTTGTTCTTGTTCCTATAAGACCAATTTTTTTATTCTTAGTAAGTTTTAAAGCCTTTTTAAAAGATGGTGTTACTACTTCAAAAAAGGGGACATTTGGGAATTTTTCTTTAAGCATAGGCATAGCAGTACTTGATACTGTATGGCAAGCAACTACAATAATTTTTGCTCCTCTTTCCAGTAAAAATTTAGTATTTTCTATTGCATAGCGTGTAACTGTTTCTGCACTTTTAGTCCCATATGGTGTTCTTGCAGTATCGCCAAAATAAATAATTTTATATTGAGGTAACTTATTTATTATTTCCTTTACAACTGTTAGACCACCAAGACCAGAGTCAAATATGCCAATCACTTTCTCAATCCAAAGTAAAATTCCAAACTTGCAGCAAAAGCAGTTATTACAGCTAACCAAAGGGCAATTTTGATAAAACTATCTCTTTTCAAAGTCTTTTTAGCAAATTTTGTTAAAAGTCCATTTATTATTATAGTCATTCCCAATCCATAAAGACCACATCCTATAAAAATTTTTCCTGAATGAAAAAAAGTTTTTAAAATGTCTGAAGGATAAAATCTAAAACTTAAAAATATCCATAAAATAAAAGGTAAAAGATATTGAGAACTAAGGTATTTTAATTTGTTCATTTTTTAACCCTTAAATTAATTTTTTCAAGAACACCACTTTTAAAGAAAGAAGTAGCGCCTTTTCCTTCGCAAACCATTTTAAATAAAAGTTCAGGATCTTTTACTATACTTCCACAAAGCCAAGTTATAGGAGTAAACCTAAATACCTCAGGATTTAAAGGGGTTGTAGGACCCATTAATAGAATTTCAGGAATACCTTCCAAATTTTCTAAAATAGAATGAAGCGTTTTATTTACTAAAGTTGATGAGGTTACTATAGCTAATTTTATTTTATCGCTTATATCAGAAATTTTTAAATTTGTTTCCTCTATAGGTTTCTCTATCACCCAAATTTTTCCTACTCTTCCTTCAAGTTTTTTAAAAAGAGGTTCAAAATATCCTATCATTAAGATTTCATCTTTACTATTTACCTTAATTTCTGAAAATATATCTCCAGAAATTGCATCCTTTAAAAAGTCCTTTTTATAGTTAAAAACAGCGTTTATGGTAGCAAAACCAATAACTTCTTCTATAGGATTACCTGATAAATATCCTTTTACCACTACATCTGCAGAGTTTTTCCAGAAAGTAATTTCATTTCTTAATTCACAACATTTTTTTACTTCTGGTAAAAAAGTATAAGCTAAACCTACGCCTCCTCTCTCAATCTCAACCATAGTATAATGGATCCCCACGCAGACACGTTTTAGTCTTTTTGCTCTTGCTAAAGAAAGGCTTGCTTCTACTAAATTTTTATAAATATCTGTATAAGACATCAGCATTATTTAATTCTAAAAACTTTATCAAGCACTTTTTCAGCGACGGTTTCTAAAAATTTTTGTTTTTCAGAAGGCTTAAAAACTTCAGTTAAATTTTCCGTTTTCGAAAGTTCCTTTAATACAGGGATTTCAAATAAAATGTTTAGTTTTTGCTCATTCAAAAAATCCAGAAAGGAAGTTTCATCCTCAAAAAAATCAGCCATATTTTTAACTATTCCCAAAATAGGAATTGTTTTTTCCCTGAGAATAGAAAGTGTTCTTTTAGCATCTGAAAGAGCCAATTTATGAGGGGTGGTTACTAATATAAATCCTTCAGGATTGAAAAAATCAAGCATAGTAAGAAATATATCCCCTGTGCCGGGAGGCAAATCAAGAATTAGAAAATCAAGAGGACCCCATTCAACCTTTTGAAAAAGGTCTTGAAGTAGTTTAGAAGCCATAAGCCCTCTCATAAAGATGGGCTCTTTTTCTGAAATCATTAAAGCTAAACTTAAAATTTTTATATTATCAGAGCTTACGGGTTTTATTTTCCCAAATTCTATAATAGGTTTTTTATTAACACCCAATACAAGGTGTAAATTTGGTCCGTAAAAATCAAGATCAAAAGCACCTACTAAATAACCAGCTTTTCTTAAAGCAAGGGCTAAAATAGCAGAAACTGTGGTTTTTCCTACACCGCCTTTACTACTTCCTACAGCTAAAATAAAACGAGTATCTTTTATTCCTGCATGTTTTTTAAATTCATTTTTAAAAAATAATTCAGCTGAAGGACAGGTTTTTTCTTCCATAGTTTTAAAAAAAATTATAAGGTTTTTAAACCTAAAACATCATGCATATTATAAACTCCGGGAGGCTTTCCCACAACCCATAAGGCAGCCCTAATTGCTCCACGAGCAAAGGTTTCACGACTACTTGCTCTGTGAGTAAGTTCTATTCTTTCTCCAATTCCTGCAAAAAGAACTGTGTGTTCTCCTACTATATCTCCTCCTCTTATAGTTTGTATTCCAATTTCTGATTCCTTTCTTTCTCCTATAAGACCTTCTCTACAAAATCTAAAATCTTTATCAGATCTTCCAAGAACCGTAGCTATGGCATTAGCAAGTTTTAAGGCTGTTCCACTTGGTGCATCTTTCTTCATTTTGTGATGAGCTTCAATTATTTCTATGTCATATCCTTCAGAAAGAACTTTAGCAGTTAATTCAACTAATTTTACTAAAAGATTAACTCCCATACTCATGTTGTAGTCTTGAACTAAAGGAAAATATTTTTTAGCAAGCTCATGAACCTCAGCAAGCTCCTCTTTAGAAAATCCGGTTGTTCCAATTACCATAGCCTTTCCATATTTAGCATTTATTCTTGCGTGTTCCAAAGAGGCTTTGTGAAAAGTAAAATCAATGATTACATCTCCCTTTTCTATCACTTTTTTTAAAGAATTTTCAATTATTATTCCTGTTTTAGGTAACCCTACCACTTCTCCCACATCCTTTCCTACTGCAGGATTTTCAGGATGTTCAAAAGCAGCAATCAGATCTATTTGCGGATTTTGAAATATTAAATTAATAATAGTTTTTCCCATTCTTCCTGCTGCACCTGCTACTATAGCTTTTATTGCCATCACTTCACCTCCTTTTGGTTTTCGTTAAATTCTTTTAAATATTTTTTAAAAACCTCAAATAATTTATCCTCAACCTCCTTTTCTTCTATATATTTGTAAAATTTTTTAAAAAGTTCTTCTTCGTTAAGCTCTATTTTTTTACTCTCTAAAAGTGCTTCCTTCATAAAATCTTCACTAAAAGAAGAAATTTCTGTTTTTTTATCCTCATACTCTAATAATAAAAGATTAGGAAAAACTGTTTTTAATCTTTCAAAGGGATGTAAAATAGGCTCTTTATCTTTAAGGATCACCTTTATATAAGCTTCCTCTTTAGGGGAATTTATCAAATCCTTAAAATAACCTTTTACAATTTTCATTTGAAAGGAAGGAGAAAGATAAATAGGTTCCTCTTTAGTTAATATACCATTTTTTATTTCAAAAAGCCAAACTCCCTTTTTATGGACTGATTCTTCAAAACTATAAGGAAGAATAGATCCAGAATAAAAAACTTTAGAGGATACTTTTTGGATTCTGTGAAGATGTCCTAAAAGAAGAAAATCAAAATTTTCAAAAAATTCCAAAGGAAATACTTCTTCTAATCCCATAAATTTAAAAGATACTTCCTCTCCAGTAAAAATTCCTCTTTCTATTGCAAAATGTCCAAGAGCTATAGCAGGTCTATAAAAATTATCTTTAGTTAAATCTAAGAGAAGTTCTACTAAATCTTTTAAAAGGAGCTGAGATTTTTTAGTAAAAAAATCTGTAATTTTTTTGTTTTCTTTTCCCCAAAATATTTCAATATTTTCTTTTAATTCATAAAGAGGAAGATAGGGTAAAAGATAAAAATAAACCTTTTCACCCTTTTCATCTTCCCAAGTAAAGGGGTTTTTAAAATAATAGAGATTATCAATCATATACAAATAATTTCGTTTTAAAAATTCCTTAAATAGAGTAATTCTTTTGGAATCGTGATTTCCGAGAATAAAAAGAGAAGGAATCTTTTCTTTAAATAGCCAGAAAAGAATTTCAGAAAGAAGTTTTAAAGTTTCCAGATCAGGATTGGGTTTATCTGTGATATCTCCTGTGATTACCAAAATATCAGGTTTTGCATCTTTTATAAGAAGAAAAAGATTTTCTTCAAAAAAGAGGGCTTGTTCATCTATTAATTTTTTTCCAAATAGACTTTTTCCTAAATGCCAGTCTGAAGTATGAAGAATTTTCAATCTATCCTCGTTTTAAAAAGTTCTTTTAAATCCTTGAGCTATAATAAAAATTTCTTTGCTTTCTTTTCTTGAACTTTTTGGTTTAAAAAATTTAACACTTTTGAAGCATTTTTCAATTTGCTTTTTTAAACTGGGGATTTTTTCTCCTTCAAAGACCTTTACTACAAAAGAACCTCCCTCTTTTAAATAATTTTTTGCTATTTCTAAAGCTCTTTCAGCAAGACTCACAGATCGAACATGATCTCCGAATTTATCTCCTGTTGTTTTTGGTGCCATATCACTTAAAAGGACATCAAAGTTTTCTATTCCCAAGATTTTAAAATCTTTATCTTCTAATTTAAAAACATCTTTCTGAATAAAATGAAAATTGGGATGACTTATTTTTACAGGTAGAATGTCAATTCCTACTACTTTCCCTTTTTCTCCTACAATACTTAAAACATATTTAGACCATGATCCAGGAGATGCTCCTAAATCTAAAACTATATTTCCTTTTTGAATGATTTTATATTTTTCTTGTATTTCCATAAGTTTAAATACAGAGCGAGCGGGATATCCTTTTTCTTTAGCTTTTTTAGCCCATTTATCAAACCAGGGATTTTTATCCATTCTATCTTTTTATTTTACCATTTACATCTAATAAAACCAAACTTGACTTTTTAATAAAGAATTTTTATGGTATGATTTTAAAATAATTTAATTCTTAGGAGGGGAAATTTATGAAAGTGGTTGAAAAAGAATTTGATAAGAAAAAAGCTGTAGAGGCAGCTATTTCTCAAATTGAAAAGCAATTTGGGAAAGGATCAATAATGCGTTTAGGAGAGAGTGAAAAAAAGATTGAAGTAAGCACTATTCCTACAGGTTCATTAAGTCTTGATATTGCAACAGGCATTGGTGGGATACCAAGAGGTAGAATTACTGAGATTTATGGAGCTGAGGCTTCTGGAAAAACCACTTTAGCTCTTCACATGGTAGCTTCTGCTCAAAAATTGGGAGGAGTTGCAGCTTTTATTGATGCAGAACATGCTCTTGATGTAAATTATGCCAAAAAATTAGGTGTTAAAGTAGAAGACCTACTTATTTCTCAACCCACTACAGGTGAAGAAGCTTTAGATATTGCAGAAATTTTAATAAGAAGCGGAGCAGTTGACATTGTGGTTGTAGATTCTGTAGCTGCTCTTGTTCCAAAAGCAGAATTGGAAGGAGAAATGGAAGATCAACAAGTGGGTTCACAGGCTCGTCTTATGTCAAAAGCTATGAGAAAATTGACTTCTGCTATTTCTAAAAGTAATACCGCTGTAGTTTTTGTAAATCAAACCCGTATGAAAATAGGAATGAGTACCTTCGGAGGACCTCCAGAGACTACACCAGGAGGCATGGCACTTAAATTTTTTGCCTCCCTTAGATTGGAAATAAAGAAAATTTCTACCATAAAAGAAGGAGCGGAAACTTTGGGGTATAGAGTAAAAGTAAAAATTGTTAAAAATAAACTTGCTCCACCTTTTAAAGAGGTTGAATTTGATATGTATTTTGGAGAAGGAATTTCTAAGGAAGCAGAACTTATTGATCTTGGATTAGCTATGGGAATTATTGAAAGAAGCGGAGCTTGGTATACTTATAAATTAGATGGAAAAGAGGAAAGATTAGGACAAGGAAGAGAAAGTGTAAGAAAACTTCTTAAAGAAAGAAAAGATTTAGCTCAGGAAATAGAAAGGAAAATAAGAGAGTTAGCAGGTTTACCATTATGGGAGAGTATGCCTTCTCAAGAAAAAATCCTTAAAGAAGTAAAATAAGATGCACTCTTTTTCTTTTAAAAAAATTGAGGAAAAGCTCAAAAATGTAAAACTTCTTGTTATAGGAGATTGCATACTTGATAGATATTTTGTGGGAGAAGTTAATAGAATTTCTCCAGAGGCACCAGTTCCAATATTTGATTTGAAAGAAATTTATTTTAGTTTAGGAGGTGCAGCAAATGTAGCTGCAAACTTAAGAGGACTTAAGGTTAAAGTTGAATTGATGGGAGTTGTGGGGAGAGATGAGCACGGTAAAATTTTAAAAGATCTTGCCAAAAAAGAGGGGATAGGAATAAAAGGGATTTTAGAAGAAAGCTCTCGTCCTACTACTATTAAAACAAGGGTAATTGCTCAATCTCAACAACTTCTTCGTATAGATAAGGAGGAGAGAAAACCTATTAATAAAAATTTAGAGAAAAAATTTCAAGAAATTTATGAAGAAATTCTTCAAGAGGTTGATGGAGTAATTCTTTCTGATTATGCCAAAGGTATGTTTTTATCTGAAAGTTTTTGTGCATGGATAGTAAAAGAAGCAAAGAGAAGAGGTAAGTTTCTCATGGTTGATCCAAAAAGTGTGGAATGGAAAAAATATGAAAGTGCAACCTCAATTACTCCAAATTATAAAGAATTTAAAGAAACTGCTTTTAAAGAAAATCTTCCTAAGGATAATCTAAAAGAATCCGCAAAAATTCTGGTTGAGAAATACAATCTTGACTTTCTTGTAGTAACCTTAGGTAAAGATGGTATATTTTCTTATCACCCAAAAGAGGGAACAATTTATGCTCCTTCTCAAGCAAAAGAAGTTTATGATGTTTCGGGTGCAGGAGATACTGTAATAGCTTCCTTAGGAGCTTTTTATGCTATAGGTTTACCATTAAAGCAAATTCTTGAACTGGCAAATATCGCAGCAGGAATAGTGGTTGGTAAAGTAGGAACTAAACCTGTTTATTGGGAAGAAATAAAAAATTTTGTTAAAGAGAATGAGAATTCAGGGGGAAGGAGGAAGAAATGAGCAAGATCTCTCGTATAAAAGCTCGTGAAATACTTGATTCCAGAGGCAACCCTACAATTGAAGTAGAGGTTTGGTTAGAAAGTGGTTTTTATGGAAGGGCATCTATTCCTTCGGGCGCCTCAACTGGAAAACACGAAGCTCTTGAGTTAAGAGATAAAGATCCACAAAGATATTTTGGGAAAGGGGTTCAGAAAGCAGTTTTTAATGTGAATGAAATTATAGCTCCTCAATTAGAAGGTTTTGAATCCTCTAAACAGGTAGAAATTGACCAAATGCTTTGTGAACTTGATGGCACCGAGAATAAATCAAAACTTGGAGCTAATGCTATTTTAGGAGTTTCTCTTGCCTGTGCTAAAGCTACTGCTGAAGAATTAGGAGTGCCTCTTTTTGCTTATATTGGTGGATTAAAAGCAAGAACTTTACCTGTGCCCTTTATGAATGTTATAAATGGAGGTGCTCATGCAGACAATCCTTTAGATTTTCAAGAATTTATGATTGTTCCCTGGGGAGGAGATAGTTTTTCTAAAGCTTTAAGAATGGGAGCAGAAACCTATCATTCATTAAAAAGCATTTTAAAGGAAAAAGGATTAAGCACCTCTGTAGGAGATGAAGGTGGTTTTGCTCCTCAAATAAATTCTCCTGAAGAAGCCTTAGACTATTTAGTTAAAGCTATTGAAAAAGCAGGATATAAGCCAGGAGAAGAGATTGCTATTGCCATGGATGTAGCAGCTTCAGAATTATATGAAGGAAAGGGAATATATAAATTTTCTGGTCTTAGTAAAAAAATGAATAGAGAAGAACTTTTAAAATATTATGAAAAATTGGTTAAAAATTATCCTATTATATCAATTGAAGATCCTTTTTCTGAAGATGATCCTGAAGGATTTAAACTTATTACTAAAAGTTTAGGAAATAAAATTCAGATTGTTGGAGATGATATATTTGTAACTAATCCTAAAAGAATTGAATGGGGAATTAAAGAAAAACTTGCTAATGCAGTTTTAATCAAACTTAATCAAATAGGGACATTAACTGAGACAATTTCTGCTGTAGAATTAGCCTATAAAAATAACTGGAAGTGTATGATCTCTCATCGTTCAGGAGAAACAGAAGATACTTTTATTGCTGATCTTGTAGTGGCTTTAAATACAGGACAAATCAAAACTGGAGCACCAGCAAGAAGTGAAAGAGTGGCTAAATTTAATCAACTTTTAAGAATTGAAGAATACCTTGGGTCAGCTGCTATTTTTGCTGGAAAAAACATCTTAAAATAATATTTTTATGGAAATTTTAAAAGAGATTAAAAAAATATCCCAAAAAGAGCCTGTTGAGTTTTGGATAGAAATTGAAGAGGGTTTTGAATTAGAAAAAAGGGATAGAAAAGAATTTTTAGAAGAAAAATATGTGGATCAAAATATTTCTGTAAGGTATTTAAATAATGAAGGGAAAGCGGGTCTCTCTTATAGTGCATCTTTTAATCTTTTAGATTTAGAAGAATCCGTTTTGAAAGCAAAAATTCTTTCAAATTACGGTGTACCTTCTATTTTTCCTGAAAAAGAAGAAAAATATCCTGAAGTTTCTTTTCAACAAAACCTTAATATATCTATAAATGAGTTTAAAGAAAAGCTTAATGAATTAGAAGAAAAAGCTTTTAGTTTTGATTCTTCAATTTCAAGAGTTGAAAAAATAAAACTTTCTTTTGGGAAAATTAAATATATCTTAATTAGAAATGAACTTGAATTGACCTGGGAAAGACCATTTTGTAGTTTTATTATCTCTGTTATAGCTAAAAATAAATATAAAGAAGCATCTGCTTATGAGTGGTATGAGGGGGTTGAGTTTAATTACCAAACTTTTTTAGAAAGGGTTGAGATTGCCTGCAAAAAAGCTTTAGCTCTTTCTAAAACTAAAAAAGGAAAAAATTTAAAAGTTTCTATTCTTTTTCCTCCCTTTTTAGCTGTTGAACTTTTAAAGTTTTTAGAATTTTCTTTCTTAGGAGATGAAGTATTAAAAGGAAGGTCCTATCTGAAAGACAAATTGGAGAAAAAAGTTTTTAATGAAAAAATAACCTTATTTGATGATGGAATAAGTCCTTTCCTACCTGAGAGTAGACCTTTTGATGATGAGGGAGTTGCTCAAAATAAAAAAATTCTTATAGAAAAGGGTATAGTAAAAACCTTTTTATTTGATACTTATTGGAAAAATTTCGCAGAAAAAAAAGGATTTAAAGAATTTAAAGCTGGAAATTCAAGAAGACCTAATTTTTCATCTTTTCCCAAAATTTCTTCCACTAATCTTTATCTTAAAAACGGTGAACTTTCTAAGGAAGATCTTATTAAGGGAGAAGAAGAAATTTTTGAGGCTTTGGAGCTTTTAGGAGGTCATACTGCTAATTCTATTTCTGGAGATTTTTCTTTTGGAGTTTCAGGGATTTATTATAAAAGGGGAGAACCTGTGGATTACTTTTGTGAAATGGCTCTTTCTGGAAACATTTTTGAATTATTTAAAAATGTTTTAGAGCTTGGTTCAGATATCACTTTTTATGGGGCTACAGGTTCTCCAAGTTTACTTACAGAAAAAATGGATTTAGGAGGTTAGTTTAAATGGAAATTAAAGAAGCTATTGTAAAGCTTAAAGAAGGAGAAAATCTAAAAAAAGAAGAAGCTTATCAAGTTTTTAAAAAGATAGCTGTTAATAATTTTGAAGACGAAGAGGTAGAGTTATTTCTTGACCTTTTGAGAAAGAAGGGAGAAACTTGGCAGGAAATAACTGGTGCAGTTATGGCATACAGAGATATTATGATAAAAGTGCCTCACCATTTACCTGAGTCTGCAATAATTGTTGATACTTGTGGAACAGGGGGAGACAATAAACATACTTTTAATTTTTCAACAACAGTTGCCGTAGCTCTTTCAGCTTTAGAGGGGATTTATGTTGCCAAACACGGGAATAGATCCGTTACAAGTAAATGTGGGAGTGCAGATTTGTTAGAAGCTTGTGGAATTGCTTTAGATGTACCCCCTGAAGCTTCAGCTTTAGCTCTTGAAGAAATTGGTTTTTCTTTTCTTTTTGCTCCACTTTATCATCCAGCATTTAAAAGGGTTGCAGGAATAAGAAAAAAACTTGGTAGAACAATTTTTAATACCCTTGGACCTCTCTTAAATCCTGCACTTGCTAATTATCAATTATTAGGAGTTTATGACTTTTTACTTACAGAAAAAATAGCTTATGTTCTTGACAGTATAGGAGTTAAAAGAGCATTAGTTGTCTTTGGTGAAGAGGGATATGATGAAATAACCATTACTGGTTCTACAAAGATTTCAGAATTAAGAGATGAAAAAATTACTACCTATTATATAGATCCAGAAAGTTTTGGTTTTGAAAGATGTAAGAGCCCAGAGGAATTAACAGTTAAAGATCCTTCTCAAAGCAAGGAAATTTTAGAAAACTTGTTAAAAGGGGAACTTGAAGGTCCTATTATGGATATGTTTCTTTTAAATCTTGGAGGAGCAATTTATCTTTGTGAGAAGGCTATAGATTTTAAAGGAGGAATAAAAAAAGCAAGAGAACTTATACAATCAGGTCAAGCCTGGAAAAAGTGGCAAGAAATTTTAAAATATTATAAAAAATTTAAAAACTAAATTCCCAATAAAAAAGTATTAAGAGTAGGTTATGAAAATAAGATTCTTATATTTTAAAGGGTGTCCTCATACAGAACCAGCTTTAAATTTGTTAAAAGAAGTACTTAAAGAAAAGGGAATTAAAGAAGAAATTGAGATTATAGAAGTTAACTCTGAGGAGGATGCAATAAAATATAGGTTTTTAGGTTCTCCTACAATTCAGATTAACGGTTTAGATATTGAGAAAGAAAGAAGAAACGATTTTCCAACCTTTGGATGTCGTATTTATAAAACTAAAGATGGATATAGTGGAATACCACCAAAAGAATTAATTGAGAAAGCTATTGATGAAGTAATAAATTTATAAAGATTATAAAATTAACTTTTCTAAAGTTTCTAAAACCTCATTAGGAGAAATTAATTTCAGACAATTATAGTGTCCATATTTGCAAGTTCTTTTGAAACAGGGGCTACAAGAAAGGTCAACTTTTAAAACCCTTGCTTTTTTATTTAAAGGACCTGTCTTTTCTGGATCAGTGGAACCGAAAATAGCAATTTGAGGTACTTTTAGAGCTGCTGCAAGATGCATAAGTCCTGAATCATTAGAAATAACAGCCTTTGCTAAGGAAAAAATTCCTGCAACCTCAGTTAAATCTGTTTTTCCGCAAAAATTATACACTTCTTTTTTTCCATTGTTTATAAAATCTCCCACCTCTTTTTCTTTTAGACTTCCTACAACAATTACTGCAAAACCTTTTTTCACAAGATTTGAAGCAAGTTCTTTATAATATTCCTTGGGCCACATTTTAGAAGGTCCGTAAGCAGCACCTGGTGCTATAATGATAAAGGGTTTGTCTCTGAGTTCTTTTAAAGAAGTTTTAGCTTTATCTATAATTTCTTCGTTAAGAGGCAGTAGTAAATCTTTATGTTCACAAGGGAGTTCTAAAGCTTTTAAAAGATATAAGTAATAATCTCTCTGGTGGATTTTTTGATGAAGAGGTTTGATAGCTTTTGTTAAAAGAAAACTTCTAAAATCTTTTGCATATCCCCATCTTTCTCGAAGACCAGCTCTGAAAAAAAGCCAAGCTGAAGAAAATGAGTTAGTAAGGAGGAGCCCTACTTCTTCTTTAAAAGGTTTTAAGGTTTCTAAATTCCTTTTAGTGTTACCCCTTTCATAATAAAGAACTTCTATATTAGGAAAGAATTTAAAAAGATTCACTATATAAGAAAGACCAAACAGAAAGATTTTTTCTTTTTGGCAAAGATTATAATATACAGGAGTTGCCATTAAGGCATCACCAAGCCAGTTAGGAATTCTGATAACCATAAAAAAGCCTCTTTATAACTAAAGTAGCATAAGCTCCTTTTTCCAAAGTAAATTTTAGTTTTATAGTAGTATTATTAAGTTTTTCCCATTCCAAATTTTCTGGGAAAATAACCGCTGGTCTTGGATAGGTTTTAAATACAAGCCCCTTTATAAAGCTTCTCAAGTTTTTAATGTTATCTAAACCCTCTTTTTTGCATATTTCATTATAAATTTCTTCTAAATATAAGCTCTCAATTTTTTCTTTAAATTTTAGTTTGGGAGAGGGTAAGGGTAATTTTAATTTTTTTAATATTTCCCATTTATTTGCTGGCACTTCTTTATAAAAGAAAAGTTTTCCTAAAAGATAAGAAATTTCAAAATATGGTATTTCAAGCCTTAAGATAACTTCTTTTAAAATTTCATTCCAGAGATAACTTTGATAAACATTTCCTAAGAAAAAAAGATATTCTTTATCTACAAGATTTAAAGCCCTTTTAAAAGTTCTCTTAGATGGTTTATGGGTAATCAAAAAGTTTAGCAAGTTTTTTTCCCAATTAACTTTAGCAAGGTCTAAACACTTTTCAAAATTTCTCCAATATTTTTTTAAACACTCTCTAAATTTTTTTGTCCTTTCTATATCAATAGCACTTCCTTCAGCAATCATAAGATAAAGAGCCTTTTCATAATTTCCTAAAATAACCTCTTTTATAGCAAACTCCTTAGAACTTTTAATGGAACCAAATCTTTGCTCATTAAAGTAATTTGAAAGTCCAAATTTTCTTACTAATTCCACTTCTCTATTAAATTTTTTTTCTTCTACTTGAAAATCTCTTACTATAATCTCAAATTTATTTCCTATAAGAAGGTCTTTTGACATAGGTTTGTTTGTGTTTCCTAAGTATATAAGCTCAAATTCTTTTTCTTTTATATCCTTTTTTGGTCCTTTTTTAATGGTAATAAACTGATGGGCTATTGCTTTTTTATCTTTTAGCCCTCCATAACTTATGGAATCCATAGAAATTCTTAAATTTTTTGCAATTTTCCCTATTGCATCCCAAGTTGATATATTAAATTTTTTTAGCATATAAAGAGAATATTCTCCTTTTCCTTCAGGATGAATATCAGCAATCTCTGAGACAACGAAATCTTCTAATCTTTCCTTTATTTTCATCAAGCCTTATTTTAAAAGATAGGTCTCTAAAAAACAAGGTAGGTTGTTTTATAAAGAAAAAGTATTAAATTAATAAAAGTTTAAAAAGGAATGAGATTGTTATTATGATTACACAGGTTTTAACAAAAATTATAGGAACGAAAAACGAAAGGGAATTAAAAAGACTTAAGCCTGTAGTTCAGAAAATAAATTCTTTAGAACCAGAGATACAAAAACTTTCTGATGCTGAACTTTCAAGAAAAACTATAGAATTTAAGGAAAAATTAGAAAGGGGAGCTACGCTTGAGGATATTTTACCAGAGGCTTTTGCTGTTGTGAGAGAAGCTGCAAGAAGGGTTCTTGGAATGCGTCACTTTGATGTTCAAATTATTGGTGGAATTGTCTTACATGAAGGTAAAATTGCTGAAATGAAAACAGGAGAAGGAAAGACCTTAGTTGCTACTCTTCCTGCTTATTTAAATGCACTTACTGGTAAAGGGGTGCATATAGTTACAGTAAATGATTATCTTGCTAAAAGAGATGCTGAGTGGATGGGGCCTATTTATAGATTTTTGGGCTTAACTGTAGGATATCTTCAAAATCAGATGAATGACTCAGAAAGAAAAAAAGCTTATGTCTGTGACATCACTTATGGAACAAATAGTGAGTTTGGTTTTGATTATCTCCGTGACAACATGAAATATTCCTTAGAAGATATGGTTCAGAGAGGTCACTATTATGCTATTATAGACGAAGTGGATTCTATTTTGATAGATGAAGCAAGAACTCCTTTGATTATTTCTGGTCCCTCTGAAGAAGCTACAGATCTTTACTATTATATAGATGAAATTGTAAGAAAACTTAAAAAAGATGTTCACTTTACTTTAGATGAAAAAGCTAAGAATGCTCTTTTGACAGAAGAGGGGATTGCAGAATGTGAAAGACTTCTTGGTATAAAAAATTTATATAATCCAAGGTATGTTAGACTTGTTCATCATATAAATCAAGCACTAAGAGCACATCATTTATTTAAAAGAGAGGTAGATTATTTAGTTAAAGATGGGAAGGTGGTAATTGTAGATGAATTTACTGGAAGATTAATGCCTGGGAGGAGATGGAGTGATGGTCTTCATCAAGCTATAGAAGCTAAAGAAAGATTAAGAATTGAAGCTGAAAATCAGACTTTAGCTATGATAACCATTCAGAATTATTTTAGAATGTATGAAAAACTTGCTGGTATGACAGGAACTGCTGAAACAGAAGCTGCTGAATTTAAAGAAATTTATAATCTTGATGTAGTGGTTATTCCAACTCATAAACCCATGATAAGAATTGACTATCCTGATGTAGTTTTCAGAACCCAAAAAGAAAAATTCGAAAAGGTAGTTGAAGAAATAGAAAAATGTTATAAAGAAGGAAGACCAGTACTTGTAGGAACTACAAGTATTGAAAAAAATGAACTCCTTTCAAAAATGCTAAAAAAAAGAAAAATTCCTCATCAAGTTTTAAATGCAAAACATCACGAAAAGGAGGCTCAAATTATTGCTCAAGCTGGAAGATCTCATACTGTAACCATAGCTACCAATATGGCAGGTAGAGGAGTTGATATAATTTTAGGAGGCAATCCAGAAGGACTTGCTAAAGCTCAACTTGAAGCGGAAGGATATGATTTGTCTGAAATTGATGAAAGAGCTTGGAATGAAGTTCTTGCTATGGCAAGACAAGGTCTTGACCCTACTACTAAATATAAAGATTATTGGGCAAAAGTCCTTTATGAAAAGTATTTAGAGTGTCAAAAAGATGCTGAAAAAGTAAAAGCTCTCGGAGGTCTTTATATTATTGGGACTGAGAGACATGAAGCAAGAAGAATAGATAACCAGTTAAGAGGAAGATCAGGAAGACAGGGTGATCCAGGAGCATCTCGTTTCTTTTTATCCTTAGAAGATGATCTTTTGAGACTTTTTGGATCTGAAAAACTTAAAACCTTTATGGAAAAACTTGGATTACCAGAAGGAGAACCTTTAGAACATCCTTGGTTATCAAAAGCTATAGAACAAGCTCAAAAGAAAGTAGAAGCCTATCATTTTGAAATAAGAAAATATCTTTTAGAATACGATGATGTAATGAATAAACAAAGAGAAACAATATATTCTCAGAGAAAAGAGATTTTAAAGAGTGACTCTATAAAAGATTGGATTGTTTCTATGATAGAGGAAAAATGTGAAGAAATTGTAGAAGAAACTTTTATAGAAAATAAACATTTTGAAAAAGAGAGTTTAGAAGCACTTTTACAGAGATTTAAAGAAATCTTTACTTTTACTCCAGAAATAGATGCAAATCTTTCTAAAAAAGAAGATTTGGCAAAGGAGTTAAAAAATTCTGCTTTAAAAAGATACGAAGAAAAAGAAAAAATGATAGGTTCTGAAACTTTAAGAGGGCTTGAGAAATATTTCCTTTTAACCACTATAGATACTTTATGGAAAGAACATTTACTGATGCTTGATCATCTTAAAGAAAGTACAGGATTAAGAGGATATGGGCAAAAGAATCCATTACAGGAATATAAAAAAGAAGCCTTTTATTTGTTTGTGGATTTAATGAAAAGGATAAAGGAAACAACCCTTTCCTATCTTTTTAGAATAGAAATTAAAGAAAAAAGGGAGTATTCCGAAGAAATAATAGAAGAATTAGAAAAAGGGGAAGTTGATAGTAAAAAGCTTCAATATAAAAGAGAAGATTTTTTTAGGGAAAAGGAAGAATTGGCATCTCAACCTGTAAGAGTTCAAAAAATAGGGAGAAATGACCCCTGTCCTTGTGGAAGTGGTAAAAAATATAAGAAATGTTGTGGTAAAAATTTAGAACAAGGAGAGGTAAGAGATGAAGTGTCTAAAGTGTAATTACATCTTTTCTGAGGAAGTAAAAATTTGTCCTAAATGTGGATCTGATATGGGTATGGTGCTTGAAAAATTAGGATATTTCCCTTCCTCAGCTTCTAAACCTTTTTTAACTGTGGATGATTTTAAGGAAAGATCTATTCTTGAAACAGTTGAAACAGAAAGGGAAACTAAAGAAAAAAAAGAAGAGATAGAATTTACTTATGAAGAATAAATAATTAAGGGACCTTATCTCCCCAAAAATCTTTTTTGTTCCCTTCTGTAAATTCTTTGGTTTCTAAAAGAGCTTTTTGATAATAAGTTAATACAAGTTTTTGAGCTTCTCTTGAAGCATAAGTCTCGGGGTAGTTATTTATAATGTAAAGAATTCTTTGATAAGCACCTCTATAGTACTTGATCTTATAATAAAATTTAGCTATATACAATTCATGTTGGGCTAAAAGTTCTCTGAGTTCTTTAATCCTTTTTTCTGCCTCAGCTCTATAGGGACTATCAGGAAAATTTTGTAATAATCTTTGATAGGCAGATATAGCTTTTTTTGTATGACTCTGTTCTCTATCATAGGAACGTTTCATTTTATAATAACAGGTCCCTATTTGATAAATTACGTAAGGGATAGCTTCATTATTGGGATAAAATTTTTCAAATTCCTCATAAAGGGTTATAGCTTCTAAATAATCTTCTTGCCAGAATTTTGAATCTGCCATTCTTAACTGAGCAAGAACAGCTTGAGGAGAACCTGGGAATTTATCTCTTATTTCTTTATAAGATTCATAAGCTCTTTCATAATTACCTTTAGCAAAATTTTTTTCTGCATCTCTTAAAAGTTCAATAAGTAAAGGTTCTTCCTCCTTTTTTTTCTTTTTCTCAAAAGCTTCAGAAAATTGAGTACTTATTCCAGATGAAATTTTTGAAATAGTTCCACAAGAATTTAAAGAAATTAAAATAAAAAATACAAAAACAATAAAAAAGGGTTTTTTAATAAAATTAGAAAGTTTCATCTCATAAGAGGTTAAGAAGATAATGCCTTATTTAAGGCATTTAAAATTACACTTTTTGATACTGCTCCAACAATAACCTCCACTGGCTCACCCTTTTTAAAAATAATCAAAGTAGGAATAGCTCTTATTCCGTATTTACCTGGTGTTATAGGGTTTTCATCTACATTTATTTTGCAAACCTTTATTTTTCCTTCCAATTCTTCTGCTATTTCATCAATAATAGGTGCAATAATTTTACAAGGCCCACACCAGGCTGCCCAAAAATCTACCAAAACAGGGACCTCAGCTTTTAAAACTTCTTTTTCAAAATTTTGATCGTTTACTGTACAAGTTGCCATTATAGCCCTCCCCTAAGTATAACTTTCAAATTTTCTTTAAAAGAATTAATTTAATACAATTTTTACAAACTTCAATTAATATTTAAATTTTGTAAGAAATAAAACCTCTTTTCAAAATAAGAAGAATTCTTTTAAATAGGATCTCAAGCGCTTTAGAAGTTTCTTCTTTTTTTAAAAGATAGTAATTGTAAGCTATTACTGCAGGGATAGCGCAAAAAAGTCCCATAGCTGTATTAATAAGAGCTTCTGCAATCCCTGGAGCAACAGTTGCTAAACTTGCACTACCTTTTAAACCGATGTCATGGAATGCTTTCATTATACCCCAAACAGTCCCAAAAAGCCCTATAAATGGAGCTACATTTCCAACTGTGGCAAGAACCCCCAAACCCTTACTTAACTTCATAGTAATACTTTCCTGTTCTATTAAAGCTTTCTCTATAAGTTCTTTTTCGGCTAAACTAAGAGAGATTTCTAAATTAAAATTTTTAGAGTCTTCCCTCTTTTCAAAATAGTTTTCATAAATTTCTCCAAAAGAAGCTACAACCCTTTTTATACTATGTCCTAAAAGATGAGATTCCATTTCTTTAGTTTCCTTTATTAAAGAAGGGAAATCTTTAGTCCTTTTTACTAATGAGTCTATCTCATAAAGAAGGTTTTTAAAAGCTTTGTATCTGAAATAATTTGCAATAATTATATACCAGCTCTGAATACTCATAATAAGCAATACTAAAAGAACAAATTTTCCCACGTATCCAGTTTGCAAAAATACCTTCCATAATTCCATAAATTTAAATTCCCCAAACAATTTCTTTTAAAGATTTTTTAATATTTAAGGAATCCTTAAAAATTGTCAAGCCCTTTAAAGCAAGGTCCTTTAATTCATAGGTATACTCATTTACATAGGTGTCCACATGTTTTTTAATGATTTCTTCTTCCATTTCTTGAGCATAAACTTTTAACAAAGGAAAAACTTTTACCCAATTATTTTTAGCCCAATCAATACTTTGTTTAAAAAGATTAACAATTTCATTTTTAGTTTTTTTTGATAAGGCTTTTTTAATAAAAAATCCTCCTAAGGGAAGAGGGGCTTTAGTATTTTTTTCCCAATATTCTCCCAGATCTAAAATTTTATGCAAATTATATTTGTAATACAAAAATCTTCCTTCGTGAATAAGAATCCCAAGCTCGGTTTTACCTTCTAATAAGAAAGGAATTACTTGGTCATATCTTACAAAGATTTTTTCTATCTTATCTTGATAATAAAAATTGAAAAGCATATGAGCAGTTGTATGTTTTCCAGGGATAGCAATTTTTAATTTACTAAAATCTTTGATTTGATGGGGTTTTATTCCCACAAGCAAGGGTCCAACACCAAATCCAAGAGCAGAACCAACTGGCAAAAGTTCATAATCAGAAAAGATAAAATTCCATATAGCAAAGGAAGCTTTAATAATTGGGAAGGCTCTTTTTATAGCTAAATTATTTAATGTTTCTATGTCTTCAAAATAAAAATTAAGCTCAAAAGAAGATTTAACCTTTTTAAGAAGGATTCCTGATACTATAAAAACATCATTAGGACAAGGAGAAAGAGCTATTTCCAATTTTTCACTAAACATTCCCAAACCTTTTTTAAAACTTCCGAAGCTTTTGTTTTATCCCACTCTTTTTCTGGTTGAGAAAGAAGATTACTTATCACTCTTATTTCAACCATATGGACTTTTAATTTTTCACAGGCTTTAGCAACTCCAAAACCTTCCATATTTTCTGCTATAACATCAAATTTTTCTTTTATAAAATAAGCTCTATTTAAATCATAAGTTGCTGAACATACAGTAGAAAAACTACCCACAACAGGGGTTAAATCACAATCCTCTAAAAGCTGAATAGTTTTTTCAGTAAAAACATGACTTAAAGAACAACTGTTACATACCTTTAAACTTTCAGGAAAGGTAGCATAGTGGGTTTTATATTTTCTTCCAAAATCAGCAAATACTTCTTGAGTTGCCACAACTACATCTCCTATATTTAATCCAGTTTCCGGATAAGCTCCAGCCCAGCCAGTTAAAAAAACCAATTTTTGTTTTTTATTTAATAAAATCTGATAGGAAGATAGAGCAGATTCAATAGGACCAATTCCAATAATTTGCAGATCTAAATCAAAATCTTTTAAAACTTCAGCTTCAAATTCAGATGGGACAAAAACAGTCAATTTATACATTTTTAATTTTCTTCAAAAATTTCTACATCATCTATATATTTAACCTGAGCTTTTATCCCAAGATCTATCAAGGTTTTTAATAAGAAATCTACTTCATTTACTCTTATTAAATTTCCCTCGGAATAAAAAGGAAATTTTAAGATTACTTCAGCTGGTTTAATTTTAATAACCTCAATTTCAATCTTACTTTCTGGAGGGAGTCCTTTTAGATTTTCCTTTAAGAACCTTTTTATAAAGAGTTTTAAATCCTTTTCATTTTTAAAATTTTTAACCAAAATTTTAAAAAAT
>Ga0071330_1050348_pt1 | contig 28684 bp, 25 predicted proteins | sample GBScel77sediment_FD_63802 | JGI IMG/M metagenome (GOLD analysis project Ga0071330, IMG submission 63802) | Hot spring sediment microbial communities from Great Boiling Spring, Nevada - Cellulolytic enrichment Sediment 77C v2 (version 2) | ecosystem: Environmental > Aquatic > Thermal springs >...
ATGTATAAATTCACCATTTGTAGAAAGGAAATTTTTCTACAAATGTAGAAATTCACCACTTGTAGGAAGGAAACTTTTCTACTAGGGGGGAAATTCCCCCTTTGTAGGAAGGAAATTTTTCTACAAGGGGGAAATTCCGGACTATAAAGAGGAAATTTTTCTATGTTCTGCCAAATTAGAGAATGTAGAGAAGGGAGCAGGTTTTTCTATGTCTAAATATCTCACCTAAAGTAAGTTTCTTACTTTTTAACTAAACCAAACTCTATCGTAAATGCTCCACTTCCATCTAATTGGTAGCAAAAGACCATCCTAGCAATTTTACTAGGAACTCTTATGCTGTGATTCTTACCTGTAACTACAGAAGGAACTGAAGCCTGTAATGAGATACCTGTTCTTTCAAATTTTCTTCTAAACACTCCACAAATTTGGTTGGTAAGTTCTCCGCTAGCATCAACAACATCTTGATTAACTTCTTCTACTTTTTCTCCAAGAGCACTTGCCATAAAGTCAAAAATTACCTCTTTGTTGTAACTGACAATAAAAACACCTTCAAGCTTTTCAGAAGCCAAACCTATGATTACTGAAATGTCTTTGAATTCTCTAAAGTCTTCAGTGTTAACCTTCTTGTCTTTTAAAACTGGGGTTTTAGTAATGTAAGTACCTATTACCTCTTTTACTGCTTTGTCAATAAATCCTAATATGGAAAAAGATTGCATCTTTACTCCCTCCAGCTAGTCTTTTTTTTTCTAAGTTAACCTACTTGCACCTTAATTTTACGTTAGCCCTCACACTTACGGACTTTTCTTCTTTTTCTGGTTGAGGAGCTTTGACTACAGATGCTTCAGCGCTGATAAATGTGGAGAATTGCTCTGGGTGGTAACGTAACGGCCCTTTTTCGTAATTGATAGTCTCTACATCACAAGTTTTACCAAGTGCTTTTGATGCTGTTTTTGAAAACTCTTTGGCTCTTTCGAAGATCAATACCGTCAATTCTCTCTCTGCTTCCTTTCTTCTCTTTTCTGAGACAATCCATTCTGGTTCGTTAACTTCAAGCTTTACTTTTTCACCATGTTCTTTCTTAAACCTGTTGATAACCTTAAAAATTTCGTTTTGTTCGGAATAATTCTTAAGCAAAAAGGAGTAAGCTATGCTTCCTTTGTATCCTGCACACTTTCTATCTCCCTTATCCCACCAGCAATTTTCACGCACTGAGTACTTACCTCCTTTATATTCCAAGTTGAGTTTTCTAAGTGATTCATCCAAGTTTCCCATTAAGTTTACTGCTTCTGTTTCTCTAAAAGCAGTCACGTTAACTCTAAAGTTTAAGAGCAAAACATCTGGCGTGAGTTCTTTTTTTTCCTCAAGTGTTATTGATACTTTGGTTTCATCCTCACAAGCCCTTATAGGAAGGTTTCCTTTTTCATAAGGGAAGGCACTTGACACAAAGCAAAACGAAGTAAATAAAGCAAGGGAATTTAGTAAGAAAAGTTTTCTCAATTTTCCCCTCCTTTCAAGATAATTTACATGCTTAACTAGGTAAGTTTGGAAAACTTCAAAAAAATTTTTTAAATAATTAAAACAAACAATTGTTATGTTCTATTGTTTTTGATGTGCAAACACCACGTTACCTATTTTTTGGAAATTCAGCATAAAAGTTCCTACGCAAGATGGTTGGAAGTGGATAAAGGTTAGAAAGCTTTTACCTAATAGATTAAGAAAGATGGATAAATTCGGATAAGTATGATTAAGGAAAAATGGGACGGATTATAATTAAAGCACCTTAAAAAAGCTAAAGGTTAAAAAAAGAAAAAAAAACAAAGGAGGCCAAAATGTTAAAAGAAAGACTCAAAGAAATCATTACTGGTTTCTTAGCTCTTGTAATGATAGTTGGTCTATCTGTTTACTTTGTTTTGGTAAAGGATGGTTCCTCCTACCCAGAGTCTTGCACAGAGTCCCAGGTTAAACCAAAGGTGGAGGACATATTCTTCAAAAGTGTTGTTCTTCCAGGATCTGAAAAGAACCTCAAAGTAGTGATTGATGCTGTTAATGAAGTCCCTCTTAGTGGAGAAAAAGACGGAAAAATTTCTATATGTGAAGTGGTATTTCACATAGAACCAGTTGATAAGAAAGTAAATGAGCCTATGCAGAAGTTTATCCTTTACACGATAAACAACATGGTATTTACTGGTAATTTATGGAAATATGATCAAGAAAAAAAGCTCTATGTCAACGTAACTCTTGAGAAGTTAAGAGATGTTAACAAGGAGTATGCTCAATACATGCAAGAGAAGCTTAGAAAGATTGACACCTTTACACAACAGAGGGAAGAAGCAAGAAAGATAGCTGAGAAGGAATTTAACAACTTTGTAAAACAAAGCGACGCAAAAGTTGAAACCAAAAATCCTAAAGCTCTTGTAGTTTCATTTGTAGATCCACATTGTCCTCACTGCAAGCACATGAAAGAAATTATTTTGAAAAAGGTTAAGGAAGAAAAAATTAATGCTTACTTTATATTCCTTCCTATTTCAACAGATTCTGAAAAGATAGTAACAAGTATAATTTGTGACAAAAAAACAAGTGATGAGAGGTTAAAAGCTTTTAATGAGCTGTATAAATCAGAAAAAATCTGTGAAGATGGAAAAAAGAAGGTGAAAAACAACCATATGTTGTTTGATAAGCTAAAAGGTAATGGTGTCCCCTACATCATCATAAAGAAAGGGAACGATGTAAAAATAGTAGAGGGAGGTGTTCCTGAGAACACGTTTGACTCTTACCTAGAATAGTTTAGAACTAGGGAATTCAACGATGACGAAACTCAACTTTCTGAGGAAGACTTTTGCCATTTTTTTTGTACTAACTGTGCTTGTTTCTTGTAGCCCCCATGAACTAAGACATGAAAATCTTCCCCCTCCTATAGACTATAAAGCAATACAAGAGGATCTGCAAAATCTTTTGAGAAACACTCAGGTGGTTGATGTTAGAGAATCAGAAATAAATGGCGTATATGAAGTTTATTATAACGGTACATATCCAGGCATAGTATACTATTATCCTGAAAAACACCTGTTCATCTTTGGAGAGGTATGGACTATAACAGGGCAATCTATCACAGCAGACAAAAGGGAAGTTTTCCTAAAGATGATTAAGGCACCTTTATCTAAAGAAGTGAGAAAAAAAGAGACTGACTAAGAGGAGATGTTTAAATGGTAAAACATACCCTGGTAGAAATTCTTGTTGTTACATCTTATCTTCTGGGCGAGGCCACATCAGTAATATCAGAAAAGTATAAGATTAGTGAGGAAGAAGTTTATGAAATTTTGAAAAGGCACGAGGTATTAAGAGATTCAAAAACTTGTTTATGTAACAAATCCAATTTCACTAAGCTTTGGTGAAAGTAAGAATACAATACCCTTGTTTAGGGTAGAACACTTATGTGAAAAGAGACTTGCACGATGAGGAAAATACAAAACGAGGAGCACCATGCCACTAAATACAAACATAAGAGTATTAATTGTAGATGATTTTGCAACAATGAGAAAGATTATTAAAAACATCCTTATTCAACTAGGCTTTAAGGATATTGTAGAAGCTCAGGACGGAGTGGATGCCTTAGAAATTTTAAAAAAGCAGAGAATAGATCTCATAATTTCTGACTGGAACATGCCAAAAATGACTGGACTTGATTTACTTAAGGCAGTGAGAAGTAACGAGGACTTTAAAGGTATAAAGTTTATAATGATCACAGCAGAATCTCAGAAGGAAAACGTGATTGAAGCCATAAAAAATGGAGTTAATCAATATGTGATAAAACCTTTCACCCCTAAAACCTTGCAAGAAAAGCTGGAGAAAATCTTAGAGGAAAGATAAAAGGTAATTGGAGGATAAGAAGATGGAAAAAACTAAAGAAGGTGATGAATATAAGCAAAAAGGCAAAGTCAGTAAGCTTTCTCAACGTATACAGGAGAACAAACAAAGAAGTAAACCTGTAGTTAAAACAGAGAAAGGTAAGTTATCTTTTTCTGAGTGGGCAAAAATAATCGTTGTAAACGCCGTTGTTACACTTGGTATTCTTTTTCTGTACCATACGAGACTTGCTTCTCCGCCTATATCAGTTGTCGACCTCAAAGGTTATCTAGCAGATTTACAAGGTTTGTACTTGCAAGGTAAGATAACTCAAGAAGAGGCAAAAGAGAAGCTAGATAAAGCTATTGAGATAATACAGAAAGAAGCAAAGAGTAATGTAGTTCTTTCATCTGATGTTGTATTTGGAAAAAACAGTAGAGTTAAAAAACTAGAGCTACCAGAACTTCCTAAGTTATCTCCTTCTGACCTTGGGCTTGAACACAATGAATCTCAACACGATAGGACTGAAAAAGGTGAGGGGTTTCAAAAATAGTGAAAAAAACTCAAGTTTGGAGGGTTAGAAATGGATAAAAGGTTTGTAAAAAAGCAGGCATTAGTTGCTTTTTTGTTTATAACCTCGGTGTTTATTCTGCTTTCCTGCATTGCTGAAAAGATTGTTATATCATGGGGGGGAAGTGTTCCTTATCGTGTTTTCCTAAAAAGTGATAGCCTACCAAAGAAGGGAGACTACGTAGTATTGGCAACTTCTGGTGATGACAAGTTTGCACGTGGTAAAGTTATAATAAAGCGTGTTATGTGTACTGAAGGTGAGGTGCTAAAAATTGGCCAACTAAACTACTACTGTTGCAAATCTGAGACAGATGAGCTTTATAAGTGTACTTATTTAGGGAAAGCTAAGTTACATTCAATAACAGGTGAACCTGTTATTCCTTTTAACCCATGTGGTACTACTCCAGTGTGTGTTGTTAGAATACCTGAAGGTAAGTACTTTGTGGTAAATGACCACATAGATAGTTATGACTCAAGGTATTTTGGCTTCGTAAGTCAACATGGTAGTTATAAAATACTTTACACAGCAAAGCCTCTTTTTTAATACGGATATAAAATAAAAAAAAGGTATGAAAGTGAAAGTCACTTTGCTAACAATACTTTTTACTTTGTGCTTGGACCTTAATTGTCTTGCTACATCATCACAGGATCTGACAGTATCACCAAGAGGAGTTTCTCTCTCTAACGGTACTGTAGGTAGGGACCAAAACAGAGATCAAGCTAGGGTCCCAAACTTTTCTTATGTTGAGCCCCCAGGTGAGAGAGGATGGTGGTGGTATAAAGATGAAAAGAAGGAGAAGGAACCTCCTGAACAAGTACAAAGACCTGAGCAAAAGGTAGAAATACCTGAAAAGGTTGCTAAGGAAGAAGACAAAAAGGAGGAGATTTTACCCCTTGAGAAGTATACATATGAAGAACTCCTTTACATGGATCCCGAAAAGTTTAACAAAATTTTTACACACTACTTACACCAAGCCATTAAAGAGCCAAATGAACAAAATATGTTCTATTTTTTTAACATCCTTGATGTTGCAAGGAAGAAGGCCGCTCTGTTTTCAAACATGTATGCTTACACTATGCAAAAGTATTCACAATACTTACCCACAACTGCTTATCCTCTAGCATACCCTGGGATAGCAAAAAGAGCAGAACAAATAGACACAGAGGTAAAAGAATATGTATTTGGTAAAAAGGACATGTATGGTTTAATAGTTTTCTTAAAAAGTGGTTGTCCTTACTGTCAAGTACAATTGAACATCTTAAAAAGAGCTGAACAACAGGGACTAAGAGTTAAAAAGGTGTATTATGAGTCTAACCCAGACATAGTAACAAAGTTCGGTATAGAGATGTTTCCTACGATCATAATGGTTCATAAAGATGGAAGGTATATACCTATAGGAAGCGGAGTTGTATCACTTGATGACATCTACAAAGCCATAGCACGCGGTTTAAGAATTTTTGAGGGAGACAAGACAGGAAGATTTGGTCTTTATGAATTCCAACAGGGAACACCACTTGATCCTTACGAACCTCCACCTCTATGGAGGAAAAATAAGTAAGACAGCAAGGAGGGAGAAAAGATGATCCTCAACTTTCTCAAGCAGGTGATAGGAATAGCCCCAGATGAAGAAGAAAAAGAAGCACTGACAAAAAGTCAAATTTATAGAGATTTATATAGAAACCCATTATCTAAATACTTCCTTTGTGGATACTACGATGAGGAGCTTAAAGTCTACTACAATCTTGACGACACTATAGGCATAATCTTTGAATGTATCCCTGTAGTGTTTTGTGGTACTCCAAACATACGTGCTTTGCAAAATATCTTGAGTGCTTCTTACCCTGATAACAGCATAATCCAGTTTATATGCTATGCTGACCCTAATGTTGAGGAGTTCCTTGATACATATGTGGAAGAAAAGACACAAGCACCTGATTTTGTAAAAAGAGCATATAAGTCTCTTTCTCAGTTTTACAAGGAGCGAAAGGCTGGTCCAATAAGAGATTTTAGATTGTTTGTTGCATTGAAGTTTCCAGCAAAGTCGGTGAGAGCAGAACAGGTTAGAGAAATCTACATCTCCTTGAGAGAAGGCTTGCAAGCAGCTGATCTTTATCCTATGGATGTCACTCCGCCAATATTACTTTCTTTTCTAAGAAGTCTTCTTAACGATAAGAAACTTGAAGGTGATAATAGATATAAGTGGACTCCATATCTTCCTTTAAGTAAGCAGATCCTATTTGCTGATACAGAAGTGCGGAAACATTCAAAGAAGGTCTATTTTGGTAAAAGATGTTTTAGATGTATATCCCCGAAAGTTTTACCTAAGGAAGTATTTCCCACTTTTTCAAACATGTTAACTGGGAGTTATGAGGGTATTTCTGGAGACATTTTCCAAATATCTTCTCCCTTCCTCTTATGTTGTACAATTATTCTAAAAGACCAAAAGACTTATATTCACTCTAAGGCTAACCTTATTTTTCAGCAGCAAGCACTTGGATCGTTTGTCGTTTCACTTAGAAGAAAACAGGAAGAATACCTTGAAGCAATAGACAAAAGTGAGCAGGGAGTTAAATTCTTCCCAGTTATTTTCAGTCTTGTTATTTATGATGAGGACGAAACTACTCTTGAGGGCTCTATTCATAGAGCTATAAAACTTTGGGAAAAAGCAGGCTGTTTAATGCAGGAAGAAACAGTCCTTACTTTACCTTCTATCCTTTTCTCACTTCCATTTGGCTTTGTGTATGATAAAAAGACTATGCTATTTCTTGACAGACATTTCATTATACCAGTTGATGCATTATCAATGATATTACCGGTTGAAACTGATTTCAAAGGGACGGCATCTCCCTCACTACTTTTTGTAGGAAGAAAGGGACAAATAATAGGGCTTGACATTTTCAGTGAAAAAAGCCCTAACTACAACTTCTTTGTTGCAGCTCCAACAGGTAAAGGTAAGTCATTTTTTGCAAACTACATCGTTGCTAACTACTATGGGAAGGGAGTTAAAATAAGGATTATAGATATTGGAGGTAGCTATAAAAAGTTATGCAACATGTTTGGAGGGACTTACATTGATTTTAGCCCTGAAAGTGGTTTATGTTTTAACTTTTTTGAAACAATAAAAGATCCCACATATGACCTTCCTGTAATAACTGAAATTATTACACACATGGCTACGTCTTATACAGGAGACCTTCCAGGTGAACGTGTAAGTTACGAGACGGCAATTAATGTGATAAAGTCAGCTGTAGAGTATGTTTACAGGGAGAAAGAACGTGAAGCAACAATAGATGATATTTACGAATACCTTGTGCACTTCACGAAGTACCATGAAGGTATTTCTGCTATGTGCGAGGAGGATAAAGAGGCTTGTAAAGTTGAGTTCAATATTATTGCAACAAGTCTTGCTTTTAACCTAGAAAAGTTCACTTCTTCAGGTATATATGGGAAGTGGTTTGTAGGCAGAAATACATTTGACCCTACAGTGAGTGATTTTGTTGTTCTTGAGCTAGAATATCTTAAACCTTTAAGGGACCTTTTCAGTGTGGTAGTACTTGTTGTTTTAAACTCTGTTACCAGTGAGTTATACAAATCTGACAGGCAGTCACCAAGGTTAGTTCTACTTGATGAAGCATGGCAATTTTTGCAAGACACTCCCTCTTTCCAGAAGGTTGTTGAGGAAGGTTATAGAAGAGCAAGAAAATACTATGGAAGTTTTGGTATTATCACTCAAAGTGTTCTTGACTTTGAGCAGTTTGGAAGAGTAGGAAAAGTCATTAACGCAAACTCAGCTTTTAAGTTCTTTCTTGAGTCTTCTGACTTTGACCATGCGAGAAGTAAGAAGCTTCTTCCATTCGATGATGACTTTACCTTTAACCTACTAAAAAGTGTAAAGTACAACGCCCCCCGTTATTCTGAGATATTTACTTACACAGACCGTTTTGGAGCAGGAGTTTTGAGGTTAGCAGTAGACGACTATTCTTACTATATATATACGTCAAACCCCGTGGAGGTAAGAAAAATAGAAGAAATGGTTCGTTCTGGAATGAATTACGAAGAAGCTATTGAAACTATGATAAGAGAGGTAGGAAAACCTTCTGCAAGGTAAGACTTAGAAGATATTTAACGATGAAACAGTTTTGGTTTTTAGGAACTTTCAGAAAACTTTGAAGGTAGGTCGGATTGAAGGAGGCATCTGAGACTTCAAGCAATGTTAATATATTTTGTTATAACGTCCTCGTATAACCCTGGATGTCTGCATTGTCATACAACTGAGAAAAATAACAGAAATACCCCCTTATTTGACAATGTTGTAAAATCCTTTATCGAAGTGTTAAAACAAACAGATGCTTACACACAAAAAAGTAACGGATTTACTTTCGTTTTTCATGTAGGTGAACTTTTACCTGTTAAGGAAGAAAGTATATTGCGTGTTTGCGAGACAATCAAGGAAAATATGCCTGACGTAAAAGTTAAGTTCTTACTGCAGATGCCTCTTACCCTGATTAATGAATCTGTAATAACACTTATAAAAGATTGCTTTGATGGCTCCGTTAACATTCCTTTTGATCAAGAGATCAGACAAACAAATATCTCTTACCCAAGGTTTAAGTTTTTATGGGAGAAAAATGTAAAATATTTAAGAGAAAAGGGCATACATGTAACAGTAAACGTAGCACTAGTAGGCGATACTGGTAGGTGCATAAGTAGGTTCCGTAGTGTTGTAACATACTTAAAGTCACTCGGTATAAGAGACATTCATATTGAGAAGTTCTTCTTACAAGGGGAGTTTGAAAAAAGTAAGACGCTTTATATAAAGGACAGTGAGTATTTTACTTTCATGAATTATCTCCTTGACTGGTACATTGAGTATCTTATCAATTGGTATAGGGGTAGGAAAACAAGAGAAGATGTAATAATTATTAATCCTCTTGTTCAAATGCTCTATTTAGCAAGGTTTAATAGAGGTGCTTCTTGTTTTGCAGGTGATTGTATGAGAAACATACTTACTCTTGATTGTAACGGCAATGTTTATCCATGTCCTGCGTTTTTGTTTTCAGAGAGAAAAGTTTCTTTTGGCAATGTTCTTAAAAACAATGCTGAGGAGATACTCTCTAACCCGAAAAGAGTTCAGCTTATAATAGAACAAGCTCTTTTAGGATGCGATGGATGTGAATACGTTTCCTTTTGCCATCAAGGGTGCCCTAAGCAACCATTTGAGATTACTGACAGAACAGTATGTCGAAAGTTTTTTAAAAAGTTAATTGATTACTCAAAGAGATATAAACACATTGTGGACTGTCTTTTAGGCACTTTCTAACGAGTGTGTCTAAATATCCTTAAAAACAAGCATGATTTTTGCTTTAAGTAGAGGAAGCTGAAAAATGGTGGGCATAATTATAAGGTTACTTTTTTTCTTTGTCTTAGTGTTTTTTCAGAACGGAAATGCGAGCGATGTCAAGAGTGAGGCGAAAAATGTATTTCAAACCTTTAAAAGTACAAGCAGTAGCTCACAGGTAATTAAGCAGAGGTATGTTAATCCTTTACTGAGCAATACTCCGATGTATACAATTGACAGTTCAACATCATTCAATGCTCAAATTTTGTGTCCATCAGCAACAGAGTTTATGACTATTCTAGCACAGCCCTTAAGTACAGGAGACATAAATGTAATTGTGTTTCTTGACAAAAATAGGGATGGAAGGATGGACAGTCAATTCAATTTCAATGGTGTTTCTGGTATATGTGCAAACGGTTTTATCAGGTGTGATCCAGGTAAGTGGCAAGCATGTAAGTTTTACAAATTTCTCTACAATGGTAATAGTTTGATAGAAAGGGAGGTATCATTTGAAGAGCTAGGAGGTTGTTTTTGTATAAATAACTCTTGCGGAAGTGGGCTTTTTTGGAGAAATACCCATTATGTTTTAAGTGTACTAGGAGGAGCTATTGTACAGGAATTTCAGAGAATTGACCCTTCCTTTACTGTTTCCTCAAGTGTTCTTGAGGGCACTACTTTGAAATTTTACGCACAGTCTTTGTCAAATTGTTTTACAGTAGGTGGCTCCTCACAAGTTAAAAGTCTTAGTGACTATATGGAAAATCCCTATACAATGCAAGGAGATGTTAGTCTATTGTACATGAGTGAATCACAAAACCCTAAGTCTGTTGTGTATAGCGTGGTGCAGGCAGCTAGGGCAATGAATGAAGTGTCTGAAGAGAGAACATGTGCTATAAGGCGAGTTATTGGAACGAGAAGGTATGACTTGTCTGAGCTGTTTTCAGGTGCAAGAGATTGCGGTGGTTCTATCCCAGGACCTTATGTTTGTGGGGAAACCTGTATTTACTTTTCTTTTGGCGTTTATCAAGAGTACCACGGGGGTGGAGAAGCTTATATTGACTTCGAGATGACACCTGATTTTTACGAACGCATTGATTCAATAAAAGCATTTTGGAGGACTGATACACGAGGTCCTTATCCCTGCTTTGATGATGATGGTTATATGAGGTTTTACTTGAACAATACTTATGCAGGTGGAAAGAGTTATGGAGATTCTGAAGCAAAGTGTAACTGCTGTTCATCAGCGCCTCAACATTGGGTAACTTTAAGTAAGAGTTTAATCATCCCCCCACCATCACCTAATTCGTCTTCTATGAATGTCCTTCACGTTGTTGCAGGTGGTATGGGTGGAGGCGAGGGAGTACAGGCTGGATGTCGTCCTATTAGAGTGTATTTCTACTTAAATGGTTCTTTTAAAGGATGTTATATAACAAATGATTATGTTGAGGATACTTGCAGTAGTCTAGATAATGATCCTCAGTGTGTATTGTGGGAAGAAAAAGTTGACAATGTGGTGACAGTACAAGGAGGTGCAAAAACAGGATTATACCCGTTGGTAAAGTGTGAGACGTTTTGTGATAAGGTGATTTGTGGTACCAATTGGCTTGTTGAGCGAAAATACAAATGTAAAAATAGAGGAATTGACTTAAGTGATGCGGAAAGACGTCTAGAGAAGGTTTACAGTACCTCAATATTTGATTCAACAACAGGAAAGATTGATTTTACAGATATCAGGAAAAATGAAGGGACATGGAATATTTATCCTTCTCAAGAGCTTGAAATTAGTGCTTTGTTCTATCGTGATACTGTTGAATGTGAACATGTATGCAAGGTAGAGGTTTTAGAAGTAGGTAAAGATGTCAGATTAGATATGAGTTTGAAAGTAGAGCCAAAGAAGATTTTTGTTTATCGCCCCTGCCAGGAGGAAGCTGGTAGATACGTATGCCCATTAAGCAGTGGAGAGAAGTTAGTAACAGATTGTACTTGTTATTCCTTCTTTACAGAGGCAACTACCGCTTTACAGGCAATGAGATTGGCAGGTAGTGACTTCATATGTTCTACCGGGGTAGAGAAGTCTTTTTAGTGGAGGTGTGAAAGTTTGAGTGTAAGTGCGTTGAGAAGAAATAAAGTTATTTGGTATATTTTGTTGTTTGTGTTTGTTTTTTATGTGCTGGTAGATCCTATTCTTTTATATGCGTCTACCCCAATGTGTCCACCTCCAAGTACATTTGACCCTTACTATGGCTACTGTATGACAGACCCTATAGATCAGTTTGGTAGGTGTTCTGATCCTTACTTGTATAATCCCCTTCTAAAAAAGTGTGTTTGTTATCCATACTGTGAGGGAGGTTACTTTTACAATACAAACACAAGGACGTGTGAGCCTATAACGACGTCTCCTGGTGGCGAGATAGTTCCTTTGGAAGGACAATTATGCGCTATTGATTTAAACAACGATGGTGAGATAAGTCAAGATGAAGTTGCTTCCTGCGTTGAGACTCCACAGGGTTATTTATGTCCTTTAAACCTAGCTAGATGTGATGTACAGACAAAAATACCAAGTTGTCCTTCTCCTTACACCTATAACAATGCAATTGGAAAATGTGAATATCGACCTACTATTGGAGTTTGTCAGTATCAGCCTCCAAGTTGTCCTTCTCCTTACACCTATAATAGTGCAACTGGGAAGTGTGAATACCAACCTCCTGCTGGGGTCTGTCAGTATCAGCCTCCAAGTTGTCCTTCTCCTTACACCTATAATAGTGCAACTGGGAAGTGTGAATACCAACCTCCTGTTGGGGTCTGTCAGTACCAACAAATTTCTTTACCTTGGCAAAACATGCTTGTTTCTTGGAATTCTCCATGTTCTATGAGTGGTCCTAATTCTCCGTGTTGTGAGAGGTATTGTGTATTGAGGTGGACATGCGAAAATATGGGTGAGGGAGTATTTTTTTGTTATTATTATTATGATTGTCAAACAACTTGTACAGACAATTGTGTTGGTATGGAACTTTGGCATTACAATGCTCATGGAACCTCAACTCTTACGATTTACCTTACCCCGGAGATGTTAGCCAATTTAGTTAAGGTTACTTTCAAATGGAATACTAATGTACATGCACCCTTGTACCCTAATGCTTGTTTTGATGATGATGGTAGTGCATATTTTTATGTTAATGGAGTGCTTGCAGCCTCGAAAACCTGGGGTGATTGTCAGCCTTGTAGGCTCTCTGTTGATATTTCACCTTCTTACTTTCAAGTAGGGCAAAATATTATCACTATTCAAACAGGAGATATTTACAAAGCTTGTGCTTCTTGTTGCAGGCGTATGTACCTTCAGTTTCACTTTAATAGTCTTTATTCTTCTGGGTGGCAGTGTTCCTTAGACGGTTCTCTTTATCCCTCTCAATCTGCTTGTACTTCTAATTGTCATGGTAGTTGTCCCTCGTGGGGAGTGTACAATGTTTCTACTCAGAAGTGCGAGTTAACACCAAGTTCTTCAGGAGGGTGGTGGTGTTCTTTAACTAATTCTCTTTATACCTCTCAATCTGCTTGTACTTCTAATTGTCATGGTAGTTGTCCCTCATGGGGAGTGTACAATGTTTCTACTCAGAAGTGCGAGTTAACACCAACATTTGTTTGCCCTGAAGGTTATTTTGAAGTAAATAATAAATGCATCGGTGGCTGTCCCTATTCTGGTTCTTCTTGTATGTATTACAATGGAGAATGGGTATGTTCTCCAAGCAAGTGTTTTACAGAAAGCCAAGTGCAAGATGATGAACCTGATGTTGTTCCAGGTGGATATGAGGATGACGCGGAAATGAGTGATGATGGAGTTTGTTTAGGAACTGTTTACATATTTAACGGCAAAAAAATGAGGTGTCGTAAAGCAGGAATACAGACAGGATTTCATAATTGCTGTGACGAAGCACAGGGAAAAATTTACGACTCAACTGGTTCAACAGGTATGATGCTTGGTGATGCTATAAAAGCTATTTATTTGTGTCTTGATCTCATTAAGAAAGCGAGATTTCTTTCACAAGTGAAAGCATTTGAACTTGTAGGTAACCAGGTAAAACTTCTTGATGCTTATGGACGGACAATAGGTACTGTAACTGGTGCTGAGGTCAAAGTCTGGGATGCTTTAGCAAAATCAGGAAAACTTCCTGACATAGGAGCACAACCTGGAACAGTTTTTCAGTTTGACTTTCAGTCTAATTACGCAGACTACATCAACTCTTACTTAGAAACAATGGCTCCTACACTTGCAGCACAAATAATAAGTATGGCCTTGACAAAGGCTATTGATGACCCAGTGTTAGCAGCAGCAGTTGATCTCGTAGCACAGGCTATATTTGCTAGTCTTGGGTGGGTGTCTCCCTGGACAGTTGCACTTTCAGCTCTTAACTTAGTCATGTCTCTTTTTATGGGAAGCTGTGATGAGCAAGACATAATAACCTCAACACTCAATGATTCAGGTTATTGTCATTATGTAGGCACTAGGTGTATCAAAAAGCTACCTCTAGTAGGATGTGTACAAAAGGCAAAAGTTTACTGCTGTTTTAACAGCAAACTTGCAAGAATAATACATGAACAAGGAAGACCACAACTCACTACGTTTGGTTCTTCAGGTGGTTGGGGAAGTGCAAAAAGACCAAATTGTAGAGGTTTTACACCAGAAGAATTTCAGTCAATTGATTTTGGACAAATAGATTTCTCCGAATATGTGGCTGATATCCAAAGGAGAGTCAGACAAAATTTGGAACCACAGATAATGGACATTTTCCAAAAGTCTATGGAGAACATTCAGTAAAAAAGAATAAAACAACTATGTGGAAAAGAGGAGTACATTCAGTAATATATTTTACTGTCATTGCCCTTTGCACTTCTTCTCTTCTTTTGCCTTCCCTAAGGAAAAGTATGTGTGAAGACACTTTTTCTAATTCAAAGATTAAAGTAGTAGGTAAATTTGGAGAGACTTATACAATTTTAGAGAAGGATGCTTACGACGAGATAGTGGAAAAGGTTAAGGAAAAAGGGCTTGATAGTCATTACCTTTCCTTGAAGTCAAAAGTGATTTCCCATACGGTTGTTGCAAACAATTTAGGGCGTGCTAATGAGGATAGAGCCTATAAGTTAAGCCTTAGTTTTCAACTTCCTTTTGACATAAAAGATCACAAAGGAAAAGTCATATATCCTAAAGGCTACACCTTTAACCCACTTAAGTATGTGAGACTTCCTTTTACACTTGTTTTTTTTGACGCTACTTCTGAAAAAGAGATCAAATGGCTTAGGGAATCAGGGATACTTGAAAGATATGACACAATTCTAATAATAACAAGGGGAAGTGTGACAGATACAAGTGACATGCTTGGCAGGACAGTTTATCTTGCTGATGAGACAATTCTTAAGTACTTTTCCATATCAAAAACTCCTTCAATTGTTTATCAAGAAGGGGAGAAATTGATGTTGAAGGAAGTAGGAGTTTACAAAAATGGTCCTTTATCTTCAACTTCTTCTAATAAGGAGAAAAAGAACTCTCGTTATGAAGGAAAATAGTGATGAAGGGAACAGTTCGCAAACTCATTCTGACTGGATTTTTTTTATTGATTATTGTTGCTTACTCTCTAAATAGCAACGTATTTGCAGGGGAAAAGTTTTGTCGTTCTTCTTTTATAAACCCGATCACTGACATACGATGGGAGGGGATATTCCCGATTGAAATTGCGGGAGTTGAGATAGAAGGTATAGGTGATTTTTATAACGATCCTGCAAGTGAGGGACTGCAAACAAATCCAGACAGATTGGATTCTATCGTATGTTTTTGCAAAGAAGGCAATAGCTTAAGGTTTGGTCTTTCGGTCTCTTATTGGGAGCCAGCCCGTATAGTAGAAACTACGAAGATACCTTGGTGTTTCCCAACTTTAGGTATTGAGATGTCCTCTCTCGGAAAAAGTGGAAGACATCTTAAAAATGCATCAGGTTCTCAGTATAGTAAGGGATACAGTTCCTATACAAGCTTTAATGTTCACTACTATTTTTTTAATGCACTTGATATTCTAGATCTTTTTGTAGACATGCCATGTAGTTTGCATGAGGGTTTTGATATAGCTTACATAAGTGAGATAGATCCAACATGGAATAATGATGTACTTTCTTTCATTCTAAATCCTGAGGCAATTCTTTTTGGTAATCCAGTTGCACAACTTGCTTGTGCAGCAGACAGCACTGCATCTTTATCAAGTTACCCCCTAGATCCCTTGTTTTGGTGTGTTGGTTCCTGGGGCAGCTCGTATCCCCTGGCTGGCGCCTCAAGTTCCCCAAACATATTAAGAGGTAGTGCTCAGATTGCAGCAAGGGCTATATATCGGCAGGCAAGAATGGGGTTGCTATGGGATCCCGGTGTAGATGAATGTTACGCCCAACTAACTCCTGTTTGGATTAAGTCTCATTACAAAATGCATCTTGTTAAACCAAAGAAAGGTCCATTTATCATACTTGGAAGATCCGAGCTTTTATGGGAGAGTAATAAAAACCCACCTTTTGGAACTTCAAGAAATTCCCCGGACAATTTCAGCTGGATGGTATTTAGAAGAGTGAAATGCTGTTTAGGTATGAAGATTGTTCCTTCATCTCAGTAGTTATAAGCATAGAAAGAAGAGGGTGGTATGTTATCAAGAAGTAGACTTGCTATATTTATATTCTGTCTTGTTTTCTCTTTTCCAGTCCTTGCAGGAAACAAATTTTCTTCCATTTTTATTCCTTTACCTAATAAGTGTGTGACAATCACTTCCATTGAGGAAAACAGAGTTTACGTAGATGATTTAAGTGATTGTTCTGACACTTACAAAGTCCCAATTGCACAGGTAAATATTGATACTGACGTGTTAGAGAAAAATGGAAGTGTAGAAATTTATTATAAAGGAAGGTTGTGGAAGTCAATTCCCACAGCTAAAGACAAGTCTTTACAAACCATGGTTGAAAGTGTGAATATTCTTGCGTATGAAGGTTTTTACAGAGATTTAGAAAAACAGGGTGTTCTTAAAGATGTGAAGAAAGAAGACATGAAGAAGGTGGAACAAAGTTTACAGCAAGTTGAGAGTTATATAGCAAGTGGTGCTTTACAAGGGGAAGTTGAAAGATATAAGAATGATTTAAGTGAGAGCGTTTATTCTTTGTCTAATGGTATGGAAAAAGATGGTGAAAATAAAAAGAAGTCGGATATTAAGTCTGGCCAGATATTAGCTGATAATGAAAGACTTTACATCTTTGTTTCTTCAAGTGTCCCTTCAGATGTAGTAAAGGCTTATGTTAGAGATGCTTCCTTATTGAATTCAAGGCAGGTTATTTTTGTCCTGAAAGGGGGAGTGAATGGGTTGAAATTTATACGTCCTACGGTTGAATGGATTTATAGTGTGATAAAGAAAGACAACTGTGTTGAAACTAGGTGTGAGGTCTATCCCGTTCGATTCCAAATTGATCCCTTTTTGTTTAGGAGGTTTAATGTTGAAAGAGTACCTGCAGTTGTGTACGTAAGAAATGTGGTGCCAATAGCTGGTTATTCCGAGGGACTTCCTGAAACAGAGATAGGGGAGGCTTTCGTCTCCTATGGAGATGTGAGCCTCTTTTACCATCTTCTTGTTATAAGTAGAAGTTCTGGTAATGACAGGCTTAAACACTTTGCTGAAAAGTTTCTGACTTATTCCACAAATTGAAAACTTACCAAAAAAAAATTTAAATATTCTTAAAAAGGAAATAAGAAAGATGAGGAGGGAACATTTTGGTTAGGTATTTCTTAGGGCTATTTTTTTATGTACTTTTCTTTTTTCAACCTGGGTTTTGTGGGACATCTGTCATTGAAAGAGATTACGATTTAGAACGTATCTATGAAGATGAAGTGGTTAGATGGGCTTATGTTTCAATGTTAATTATTGATAAAGATGCAAAAAAGGTTTTACCTGAGGTGGCACTACCTGAAGTTGAAGAGGTCCAAAGGAAGCAACCTTTTTCTCTCTCAATAAAGATGAGTTATGAACCTGTACAGAAACCTGTTGAGGAGAAAATGCCTGAACCAATTAAAGAGGAGGAGGAAAGAAGGCCATGTGTTAAAGAAGTTGTCGTCTACTTCGACTTTAATGAGAGTGAATTATCTAAGAAGCAGTATCAAGCACTTGTAGAGGAGATAAGAAAATTGAAAAATGAGTGTGGAGTTAACAGAATATTAACTGCGGTGGTGCATGGTTATGCTTGTCCTATAGGGTCCGAAAAGTATAATAAGAAACTTTCAGCCCTTAGAGCACAAAAGGTGGCTGATGTTTTAAAACAAGAGGGAGTAATGGTAATCGAAGTGAGTGGGCTTGGAGAGACAAATGATGAAAGTAATGTTTTTTGTTTAAATAGAAGAGCAGTTGTTAAAGTGAAAGGAGTAAAGTAAAGCAATGCCTGAGCATCGTGCTAAGGTCTTTCAGTATTTACACAAGCCATATCAAGTTCTATTCTTCGAGGAAGATGAGCTAGTATTATTTGTCATACTTTTTCTACTTGCGTTCATTTTTGGGGGAATCTTCTGGATAATGATTATCCCCTGTATATTTGGTTATACTACAATCAAGAAGAGGCTTCCAAGAGGTCACTTAAGACATATTTTTTATGCGGTGGGGTTGGTGGGCTTGAAAGGATATCCTAGTTTCTTTGAAAATAAATTTATTGAGTGATAAGGAACTATTTTTAAGATATTAAAATAAAGGAGAGAGGAGAAAAATGTTGAAAGACTATCTTGAAGAAAAAGTATTTTTAAGACAACAAAATAGGTTTTTACGTTTCTTTATTTTTTTGTTGTGTATTTCGTTCATTATCAATTCGTATATAGTCTTTCGTACGTTAAAGCTACAAAAAACTATACTTGTTCCTGTCGGACTATCAAGGCAAGTTATTGTTAGTTCAGAGGAGGTAGATCAAGCTTATATTGAAGAGATGACTAAGTTGATAGTATATCATGCTTTGAGCTACACTCCTCAGAGTGTAGAGTGGCAATTTAAAAAATTGCTTGATTTGTTTGCCCCTGAGGCCTATCCTAAGTATGAAGGTGCCTTTATGAGACTTGCTAAGGACGTTAAGGAAACGGGAGTTACCTCATCCTTTTACATTACAAGCATAGAATATGACCTTGTAAGAAAAAGGATACTGGTTGGTGGCTATCTTTATCAATGGCTTCAGGATAAAAAGTTTGTCACAGATGATCACAAGTATTACTTTATAGACTATGATGTTCGCTATGGCAAGTTTATGCTTACAGGTTTTGAGGAATGTACTCAGAATTGTAAGTTATAGAAAGGAAGCTGTTATAAGAGAAAAAGGAGGAAAGAAAATGAGAAACCTTTTGCTGTTCTTACTTGTATTACTTATAGTTGGACCTGGATATGCCCAAGATGAAACAAGTACTTCTGTTACTCCTCCACCTATACCAAGCCCGCAGACAGGGTCTATACCGAAATCCTCTCTTGTTAAACAACCTTTTAACATTCCTCCACTTAGTCAGGGTACTGTAGTAAGTAAGGAAGAAGTTGATAATAAAACAGATAATGTTGGAGAAAAGAATCTTATTAACCAATGTCCTCCACTGAAAAGTGAAAAATGTCCTTTTGTTTCTTCTCCGATGTTAGGGGAAGGGACTGACGTCACTGGTGTTCCATCGTCCTCAGGTGTTTTATCAAGTGGTTCGTTTTCCGATAATGACGAAAGCAAGGATGGTGAGGAACTTTACCTTATTCCATTTGAGGATGAATTAACTGAGGGAAAAGTCGTTTCTGGAGTGTATTATCTGGTAACTCCTGAGAAAACAACGATGGTCAACATGTCAAATATTGATGTTAACAGAATTGTTTGTCCTGTGAATGTTCAGGACGTTGTTTATTCAAGTGAAAAAGGGGTTGTAGTTAAGGTGATAGGACGTAATGTTTTTGTTAAGTTTCAGGTAAAAAAGATAATAGAGGATACTGAAGAAAAGGTTGTGTACTCCACACTTCCTGTGGACATCCATGTTGTATGTAACAACAAAGTCTTCTCTATAATAGCTGTCCCAAAACGGATACCTGCTGCCCTTGTTTATCTCAAGGACAAGGAGTCAGAGATAAAGTCTCATCTACAGGAGGTAGAAGGTTCAAGTTATGAGGAAAGGCTTGCCCTTCTAGTTAAACAACTTTTTTCTGGGCAGATACCTTTAGGCAGTGATTTTATCGAAGACGAAAAACAGTTCAACTTTTATAAGGACTTGATAATTCAGAAGAAAGGTTTTTATGTAATTGAAGGTGAGGGTATTCAAATTTCTTACTTTGAAATTAGTTATAAAGGTGATAAACCTTTTGTGGACTTAAACGAGAGAATGTTTTTAAAACAGGAGTTAACTACTCGTCCTCTTGCAGTGAGTCTTGACAAGTTAAAGTTAAAAAAAGGAGAGAAAGCGGTTTTGCTCATAATAGAAAAGAGACAGGAAAATGTTAGTTAAATTTCTTTTAAGAGCTGTTTAGCTTAAGGAGGAAAAAGCGATGATTAATCTAGCAGAAATAAAAAACAGAGTGAAGCAGAAGTGGGAGCAGTTGTCTCCGGAGGAGAGGAGAAAATTCGTATTAATCATTATTATAACAGGGCTTATTCTTATTGCTTATTTAGGTTATGTTGTGACTCGTGGTGGTGAGCAACCTAAGGAGACAGGTAAAAAGGGAGAGCCTGTGACAAAAGAAGTTGCTATAGATACCGGCTTGCTTGAGAGAAGCTATTACACAGAGTCGATGGCTCGGTACAAGAAACTAGAAGAAGAGGTTGAAGTACTAAAGAAGGCCTTAGAGGAACAGAAAAGTAGAAAAGAGGAAGAGAAAAAGATAGAAGAGGTTATCTCCCCTTCTACATTGTACGGAAGTGTTCCACCTCCACCTTCTCCAACGACTCCAGAGTTTGTCTTGTCTAGACCTGAGGAAAAGAGGGAAGCTCCAAGGGAAGCTCCACCTAAACCTATTCAACAAGTGGTTGGTGACATATCTATTGTTCAGTCCACCGTACAGGAGAAGGAGGCTGGCAAAACTGTAGAAGCCCCAAAGGAGGGACAAGTTAGTAAAAAAAAATACTACCTTCCACCTTCTTTTATGGAGGCGACCCTTCTTTCAGGGTTAGATGCCCCAGCGGTACAGAAAGGAGAAGGACACCCTGTTCCTTGTTTATTCAGGATTAAGGCACCTGCGGTTTTACCTAACAAGGTAAAGGCAAACCTTAAAGGATGTTTCGTTATAGGGGAGGCTTTAGGAAACCTTGCATCAGAAAGGGCTGACATAAGGCTTGTTAGTCTTTCATGTATAGACAGGAAAGGAAAGGCAGTTATTGACCAAAAGGTAAAGGGCTTTGTCGTTGATAATGACGGAAAGATAGGGCTTAGAGGTAAGGTAGTTAGCAAAATGGGTTCAACCATTGCAAGGGCACTTATTGCAGGACTAGCAACAGGTCTTGGAAATGTTTTCGGGTATCAAGCCTATACTTATACCTATTCCCCTGAAGGTACTCTTATACTCCCAAAGAGTGATGAAGCCCTTCGAGCAGCAATTGGTAGTGGTGTTCAGCAGGCTGCCCAGCAAATACAACAGTTTTATCTTGACTTAGCTAAGCAAACGGTTCCTGTTATAGAGATTCTTTCGTTGAGAAATGTTACATTAGTAGTAAGTGAAGGAGTGTGGCTTGAGTTAAAAGATTATGAAACCTACAAGTAAAAAGAGGAGGAAAGGAAGATGGTTATGCGTATATGTCTTTTGATAGTTTTGTTGTGCTTTCTTTTAAATGGATGTGGGCGTATACTCAACCCATACGAATCAGAATTTTCATGTCCTCAGGCAGAACAAGGCAAGTGCATAGGAATACCTGAAGCTTACAATGAAAGCTTAAGTCAAGAGAAAGAGGTCAAAGAGTACAACCTTGCTAAAGAAGCCTTTTCTTCAGATGTTTCTGAAGAACAAAAGAAATCAACTTCATATTCACGTGATTCCCTTCTTCTTTCTCCAGCTGAGAAGCAGTACGTTGAAAGTCTTTATGATGTTTTAACAAAACTTCTCAAAGACCCACAAGCTCCAGTGATCATGCCTCCAAAAATCGTGAGAGTTTTGATTCTACCCTATCAAAACCAGGAAGGGAAAAATTTGTATTCAGCACGTTATATTTACGTGATAGTAGAAGATCCAAAGTGGGTAATACATAATATTTTGACTTCAGAAGTTACTCCTGAAGAGTGAAAGACCTACTTCAATGTTTTTCCTTTAGAAAATAGTCCTATTTTTCATCTTTTGTCGAAATAATATAAAAAACATGTTTTGTAAAACATTTTTTTTGTTGTAGAAGGAGGACAGAAGTATGAGACACGTGATAAAGAAGCTATTGTTAATTTTCATGTTGATGATTTGTTTTTTACAGGTATACAATACAGCACGAGCAGATTGGCTTGATAATTGGTTTGAGCAGTATTCTGCGTCTTCTCCAAATTATTACGAAGCGCAGAAAAGAGGTTTTGTTACTTTTGGTGCTTTTTCAGCAAGGACGGGCTTAGGTGAGAATCTTCCCCTTTTTACTTTTGAGTTTCCAAGAATACGCGGAGGTTGTGGAGGAATTGATCTTTTCATGGGAGGTTTTTCTTTTGTAAATCCTGAATACCTTGTTCAAAAATTACAAAACCTTATTCAAGCAGCCCCTGTAGTTGCTTTTAACCTTGCGTTAAAGGTTTTATCAGCAAGCCTTTCTGATGAAGTTAAGTGGGTTGAAAATGTAATTAATTTACTAAACCAGCTCCAATTTGACGAGTGTAAATTCTTACAACCACTAATGATAGAAGAGGTAAAAGGATCAACGATCACGGAAAGATTGCAATATATCAAGAAACATATAATAGAAGGATATGAAAAGCTTTATGATGAGGCCAAAAAGAAGATTGAAACAGCAAGTTTTGACAGAGCAAAGAAAGATGAGATAGTAGAAAATTGTCCTAACATAGTGCGTGAGATTTATTCAAGAGGAAGTCTTCTTGAGTGGCTTGGAAATAGATTAGGAGTCCCCTTATACATAGTTGAGTCAATAAGGGCATTTACAGGGGATGTAGTTGCATCTACTCGATCAGATACACCAACTTTTGTTTACATAAAGCCTATTGTTACACCATCTGATATGAAAGGCCACATGGAGAGATATCAACTGGTTCGTATGGACAGGAATGGACAAAGAATTGCACAAGATATAAACTTTCTTAACAGAATAAGCTCTGTTCTTAACTCAGCATACAACGCAAAGGTGAATAGACTACCTGCCCCTAGTGAATATGTCAAGTATGTTAAGGCAAGTCCTATACCTATTGAAACTGTAGTTAATATATCGTATCTAATGAGAAAACATGATTTTTATGCAGGAATGCTCCCTGCAATAGCACTTGGGATTTACAAAGAGTTTATGTATTCCATCTTATCCCAAGGGCAGTTTATCTTGTCAAGAGTTCCTGATGTACCAAACGACCCAAATTGCTCGTCTATGGTAGCAACGCTAAGAGAAGGGCTAGAAGAAATAGACAATAAGTTACTTGATTATTACACGATACTTAATAGTGTTTACGCACAGAGACTAGATGAGGTTGAAAAGTCTCTCAATATAGCATTACAGGTATTTGAATATCAGACACACTTGAGGAAGTTAATTGCAGAGAGATTAGGCAACGCAGTTAGTTCTTACTTGTTTGGAAGCTAGGAAGGTAAACAATGAAAAAGGAAAAATTTAGAAAAGGGATTTATGTTATTTTTATAACTACGATCTTTGTATTGGCCTTTTTTAGCATAGCAGATAATGCCTATGCAGAGTGGGATTATTATACTTATAGTGGTTACAATGCCGCGGTTGAAGCGTGGAAAAGAGTTTCCTTGATTTTCAGTCACGGTGCTTTCAAGGCTTTAATGGCTTCAGCTGTTGTTCTTGGTGCTCTTGTTATGCTTTATGCAACAATCTTAAGATCAGCAGTTGGTGTGAGATCAGACATTTTAAGAAATTGGATGGTTCCTGTAGGAATAGGAATGGTTATAGGAAGTGTTTTTATATTTCCTAAAGACCGTTTGGTTATATATGATGAAGTTCTACAGAGAGGTCCATATACCGTAGATAACGTTCCAAAGATACTTGCTTTAACAGCAGGTTTAACAAACAAGATCGAGAGGGCTTTTATTGACATAGTAGATACTACTGCCATAGACCCCTCAGAGAGGTACTTGAACAATGCAGGAGGAATAGGCTATAGTGCAGTGAAGTATCTTCACTCGTACTGGAGAGGGGAGGCATTATCTGCTGATAAGAAATACCTACTTGATACTTATACCCAATATGTGAGTGATTGTGTTCTCTATGTAATAGCGAGCAGTGGTGGTTCTCTCATTAATATACAAAGGATAATGGATGGTCAAATGTCACCAAGCCAAATGATAGAGTTGGCTAAACATCCTTCTATATATACAACTATATGGGATCCTAATGGAATAGCAAATGAGGGCGTTTCGTGCGAGTACGCAGGAACTCAGCTACAGAGTTACTTAGCAACTGAACTTAATCCTAACTTACCTGGATCTCTTGCTAATACTGTCGTACGTGCTGTATGTAGTATGGCAGGTTATGCGGAAGACATAGGTTCTCTTAATCGTTGTAGTAGTTTAGTGATGAATATTATTCAGGATACTTCATTTTCTTTAGGTCTTTCTTCCCCTCCTTCAAATATAGGTTACGTCTTACATGCTTCTTTATTGTCTCACATTTTATATGAGGTTACTTTAAAAGGGTCTCCAGACGAGGCGTTAAGGATACTTGCAACGTCACAAACCATGTCTTCACTATGGGGGCTTGGTGAACATGCAAACTCGTGGATTATTGTTTTAAAAGAGGCTTTAAGGGCATTTGCAATAGCGATATCACCATTTATTCTTCTCTTTGCTGTAACTCCAATTGCTGGGAGAGCTCTTTCAACTGTTCTTGGTCTTTTTGTTTGGATAACCTGTTGGGGAGTTATTGATGCAGTGATGTTTACTTTCGGAAGAACTCTTGCATTAGAGTATGCCCCTGCTTTAGGTAAAGGTATACATTATGGATGGGGAACAGCCATAGCTTTCACCATGCCAGGTTATACAACTAAAATAATAGCCATATTTGGAGCATTAAGATGGGCAGGTCTTATGCTTTCAACAGTTATAACGTCTATGCTTGTGAGGTTTGGTGGTACAATGCTTGCTCTTGTGAGTGGTCAGATAGCAAGTTTACCGATGGCTGCGGGTCAATCTTACGGTCAAGCAGTTATGAGATCTCCTGAGTCGTTGTTTCAAGGTGAAATAATACCTAAAGCTTCTTTTGCTAACGCTGCTTTGGCGGGAGGAGGAATTGGGTCATTATCAGGTGGAATGATTAGGATGGGTGCTTCAGATATGATGGCAACATCAGCTGTAGGAAATATGTATTCAGTGAACACTCTTACTCAAGCAAAGATGGCACATGGAAGGATGAATGTAATAAGAGGATTGGGTATTTACACGGCTCTTGGGTCATATCCAGAGGAATCCTTTATACATAAGGAATCTTTTGATGTTGGTGGTGGAGTAGCGAGTTATAAGAAGTTCACAGAAGGTCTCACTGCTCCTCCATTTGGAAGGAGTTTATCGTATGAAGACATGAACCTTTTATGGAATAAAACAGGAGGGAATGTAGGTAAGGCATATCAAATACTTACAGGAATGCATTTTCTTAAAGAGCGTGGTAAAAGTCTTGTTAGTCCTTTTGAAAGGCAGGTGTTTGAAACGGGTGACTTTGCAAGTCAGGTAGCATTAACAGAGAGATATTTAGATACAGGAGCACTTGAGGTAACTACAACAGAAAGTGGTGATTATTATATCTCTTTCAAAGCTGGAAGTTTTATGTATGCTGGGCTTTATGATAGAGAAACAGGCCAGCTTACTGGTGTTGTCGATATAGTATATCCACAAAAGCTTGCTCTTGGTTTAGGAAGTATAGGGGAGATAAAGAAGTCTCTTGAAACAGTTCATAAGACAGATATTGTAAGAGACTTAGAGAAAATAGACGAAAAGCAAATTGAGGATGCTAAAACGAGGAGGTTTATATCTTCTGTCCTTCGTTCTCAAGAAAATATTTTTGAAACAATGCTTAGACAAGAGGCGTCAAAGGATAAAGAACTGTCAAACTTCTTAAAAGAGATTGAGAAGACTCAGCACGACTTCCACTTGGGAGTAAATGCAAGCGTAGGTGGTAAAATGCTTAAGGTAATAAAAGCCAGCCTTAATGCTGGGTATAACCATTCTTTTGCGGTAGGGAGTGAGAAGACCATACAAGTTAATGAATCTCTACGTCAAAAGGTACTAAATCTGTACGGGGAAGCCACTTTGGAGGCTATTAGGCGAGTTACGGGTAACGAATATAGTGACGCACACACTCTTAGGGAAGTTGAGTCTTATCTAGAAAAAATAGGAGCAAAATATCTAGCTTCTTACGTAGAGACCGAGAGGTATCTCCATTCAGATAAGGCAACAGCTGAAAAGAGCCTGTTGGTTGAATTTACTCTTTGGCGCGCAGAAAAGCGTGGTTTAACACCAGAAGAAGCTTCTCTTTCAATACTAAGAGAAATGTCGGTAAACCCAGAGAAGGTTCAAGACGAAGCTCATCAGTTTTTAAAGGAGAAGTTTTTAGAAGGTTGGGAGGCTAAAATTTACGAAAAAGGTGAAAGTATCCAGGGTAGGTTTGAAGGTATAGAGAAAGATGTTTATAGAGGTTTGGGAAAGGGTAGTGTAGAAAGCCCTGCAAGACCCGTAGAGCATTCTGTAAAGCAATATGCAGGCCAACCTGACCTATCTCAACCCTCCACTAATGAGATCCAGAAAAAATTTAAAGAGGTAGGTGATTACATAGACTCAAGTAGGGAGAGTCTCAAAAGTAGTAGAACGCTGCTTAAGGTTCCTCTTGTTGGTGGGGTTGTTGCAGGGTTCAAGGGTCTTGGTGTTATAGGGAACAAGCCTGAAGCCCCTCCTAATTTGTTCTCTCCTGGGGCTAAAGAACCACCCAAAGGAACTGTCCTTATACCTACAAGCCCTGTAAGAAACCCTCAACCAGAGGGTGAGTGGTTAAAGCATAGACCTTCTTCCCCACCACCAAAGAATCTTGCACAAACGTTTTCCTCTAAAGTGGAGTAGGCCCATCAACTAGTACAAAGATCCAAAAGTTTTAAAGATAATAGGAAGAAAAAACAGGTTGACTTTTCGTTTTCTTAAAGTTATTATAATTAATGAAAACCCTAGAAGGAGGTCAAAAGATGCAAGAGGAGAAGGGTACTATGTTGAAAAAAACATTAGAAGAAGAACTCAAAAAAGATCCTTTAACTTTAGCTTTTCTTTCAGAAGAACTTTCTAAGTATGGTATCAATATTAATAAAGAAGAGGCAAAAGATTTTGTTAATTTTAATCTCAAAGTGAGACTGATCAGTGAGTTAGTTGTAGGTTATATAATCTCAGTGGTTTTCATTATGACGGCAGTTGTGGTAGCATTTGCACTAATTTTTTCCGTGATAAAAGACCCAAACTTTATATATAGGTTAGTAACTACCACTAGAGGAGGGGTGGTATTCCTTATTGGAGCTGCCATTTCATTCATAGTGTTTGCTGGTGGTTTTGCTCTACTCGGGGCTATATTATTTATCAATGCTAGAAAGCTTCACAAGGCTCTTTGTTACAATAAGAAAACAAACCAGTAAAAAATAGTGACAGTTATAACACAAGAGCTAAAAGTAGAAAGAAAAGTCTTACTATAAACAAGAATTTTGTGAAAATTCCAATAAAGGAGAGGGCAACCTCGTATTTTAGTGTTTCATCATCCTTGCTCACTTCACAGTTTATGATCTTTTCCTCTAAAGCGGAGCGGATTTCATCAATTGGCATAAAAATCAAAAGTTCTGAAAAGAATAGGAAGAAAAAGCAAGTTAAAAATAGGCCTAAAAAAAAGTGCTTGTAGCGATAGTTTTTTAAAGGAGACGCAAGAGTGTAAGGTAAAGGTGTTTTGTTTCTCATTGCCTCTTCTACATGAGTCTGAAATTCTTCATAAATTGTCCTGTCTATTCTTACTACAACCTGACCACATCTGTTGCTAACATCCTTACCGTAGATTATATAGATTGATTCTAGCTCACTTTTTGGGGCTCTGACTTTTTCGGGGACAAATTCGTGTTTCCGTTTAAGGGAGTACCCTAAGAGCTCTACCAAGTCGTTTTGGTTTAGGCAGTCGTAGTAGGTAACAACTAGGTTGTTTGTACCATAGACTTTCTTTACTGCTTCTACAGTTGCTCTTTTTTTGTCTTTTTTATAAACTTTTTCTAGTTTCTCAGTTTCGTTTATGACTTTTATCGTTTTAAGGTAGTTTATTTCAAAAAAGAGGTAAAAGAATAATAGTCCTAAAAAGAAAACACATAAATTTTGAATTATTTTTTTAGTCAAGTCTTCCTTGAAGAGGGACTTCATTTTTTAGTCTTCCCCTGTGTGATCTTGATGAGTTTTTTATGTAATCCTTTTTAATTTTACCTCAACCTGGATCTTATTGGCTAGCTTATTCACAAGTACCTCCCTTTTCTTACTTTTTTTAAATTATCTCCTGTTTTGCCTTTTTTCATTCTTCTTATAGCTTACAACTATGTGTAAGGGCTTAGTGAGTCATAGTGTCCCTTTTATTGTGTAAAAATTTTTCCAGGAAAGGCATGGTAGTTCCCCAATTCAATTTTATTAAACCCTCTTAACTTCCTTGAGTTTAACCTCTCATTCAGTTCTTTCAAGATTAAATATAACAACCTCTCAACAGAGCCTTCATCCGGAAATACTTCTATTACCTTTATCCTC
>Ga0071330_1122117_pt1 | contig 28590 bp, 26 predicted proteins | sample GBScel77sediment_FD_63802 | JGI IMG/M metagenome (GOLD analysis project Ga0071330, IMG submission 63802) | Hot spring sediment microbial communities from Great Boiling Spring, Nevada - Cellulolytic enrichment Sediment 77C v2 (version 2) | ecosystem: Environmental > Aquatic > Thermal springs >...
AGAATTTTAAGGTTATACCTCTTTAACAACAGCAATATAAACGTAAAGAGTACCGTTACGCCTATTGGGTAGTATGCAGCTCCCCAACCAGCGCAGAAATATCCTAAAGCCAGCCCGGAAGCAATAGCGTACTTGATTGTCGAATTTATATGTCTATTCTCCTCAACTGCCCTTAAGAATAGAAAGATGAACAAAATCATGGCTAAAATACCTATGGTTTCGTCATCGAAGAACCCTACCGATGTTCGCTGGATATATGATGGATGTAAAGCTAAGATTAGGGCGGATAAAAGGCCTACCGGCCTACCGCCGACGTCCTTTCCTAGGAAGTAGATTGCTAATGAGGCAAGTATCGCCATTATTGCTGGAAACAACGCGCAGAAACTCATAAGGTCGATGTCCACGCCCAAGGTGGAAATTATTCCATACAGGAGCGCTGCCGTTAAGGGTAGTCCTGGATAGGCTGCCCTTGCAATGTTGAACCCTTGAGGGTACCATCGCTGGTAGTCTATCCACCCAATCCAAGATATGAAGCCCTCTTTTACAATATGTTCTGTAAAGCGATACTGGAAGTAGGGGTCAAACTCTGAAAGCAGCAGATTAGACTTTCCGGTAGCCGGGTCTATTTCCCACCTCATAGGGAAAAGGCGTATAGTGAAAGCCAGAAAAAGTATAAGCGTTAACGCCGTATAAGTCAGTATGGATGAGTGATCTGTTTTTAGGCGAATTTTCCCAAAACCTTTGATTCCGCTAATGATTTTTTCCTTCACTGTTTTTGCTTCACTATACATTATCATCCCTTTTTAATGGAATATGGAAACGCTTTATTCCTTTATTTTCCTTGCGGTTGCTATTTAACTGGTTTCACTTCAACATTTATTGGTACATGGGCAAGTTTTCTACCGCATTTTGGACATTTTCCATCATGTTTGCTTATTATTTCATCTGGAGGCTTAAGTTCAATTCCCTCATATAAGATGTACCCGCATTGATTACATGTAACAATCTGGGGCATACATGATCCAGGATATGAAGAGTTATCGGCATATTTATGGTTGCTGGTGTTGCTCTTGTTTTCAGAGAAACTCTTAACTACCTTAGGGTTATCTCTAAAACTAAACTTGTAATGGTATGGCTCCTATGGAAAAATTCACACTAATCATAACTGAAAAACCAGACGCTGCACAGCGTATTGCCGCAGCCCTCGACATAAATGGTAATTTAAAGAAAATGGAGGACGGCGGGGTGCCCTATTATGTGGCCCATCGAGACAAGCCTATAGTTGTGGTTCCGGCTTTAGGTCACCTCTATACAGTCGCCGAAGAAAAGCATGGGAGGAGCTATTATCCAGTTTTCAGTTTTAAATGGGCTCCTCGTTATGTTGCCGAGAAGGGCGTGAAGCATATTCGCAGCTGGCTTGAGACGATATCAAAATTAGCAAAAGGCGCTGACATGTATATTGACGCATGCGACTATGACATTGAAGGTAGCGTCATAGGCTATACTATTTTGAAATATGCTTGTGGGAACAAAGAAAACGTAGCGAAGAGAATGAAGTATTCCACTTTGACCAAGGAGGAGCTTAAGAAAGCGTACGATGAACTTTTACCTACATTAGATTTTGGCTTAATAGAGGCCGGCAAAACTCGACATGAGGTTGACTGGCTATATGGCGTGAATCTGTCACGAGCTTTGACCATAGCCGCCAAAGACTGGAGCGGACGGTATGCAACTATAAGCACCGGGCGAGTCCAAGGCCCCACTCTAAGTTTTCTAGTCGCCAGGGAGAAGGCTATTAGGAGTTTTGTGCCGACACCCTACTGGGAAGTTAAGGCCCAGATCGAGATAGATGGCAGAGTTTTCGAAGCTAAGTATGAAAAGGAAATTATTAAAACTAGAAGAGAAGCTGATGGTGTTGTTGCCGCGTGCAAGGGCGAATATGGAATTGTAGAGGACGTTGAGGTTAACGAGTTTAAGCAAATGCCGCCGACACCCTTTGATATAGGTGCCTTGCAGAGTGAAGCCTACAGCCTGTTTGGATACACTCCCAGACGCACCCTCGACATTGCCCAGCGTCTATACCTCGATGCCCTAATATCATATCCAAGAACAAGCAGCCAAAAGCTTCCTCAATCAATAAACTACAATGAGATCCTTGAAGGTTTAAGCGGAGTTTCCGAATATCGGGCACTTGTGAGGGAGCTTTTGGCTAAAGGCGAGTTAAAACCCAATGAGGGTAAAAAAGAGGATCCTGCACATCCCGCTATCTATCCCACTGGCAAGCTGCCAGAAAGACCACTTAATGATTCAGAGATGCGAATATGGGATCTAATTGTCAGGCGTTTTATGGCGGTTTTCGGTGAAGCTGCAATTCGCCGGAGTGTTAAAGTCAAAATAAAAGTTAACGGACATGCTTTCTTTTTAAGGGGGAGACAAACTTTAAAAGAAGGGTGGCTGCGGTTTTATGCACCCTACATGAGATCTGAAGAAATTCTTTTGCCACAAATAAACATGGGGCAAAAAGTCAGGGTTGATCGAATTATTTTGGAGGACAAATTTACCAAACCCCCGCCCAGATATAACCCGGGAAGTCTCTTAAAGGAGATGGAAAAAGCTGGAATAGGGACAAAGGCGACTAGAGCTGATATTATTCAGACCCTCTATGATAGGAAGTATCTGCGGGGGGAACGTATGGTGGTCACTGACTTGGGATTCAAGGTCTTCGAGATTCTTCAGAAGTATTGCCCAACCATAATTTCCGTGGACTTGACGAGGAATCTAGAGGAAAGGATGGATAGGATTCAATTGCATATGGAGAGTAGGGAAAGCGTGATTCTTGACGCCATTGAAATCCTGAAGCCCGTGGTTGAGGAGTTGAAAAAGAGGGAGACCATAATAGGTGAGCAGCTGAGCCATGCCGTGAAAAAGTCTAGATTGGAAGAAAGGATTGTTGGATCCTGCCCTGTGTGTGGAAAAGGGTCTTTGATGATCCTCTACTCAAAGAGGACTGGCAAGCGCTTCATCGGATGCACCGAGTTCTTTAAAGGATCATGCAAGGCTTCATTTCCCCTGCCTCAAAAGGGCAATGTTATACCATCAGAAAAAGCTTGCCCAGAATGCGGCTGGCCCATGGTGCAGGTTAAGATCAAAGGCAAACGTCCTTGGACTCTTTGTTTTAATACGGATTGCCCGTCAAAAGAGTAGAGGCTGGGATAAAATGAGGTGTAAACTGTGCAGCAGGGATGCCGTCAAGAATGGCTTTTGCGATCTGCATTCTATGGCATATGATAATGTGGTTAGAGGCTATGAAGCTTGGAAGAAAGCTTTAGAAATCTCCTGGAAAGACTATTTAAGAGAGATTGTTAAAAATCCTTTAACCGGCATGTGGGCCAAAGAGGTGGCGGAACATTTAATGAAAAATAGAGGCGAAGCCTAATGGCGCAGAGGGCTAAGAAAACAATTTCTTCCACAACGTTTTTCCTGCAAAGATTCTATAAGAAAACGTCATCACTACGCCCTTCAGGCTTTACATTAGCCCTAGTAGCGGTGGCCGTCACTATCTTTCTGCTAGGAGGCGGGCTATATAGCATAATAGTAAAACCTTACCCTGCAGTATATTATGGCGGACGCTTCCTTTTCGTCTATCCACAATTATCAGAGCAGTTTGTATCCGACAGCATGATCGCAATGATTCTGCTCTCCCTAGGCGTAATAGGATTGGCTTTCATGTATCAAAGTACAAAATACGCCCTCAAGCCAAGGCAAGCATATATGATGTTTATCGTTGGAGTGTTCCTTCTCATTATTGCTTATGCATCAATAGAAGCTATACTGCATTATTGGAAGGGCATTTAAGCTCTTTTCACCATGGATTGCTCTTTAACCCCAATTTGTAGGCTGCAAAATTTGTAAGGAAGTGTATTGGAGGAGTTATTATCAAGGCTGCGAGGACAATTTCCGAGCTAAGTATTCCTAGTGGATAAGCAAAAAGTAAGGCTCCAACTATAAAGTCGATCTGATCCACCACTGGCAAAGGTTTCCCAGGCGCTATCCCTATTCTCCTTTTTATGAAGGCTCCTATTAAATCGCCTAACAATGCTCCCACAGATGTTAGAAAGCCAAATATTGGAGGATACTGGCAGAAGATGGCGTTTTCTATAATTCCAACGAGGGTTCCAGCAGCGAGTCCGGCGATGAATCCTTTATATGTTTTGTTCTCTCCGAATATGGGTTTCCCATCTATGAACTTTTTACCAAAATCTATAGGTAACCCCCCTCCAGCTAGCACCGGTGTAGCGTTTGCGCAGTAGGCTGGAAATATGACCTTTAAGGTATCAACAACAATTTTAAATATCTCGCTCATTCCTATGCCTTCAAGCTGGTTTATAATCAGTTAATCCCTTTTCTTCTATTTTAAGATAGCAGAAATCAGTTTTCCCGGTTTTTGATTTTTTCTCTACTGAGACCTTTATGATCCTTATGTTTTCCGTTAATTTCATGGCCATAATTGTATCTGCCCAAAATTTGAGCACTCTTGTGGCTACTGGTTCTACATGTGCCAGGTTTTCGTCAAATACGCTTCTCACCTGGCTTGTTATCAGAACGGCTATCCTTTTAGTTCTGGAAATTTGCGCAAGCCATGCCATTTGCCTATTTAATTCGCGGTTTAGTTCAAACCTTTTTTCTGGATTTTCTGCAAGCTCAGCCCTATAGAGTGTTGTGAGCGCGTCAATGACCAAAAGACCAAAGTCTTTGGTTACGTAGTCTGCAAGTTTATCTATGATTATTGTCTGTTCCCCAAAGTCCTTTGGTCTTGCTAGTATTATTCTCTCCGCGATTTTCTCAAAGTTTTTGGAGGCTATTTGCATCAGTCTTTTTGTGGAAAAAGTTCCATCACAGTCGACAAACAGCGTTTTAAGCCCCTTTTCAGCGCAGCTTACGGAGCATTGTATTGCCATGGTTGTTTTAGCTGTCTCAGGTTCACCGTAGATTAGGCTAATCTCTCCAGATGCCAGTCCCCCCTCTAGGATTTCATCCAGCTCTCTGCATTTTGTGGGGATTTTCCATGCTGTCAACACATTAATGATTATAAGCGACAACGATAATAACTGTTTATGCTCAACAAAGCCAGGAAGACATATGAAGGCTAAAATTGCAGTGGCAACAGTTTCAGGAAAAGCTTACTACCTAATTGTCAGCCAATTGAAGAAGCTTGGCATACCATTCTTAAGCCTGACACCTTACGAGCCTATACCCTTAGACGTAAGGGTTGTAATAACCACTGAAAAAGAGCGTCCCCTAATACACCATGAAAATGTTTTATCATTGAGGGATGAGTCCAAGTTACCCACTATTATAAACCAGGCTTTGAAGTTAGCTGAGGGAAAGAGCTTCTATGAAAAAATTGTTATTGGTGTTGACCCGGGAGAGATTTTCGGCCTCGCAGTTCTTGCTGATGGAAAGGTTATAGGCACTGAAAATTGCTTCAGCATAGATGAAACGTTAAGTAGGATAAATAGCCTGTTAAAAACTCTAAGAGATGTTGAAGTTTCCTCGTTTGTAGTTAAGGTTGGCGATGGGATTCCAGAATATAGGGATAAAATTTTAATTGCTTTAGACAGGATGCTTCCATCCGACATTGTGCTGGAAAGCATCAGCGAGGAAGGAACAAATCTCTCTTTTAATGAGGGTAAAAACCGCAGAGGTTTAAGAGACATAGGTTCGGCAATAAAAATAGCGATGAGGAATGGTTATATCTTTCCAAGGGGGTCGTCAAGTGAACATAAAAGTTGAAAGCAACAAAACATTAATTGTGGATGGTCCAGCCTCTGTTTCGGTGGTTTCTGGAAAGGTGGAAATCTTCGGCCTTGTGATAAACGGGGCCGGAAAAGTCGTTGTAAGGGATGGCAAAAGGATACCATTTAAGGTTTTGGAGACAACGACTTTTGATATTTCCTTAGGAGAAAATGCCTGCGTTGAGGAAGTACAGGGATCCACAATTCCACCGTCATGGGAGAGGGCTCATGAAAACCTTTCAAGTCTTCAGTCAAGGCCTGCCATAGCCATGGTGCTAGGCGCCGTAGATTCTGGGAAAACTAGTTTCTGCACATACCTTGTGAATAAGCTGCTGGCAGGCAATCACAAGGTTGCCATTATAGATGGTGACCTTGGGCAGGCTGATGTAGGGCCACCCTGCACTGTAGCCTATGCAATAACTTCAAAACCAATAACAGATCTTTTCAATCTAACATTGGAAAACGCCTTTTTCGTAGGCGTCACTTCACCAAGCAAGGCTGTTGAAAAGACAATTCAGGGCTTGACCATATTAAAGGATGAAGCTATAAAAAAGAATCCTGACTTTATCATTGTAAACACTGACGGTTGGGTTGATGGAGAGGATGCAGTAAAGTATAAGGCTCAGCTTGTCGAAAAAATTAACCCGGATATTATATTTTTCATGCAACAGAATAATCAATCGACGCCTTTACTAAATGAACTTGGAAACCGTAGAACTATGGTGGTCGAATCTCCAGCTGCCGTAAAGCAGCGGAGCAGGGAAAAAAGACGAAGTTTAAGGGAATTGGGCTACTTAAAGTACCTTAGAAATGCGAAGGTGCAATCTATCCCCATAGGCTGGGTTAAAATCGAAAACGGAGAATACATGTTTATAAGCAGAAATCCTGCGGACATAAAGTTGGAGAAAAATTTGCAGAGACTTATTGGCGTAATGCCTCTACATGTTTCGGAGCTTAAAGATAAGCTGTATCTAGTTTTCGGTAAGGGTCGCCAGCTAACATCTGAAGAAATCGTGAAAATTGAGAAATCCCTCGGTAAAAAAGTTGTAGTGACATATTCAGGGGATGAAGAGAAGCTTCTTGTGGCTCTATACAGCGGAGAAAACAGGTTCTTGGGAATTGGGATTTTACGTGAAATTGACTACAAAAGGAGAACCCTGAAAGTTTATACGCCAGTTTCAGGCGGTTTTTCGAAGATTGTTATTGGAAAAGTCAGGCTAGACAAAAACTTTAAAGAAGTTTCCCCTCTAGATTAGGGGTCTGCTACTTTCTTTTCTTACCATTAAATTTTGCGGATGGACAAAGTGTATTAACTGGACATTCATGGCACAATTGATTTCTAGCCTTACAATATCTTCTTCCAAGCAGAATAAGTAGGACATGAATGTCTGCATAATCATCAGCCGCATACAATTCTTGAAGGGCCTTTCTAACATCTTCATAGTCCCCTTCCATTGGCGCAAGCCCAAGCCTTTTTGACACCCGCTTAACATGGGTGTCAACTGGAATCGTTGGTTTGTCCCCTGAAAATAATAAGACAACATCAGCAGTTTTAGGTCCGACTCCTGGAAGCTCCATTAATGTTTTCCTCGACTCTTCTAAAGGCATTGCGAGAATGGTTTGCAGGTTACCCCCAAACTTTTCGAGGATGATCCTTGAAACCTCCTTTATCACCTTAGCCTTATTCCTATAAAGTCCAGCAACCTTTAGGCATTCTTCAATTTTCGCGATTTCGGCGTCTGCCAAGTCTTTTGGGGTAATTGGAAAGGTCTTAGATAATTTATTAAAGGCCTTCGCTGTGTTCCTGTCTGACGTGTTTTGTGAAATTATTGTTATGATCAAAGTTTCAAAGGGACCCCTTCTGGAGGGCAGCCAACTTGAATCTTTGAAGTGTTCTCGCAGAATCTCGAGTATTTTTTCAGCGGTATTCCTGTCCATACAACCCCCTAGTTTGAAAGTAATAAATACTATATTGCAAATTTTAGGTATAAGTAATGACGGTGGGAGTTTGTGGAGCGCGCAAGGATTGTTAAGGATGAGATCGTAGAGCATAACATTCGTTTTCTCGCTGTTTATCTTGAAACAAAAAATGCCTGTCTGGTTCTATTAAGCGAGAGGGAGGATCGGTTGGGAACGTTAGCTATAGCTGTGCCAAGAACAGGCAGCGCTGCTGGTCCTCCGAATTCATCAATTCTTCTTGGAGATAGGAACACAATTACAGCCCGTATGTTTGCGGAATATGTGGCTTCAAGGAAAAGGAAAATAGCCCTAGTTTCTATATATCTGGAAACAATAAGCGAAACGCAATCTCAATCAATTTTGAAGAGACTTTTAGAGAGAGTGATGCCAGAAACCGATGTTATGGAAGGGAGCTTCGCATGAGCCTTAGAAGTTTCTTGAAGTATGTGGAGGAGCTAGGCGAAGTACGTCATATAGAAGATGAAGTCTCCCCAAGGTTTGAAATCCCCTATATAATTAAAAGTTTTGACATTGATGGTCCTGTTCTGATGTTTGAGAATGTTAAGGGTTATAAAAATAAGGTTGTGGCTAATGTCTGTGGAACTAGAAAGAGAATTTGCGCAGCTCTCGGTGTTGGACCAACCGAGCTTTATGATAGACTTTTGGGTGCATGTAGATCCCCTAGGCGACCGGAAATTGTCGAAGACGGCGAGGTATGCGAGGTCATTGAAAAACCTGACTTGTTAAAGTTTCCAATTTTGACCCATTTTGAAAGGGATGCTGGCGCATACATTACATCCGCTGTTGTCCACGCTAAGGGTGTCGATGGAAAAATAGAAAATGTGTCCATTCATAGGTTGCAGATACTTGACGAAAGGCACCTAGCTATACGTTTGGTTCCCCGTCACCTCTATAGGTTATGGCAGTTAGCTAGGGAAAAAGGCGTGGATTTAGACGTTGCAATATCCATTGGAGTTCACCCCGCAGTAATGCTTGCGGCCTCCTCTTCCCCTCCCTTCGGAGTATGCGAGTTTGACGTTGCAAATGTGCTTCTAGATGGGCGCCTCCGTTTAGTTAAGGGTAAGTATGTAGATGCCTATGCGCCAGCTGATGCGGAAATAGTCTTAGAGGGCAAATTGTCGGCAACCAAAGAGGTCTTAGAGGGACCTTTAGTTGACATCACTGGAACGTATGACGTGCAACGGATGCAGCCCATAATAGAAGTTGTAAATGTCATGTACCGCGGAGACTACATTTATCAGGCACTGCTACCTTCAGGGGCTGAGCACAGACTCTTGATGGGTTTGCCCCGTGAGGCATCAATATATGAGGCTGTTTCAAAGGTTGTGCCGAAGGTTTATGCCGTTAATCTTTCGGTTGGAGGAAGCGGATGGCTTCATGCGATAATTGCAATTGAAAAACAGGTGGATGGAGATGCAAAAAATGCCCTGCTGGCTGCCTTAGCAGCCCACCCAAGCCTAAAGCATGCCGTCGTCGTCGATTCAGACATTGATGTTTTTAATATATCTGATGTTGAGTGGGCCATAGCAACAAGGTTCCAGGCGGATGAAGACTTAATATTAGTAAAGAATGCCCGCGGGTCAACATTGGACTCCTCAGCGGATCAGGAAACTGGAACGACCACGAAAATGGGAATCGATGCCACAAGGCCTTTGGCGAAACCTGGAGAGAAATTTGAGAGGGCTAAAATCCCAGCTAGCAAACGTGTCGAGGAAATAGTTAAAAAATTGTTTTTGTAAAGTAATCTCAGTTAAGTGTTGACTATTTACTGCGATTATTAAACCTTAATAATGTTAATGCTTATGTTTACAGGGTTGATGAAGACCTTAGTGTTGAAAATGGATCCTGAAGCTCCAGATGCTGAAAAGATCCGTTTTGCAGCCGATATAATAAGGCGCGGAGGTCTTGTTGCTTTTCCAACAGAGACCGTTTATGGATTGGGGGCTGATGCGCTAAACCCGAAGGCCGTGTTGGCGCTGTTTGAGGCTAAAAAGCGTCCGCTTGATAATCCTCCAATAGTGCATGTGGGAAAAATTGAGGATGTTTATGCCTTGGTGGAAGAGGTTCCTGAAAAAGCTAAGAGGCTTATGGAGGTTTTTTGGCCTGGACCGTTAACTTTAATTTTTAAGCGATCAAAATTTGTGCCAGATGTAACCGTTGCTGGTTTGGATACTGTTGCAATTAGAATGCCTGGGCATAATGTGGCTTTGGCTCTTATCAGAGAAAGCAATTGTCCAATAGCAGCTCCCAGTGCAAATCTTGCTGGAAGGCCAAGTCCGACGACAGCTCAACATGTTTTAGATGATCTTGCCGGGAGAATAGACGCTGTTCTTGACGCGGGTCCCACCAAAATAGGTGTGGAATCAACGGTTCTTGACATTACTGTGGATCCGCCGCAAATTCTGCGGCCCGGAGGGGTATCCTATGAAGTGTTAAAGGATTTTCTGGGGGAGGTGGATCTAAACCCTGTTGCAATTGCAAACAAAGAGTTGCCAATAAATGAGGTGCGTTCTCCCGGAGTTAAGCACAAGCACTATGCCCCTAAGGCTGAGATGTTCCTTGTCGAAGGGCCCGTCATAGCTATCGTTGAGAAGATAAATGCGCTTTCAAGGGACTTTAAAAATAGAGGTTTTAAAGTTGGAGTTTTGGCAACAGATGAAACGGCAGCATACTATCATGATGTTGACGTTGTTAAATCTCTTGGAAGCAGAAGCAACTTAACCGAAATTGCTAGGAACCTTTTTAGACTATTGAGAGAGTTTGATTCGGATGGAGTCGACATAATTTTTGCTGAGGGGATTCCCGCGCATGGGGTTGGTCTGGCCGTTTTAAATAGGCTTAGAAAGGCCTCTGGATACAGAATTTTGAAGGCTGAGTAAGCGAAAAATTTATATAGAAGCAACTTTTTCAAGCAGTTTTGCTTAAAATAAATCAGTTAATCAGTTACAGGGTGATGCCCATGTCTGCCATACCTGGAACCGTTCCCGTCTTAATATTAAAAGAAGGAACTGGAAGGACATCTGGAAGGGAAGCCCAACGAAACAACATCATGGCTGCAAAGGTAATCTCTGAAATGGTAAAGACTACACTAGGACCAAAGGGCATGGATAAAATGCTTGTCAGCAGCTTTGGCGATGTTACCATAACTAATGATGGAGCCACAATACTCAAGGAACTGGATGTTCAGCACCCTGCCGCAAAGATGCTTGTGGAAGTAGCTAAAGCTCAAGACAACGAGGTGGGTGATGGTACAACCACAGCTGCCGTTTTAACAGGCGAACTGCTCGCTAAGGCTGAGGCTCTCCTCGACCAGAACATTCATCCAACCATCATTATTGAAGGCTTTAAAAAGGCTCATGAGAAGGCTAGGGAAGTGCTGGACAAGATGGCTATTCCTGCTAGTATAAATGATGACAAGCGCCTTTTGGACGTAGCTATGACAGCCATGGGTAGCAAAGGCGTAGCTACTGCTAAGGACCATTTAGCAAAGATTGCCATAGAGGCTGTTAAACAAGTTGCTGAGGAAAAAGATGGTAAATTCAAAGCCGATATAGATCTAATCAAGATACTGAAGAAGCATGGAAAAAGCCTAGAGGAAACAGAGCTTGTTAAGGGCATGGTCATTGATAAAGAGGTAGCTAATCCACAGATGCCAAAAATGGTTAAGGATGCCAAAATTGCACTGCTGAATGCTAAATTGGAAATCGAAAAAACAGAGTTTGACGCCAAAATTAACATTGAAAGCCCAGAGCAAATGAAGCTGTTCCTAGACGAGGAGGAACGGATGCTAAAGGAGATGGTGGACAAGATAGCTGAGGTTGGCGCGAATGTTGTTTTATGCGAAAAAGGCATTGATGATGTGGCTTTGCACTTCCTTGCCAAAAGGGGAATATTAGCCGTTAAAAACATCAGCAGCAGCGACATGGAGAAACTTGCTAGGGCTACCGGAGGAAAAATAGTTGCAAGTATAAAAGATTTAACACCTGATGCTCTCGGCGAAGCAAAACTTGTCGAAGAAGTCAAAATAGGCGATGACAAGCTGGTTTACATCAGGGAATGCAAGAATCCAAAAGCTGTAACTATAGTTGTTAGAGGTGGAACAGAGCATGTGGTGGACGAGGCTGAGCGTTCGCTGCACGATGCCCTCTGCGTTGTAAGAAACGCCATAGAAGATGGAAAAATTGTTGCGGGTGGCGGGGCTCCAGAAGCAGAAGTAGCCAAGCAACTTAGGGAATATGCCGTGAAAGTTGGCGGTCGGGAGCAATTGGCCATTGAGGCTTTCGCTGATGCCGTTGAATCTATACCATTAACACTTGCTGAAAACGCTGGTCTAGATCCTGTTGACGTAATGGTGGAGTTAAGAGCCGCCCATGAAAAAGAAAATGGCTCCAATATGGGTGTAGATGTATTCAGTGGCAAGATCAGAGACATGCTAGAACTTAACGTGGTTGAACCTTTGAGGGTCAAGCTTCAAGTCCTCAAATCCGCAACTGAAGCGGCAAGCATGATCTTAAAGATCGATGACGTAATCGCAGCTAAGGGTCTAGAAAAGGAAAAGGAAAAGGAGAAAGAGAAGAAGTCACCTGAATCCGAAACCTCAGAATTTGATTAGCTGACTTTATCCCCACTTTATTTTTGTTAGGCTTTCGTTCCCCTGATTTCTTCATCCTCCTGATTTAGAAAGTTTAAAATCGCTTACACAGTTTTCTCTAAATGAGGATCAGGTTTGAATCAAAAGCTTGAATATGAGGCTCCAAACTGGGACGATATATACCAAATGCTTCTGTACATTGCTGATAAAATAAAAGGTTCTTCATTTAGGCCAGACATTATCATTGGTGTTTCAAGGGGCGGGTGGCCGCCTGCAAGGATTCTTTCAGATCTTCTGGATAATCCAAACCTCGCTAATGTTAGAGTTGAGTTTTATGTTGGAGTTGCTGAAACAAAAAATCAGCCAGTTTTAACTCAGCCTGTATCTGTGGATGTGAAAGATAAGAAGGTGCTTGTAGTTGACGAAGTTGCTGATACTGGAAAAAGCTTAGAGCTCATAAAAAGACACTTGCTTGATAAGGGTGCAAAAGACGTCAAAATTGCCACATTATACTATAAACCATGGAGTATCGTTATGCCGGATTACTATGCGGCTAAAACCACTTCATGGATAGTTTTTCCATGGGAGATAAAGGAAACTCTAAGAAAAATAGTTAGAAAATGCCGAGAGGACAGTAAGCCGCTAGATGAGGAAATATCCAAACTATTAGGGGCTGGTTTATCAAAAGAGATCGTGAGTAAATTTCTTAAAGAAATCTTGGAGGATGAAAATTGCTGAGATACATTGAAGACTTGAAAAAATTTGTCGCAATAGCAGGGTTTAAAGACGCAAAAATAACTGATTTAGAACAGTTTTTTGAAAAAGTTAGAAATACATTAGCTCCTCATGTGGAATTCCAGCTTTTTGACGCAAGACTCATAGCTACATTTGATCACTTGTTTTTCGCTTTTTTGAACGCCTTGACAGCTTTTAAAAATGGGGAAAACATTTCGAAAAGTTTGGCCATGGAAATTATGCTCTTTGCATCTGGACAACGTCAAATAAGAAAAGCTATGAAACTCATCGGAATTAAAGATGGCACACAAGAAATAGTGGTTCTCGTTGTAGGCGAGAATGCAGAGAAAGTAAATTTAGCCTTAGCCTGCATAGGCAATTTTGCTAATGCAAAGCGTGATGACAGCGTTCTTGATCTAACCGAAGATAAAATAGAGGCCATCCGGAGAGCCTTCAAAATATCTAATGGAGAAATTGAAGCTGTAATAAGGGATGGCGACTTTAAGGAGGCTGTTAAAAAACTAGTTATTGAGCGGGTTGCTTTACTTTCCACTCGGCGCTAACCATGTTTTAAAGTACTTTCTCTTTCATAACTGATAGAATGTCTTCTGGTTTTATGACAGAAAGGCCTGTGAGCCCTCCTATAACTTCGATTAAGAGGATTTTGTCTGGATTGTCTAGATTCACTTTCCTGTTGATAACCGAGGCTGCGGCCTCTATAATGCTCTTTGTGGATGTGTCCGTGAAACGTTTCTCCACAGTAATTCTAAATGTTTCATTTTGTTCAATTTTCGTGCCTAGCTCTTTTGCTGCATTCTGGATTTCTCTGAGATCCGTGCGTACAACCTTTTGTACCGGTATGACTCTTAACAAGTAGCGGAACTCATAGGGGTGCTCATGGAGAATTCTCCGGAGCTTTTTTATCACCTCCATTGGATCTAGAACGGTCTTTGCAGCAATAAGCCCTGAAACTCCAGTTTTATCCACAGTTGGCGACTGATCTCCTATTTGTCCAAGCAGATACCATAACTCAGAGCAAGCCTCAGTTTCATTTCCCCTTGAAGTTGTTGCTAGGATATTAAAATCCCTGAGCATATCCATGCCTCTTAGTGTTAAACCTTCAGCGATTAATTATATGCTGCTGCATAACAATTTAATTTTTCCTAGTTGGTCAGCGCAGGTTAGTCGGCTTTTTCATAGCTATGGGAGCTCCTAGCCGTCGCCTCACATCATCCCAAAATTATGTAATATATAAAAAGCGTAATTTATCCATTTTGCAAGCGCCACACTTAAGATAGGCGACTTTAATGATTGATCGGGGAACGTCCTTGCCAGGGTCAAAGCCTGTAATTGTGGTTCACGGCGGCGCTGGAAGATGGGATCCGCAGCATAGCGACCCAGCTTTAGAGGGTGTTAAGAAAGCTGCAGAATTGTGTTTTAGCCTTTTAGCGGCTGGAGGGACGGCATTGGATGTTGTTGTTGAGGCTGTAGCCTTCATGGAGGATGCTGGCATCTTTAACGCTGGAAGAGGCTCAGCTCTGAATATAGATGGGCATGTAGAAATGGAAGCCTCAGTGATGAATGGTAAAAACCTTGATGCTGGAGCTGTTGCGCTTTTAAAGGACGTGAGGAACCCTGCGCGTTTGGCAAGGCTTGTTATGGATAATGCTGATCACGTTTTTATTGTAGGCTAGGGTGCTGAAAAACTTGCAAGAATATTTAATGTTGAAAGGACACGCGCGATGTCATCAAATTCTCAGCTTGAAAGATATGTGATGCAAAGGCAGGCCCTCCTTGATGGGAAATTTAACTTACAAAAGCTTGCCAACTTGGTCAGGGCTCATCCTGAACTATTTAGCATGAAACTGTAGGCGCTGTGGCATTAGATAACCATGGCGATGTTGCGGCCGCTATTTCCACTGGAGTTTTTCCCTTGAAGTCTCCCGGCAGGATAGGCGACTCTCCGTTGATAGGTTGTGGGACATATGCTGATAGTCAAAGCGGAGCCTGCTCAGCGACGGGTATCGGAGAAATAGCCATTAGGCTGGTTTTGGCTAAAACAGTCTGTAACTACATGGCTTGGCAAAACAGCCCAAGAAGCCGTTGAAGAGGCAATTAATCTCGTTAACAAACGTTTTCCTTCAATTCCAAATACCATTGGCTTGATTGCTGTTAGTTCTAAAGGCGAGGTGGGTGCGGCTCATAACTCTGATAATCTTTGTTGGGCGTATATGATCCCTGACACGCCCTTAGCCTACCTCAAGGCAAAGGTTCTAAGGTAAGCTTAAAGAAGGGAGCAGTTTTTGAGCTCATAATTTCGACAACTGTCAAATAAAAACATTTAAAGCCATCTTGAGGGAATCCTTTATGCACTTATCACGAGGTGTGTTGAAATGTTGTTCCGCGAAGAAGAGGAGTGGGAAGAAGAAGAGTGGGAAGAAGAGGAGTGGGAAGAAGAGGAATGGTGAAAACTCAAGGATCTCCAGGCTTCCCTTATTTCTTTTTAATTGGTCAATCGAGTTTTTGATCATATTATCTTAGTATTGTTGCTGAGTTGTTGATGGAAGATGCCGCGGGTTGCAGTGCTGGATTCGGATAAATGCAGGCCGAAAAGCTGTGATAGGTTATGCTATCGCTTTTGTCCCATGGTTCGAAGCCGAATGGAGGCAATTCGCTTTGAGGATAAAAGGCCGATTATCATTGAACCCCTATGTTCCGGATGCGGGATCTGTGTTAAAAAGTGTCCATTCCAGGCTATTTCAGTAGTTAATATCCCAGATGAGCTTGAAACAGAATGTAGCCACAGATTTGGTCCCAACGCATTTAAGCTTTATAGGCTCCCAGTGCCTTCCCCTGGAACGGTTTTAGGGCTTCTTGGAAAAAATGGCATAGGCAAGACCACTGCCATTAGAATACTCTCCGGCGAAATTAGACCAAACCTTGGAAGCTATGAAAATCCTCCATCATGGGAAGAAATAATACGGTGCTTTAGAGGCTCAACTCTTCAAATATACTTCCAGAAAATGAGCGAGGGAAATCTTAGGGTCGTCCATAAACCCCAGTATGTTGATAAGATACCTAAAGTTGTATCCGGGAAGGTTGGAGAGCTTTTGTCAAAGGTGGATGAACGCAACGTTCTTGATGATATTGCAGAGCAGCTTGAACTTAAAAAGCTGTGGGATAGGCCCCTTGAAGCCCTTAGTGGCGGTGAACTTCAAAGGGTTGCCGTGGCTGCTGTAATATGCCGAGATGCGGATGTGTACCTGTTTGATGAACCCTCCAGCTATTTGGATGTTAAGCAGAGGCTTATGGTTGCAAGGGCTATAAGAAGCTTAAAGAAATTTGAAAAGATTGTTGTGGTTGCTGAGCATGATTTGGCCATATTAGACTATTTATCTGATCAAATATGTCTTTTCTATGGAGAACCTGGGGTTTACGGTATAGTTTCCCATGTGCATGGCGTCAGGGCAGGCATAAATATCTATCTTCAAGGCTTCATTCCTGACGAGAACGTACGTTTCAGGAAGGAAGCTATAATTTTTCATGAAAAGCCGCCCACAGAAAGCCCAGAAGTGGGGGAGGAGCTTTTAGGATGGGATAAGCTAGAGAAGACCTACGGGAACTTTAAACTTATAGCTCACCCTGGAAAGATAAGGAAGGGCGAAATTGTCGGAATCTTAGGACCTAATGGTATAGGTAAAACCACTTTCGTGAAGATACTAGCGGGATTGGAGAAAACTGATGATGAACGCGAGTTTAAGACACTTTCGGTAAGCTATAAACCTCAATACATTTCTGCAGAGTATGAGGGGACGGTCCAGGATCTTTTGATGGCCGTAGCAAAGGAGGAGTTCACATCAGGCTGGTACAAGTCTGAGATCATTGAACCTCTTGGACTTAATCGCCTCTTAGATAGGCAAGTATTTGAGCTGAGTGGTGGAGAGCTGCAGAAGGCAGCCATCGCTGCTTGCCTCTCTAGGAAGGCTGATCTTTATCTCTTAGATGAGCCTAGTGCCTACCTGGATGTTGAAGAGAGGCTTCACATGGCAAGGACTATTCGTAGGGTTATACAGTACCGCAGAGCTACAGCCCTTGTGGTTGAACATGATGTTGTAGCCCAAGACTTCATCGCGGATCGCCTCATGATTTTCACTGGAGAGCCTGGAATAAAGGGCATTGCACATCCACCGGTCAGCCTTAGGGATGGTATGAACATGTTTCTTAAGGAAATGAATGTGACCTTTAGAAGGGATCCAATCACTAAAAGGCCTAGAGTTAATAAAGAGGGTTCGAGGCTTGATATTTATCAGAAGAGTGTAGGCGAGTACTATTATGTGCACTATAGGGACTTGAAAGAGGAATAATTGTGCCCAGGCCTTAAGCTGATGATTGATTAGGAATAAAATTAAAACTTTGAAGCAATTTTTAAGGCCGGAAACAATTCCGTTCAAATATTTAAGGGTAAAAAGCCCAATACTGTTGTCGCTTGTCTCCGAATAAATCGAAATTTCTGGTTTAAAGTGATAGTTAAATTAATGTTTGAGCTGTGCATAGAAATGAATTCGAACATTGGTGGAGTAGGTGACACAGGTAACCTTCGAGGAAATCAGCCCAGCGGACTTTTTCTATCGTAATCGTGACATAGCTGGCTTTACGAACCCCTCAAGGGCGGTTTTCGCTGCAATCCGGGAGCTTGTCGAAAACTCTTTAGACGCGGCTGAAAGCATAAAGGTTCCTCCCGACATATATGTTAGGCTGTCCTTTGAGGGTGAAGCAAGCGCTGAGACTCAAATCTACAAGCTGAGGGTTGAGGATAACGGTACTGGGATTCCGCCACAGTATATTCCCTCAGCCTTCGGTCAAGTTCTCTACAGTTCAAAATACAAGCTTAAGCAGCAGAGGGGAACCTTTGGACTCGGCGGAAAAATGGCGCTCTTATATGGACAAATAACCACCCATCAGCCAGCCCTTATAATATCAAGCACTGGTGGCGCAAGGATCTTCATGTATAAACTCATGATTGACATTCAAAAGAACCGCCCAATAATTCTTGACAGGAAAATCCTTTTGAATAAAGATGGGTGGCGGGGGACAATTGTCGAGTTCACCCTTGAAGGCGACTATCTGAGGGCCATGCAAAAAATTTTAGAGTATTTCAAGCAAACGGCAATGGTGAATCCCTATGCCAACCTAACTTTCGTGGATCCAAAAGGGAGACTCTACAAGTTCGTCCGCGCAACCACGGTTATGCCTGACCCGCCTAAGGAAACTCTTCCACATCCCTATGGGGTAGATGTAGAATTTCTTCAGCGTATAATACAGGTTACGGAATGCGATAACATGCTGGACTTTCTTAAGACCCACTTCCACAGGGTTGGAGATGTCACGGCGAAAAAGTTTCTGGAATTCAGCGAAATAAGCCAGTCAAAAAATCCAAAGAAGCTTTCCCATGAAGAGATAGTCAGGCTCGCACAGAAACTAAAAGAATTTAAGGAGTTTCTCCCTCCAGAGGCTAGTTGCCTGTCCCCGCTTGGAGAGGAGCTTCTTAGGACTGGAGTTTTGAAGGAACTAAAACCCGATTTTGTGGCTGTTCATCAGCGGAAACCTGCTACTTATGCTGGTCACCCATTCATAGTTGAGGTTGCCATAGCCTATGGCGGCGAGATCCCCCAAAGGGGAAACTTCGTAATTTACCGTTTTGCTAATAGAATCCCTCTGCTTTACGACGAGGCTAGTGATGTTTCTGTAAAGGTTATAGAATCAATAAACTGGAGGAGATATAAGATCACGCCTGACATGCCCGTAGCCATTATTGTGCATATATGCAGCACGAAGGTTCCATATAAAACCGTAGGCAAGGAGTTCATAGCGGACAGACTTGAGGTTAGACGTGAAATAGCTAACGGCATAAGGGAAGTTGCCCGTCAGCTTCAGCGCTTCCTTTCAAGGAGGGAGCACGTGGACAGGGAAAGGAAGAGACTTGGAGTTTTCGGCAAGTATCTTCCAAAAATTGCTGAGTTCTCCACAAAGCTTTCCGGAAAGGATAAGGTTCCAGATGTAGAGAAACTTTTAAGGAGTGCACGAAAGTATGACGTTGAAGGAGGCTAAAAGCGTAGCTGAGAAACGCGAAGAGGTTCTAGCAGCCCTAAAAAGTTTTGGGACTAAAATCTACGAGCAGCTTGATAGCGGGCTTTTCCCATCCATAGATATGCCCAGCCGCTCCACGGAAAACATCTATTACGACCCAAAACTCAGACAGTTTATCCTTGGGGATAAAAGGATTAAACGAAGCGCCCGCAACATTCGCCACTTGAAGCCCTTCACCCAGCTCGTATGGGCTGCTCTATTCTCCTACGAATTGACATCCCAGAGAAAAACCTCAACGCTTAGGGATGTCTACTATTCAGCCCAAGCCTATGAGATGTCCTTTAAGGATCAGCAGGAATCTAACAACATAATAACCGACCTTGAAACTATTCTAGGACACCCAAGGGAGGACTTTAATATTTTCCCCGAGGAACGTTCAGCGGTTTTTGGGGATCTTACAATCCGCTATACCGTGCCTGGATATGAGGGTAAAACCCTAAATTTGACCTCTCACCCCGACGGCGTAATGATTGGGCCAGCTTTAACGTCAGCAGAGTTCGTGGAAACCTCAGCTGACAAGGTTATAGCCATAGAAAAAGGCGGTCTATTCACACGCTTCATAGAGGAGAACGTGCATAAGAAGTTTAATGCCCTTCTCGTGCTTACAGCCGGGCAAGCTCCAAGGGCGACTCGCCACTTTATTAGAAGGCTAAACAGGGAGCTTAAACTTCCAGTATACATTTTCACCGACGGGGATCCATGGGGCATGCATATAGCCATGGTCATAATCTCCGGATCTGCAAACGCGGCCCACCTAAGGGATCTAACGACTCCTGATGCGAAGTGGAGCGGAGTTTGGGCCACAGACATCGTTAAATACAAGCTGCCCACAGATCCGCTGGACGACATAGACATTAAGAGGCTGCATGAACTTCAGAGGGACCCAAGATATAAGGAGGATCCGCTGTGGCAGAGGGAAATAAAGACCTTCTTAAAGATTAGGCGAAAAGCCGAGCAAGAGGCCTTCAGCAGATATGGTCTCACCTACATCGTTGATGAATATCTGCCCGCCAAGCTTGAAGAGACCAAATGAAAAGAAGAAATTTAAATAGGTCTTGAAAGCCTATTTAAAAAGGCATAATTACGAGGAGGATTAAGCTTGAGTGGAAAAAGCCGTTTTGGTTTAAGCGCCGCCGAAAAGTTCTTCGGTTTAATCCTTTTAATCGTGGGCGCCGTATCAGCTTATTTTACTTTCACAAGTATTGATGCCCTAGGTCCTTACACGGGCTTTTTCGGCTTTTTAAGTCTTATTTTGGCTACGCTTGGCTTTATCATGATAATTGCAAAAGTCGAGTAAACTATGATGTAACTGCCTTTTTCAAATTCAATTTAAGATAAATTATTCGAGATGTAATGGTGTATCGGAAGATTTTTAGAGTATAGCTTATTAATTTGAGTGGATTGGCTATTTGCAGTTCGTTGGGAAGATAAACAATGTCTATTCGCCAACCTATCGTCTGCGTTCTTGGACATGTGGATACTGGGAAAACTCTTTTGTTAGATAAGATCCGTAAGACAAGTGTTCAAGCGCGCGAAGTTGGCGGCATGACCCAGCACATTGGCGCCAGCTTTTTCCCTATGGAAACTTTGAAGCAGATGATAGGTCCTTTTCTTTCAATGTTGAAGGGTGAAATTCAAATTCCAGGGTTGCTTATAGTGGACACTCCGGGACACGAGGTTTTTACAAATCTTCGTAGGCGAGGAGGAAGCGTAGCTGACATCGCCATACTCGTTATTGATGTACTTAAGGGCTTTGAAGCTCAGACTTATGAGTGCATTGAAATCTTAAAAGCACGGAAAACTCCATTCTTGGTTGCCGCCAACAAGATTGATCGAATCCCAGGATGGAAACCGCGTTATGACATGCCCTTCCTTGAAAGCTATAAGCTTCAGGACAAATACGTCCAAGAAGATTTGAATAACAAGCTTTACGAGATTATTGGAAGTTTTTCCCGTTTGGGTTTCAATGCCGACCGCTTCGACCGCATAAAAGATTTTACGCGCACGGTGGCCATTGTGCCTACAAGCGCCAAAACAGGAGAGGGCATCACGGAGCTACTAGCTGTTCTTGTAGGTTTAACCCAGCAATATCTAAAGAAGCGCCTTAGAACAACCTCAGGTCCAGCTAAGGGAACGGTTTTAGAGGTTAAAGAGGAGCCTGGCTTAGGATTAACTATTAATGCCATAATCTATGATGGGATCCTCAGAAAAGATGATTTAATTGTTATTGGAGGTAAGGGAAAGCCTATAATCACCCGCGTCAGAGCCCTCTTAGTTCCCAAACCCTTGGATGAAATGAGGGATCCCAGGGACAAATTCTCATCCGTAGAAGCTGTATCCGCTGCGGCTGGAGTTAAAATTGTGGCCCCTGAGCTAGAAGGCGCCTTGGCTGGCGCTCCATTATACGCAGTAGGCGAGGGGGAGAACCCTGACAAGTATGTAACGCTTGTCTCGGAGGAAGTTGAACACATAATAATTTCCACCGACGTTGAGGGTGTTATCGTAAAGGCGGATACGCTGGGCTCTTTGGAGGCAATTGCTGAATCGCTGAAGCGTAATAACGTGCCCATAAGGCTTGCGGATGTTGGTGACGTTTCAAAACGTGATGTTACCGAAGCTGCAGTGGTGAAGGAGCGTAATCCGTTCTATGGGGTTATTTTAGCCTTTAACGTTAAAATTCTTCCAGACGCTGAGGAAGAAGCTGCAAATAACGGTGTTCAAATATTTAGGGAGAAAATAATCTATCATCTTGTGGACAATTACATTTCATGGCTTAAGATGCAACAAGAATCCAAGATCGAGCAAGAATTCGCCAAACTGGTTAAACCTGCAAAGATTCGGATTTTGCAGGGCTATGTTTTTAGAAGGGCTAAACCCGCCATTGTTGGCATAGAGGTTTTAGCTGGAAAGATAAGGCCCAAACTCCAACTTGTAAGGGCTGAGAATGGCGATGAGGTTGGCGAGATACTTCAAATACAGGACAAAGGAAAGGCCATTCCAGAAGCAAGTGAGGGGATGCAAGTGGCCATATCCATAGACAAGCCTATGGTGGGGCGCCATATATTTGAAGGGGACTTGCTATACGTGAAAGTACCAGAACACCATGCAAAGGAACTGCTGAAAAACTTCATGGATAAGCTAACTGTAGAAGAGCGGGAAACCCTAAATGAGTACATTAACCTGATGCGAAAGAAAATACCCTTCTGGGCAGCTTAGAATGCTGGCGGTTTTCTCTGCAGGGAGAGCACCTTGATAAGATAAATAGTTTTAATGCATGGATTTTCCGTTTCTGTGAAGTATTAAAATTTCATGAGAGCAGATGAATGTTTCCTATGCGGGTATTTTTAAGATATTTTTGGGCTGCTCTTTGGCATTCATAGGCTTGTTTTCTGCTTGTTGTTTGCAGATCGTTCATGACATAGCAAGGATAAACGGCTAGTAGCGTGTAGGGAATTTCTGGGCTAATTTGGCTTATGAACTTGGCTATGGCTTCCACTTCTTGGGCGTCCACGTAGCCTGGCACAAGCGGCGTGCTTGCTGTTAGCAGCGGCAGTTCAGGCCTTTTATGATAGTATTTTTCTCCTAGCAAGTGGAAGTTTTCCAGTGTGGGCTTATTTGAGACTCCGCATAGAGCTAAGGCTAACTCTTCGCTGTAGGCTTTTATGTCAAATTTTATGTTACCGCCGCTTTTTAAGGCATATTCTGCAGCCTTTTCTGCCATCTTCGGGTTCATGTATCCGTTAGTTTCCCAGCAAACTCGGAGGATGCGTTTTTTCTCTTCGGCCTTTTCTAGGGCTAAGCGGCTTGTCTCCAAGGAGTGGGGCATCTGCGGTGAGGGGTCACCTCCGAAAAAGCATATGCATGACACATTTGCTTCGGAAGCTTTTGAGGCTAGGGCTTCAGCGCTTATTACCGGCTTCCGTTTGACTGTTAGATTTCTAAAGTGCCAATTCTGACAGTATAGGCAATCATAGCTGCAGGCGCCATAGAAAACTGCCAAGTTATAGTAGCCATATTCAGCTTCAGGCTTGTAGGCGTACCTTGGATATCCGCTTCCTGTGCAGCCTGGACAGAACCACCAGCTCACACAGTTTGTGGGTAAACCATCATAGTACCAATCTAATATGCCCCTTTCAGGTGTTCCACCATAGCGGATCAGCTGCCCGTCAACGTTCCACACGAGCCCGCAGAAGCCAACCCCTCCGACACCTATTACGCAGTTGTTGGCGCAGACGCCGCATGGAGTCCCGTTGATGTTTCTTGGCGGTTTCGGTGGCAAACCATAGACGGCGCGACTTTTCGCGTGGGTTTCTTCAGCAACTTCAAGGGCTTTTTCAGTCTTTCCTCTTATGCATTCAAGGCAGACGCCTAGCTTTCCAGAAATTAAAGGTGAGATCTCGCTGCATACTTGGCATTTTCCCATAGCTAATCCAAGATAAAAACTTGTTAAGCACGCCTAAAAATTTAGAGGGCATAGCCCTCCTCCTACTGGAGGCAATATTGCCAGTATGTCTCCGTCCCGGAGTTCTGTTTTTAAGCCTTTAAGGGTTGAGGTGCTTCGCCCATTAACCAAGAATTGGAGGAAGCCTTTCACGTCGCCACTTCTGCTGTCATAAACATATTCCACAAACCCCTTCCCATAACGCTCAGCCAACTTACCAAGAACCTTCTCCACAGTAACGTCTTCATCGTCTGGAAATTCCAGTGTTTCCTCGCGTTTACCAGTGATTTCTCGAAGCGTGGTGAAGAAGCGCACTGAAACCTTCAAGGAACTTCACCGTCAAAAGTGAATGTGAAAACAAACGGAAAAGCTTTTCCCGCAGCGGAAGCCACTTTCCAAGCTTTATGCCCGATCTTAAGGTGGCTTATTGGCTTTTACCACTGGCCTGCATTCGGGCTTCTAACCCCAATCGGATGCAAGATGATATGTGAAGCGGCAGGCACGGAACATGGGCCAAGGAACAAGGGGTTTGACTTTCCCAAACTTATGATATTGTCTGTTGCCACAAGCCTAGACGCCACCTGAGGGTGAGTTAAACTTCGCCCCTCTAAAAGCTAATAATCATGCCGATAGCCATAGAGGTTTTAGCGGACTAACCCTAAGAGCTAGGAGTAAAATTCTACTTAGCATGGGCTTAAACAAAACATTTGTTGAGTTAACCAGCGCTTTTTTTTGGAAAAGTTTATATCTTACCGCATTTCAGCTTATCTCCGCTGAAAGTTTTACCATTGAATGGAGGAATGGATATGGCTTACTTGACAACTACCGCTTCAGGTCAACCGGTGCTAATACTAAAAGAGGGGACCTCTAGAAGTCGTGGAAGGGAGGCTCAGAGAAATAACATTGCTGCTGCGAGGGTTATAGGAGAGGTTATAAGGACAACGCTTGGGCCTAGAGGCATGGATAAAATGCTCATCGACAGTTTAGGCGACATAACAATTACTAATGATGGTGCCACGATTCTAGACGAAATTGAGGTGGAGCATCCAGCGGCTAAAATGATGGTTGAGGTTGCAAAAACTCAGGATGATATGGTTGGAGATGGAACAACGACGGCTGTTGTTTTGGCTGCAGAGCTTCTTAAGAGGGCTGAGGATCTTTTAGAGCAGAATATTCATCCTACAATAATTGTAAGCGGGTACCGCAAGGCTGCACAGAAGGCTATAGAAGTCATAAACAGAGTTGCTAGGACAGTGGATATTAACGATCGTGAAACCCTGCGCAAAGTAGCGGTAACCTCCATGGGAAGCAAGGCTGTTGGAACCGCGAAGGAGCATCTTGCTGAGATTGCCATCGATGCTGTTAAGCAGATAGTCGAGCAGCGAGGCGACCGAATAATCGCTGACATAGATAACGTCCAGATTATAAAGAAGACCGGCAAAGGCCTCTTTGAGTCCCAACTTATTAATGGTGTGATAATCGACAAAGAAGTGGTTCACCCGGGAATGCCGAAGAAGATTGAGAACGCCAAGATTGCCCTTCTAGACTGCCCACTTGAAATCGAAAAGACCGAATTCAGCGCAGAAATAAGGATCCGCGATCCCAAACAGATGAAGGCCTTCTTGGACCAGGAAACTCAGATGTTGAAGGAGATGGTCGACAAGATAAAGGCTGCAGGCGCAAATGTAGTTATGTGCCAGAAGGGTATAGATGATATGGCTCAGCACTTCCTAGCTAAGGAGGGCATCCTAGCAGCTAGACGGATAAAGCAATCCGACATGGAGAAGCTTGCAAGGGCTACTGGCGGACGCATAGTTACAGATATCGACGATTTGACGCCCCAGGACTTAGGCTACGCAGCCCTTGTTGAGGAGCGTAAGATTGGCGAGGACAAAATGATTTTCGTGGAGGGCTGCAAGCATCCACGTTCAGTAGCCATTCTCATACGTGCAGGTCTAGAGAGGATGGTTGACGAAGCCGAGAGGGCCATGACGGATGCCCTGTCAGTGGTTTCGGATGTCATGGAACATAACAAGATCGTTCCAGGCGGAGGCGCAATCGAAGTTGAAATTGCAAAGGAGCTGCGTGATTACGCCAGAAAAGTCGGCGGAAGGGAACAGCTTGCCATAGAAGCCTTCGCTGACACCATTGAATCGATTCCCAGAACCCTAGCCGAGAATGCAGGCCTCGAGCCTATAGATATAATTGTCGAGCTTAGGGCTGCCCATGAGAAACCTCAGGGCATAGCCATGGGCGTCAACGTTTTCACAGGAAAAATCGAAGACATGTACAACCTCGGCATTGTGGAACCAGCCATCGTCAAGGAGCAAGCAGTAAAATCGGCAACAGAAGCAGCTTCAATGATACTCCGCATAGACGATGTAATCGCCGCTTCAAAGCCAAAAGAGGAAAAGGAAAAAGAGAAATTTGGCGAAACTGAAAGCGAGGAATAGAGCTCCCAAATTTTTCTAACATCCAATTCCCCAGCTTCTTTTTAAAATCAAATCCATCAGCATCATAAACATTTATTCGGACCTAAAAGAGAGAAAAACTAATAGAGACAACTTTGATTTATACGCTGTGGCGATTAGCGCTCCGGTAGTATAGTCCGGCCAAGTATAGCGGCCTCTCGAGCCGCGGACCCGGGTTCAAATCCCGGCCGGAGCACCAAAAACGCCTCATTTTGAGGCGTTTCCAGGACTGTCCCAGGTACTGTACCGGGTAGCGGTAATGAGCACGGAGGATATGGTGAGGGCGTACCGGATAGCCGAACGCATCCTTAAAGGCGAATGCGGGGCGGTTATGTGGAACTCTGAGGTCCGTGAGGGGTTCTTGAGGTGGTTGAAGGGCAGGGGGTTGAGCGACGAATATATTTTGGACTGTGTGCGCTTCCTGAACCGGTACGTGGGCGTCGTTGAGGATCCTGAAGACGTTGTGGAGATTTTCGCGAAGTGCCAGCGTGGCAAGCCGCATTTAGCCAAGGCCCTGAGGGGCCTGATTAAATACTATGTTGAGGTGAAGGGGTTGCCGAGCGAGGAAGCTGAACGCCTTGTAGCAGTCATTCCAAAAATTCGCAGTGGCGTGGACCACCGTGAAGCAAGCATCGAGGATATCATGAGAACCCTTGAAATAGTCCGCCCATATGAAAAGTATTACACCGTCTACAGGCTGGTTTTAGACAGCAGAATACGTCTCGCACACGCTGTCCAGCTGCTTCAAACCTATGAGCCTGAAAGGCTTATACGCCTAGAAAAGTTTGCACGCTACAGCTTAGGCCTAGAAAAGGAGACCAAGCACACTTGGTACGCCTACATTAGGCTATCCACGGCTAACATGCTGAAATGCGAGGTAAAAGTTACGAAAGCCGCAGTTTTCCGCTTTCTCGCCAAAAAGAAGCTTGAAAAGATAGTTACGCCAAAACTAGTGCGGAAATTCGCTTTCAACGCGATGATAAAAACCGGAATGCCGGAAAGCGTCGCGGACTTCATATGCGGGCGGAAGCCGCGACCGTCGGCGCGAGGCACTATCTTTGGGTAAGGGAGCAGGCCGACCTATGGTATCCGAAGTATGTGGAGCATCTTGACCGCGTTTTTGGACCGTGAAAAGAAGGCGGGCTGCCAGGAAAAGCTCGACTGCCCGCTGCGGGTCCTCTGTTTCAAGCGCCTGCAAAAGCAACCGCTCTATCCGCCGCCGCACTTCTCGATAACCACCTGGTTTAAAAATGCGCCCGAACGCGCAGGTTTTCCCATGATTTTTGAACCATGGAGGCGGCGGAGGAGCGTGGAGTGCGAAACCCCCAACATCCTTGCCGCCTGCCTAAGGCTGCAACCTTGGTTGAGGAGCTTTAAAGCAGCCTTGACCTGGTCCGCTGTGAGCTTTGGAGGTCGGCCGCGCTTTCCCCGCTTCACGTGAACCACAGTTTTCGCGTGGGGGTGCAGCGCCAGAAACCTGTCCACAGCCTTTTCCGCCAGCCTCTGTATTTGGGCGGTCGGGATTGTTTGGTGCTGGCTGCGGTAAGCCGAAAGCACGGAGCGCGCTATCCTGCCCAGCTCGTGAGTCAGCGCCCTGCCTTCCGCATCCTCAGAAGCCCGAACCATCTTCGCCGCCGCCTTAAGGAGGGCTTCCAGGTCGCGGTCGTTTACGGCGGCCTGCAGCTGAAGCCGCTGGAGGCGCATGTTCGGAGCGGAAACGGTCCCAAGGTTTCTGTCCACCATAAGCGCGTTTTCGGCCTCAGAGGGGTATGCTGGACGGCCGACCGGCGGAATCGCGGCCTCAAAACTCGCAGCTGCGACTTCAGCAACCAAGCCGCAGCTCGAACAGCACAGCTCGCCGTCCCTTGCTTTAACCAACTGACCTCCGCATTCGAGACAGGTTTCAGCCGTTTCAGCCATGCTCCTCCCCTCCTGCGAAGAGCCTCCGGCGGATAAGCTCACTCAGGGTAAGATGCGCAGATGCGGCTTCCTGTTTCAGAGCCGAGAGTTCACTATACGACAGGCGGACACGGACGACGTGTAGGCGCTTCTCCGGGCCGGCGCAGGGAGGTCGGCCGTATCCGCGGCTATGCCGCATAATCTCGTCAAGCGTAGGACGCGACCTCGCATTTTTTGCATTGTTTGGTCTACACCATTTAGGCAAGTTTTTCAACCTCCATTTTTCTCACGCATACATCGCATAGAAGTCTCCAGCTTCCGTCCGGGTAGTTTGCCTGCCAGTCAACAGGCCCATTTCCGCATACAGCGCATTTCTCCGTCGGATAGAGACTGCCGGTTATCCTTGCCAGGCTGATGAAATTTGCGACAATTTGCGTCATTTCCGAATTGGCGTGAATTTCAGGCTTCTTTTCCAGAATTGGGCTGTAAAAGAGCTCAAAAAATTTGCGACACACACTTCCCTTGTATATT
>Ga0071330_1039346_pt1 | contig 28545 bp, 24 predicted proteins | sample GBScel77sediment_FD_63802 | JGI IMG/M metagenome (GOLD analysis project Ga0071330, IMG submission 63802) | Hot spring sediment microbial communities from Great Boiling Spring, Nevada - Cellulolytic enrichment Sediment 77C v2 (version 2) | ecosystem: Environmental > Aquatic > Thermal springs >...
AGCAAAGTTCCCGGCGGAAGAGTTTGCCTCAGCGTCCCTGTCGCTGTGGTTGCCAAAACTGCTTTCACGCCCAAAGCCTTCATTGCCAGAACATTAGCCCTGTAGTTGATGCGATGCGGCGGCAACTTATGACCTTCCCCGTGTCGCCACAAAAACACAACTTCACGCCCCGCCAATTTGCCCAAGATGCAATTTGCCTCGCCGAAGCGAGTTTTCACGGAGACAGATTGAGCGCCCTCTAACGGCAAAATTCTGCTGAAACCCGACCCCCCGATGACCCCAATTCTCATCGGTCACCACCCCCAACCGAGTTGGCGACAGAGTTCCCTGTAGGCGTAGTCCATCAAGTCCTTCAACTTTGAGACATCCTCACGGTTGTATTCCAGAAGGCGGTGCAGTGCCCTTTGCTCGCCTCTAAGATAAGCCTCCCACAAGACGACCGCATCAACACCGGTCATTCCCCTGACCTCTTCCTTCCTGACAAAGCCCAATCGCTCTTCAATGACCTTTTGGCTACCACGAATCCCCAATCGTTTGAGGAGAGCCTGAACATCCAAGTGCACAGGTGGCAAGAGTAGGTGAGGGAACACGCGGCGAAGGAAGGGGATGTCAAAATCCGAGCCGTTGAATGTGATGAGGATTGGAAAGCACCGCAATGTGTCGGGAAGTTGCTCCAAGTTTATCCCGTCAACGAAAGCCTCATAGCGGTCGTTGTGATACAAACCGACAACGGTGACTCTGTCCTTGGCGGTCAACCCAGTCGTTTCAATGTCAAGGCAAACCGCTTGTGAGCGGAAAGGTCCGTAAAGCCGCCAATGCTCTGACGGTGGGAGCAAGTGAGCGAAGAAGCGGACATTGCCTTTGGCGAGGTGAGTGATTGACTGCTGAATCAACGAGAACCATTCGGGACGAACTGGGAAGGGCAAAGTCCCGCTTTGGTATCGCTCCAAAAAATCGTGCCAAGAGAGAACACCTGCTTCCCATAGCCTCTGCTCAATTTCTCGGGTCGCTCCCGGCAAATGCAAGAAGGTCGCTTCCAACATCGCTTTCACCCTCTTCGGCAGCGTTTGTTAAGGTTTCGTCAAAAAGTCTATCAACGCAAACCCGGAAGCGCTAAAATCGTAACGACACTCCAGCCCGGAGGGAAACAGAAATGAGCGAACTGATGGTCAGACCTACAATTGAGCGAGAGAGCGACCGAGCAATCGCTGGTGAAGCAGGGACGATCAAAATTCAAGTCCGCAACTTGCACCTTTACTATGGCAACTTTCATGCCCTGAAAGGCATCAACTTGGACATTTACGCCAACCGCATCACCGCCGTCATCGGTCCATCGGGATGCGGTAAGTCGACATTTCTGCGATGCCTCAACCGCATGAACGACTTGATTGAAGGCGTCAGGGTTGAGGGAGAGGTTCTCCTTGACGGCGTGAACATTTACGACAGCAGCGTTGATGTCGTCACGCTCCGTCGGCGTGTCGGGATGGTTTTCCAAAAGCCTAACCCTTTCCCCAAAAGCATTTTTGACAATGTCGCTTACGGTCCGAGAATTCACGGCATCAAGGACAAGCGAAAGTTGCAAGAGATTGTTGAGCGGGCTCTGAAGGATGCAGGGCTTTGGGATGAGGTCAAAGACCGACTTCACCGTTCAGCCCTTGAACTTTCAGGCGGGCAGCAGCAAAGGTTGTGCATCGCTCGTGTCTTAGCCGTTGAACCTGAGGTCATCTTGCTTGACGAACCGGCATCGGCTTTAGACCCAACAGCGACTCTCAGACTTGAGGACTTGCTTTACGAACTCAAAAGCAAATACACCATCGTCATCGTGACCCACAACATGCAGCAGGCAGCACGAATTTCCGACTTCACCGCTTTCTTCCTCAACGGTGAGTTGATAGAGGTCGGACCGACGGACAAAATTTTCACCCGCCCTGATGACCCGAGGACGGAAGCATACATAACAGGGCGGTTCGGCTAAAATCGCTTTCAGGAGGCGAGCCGTCATGGCAACGGTCGTGAGGAAATCTTTTGAAGAGCAGTTGCAAGAGTTGCAAGACGATTTGCTGAGGATGGGGCGGTTCGTTGAAGGTGCAGTGGCGAAAGCGATGAGAGCCCTCATAAACCAAGATGTCAACCTCGCCAACGAGGTCATCCAAGAGGATGACATCGCCGACGATTTGGATGTTGAGATTTTCACGAAAGCGATGAAACTTTTGGCACTCCAGCAACCGATGGCTCGTGACTTGAGGATTATTGGGACAGCATTGAAAATCGTGACCGACTTGGAGCGAATCGGCGATCACGCTGTTGACATCGCCAAACTGGCACGAATTTTGTCCAAGCACAAGTTCTTCAAGCCCCTCGTTGACATCCCCAAGTTGGCAGACCTCGCCCTCGGCATGGTCCACAACTCATTGCAGGCTTACATCAACCGAGACATTGAACTTGCCATCCAAGTTTGCCGGGAGGACGATAAGGTCGACGAACTTTACGAGAGCCTTTTTGAGGAATTGGTTGGCTACATGGAACGAGACCCGTCTTTGGTTGAGCAGGCGACTTACCTGCTTTTCGTCGCTTACTTTTTGGAACGGGTCGCTGACCACGCCACCAACATGGCTGAGTTCGTTTTCTTCGCTGAAACTGGAAGGCTTGAACAATTGGCTCGAAGCCACCGAAGCCGACCCGAACCGACGCCTTGATTTCGCTGCGCCATACTTGACGGATGGAAAGTTTTGAACTGGCTTGAAGGTAAGGGGGCGATGAGACCATGTTACGCCGACTTTGGATGGTTATTAGGTCATTCTTTGGAGCGCTGCTGCGAAGGACGGAAGACCCCGAAATGCTGCTCCGTCAATACATTGACGACATGAGAGCCAGAGTCCCCAAACTCCGCGCAGCAGTCGCTGAGGTCTTAGCGACGGAGTATCAACTCCAGCAACAGGCAGAACACTTGCAGAAGCAGATTGAGGAGTATGACAAGCAAATCATCGCTGCCCTCAAACTCGGCTACGAGGAAGAGGCAAAGGTTTTGATTGCGGCAAAGGCTCAAGCGGAAGAGAGTTTGCAGGACACTTTGGAGCAGTTAGAAACCGCACGCAGGGCTTCTCAACAGGCAAGGGCTGCCCTTGAAGACTATCAACGGGAGATGGAGCGGAAAATTGCGGAAGCGAGAAGGCTCATCGGGCAAGCCCAACTGGCGAAACTCCAAGAGGAACTCGCACAAGCGATGGCTGCTTTTGAGGTTGGAACTCCAACCGATGTCCTTGAACGGATGAGGGAGAAAGTTCAAGAGAGGCTCGCACGAGCGCAAGCAAGGGCTGAAGTCGCCGCCACCGACATCAACTCAAGGATGAGGGAAATCAAGCGGGCAACCGCTTCTATCGGCGTGGAAGAGAGACTGCTTGAATACAAGCGCCAACTCGGGATGCTGCCAGCACCACAAGAGTCCGAAAAGACAATGCTCCCTCAACCTGAGCAGCAAACCGAGCAAACAAAGCAACTTTGATGCGCTTTTGATAGCAGGGTCGGGAGGATGTTGAAATGACTGCCTCTCAAAACTTGCTGCCTCAGTGGGCTCAACAAGTTCGCCACCGCTATGAAGGTGGAGTAGCGAGCGTCTTTTGCCTCCACAGCAACATCAGGGACTTACAGCCTTTCGGCAACCAATACCTTCCCCTGCCTCAGTTCATCGTCAAAGCCTTCACGGGCGGCAAACAACTTGTGCTCTTCTACTCAATCCGAACTGGCGTGACTTTCGCAGACCCAGCGATGGAACGGGATTTTTGTCAATTCCTCGCTGTGCACTTCGGTTTGTCTGGCGAATCAACACTTGCTGCGGCTGTCAGGAATGGGACGCTCCCGCCCCATGTTCAGGACATGTTCAAGAACCCAAGTTTCGCACTACCGTTGCTTCAAAAGTTGCTTGAGACGAGGGACAAAGTTGCTCTCATCATTGAGGACGCTGAGACCCTTGCACCGAACCAAGAGTTGGCGTTTCTGAGCATGGACGATAGGCGCAACATCGCAATTTTGCGTAACTGGGCTGAGAACCCAAACATTCGTCAAAGAGACAACTTCGTTTTCTGGCTGACGGAAAATTTGAGCGATTTGAACGCTCGGCTGAGGACTGGAACGCCACATTTGGACTTGGCTGAAATCCCTTACCCCACCTATGAGGAAAGGTTGGCTTTCATCCGAAACGAACTTGGCGAGTCAAAAGTCAAGTTGCACGATTTGACAGCGGAGCAGTTTGCCCATCTGACTGCTGGCTTGAATTTGGCTTACATCAGGGCTCTCATCATGGAGGCTCGGAAAAGCGGAGAACCACTGACGGCTCAGCACATTCGGCAGCGGAAAGAAGAAATCTTCCGTGAAGAGTATGGCGGGCTCATTAAAGTCCACGAACCCGAATATGGGCTTGAAATGGTTGCGGGGTTGGAACCGGTCAAGCGTTTGTTGAGGCTTGTCGCCTTCATCCTGAGAAGCGGTAAACGCCAAGATGCTCCGATGGGCATAGGCTTCGTTGGTCCTCCCGGGACAGGGAAAACCTACATTGTCAAGGCGTTCGCCAAAGAAGTTGGGTTGCCGTTGGTAGAAGTCGGGAATGTTCGGGAGATGTGGGTCGGCGCTTCGGAACGCAATGCCGACAAAGTGATTTCGCTTTTGAGGTCAATGGTGCCCGTCATCGTCTTTTACGACGAAATTGACCAAGCCTACGGTAGAAGGGGAGAGATAGGAGACAGTGGCGTTTCCCAGAGGCTTTGGGCTAAGTTTTCAACCTTCATGGCTGATACATCCCTTCGTGGTTTGATGCTGACGGTTTGGGCGACGAACCGACCTGACCTCGTTGATGAAGCAATCAAACGACCCGACAGGGCAGGCGACATCAAAATCCCCCTCTTCTTCGCTGCCGAAGACCCAGAAGCGGTGTTGAAAATCAACGCCAAAAAGCGGGGCTTCCAGTTAGAGGAATTTGACTTTGCCCCCATCCTTGAGAAAGTCAAGGGCTTTTCGGCTGCGGAACTGAACGCAGTTTTGACCCAAGCGAGATGGTTCGCCTTGGAAGAAAATTCGCCCACCATCACCTTTGACCACTTGATGCGGGCAGCCACGACATACACCCCTTCAAGGAACCAGCAAATGATTGCCTACATGGAGGCTTTGGCTGCCCTTGAGTGCACCGACCAAAGGTTGCTGGTTCCGCCATACAGCGAGATGAGCCGAGAGGAACTTATGCGCATGGCAAGGGATTTGAGGTTTGAGTTGGCGAGTCAAGGCTTGCTGTGACCTATTTACGAGCGTGCTCTCTGCTTTAAAGTGACACCTCGTCCGACAAGGTAAAGCGCCAAAACTACGACTTCAACGATGGCAAACAGCCATTTTGCGGGTGCAGGGATTTTTTCGTGGGGCGAAAGGAAAGCTTCAATGAAGGCTGCGTAAAGTAGCATCAAAAGTGCTCCTAAAACCAGAGGCACTGACTTGCGACTCGCTTCAACCATCGCCGCAAAGCGTGGCAAATCCCCAGGGCAAAGCCATCGGTAGCCGACTGCCAAGCCTGCAGCGGCAGCGAGGAGAAATGCTGGCAGTTCAATGACGCCGTGAGGGAGGACGAAGCCCAGAAGTTCGCTTAAAGTCCCGAACTGGTAACCGAAAGCGATTACGCCGCCAACAATTTTCCCGTTGACGAAAAGCACATAGAGGGACGGCAACATGGCAATCATTCCAAACCCGTAACCTATCAAAGCCACCCTCAGGTTGTTCAGCAATATGACCCAAAAAGCGAACGGTCGTCCCATCAAAGGCAACCAATCTACACCGGGCTTGTGTCGTTGAGCAACTTCCTGCAAAATCGCCATTAAGTTTTCGCCAAGCCAAGCAGATGCCACTTCAGGTCTCTTGAGGATGACCAAAGCCGTCAGAACCGAACTTGCGAAAAGGGCAAATGCCGCCAACAGAAGGAAGGGCAAGTGATTGACGACCGCTTTAGGGAAATCACGCCAAATCAAGCGTGCAAGTGAATTCCAGAACTTTAGCCTTTGCAATGGCGGTTGAGCGTAAAGGACTGAGTAACCCCACCCAACGAGCCGATGCAAAGGTCGGTTGGGAATTTGCGAGTTTGACCGAGCAAGTTCAGCAACTGCCAACCGATAAAGTTTGCCCAACTGCAGCAACTCATCCGCTTTCAGGTAGCGGATGGAGAAACTTTGCGCCTGCCGAATCAGTTGCTCCAACTCCTGCCATCGTCTTTGCAACTTTTCCAACCTTTGACGGTTTCGTTCTGCCGCTATCTCTGCTAATCGGCGGTTGGCATCCATTCCCCATCCCTCACGGCTTAATTTTAGCCGCTCAACAATTGCCCGGACAACGAATGAGTTGAACCGCTGAACCTTCTGATGGCTCTAAGTAGGCGGAAGGGGAAAACAAGTTGCGTGCCAAAATTGCTTTTGGTCAAGCCGTCAATGCTTCAGGAGGTGAAGCAGAATGCGTGCGTTGATGGCTATGGGGCTTGCTATCTTGTGGCTTGGGACAGCAATCGCTCAAGAGAAAGTTCGGCTCTCAATGGACTTGATGGTCGGAGGTGCGGCGTCTCGTATCATCACTGGGAAGTTGAAGGGCGAGTGGGCATCCCCTGAACCTATCCCCGTTGAGATTGAACTTCGCAGCAGCACCTACATCGTCGTTGCAAACATCACGGGCGAAGGTGATGCGGTCATCCAAATTCAGCCGCAGGGTCTTCAGGTCAAAGGCAAAATTGGCGAGACGCCGATGGAGTGGACAATCACTCCGAGCGGCGATGTCATCGCTGATTGGCAAGGGGTCAAGTTTGACAGCAGCAAACTTCCCGACGAAGTTCGGTCTAAGTGGCGGAAAGCCTTCACCTCCTCCATTGAGTTGGTCATCACACCTCAAGGTCAAATCAAGTCCGTCAAGATGCCCGAGTTTCCCAAAGACTTGCCTAGATGGTCGGAAGTGCCACTTGTGCCGAGGGCTACCCACCAAATCGTCACTGGCTTGATTCAAACTCTGTGGCTTCCGATGCTTCCGAAAGAGCCCGTCAAAGTCGGTAGCCAGTGGCAATTTGAGTTACCCTTGACAATGCTTGACATAGACCGAACCTTGACTTTGCCCTTCAACTGCTCGCTGACGAAACTGACATGGGACGAGGCGGTAATTAGCGTCCAAGCGGAGCACAAAGGCGAAATCGCTTTGCCTTTGAAGCGCCTTCACCCAAGCGACCCGAAAATCACCATCCAAAAAGGTCAACTTGGCTTCAAGGGCGAAATCACTTTCTTGGTGAACATGGGCGTCCCTCAAAAAGCAAAGTGGTCGCAGAAGGGCGAAATAAGCGGAACTGCCGAAGTTGAAGGGATGCCGCCAGTGGCTTTCACTTTCCGCTTTGATGCCGAACTGGATGACCAATTGGTGTTCTGAACGAGGAATCTCGCCTAATTCGGTCAGATGATGACAATCACGGCAATCCGCTCCTTCGGGTAAGCCACCATTCTGCTGTCAAGGCTGCAAGGAGCAAAAGGTAAGGCAGCGGGGTCTGAGATAAGGGTTGGCTTGCTGGGACAGTTATGCTTTTCGTCCACCTCAGTCTCTTCGTCCACGCAGCAATTTCGTGAGTTTGCAAGATTTGTCCACCCGTCGCTTTCGCTAACTTTCGCAGCAGATCTGGATTTGGCTCAACGGTCAACTCAGGTGGCGGTGACGAAGGGGTTTTCAACTCACTTGCGACTTTGCTAATTTCATCGGTTCTCCCCTTCGTTGGGTCGGCGAGAAAGCGGATTAAAGTTTGCCAAAAATGGCGATGAATTTTGGGCTCTTCTCCTTTCCTCGCTGCCTCCATCGCCCATCTCCATGTCCCGTCCAAGCCCAAAATTGCGACTTTGCCCCACCCCTCCTGCCACCAGACCAAAACGGGCTCATTGCCGACCTGCAAAGATGTCCGAAACGCTTTCCTTTGAGGGCGAACAGACCAAGCGGCATCCGTTGCGAGCAAGTTCGTGAGTTTCTCGCCCAGCAAATCTCCTTGTTCAGGACGCAGGTTGGCTGGAACGGGTAGCGGCGCAATTTTCAGCGGCTCGGGGACGAAAAAGCGCCATCCATTTGAGCGAACTGAAAGTTCGTTTAGCGTCACCAACAACCCGCCACCATCTTGGGCAAATTTCCAAACTGCTCTCCCCTCAGCGACACCAAATTGGTCAGGAGTCGGTGCGATGATTGCGACGACATGGAAAGGGTCAAGTTTTTGGAGTGAGGCAGGGAGCAACTTTGGTGAGCCTTGCTGGTAGCGAGTTCCATCGGGCAAACCGGAAACGGCGACCCACTCAAAGTTTGGCTCTTCCTCAATTGCTTGCTTGGCAAATTTGAACTCAAAGTTCGGCTGACCCGTTGCCAGCAAAACCCTTAATTTCGTGGGCGCTTGCCAAACTATCGCTTCCGCCGAATTGTCTTCTGTCCAAATTTCGCCTTGCACTGGCAAAACTTCAAAACGGTAGCGATGCCAACCTGCTCCATTGGGCGTCAATGTCAAAACCGTTTGAGCCACTCCGTTGACAATTTTCAAAGTCGCTTGCGACACCAACCTTTTCGCTTCCCAAACCCTTAACTGAACCGAAGTTTTGCTGTGTAGCCGAGAGCCTTCAACCTTCACCGCAAAACTGACGCTTTCGCCAGCGAACAAAATTGCCTGCGTTGGTGAAACGGTTAGGCGCAAATTCGGGGGTATATTGGTCGGCAAAACAACAGCACTTATGCGGGTTTTCGCTTTTCGCAACCCTTCAAAAAGTTGACCGTCAGGCTGGGAGTCGGTGTCCTGTCCGTCAGTGATGACCAACAACTCGTCAGGTTGAGTTGATGCGATAACGGTTCTGATTGCTGCCGATAAACGAGAGGCATTGCCTTCGGCAACTCCAGACAAATTGGGAAGTAGGACAGGTCGCAAGTTTTCACCAAATTCCCAGACCAAGACCGAACGGTGCCACATCGCTTGCTTCAGGCTTTTGACAACTTCTCGTCGCACAGGCGTGTTCGTGCTTCGGGACGCATCAACCAAGATGGCGATGCGGGCAGGTTGATTAACTGTGCGGGTTGATGAAATGGAAGCGGGGATTAAAAGCAACGCTGCTGCGGCAACCGCAATTAGCCGCAAAGCAAGCACCACAATCGCTTGAACCGTTCCGATGTGCCTTTGAAGCGGTTTGAACCGTGCTGCCGAAAAGATTGTGGCGAAAACCAATAAAGCCCACAACAGCATTTGGCTGTTCACCCGTTCAAGAGATTCACCGACCGAAGTTGACGCTTAATTTCTGAGCCAGCAAATGCGGGCTGAACACCATTTTGCGTGCAAGCGTGCATGAGCGCAAGTGTGCAAGCCTACTGTAGGATTTTGATTTGGCATGGGATGAGTTCATGGGGAACGGTCTTTTCCGACGAAAGCGCTGTTGCCGCCAGTGCCTGCGTAGAGTGTGGTTGGATCACGAGGGTCAATGGAAAGGCAACTGATATTCAAGTGCGATAAGCCCTTGTTGACTTTGCGCCAAGTCTTCCCTCCATCGCTACTTTTGAGCACGCCTTCAGCAATGCAATCGTCGTGATACGGATGGTCATTTGTCGCTGCGTAGAGAATGCGGGAGTTTCGTGGGTGGACGACGATGGCGCTGATGAAGTGATAGTCTAAAATGCGCTGCCAAGTCTTGCCACCATCAACGCTCTTGAAGACACCGCCGTCGTAAAGCCGTTGAGTTGCGTGATCGTAAAACTCCCGTGCCGCCACATACAGCGTGGCGAAGTTCTTGGGGTCGGCGGTCAAATGTTGGATGTTGGCGAAAATCGGTTCGGAGTTGAGACGATGCCAAGTTTTTCCGCTGTCTCGTGTTTCGTAAATTCCTGCTCCCGCTTCGGGTGTCCCAGCACATGCGACGATGATGTGGTTGGGGTTTCGTGGGTTGAGCAAAATCCCTCTCGGCTGTTTAGCCGCCTCCTGTGGCAAGTTGCCGTTTATGCATCGCCAACTTATCCCACCATCCCTCGATTCAAAAAAGCCGTGTCCATTAACAGTCGCTAAGAGCCGACGCTTCGTTACAGGGCTTGACAAATCCAAAACAATTCGCCTGACTTGCCCATTGGGCAAACCTGCAGCAGGTTCCCCAACGACGCGCCAAGTCTTCCCTCCATCATCGCTTCGGCAAATGTAGCCTTCATTCCATGCCCATTGTCCTGTCGCTGCCCAGATGGTGTTTGGTCGTTTGGGGTCAACGACGACGGTGAAGCAGTTGCCTTCGGCTTTCATGCCCTTGTGGCTGCGCCAAAAAGTTTGCCCACCATCGTCACTGATGAGCAAGCCTATGTCGGCATAACAAAAGTAAACGCGTCCTCTGCGGACAGGGTCTGGAACGATGTCGTTGACGCAAGTTACTTCCAAACCGTTCCCGCGAAAACGACCGTCAGGGAATTGAACGCAATAGCGTTGCTGCCAACTTTGCCCACCGTCATAGGTGACGAACAAATGCCCACTCGTTCCAAAAGCCAATCTATCGGGGTCGGCAGGTGAAATTGCTAAACACTCAACAGCACAGCCCCAGAAAGTTATCCAGCCGTAGTCCATGTTCACCCATCGTTTGCCGTCGTGAACCGTCACCCACTGCCAAGTCCGACCACCGTCAACCGATTTGTAGACGCCGGGATTCCACCAACTCCGCCCACCGACATAAACGACATCAGCGCTTCGTGGGTCAACGACAATTTCGCCGTAATTACTTTGCCGATAAAGGTCAGGACCGACCCGTTGTGGCAGATTGCCTATGCAAGGATGCCAAGTCTTGCCTGCATCGTCACTGCGATAAACGCCACCGTTCCATGCTTGCCCTTCACGGGATGTGGTCAAAAGGGTGGCGTAAACGCAATTGGGTTGACTGAGAGCGAAGGCAACCTCCTGAACGAAAAGGTGAGGTAAGCCGTCATTTGAGGGAAGCCAAGTTTTGCCACCGTCATCGCTTCGGAAGATTCCCTTGTCCGTTGCGACTAAGATGACTTTGCTGTCGTCAGGTTTGACTTCAATGTCGCTAACGACAGCGTCTTTGGGCAACTGCCCACCGTCAATGCGTTGCCATGTCAATCCACCATCGGTGCTTCGGTAGATTGCTCCTTGCCCTTCCCCTTTACGCCCTTCCCTCGCGAGTCTAGGTCGCCCGATGCCAGCGTAAACGATATTTGGATTTTGCGGGTCAAAGCAAATTGCTCCGATAGGCGATGAGTAGGAGTATCGTTGGGTGGGAGGGAAACCGTTGCGAATCCACTGCCAAGTTTTGCCCTTGTCGGTTGTTCGGAAAATTCCACCTTGCGTGCCGAGCAAGATGATGTCGGGATTTTTCGGGTGAACGGCGATGGCTTCAACGAAGTAATCCCGAAGCCCGTTGTTGCGAATTTCAAAAGTCTTACCGCCGTCAAAGGAGACATAGAAGCCGCCGACATCGCAACCGACATAAATCGTGTTGGGGTCTTTGGGGTCAAAAGCGACAGATTGAATCCAACCGCCGCCACCGGGACCAACTAACTTCCACTCAACTTCATCGCTTGACAGCGCATCCTTTGCATTCATCGGCAATTCCGCCCCGAAAGCGAAAAGTAAGATGAGCAAAGCAAGCGACACCATCAACCACCACAACGCTCGCATCTAAGTTCACCCCTTGATTGATTTACCTCACACTTGTTTCGTGAAAACCCAAGGAGGCCTGTAGGTGGGTGTCAACAACTTGTTGGCTTCGCTGTCGCCCACGATTTGACCCTTTGCATTGTCCCAAACAATCTTCCGCCCGACTTGAAAAGCGATGTCGCCTAAACTGATGGCAAGTTGAATCCAGTAGTGGTAGCTGAAATGGCACAATGGTTGTTGTCGGGTCTTGATTCCGTCAAGCCACTCTCGGGTGTGTCCGGGCGACGGCGGGATTGAAGGTTCGGGCAACTTGGTTGGGTCAAGGCGATTGCCTTCAGGGAAAAGTTTGAAGGTGAAATAGTTGGCTGCCAATGTCCCGTTCGTGCCGTGAAAGACGATGCCCAACCGACGCCCAATTTCCGTCCCTTCGTGCAACTCAAACCCGAAACTAAAGGCTTCCGAGTGTGTCCATGTCAGCGTTAAGTCGCCGAAGTCGTAGACCACTTCCAAAGTGTCGGGGACATCAGAAATGTCTTGGAGTGCAAATTTGCCACCTGATGCTGCAACTGACTTTGGCGCTTTCAATTCCAAAGCCCAAAAAGCGAGGTCAAGGACATGAGGTCCCATGTTATGCAACAAACCGCAGCCTGCATAGTCGCGAAAGAAATAGTGCTTGCTAAAGATGGCTGGGTTGAAGGGGCGTAGTTTTGCTGGTCCGCACCACATGTCCCAATCCAAACCAGCAGGCGGGGCGCTGTAGGGTGGGTTGCCGATACCGTCAGGGGCAAGGTTTTCAACGACGAATGTCCGAACAAGTGTGATTTTGCCCAACATGCCTGACCGAACAATTTCAACCACACGGCGGAAATTTTGACCGGCATGAATTTGAGTGCCGATTTGGGTGATGCGCTTGTAGCGTTCCGCCGCTTCAACCATCGCCTTCGCTTCAGCAACTGTCAAGCACATTGGCTTTTCACAGTAGACATCTTTCCCTGCCTGACAAGCCATGATGCTGATGAGGGCATGCCAGTGTGGCGGGGTGGCGATGACAACAGCGTCAACATCTTTGCGGTCCAAAACTCGCCGAAAATCCTTGTAGCCCGTCGCTTTCCCTTCTGTTGTAGCAACTGCTTTGTCAACCCGCTCCTGAAAGACATCGCAAACCGCGACGATGTCAACATCTGGGAAGCGACGAAACTCATGCAAGAGAGCCATGCCACGAGGACCGACGCCGATGAAACCCAACCCGATGCGCTCGTTCGGTGAAGACTTTCCGTTCTGGGGGAAACTTTGGGCAGCGAAAACACCAAGTCCCAAGACCAACGACCCATGCAAAAATTCCCTTCGCTTCATTTTCCTTCCGCCTCCCTTACTCGCCCTTTGATTGTGCCCTGCTGACCTTTTTGAATTCTGCTACGGTTCACGGGCGATTTGGGCGAGTTTTCGGGCATCAACGATGACGATTTGGCGGCGATACTTTTTGATGATTCCCGCCTGTGCCCAAGCGCTCAGTGTCCGGACAGTTGTTTCAACGGTCGTCCCTGCCATTGCCGCCAAATCATATCGGCTGAAACTGCTGTCAAGGACGATGCCTTCTTCAGTTCGTGCCCCAAAACGCCCCATGAGCATCAAAATCAAAGCAGCAAGTCGCTTTTCAACTCGTTGGGTTGAAAGCAGGCAAATCGTCTCTTGCGCTTGCCTGAGCCTTGAAGCCAAGTCGGCAATTATCTGCTCAGCGAGATGGGGGTTCATGCGCAAGGCATTAAGGAAAGCGCTTCGCTGAAAGCGATAAGCGGAAACTTCTGTCAGTGCGATGGCATCAGTGTCGTAAGGTTTGCCATCAAAGACTGCCACTTCGCCAACCATATCCCCAGCAACGCGGACAGACAAAATCGTTTTGTTCCCGTTAGGAAGGCTCTTTGACAGAACGACTTTGCCGTGCTGAATGAGAAAAAGCCACTGTGGCGGGTCACCCTCCAAGAACAAGGCTTCGCCTTTGGAGAACTTTACAGGTGTGCCATAAATCAACCGAAGCAGCGGGTGGATTCGTTCCGTTCGTTCCCTTCTTTGCTCCCAAGTCAAAAGTTTGCCAGACATTTTCGTCGCCTCCTGACGATGCTGTGCGAACGCTGCCCAGTATTTTAGCGCTTCATCGGTATTTTGTAAAGCAAAACCTTAACAAATTCGCTGATTGGGTCAGTGCCGTTTCGTCAACCCAAGCCTGCGATAAATTTCTGCATACAGTGGGTCACGGGGAACGCAACCGGTTGGCGCTTGTTTGAGAGGGTGTTCCTTTGTCCGCATGAGAGCGGTGCAGAAACTGACAGCAAGGCAAACCTTGTTGACCAGAAGTTGACCGTGTTGCAACAGGTCGCGAACATAATCGGGATAAGCGATTGCGCCCCTGCCAACAGCAACGATATCAACGAGCCCTGCTCGCTTGTTGGCTTCGCCTGCCAATGCGAGAAACTGGCGAAGGAAACTGTAACCTGTCCCGACCACTGCCGCTTGGCTCCCGACCGCTTGTTTGATAGCGGCAGTCGCTGTGAAATGTCTCGCTACGCCGACCAAAGGATGTTCTGGAGGCTCGTATCCATCAATTGGTGGCTTATCAAAGGGGCGACCAATATGGGGGCTGGCATACGGGTTACCCATCGTGACATTGATGAGTTTCACCCCAAGTTGGACCAATTCTTTCGCCCACTGCACAGGCTCACTCAGGTCCATCGCAAGCGGGTCATTTTCATCGCACCCAAAGCCATAAAGGAACGGGCGTGGGTATTCCATCGGTTTACCCGTTGAATCAAAGGCTGGACCGTCGTAAGCGTTCAAGCGGGTCGCAATCATCAACTTGCCGTCTGTCTCGTCACGAATTCGCTGGATAACCTCTCTTGCAAACCTCGTCCGATTTTCCAAACTGCCGCCATACTTGCCCTTACGAGTTTTGGCTGCCAGAAGTTCGTTGAGCAAGTATCGGTGGCACTGCTTGATGTCCACAAAATCAAAGCCAATTTTCCACGCCAATTTCGCTGCTTGAACGAACGCATCTTGCAACCTGTCCAACTCGTCATCGCTGATGACAGGGTAGTCGGGTGGGATGCCACGCTTTTTGTCAAGGGCTGGGTCATGGTAGGCAATGACTGGCTTTTCAAAGCAATACCGTCCAGAATGGGTCAGTTGCAGCCCGCAAAGGATTCGTTCCTCCCCGAAAACTTCCTTGTGCACTTTCCTTACCATGTTCAGCAGCGCTTCAAAATCTTTTGCGGTCTCATCGGTCAGACAGAGTTGTCTTGGGTTTGCTCTTCCCTCAGGCGTGACCGCTGTCGCTTCAAACCAGATAAGCGCACCGCCTCCCGATGCGAACCGTTCATATCGCCTCCAAGTCAGCGCGCTTGGACGCCCGTCACTCGTCCCGTCGCACCCTTCCATCGGATGGTAACCCAGAGAGTTCCAAATTTTGCGTTCACCGACTTTGAGGGGTTTGAGCAATTCGTTCACTTTGTCGGCGAACTTTATTTGCTCGCTCAGTCCCAACCGCTCAACTTCCGCGACAATTTCGTCAAGGCTCCGGTATCTGAAAAACGGCATAGTCCAACCTCCTTTCTGATTCCAGCCATTGCAAGGAACCCTTCGTCTTGATGGCTCACCACTAAACTCCGTCCTTTCTGGGCAGGACAGTCAGGCAAGCGGGACAGACGAGGGTTTGTGGGAAGTTGGGAAGCCATTTCCGTTTCAGCCTTCTGACGCGCCATCGCTTGAGCCAAAACCTCGGATAGCCAATAATGGTAGCGATTAGCGACAACTCAATTTTTGTGTCCCAAATGCCAAGGGCAAAGTCGTAAGCATCAGGCTGGTCTATTCCGGGACTTGTGTCAAGCGCCGTCGGTTCGTAACTTGAAAGCGGCACCATTAGCCGCCTGCAATTTGGGCACCAAACATCTTGCTTGGCATCTTCAAATTGCATTTTCGCTCACCCAATTGCCCGCAGCGTTCACTGCAGCCCAGCGGTGGCATCTGCTTCTGCAAGGGAAATTCGTCTTCCTTCTTCTGCTGACCAATAAGCGGCGTAAGTTACCCGCACCACATCCAAACCGAGTTCGCCGTCGGACAGCGGTTGCCGTTCAGGTTCAAGGACACATCGGGCGAAGTCCTCAAGTTCCTGTGGGTAGCCGTTCATGAAGTCCTCGTTTATTGACGGGAAACTCCATCCTGCCTTTGTCTCCAACTTCTCGGCGATGTATTCGCTTTCAAAGATGTGGGCTTCTGGAGCGTAGGCAATGCATGGGTTGTTGGGGTTGATGTTGCAGATGACTCGGCAGTTGTCGGCGAAGAACTCCATGACATTGTAAATGCCGCCCAAGCAAGTGTCGTGGGCTGTCAAGACACCGACAGAACCGTCTTCAAATTCAACGATAAGTGCGCCCCAGTTCTCAACATCCTTCCACGCAGTTACGAGGTAGTGCTTGGGCTTTTCTGCGAAGCCTTGAACTTTCGTCAAGTTAGCGACTTGAGCGGTGACAGCGACGGGTCGGATGGGCTTGCCGAACCTTCGGATTCCTTCCCTGCGTTTGACGAAAAGCATTGCGCCGAGTGGGTGGGCACCAAGTCTCAGCAATGCGCCTCCACCCGATGTCCTCCAAACCATCGCAAAAGGCGAGTGCGAGCCGCTGTGGGCTTCCTCGCCGCGCATGTAAAGGACGATGGCGTTGGCTGCATCTAACAGCCGAAGGGCTTTTTGGATTGCTGGGGCATAGCAGAAGTTTTCAGCGTAACCGAGTTTTGTCCCGCTTCGCTTGCACGCTTCAACCATCTCTTGCGCGTTCTTGACCGCCTTAGCATACATGTCTTTCTTGCTCACCGCTTCGCCTACAAGGACATTTTCGTCGGGGATGTCTTCGCCGAAGTAGCCCGTCAGAGGTTTTTCCACGACCACCACAGGTTTGCCTGCCTCAGCAGCATCAATGACCGGTTGCTTGTGGGCGTGGTTTGGCGTGACGACATCAACCAAGTCAATGTCCTTGCGGTCAAGGATGTAACGGTAGTCGTCGTAGGCATCTGGAATTCCCCGTTCGCGGGCAAAGTTTTCGGCATACTCCTTGACAATGTCTGCAACCGCCACAACCTCAACAAACGGGAGCATTTTGTAGGAATTGAAGTGAAAGCGGGCAGCGAACCCTGCACCTATCAAGCCAACTCGCACTTTTCGCTCAGCCACAACACATCCCTCCTTGCCCATCGGTTTTTTCCCTTCCGTGCCAAAGATTGCCACCGAGAGGCAAGTTTGTCACCATTGAGCAAGATGGTTCAACCGGTAATTTCGCTGGCGAGAATGAGGCTTAGTTTTTGTGCCGTCAACTACGGGCTAAACTCCCTATGGACCGTTGCCGACATCGCAGGTTCACTACATGCTAATCCCTATCCGTTGACTGCCCAACGGGCTCATAATTTAGCGGGAGGTTTTCAAGCCATGTGGGGAACTTTGTTCAAGCAAGCCAGTAGGTTGGCACAGCAGGGATACAGCCGAGAGGAAGTCAAGGAAATCCTGAAGCGTGCTGCGGAACTTCAAGCGCAAGCGGAAGGCGAAGGACAAGCGCGGCAGGAGCAAATCAACCGAGATGCTTTAAGGGCTGGGGCAATGGCTGCTGGAATTCGTCCCGAATTTTTGGAACAGGCGCTTCAAGAGTTCCATGCCTGCCGACAGGAAAGCCCTAAAGGTCAGCGGCAAGGCGAAAAATGGGGCAAGTGGTTGGGCTTGACTTTGGCGGGAATTTTCGGGTTGCCAATTGCCTTGCTCGTGCTGGGGACTTTGGCTTTCGCTTTCGGGCTCACTTTCTCAGTTCTGTTGGTTGTCGGCTTGGCATTAGGTGTTGCGGCGCTCGCTTTGCTTTTGGCGTCTCCTTTCGTCGGGTTTGGAATTCTCGTCGGGTTGGCAGCAATGGTAGGACACATGCTTGGTCGGATGAAAGGACGAAGGAGGTGGCGAAAGAGGCGCTGGCAGCGGTGGTTTGAAGAAGACGAGGACGATGATGACTGAACTGAGAAGCATCAAACGGGCTATAATCAAAATGCCAGCGCAAGGAAGCAAGACATGCGAGGTAGTGCGGCATGAGTGGCGACGATGCTGTGATAGTGGCTTTAAAACTCGCCTTAGCGACATTTTTGCTTTGGGTCTCAAGCCTTTTCTCCGCTTCGGAGACCGCTTTGCTCGGTGTCGGGAAAGTCAAGGCTAAGCATTTGGCTGACGAGGGCGATGAAAGTGCTAAACAAGTTTTGCGCTTATACCGTAACCCTCCTCGCCTCATAGCCACCCTCATCGCAGGCATCACCATCTCCGACTACATTGCGGAAGCCTTAATCACCTCAGTTGCGTTGGATTTGAACAAAACGCTCCAATTTGTGGGGCTGTCAGCCATCATCTCGGTAGCGTTTGCCTTTCTCGTCCTGACCTTCGTTGATGTCATGCCAGCCATTTACGGTGCTTCCTATGCCGACATTGTCGCCTTCTCCGTCGCCCGATGGGTTGCCTTTTTCCAAAAGTTGCTTGCGCCAGTTTTGGTCTTCGTTGAGTGGATTGTTGGAAGCATTTTGTCCCTTCTCGGCTTGAAGGATGCCCATCACCCACCTTTGGTCACCGAAGCGGAAATTTTCGCGACCTTGGACATAGCGGAGCATCAAGGGGTCATAACAAAGGAGCAAAAACAAATGCTGGCAAGTGCCCTTGAGTTCAAGGAAGTTAGGGTCGGCGAAGTCATGATTCCGAGAGTTGACATGGTGACAATCAGGCACGATACTTTGCTTGACGAAGCCATAAGGATAATGCGCAAGTCAGGACACAGCAGGTTGCCCGTTTACCACGACACGAGAGACGAAATCGTCGGGATTCTCCACGCCAAAGATGTTTTGGCGGCTTGGTATAGGGGCGAGCGGGATAAAACTGCGGGCGAACTGGCAAGACCGCCTCTGTTTGCCACTGAAAGCCAAAAGGCTTACAACCTGCTGAGGACGATGCAAAGGCAGCGGAAAGGCATGGCAATCGTCCTTGATGAGGAAGGTGGAACTGCTGGGTTGGTGACGGTTGAAGACATTCTTGAGGAAATCGTGGGCGAAATTTTTGACGAGTATGACATCGCGGAAGCACCAGTTAGACAAATCGGCGAAAACGAGTTCCTTGTCCGAGCGCCCTTGAGCATCAGGCAAGTTGAAAAGTTCCTTGGCGTTGAGTTGCCTGAAGAAGACTACGACACGCTTGCTGAACTCATTGTCGCCCATTTGGAAAAGTTGCCTCAAGTCGGCGACCGAGTTGATTTGGACGGAGTAAGTTTGGAAGTAGCAGAAATGAGAGGGCAACGGATAGTTTGGGTTAAGGTAACGGTCACCAACCAGTAATTTTCGGGAGGTCTGGCTTCGGATGAGTCAAAGCGCTCTCGTTGCTTTTGAATTGGTGCTTGTTGCAGTGATGTTGGTGGTGATTTTCCTCTGCTCGCTCGGCGAAGTGGTTTTGGTTGCTGTAAACAGGGGAAGGTTGCGAGCGTATCTGCACCAAAACAAGCAGCAAAATGCCAGCGATGTTTGGGAGTTCATTAATGACCGCTCAAACCTGTCAAGTTTGCTTGTCGGCATCACCTTGCTCATCCTTTTGACCTCTGCCCTCACCACCCATATCGTTGAGATGAAATGGCACGGCTGGGGCGAAGTGGTTGGCTTAGGGATGGCAGTTTTCATCTTGACCTTCTGCGAGGTTCTGCCTAAAAGTATCGGCGCAGCGAGGGCGGAAACATTGTTGGTGCGTTGGTTGAAACTCTGGAAATTGCTAACTCGCGTCTTCCATCCCATCAACGCCGTAGTTTATGCCATTGCGGCGAGGACATTGAAAGCCCTCGGTGCAGACCCTAATCGTCAACCCAAACTGACAGCGGACGAATTTTCCGCCCTCCTTGAAGCGGGTTTGGAAGCGAAGGCAATTGAACCCGAAGAATACATGCTGGCGGAGCGAATTTTGAGGCTTGACGAAATACTCGTTCGCGACATCATGGTGGCACGACCGGACATTGTGGCGTTGCCGGTTGATAGTTCGCAGGATGAACTCCTTGAGACGGTTATCCAGACAGGTCATTCTCGCATCCCGCTTTACGAGGGCAACCTTGACAACATTGTCGGTGTCGTTTACGCCTACGATGTCCTCGCCCGAATTGCCGATGGGGAGAGGTCAATGGATTTGAGGTCGGTGATGCGCTTACCCTACTTTGTCCCGGAAACCAAGCCCGTCAGCGAACTATTGCAGGAAATGAGGGCTAACCAAACACACATCGCCATCGTTTTGGACGAACACGGGGCAACTGCCGGTCTGGTCACTTTAGAGGACATCATGGAAGAGATTGTCGGCGAACTCAGGGACGAGCACGATCGGGAAACGGAATTGGCTTTACAAATTGACGAACGGACTTTCATCGTTGACGCCAAGATGGACAAAAGGCAGTTTGAAGAGTTGACGGGAATTGAGTTGCCCGAAGGTGAGTTCAGCACGGTCGGCGGCTTCGTCTTCACTGAACTGGGGCGATTGCCTTCGGTGGGCGAAAAAGTCACTACGCCTGAAGCAGTTTTCATCGTTGAGGAAGTGCAACGACGAAGGATAACGAAAGTTCGGGTAATTTTGCGACCGTTACCCGAGCAGGAACTTTCAACCGACAAAACTCAACAAGTTGAGACCTGAAACTTCGTCAAAGTCGGTCGTTTTTAACGGCGTCGAGTAATTCGTCCAACTTTGCGATGGCGAGCCCAACGCAGGTATCCGCAGCGCCGTAATACATCCAAACTTCGTCGCCGCGAACTAATGCCCCGCATGTGAAGACGATGTTGAGACCGTTACCGACCCGCTCATAGTCAGCATTGGGGCTGAAGACAGGGTATCGGCAGCGAGCAATGAGTTTTGATGGGTCATCCAAATCCAGAAGCGCCAGACCGAGCCTGTAACTTGGCGTCCCAGCAACTTCCTTGACGCCGTGATAGATTATGAGCCAGCCTTCAGGCGTCTCAATAGGGACATTACCTGCTCCAACCCTAACGCCGTCCCACCAAGTTCCGCCACGCTCTCGGAGCACGATTTTCGGATTCCCCCAATGAATCAGGTCAGGTGACTCTGCCAACCAAATGTGCTCAGTTCCCCAAGACATCGGACGGTGAAGCATAAACCAGCGACCGTTAATTCGGCGGGGGAAGACCGCTGCGTCTTTGTTGGGAGGCGCAAGGACAATCCCAATCCGTTCCGCAGATTTGAAATCCTTCGTCCGAGCCAAAGCCACTGCAGGACCTGCATCCGAGACCGCCACATAAGCGATGAGCCACTCATCCAGTTCTTCAATGTAGGTCAAGCGTGGGTCTTCGCAGCCGATGGTCTCATATTCGGCGATGGGGTTGTCTGGGTCGTCAGGGGCAAGCAAGGGTGTGGGGCTAACTTCCCAATTGTTCACGCCATCTTTGCTCCTCGCCACATAAAGGCTTGACCTGCCATCAGCCAACTCCACCCTCAGCAGCAAAATCACTTCCCCGTTCATCTCGGCAACTCCCGGATTGTAAACAGCGATAGCGTGAACTGGCAAATCGTTGACCGTCAAAATTGGGTTGTTCTCATGCCTTCGGAACAAGTCCATGTCGCAATCCCGTCCTTTGCGACAATCTTTTTCGTTGGTTTTCCCTGCGCTCAAAAATTTTGGACTGCCGAAGCCACCATTTAGTTATCGCCCAAAACGGGCTCAGTTTTTAACTTGGCGACCGTTAGGAGGTTTTGAGGATGGCTCGGTTTCGCTGGCTCATCGGTGTATTGGCTTTTTTGGTTGGGTGTGCAAAGTTCCCAGAACTGCCTCCCACTCCAATTTCGCGTGACCGAGTGGTTGTCACGCTCACCTATGCTGCTGCCGTTAGACCCGACTTCTTCTACTACATCGCCATTGACAGTGACGGTGACCCGAGGACGGGTCCGTTGCCTGCATTGACCCGTCCTTGGGGTAACGGATGGGGTGTCCCTTTTGATGCAACCCTCGGATCTCGCATTGACCTCTTCGTTGAAGTTTTTCGTCAGTCAGCCCAAGTTTTTCGCATCCAAGTTTTCCAACCACCATTCACTACTCAGCCTTTAGGACCGCCCCTTGACCTCTCCTTCCCTCAACCGAACCAAATTCGGGTCACCCTTGACCTTCGGCAATTGTTCCCACCACCAGACCCCTTGCCTGAGCGGGTGGAAATGAACTTCATCAGCGTCAGCGAATTGAAGACGAACCCTTACGACAACACGCCACGAACGGGTTTTGACGCTTTAGGACCGACAGGCAACGATTTCATTTCAATCCCTCTCACCTCAACTCAAACTTTTCGTAACGGGCAAGGGTGGGTGGCGGAGACATCGGGCGACGCTCAAATTGATGCCTTAGACTTAACTGACTGGGAAGTGCGCATCATAAGGGGCGAATGAGGTGGGTGATGCGATAAACTTTTAAGCACCGAGGTGATGGGAATTGCCTGAAGACAAATCCGTCGTTCGTTTGGGTTTTCTCGGTATGGGAGTTGTCGGCTGCGGCGCCGCTAACATACTGCTGAAGAACGCAGCAATGATTGAGCATAGGGCACGATGCCGTTTTGAGATTGTCAAAGTTGCTGTCCGCAACCCAAAGAAACAACGCCCCGTCAAACTGCCCCCAGAACTTTACACCACCGACCCATACAGCGTCGTCACCGACCCAAGGGTTGACATCGTTGTTGAGGTCATGGGCGGATTGGAGCCCGCTTTTGACTTGTTGGTCACAGCGCTCAAGCAGGGGAAATCAGTTGTGACGGCGAACAAAGAGTTGCTGGCGAAACGAGGGAGCGAACTTTTAGACATTGCAAAAGAGGTCGGAACCGATGTCTACTTTGAGGCAAGCGTTGCTGGGGGCATCCCGATAATCTCGGCACTCAAACAGAGCCTCGCAGGCGAAACTATCCACCGAATTGTCGGCATAGTTAACGGCACTACCAACTACATCCTGACCCGAATGAGCAGGGACGGGATGAGTTTTGAGCAGGCGTTGAGAGAGGCTCAGGAGAAAGGGTTCGCAGAGGCTGACCCAACCGATGATGTTGACGGTCACGATGCCACCTACAAAATCGCCATCTTGGCTGCCATCGCTTTTGGTTTCCGAATCAAGGTTGATGCCATTTACCGTGAGGGCATACGCAACATTGACATCTCCGACATCCGTTACGCCGACGAGTTAGGTTACGCCATCAAGTTGCTGGCTATAGCCAAGCAAGAGGACGGGGTCATTGAAATTCGCGTCCACCCAACCTTAGTTCCGAAAACCCACCCGTTGGCAGCAGTTAGCGACCAGTTCAACGCCATCTTGATTGAGGGCGAAAATGTCGGTCGGCTAATGTTCTACGGGCAAGGTGCAGGAGGTCCGCCTACGGGAAACAGCGTTGTCAGCGACATCATTGACGCCGCCAGAAACATCGTCTTTGGCTCAAAGGCGAGGATTGTCTGCACCTGCAGAGTCAACCCGAAAATTAAGCCGATCCCCGAAATTGAGAGCCGATTCTGTTTGCGAATGGATGTCGTTGACAAACCTGGGGTTCTTGCGAGGATTGCTTCTGTGTTCGGGAGCAACCAGGTCAGCATCGCTTCCGTCATCCAGAAGGAAAGTCAAGGCGAAACTGCCCACATCGTTTGGCTCACCCACAAGACACCTTATGCAGCGCTCCAAAAATCGCTCAACGAAATCAAGCAACTGGATGTCGTTTTGTCTGTCCGCCCACCTTTGTGGGTTGAGAGCGATTGAGCGAAAGACGATGGGCAAAAACGAAAAACGAGCGAAAGCGAGGTTTGATGGTAATGGAGAGCGACATGCGCCTTTCCGTCTCCCGTTGGCAGGGCGTCATCGCCCACTACCGAGATTTTTTGCCCGTCACCGAAAAAACTCCCATCGTCACATTGCACGAAGGCAACACACCGCTTCTGCGTGCCAGATGGTTGGAACAACTACTTGACCAAAAGGCAGAAGTTTACTTGAAGTTTGAGGGCACGAACCCGACGGGCAGTTTCAAAGACAGGGGCATGACGGTGGCAGTCAGCAAGGCACTTGAAAGGGGGTTGACTATCGGCATTTGTGCTTCTACGGGGAACACTTCAGCGAGCGCTGCAGCCTACTGCGGGGTTGCAGGAATGAAATGCGCTATTGTTGTCCCCGCAGGTAAAATCGCTGCCGGCAAACTCTCTCAGGCTCTCGCTCACGGAGCAATCATCTGCGCAGTTCACGGTAGTTTTGACGACGCATTGCGGATAGTCCGTGAGTTGACGAAAGAGTTGCCCATTGCATTGCTCAACTCCATCAACCCAGACAGGATTGAAGGGCAAAAAACTTGCGTCTTTGAAATTTGCGATGCCTTAGGCGATGCCCCTGATTTTCACATCCTTCCCGTCGGCAACGCAGGAAACATAACTTCCCACTGGAAAGGCTACCGTGAATACTTTGAAGCGGGGCGAATCAGCCAACTTCCAGTCATGGTCGGTGTTCAGGCGGAAGGGGCAGCGCCTTTGGTGAGGGGTGAACCCGTCCCTAATCCCGAAACAATCGCAACAGCCATCAGAATTGGTAACCCAGCGAGTTGGCAAGGCGCTATCAAGGCGAGGGACGAATCAGGTGGCACAATCATCGCAGTTTCGGATGAAGCCATTGTGGACGCTTACCGATTGCTGGCTCGCCGTGAAGGTTTGTTCGTTGAACCAGCGTCGGCTGCAAGCGTTGCAGGTTTATTGAAATTGGCGAAAGAAGGCTACTTTGAGAGAAAGTTTGCCCAGTTGAAATCGGAGCGAAGAGTTGAAAGGGAAAAGCCTCTCATTGTTTGCGTTCTGACAGGTCACGGTCTCAAAGACCCTCAAACGGCTCTCCAAACTTTCCAACTGCCCGAACCTTTGCCGCCAACTGTTGACGCCGTCAAAAGAGCCATTGAACAAGTCATGTGACAAGCACGACTTTTTGCTGCTCATTCAACAGGACAAAACAGTAGCGAATAGCGACTGACAAATGGCGAGTAGCGAATAGTGAGTAGTTTTCTGGAGGGCAGCGCTCCTGCGCTGCCGAAAAATTTCGGCGCATCGGAGAATGTGCTCTAAAGTTTCGTCAATCTCTGGAGCATCGGGTTCCTACCAGACCGAAAAAAATTTCGCCACAGCAAAAATGCTTCCTTCCGAAAAACTGAGCCATCAGGTCTCCCTGTTGCATCCCCGCCGAATTTGTTAAGTTTGTGCTTTACAAATTGCCGATGGTGGGTTATAATGTTGGTGGCTCAAAACGAAAGGCAGGGAAGGCGAACTTTGATGACGGAAACGAGAAAGGTTCAAAACTTGTCACCAACGAGGCTCGCAATCATTCGGTTGCTGAAAGAATGGGGCAAGGGAACGGCAACGCAGTTGGGTAAGGCTTTAGGCATAAGTCGTGTGGCGGCTCACCAGCACCTTGACTGGCTCAAAGAACAAGGGTTGGTTCAAGTCAAAGTTGAGCGGAAGGGTAGGGGACGACCGGCGGAAGTTTTCTCTTTGACCGATTTGGCGCAGGAGCAATTCTTTCCGCGCCGCTACGATGTCTTGGCTTTCACCGCCCTTGACGAAGTTGCCTCGGAATTGGGTGACAAATTTTTGCTCAGGATTTTCCGACGCTACCGGGAGAAGTTGACTGAAAGGCTTGGAAGCATCAAGGGCAGTTTGAGGGAACGAGTTCAAACCCTCGCCGATTTGTTTACTGACGAGGGCTATCTTGCCAGTGTGGAAGAGACCGATGACGGATTCGTTCTCTCTTTCGTCAACTGTCCTATCGCTCAAATCGCCCGCCGCTTTCAAGAGGCTTGCATCTCGGAAGAAGAGGTCTTGACGAAAATTCTGGACATTCCTGTGACTTCGGAGTGCCGGCAGTCCGCTGGCAGTACTTGTTGTCGCTATTTCATTGCTAAGCCGAAAGCCAAAAGGCAGGGTTCAGAATGACAACGCAACAAGACGCACTCAAAAACCAAACAAGGAGGTCGTGTGAAAATGTCTGATGCGTTGGAGATACGAAACTTGCGAGTCGCTGTTGATGGTCGCGAAATTCTCAAGGGCGTCAATTTGGTCGTGCCCAAAGGTGAAGTCCATGCCATGATGGGTCCAAACGGCTCGGGCAAAAGCACCTTAGCCCAAACTTTGATGGGGCATCCACGCTATGAAGTCTTGGAAGGCGAAGTTTTGTGGAAAGGGCAAAACATCTTGGAGTTGTCGCCCGACGAACGAGCGAAGTTGGGACTCTTTCTGGCATTCCAGTATCCCGTTGAAATTCCCGGCGTTGTTTTGGGCAACTTCCTTCACATTGCCTATCAAGCCGTCAAGGGCGAGGAAATTCCCATCGGCAAATTCAATCGCTTGCTGATGCAAAAACTTCGCCTTCTGGACATGGACACCAGTTTCATCAGCCGAAACCTGAACGAAGGCTTTTCAGGTGGCGAAAAGAAGCGGTGCGAAATTCTACAACTCGCTGTCTTGGAACCCGAATTTGCTGTCATGGACGAGACCGACTCTGGCTTGGACATTGATGCCGTGCGTATCGTCGCCAACGCCGTTAACACCATCTATGAGCAATCGGGTGGTCAGATAGGCTTCCTCATCATCACCCACTACTCCCGCATTTTGCGCTACATCAAGCCACTCCACAAAGTCCATGTCATGATGGACGGTCGGGTCGTCCTCTCGGGCGGTCCTGAACTGGCGGAGGAACTGGAAGAGAAGGGTTACGACTGGTTGGAAGAGAAACTGAAAGCCGAAGGAGTGCTGGCATAGTGTTACGCGCTGTTATTCATCCCGAAGGAGGGAAAGACGATGGCAGAACAAGAGAAGGAACTGCGTGAGTTGGCGGTTTACAAATACGGCTTCCGTGACGAAGATGCCCGTTACGAGTTCGTCGTCCCGAAAGGCTTGAGCAAAGAGGTCGTTGAAGCCATCTCGCACTACAAAGGCGAACCTGACTGGATGCGAAAGATTCGCTTGCAGGCTTTGGAGATTTTCTTCCGCAAGCCGATGCCCATTTGGGGTGCCGATTTGTCCGAGTTGAACTTTGACGAAATCACCTACTACGCCGCCCCGACGAAAGCGAAATTCCGTTCATGGGACGAAGTGCCCGAATACATCAAACGCACCTACGAACGATTGGGCATCCCTGAAGCGGAACGGAGATTTTTGGCAGGTGTCGGTGCTCAATATGACTGCTTGACGGCAGACACGGTTGTGTTTGCTAATCCTGGCGCCGTCCCTATCGCCCAAATCCAGCCTGGGCAGTATGTTTACTCGCTGGATGTGGAGAACCGCAAAATCATAAAGCAACGGGTGCGGGCGGTCGTTTACAAAGGTGAACTACCCGTCTTTGAGGTGAAGGTAGCAGGTCGGCGCATCAAGGCGACTTTCAATCACCCCTTCTTGGCACTTATCTACCGCAAGGAAGAAGGCAAAAAACGGGGGCGCTTTGAAGTGGCATGGCGCTACCTTTCCGACTTGCAAGTCGGAGACTACATCGCTATCGTCAAGAAATTGCCTGACGAAGGTCAGCCTTATCGCTTGCCCGCAATTGATTTGACCACCGAATTTGAAGGACGCAACCAGTTCGGCACTTTCACTGTCAAGTCAGATAAATTCTTCAATCGCACCCAAAAGGGTTTACGCTTGCCAGAGCAAACGACCGAAGCCTTTATGTGGCTTTTGGGGGCTTACTTGGGAGACGGTGGTCTGAGGCGGAAAGGCAAAAAGAAGCCCAAGACCGTCGTTGATATCGCTTTCCCTGCCTCCCAACCGAATTGCCGTCAAAAACTGGCAGAAGTCCTTCAGGAAGTCTTCGGCTACGAGTTGCGGTTTGACCGTGACCCCTATCGGGTGCGCATCCACTCCACTCCTATCGCTCGCCTTTTTGCTGCCTTGGGGCTTGACGCAACTGCCAAGACAAAAGCGGTGCCCCCTTGGGTCTTTGGATTGCCCCTCTCGCAGAAACTGGCGTTTATCGCTGGTTTTATTGATGCAGATGGGCATGTGAGAGGGACCGAGAGGAACAGCGACGCAATGCTGACCAGCGCTAACGAGAACCTGTTGAGAGACATACAAAGATTAGCCATCACTTGTGGGCTGCGAGTCTCTGATGTCTACACTTTCCGCTCAAAGACGACTTACAAGGGCAAGACAACAGAACGGATCGCTTATCGGTTGCTCATTACGGGTGACTTGTCGCCGTTGGCGCCTTACTCCGTCAAGGTGGCAGCCAATTTCAAACCACGCAAATACTACCAGCGCTATAACTCTTACCGTCGCTTGCATTTAGACGCTTACACCAGCGACGAGATTGGTTTTGCGCCGATTGAGTCCATCCGCTACTTAGGTGTTGAGCCAACTTACGACATTGAAGTGGAAGGCGTTCACAACTTCATCGCTGAAGGCATCGTGGTGCATAACTCAGAAGTCGTCTATCACCGCATCCGCGAAGACTTAGAACGCTTGGGCGTCATCTTCGTGGACATGGACACCGCCGTTCGGGAGTATCCCGATATCGTGAGGGAATACTTTGGGACAGTCATCCCGCCGACGGACAACAAATTCGCTGCCTTGAACACTGCCGTCTGGTCAGGTGGTTCGTTCGTCTATGTGCCAGCAGGCGTCCATGTGGAAATGCCCTTGCAGGCTTATTTCCGCATCAATGCCGAAAACATCGGTCAGTTTGAGCGCACCCTCATAATCGCTGAGGAAGGCAGTTTCGTGCATTATGTGGAGGGTTGCACCGCCCCAATTTACTCAACCAATAGCCTTCACAGCGCCGTTGTGGAGTTAATCGCCAAACCAGGTGCCACCATCCGCTACACGACCC
>Ga0071330_1064800_pt1 | contig 28535 bp, 32 predicted proteins | sample GBScel77sediment_FD_63802 | JGI IMG/M metagenome (GOLD analysis project Ga0071330, IMG submission 63802) | Hot spring sediment microbial communities from Great Boiling Spring, Nevada - Cellulolytic enrichment Sediment 77C v2 (version 2) | ecosystem: Environmental > Aquatic > Thermal springs >...
GAGAAATCGCCATAATCGGGCCATCAAAGAGGTTTCTTTCTGGTGTCAGCTACTACACAATCCGCTTGTCAAACGCTCTCTCCGAGTTTGCTAAAGTGAAGGCAATACTTTTTCGCAACATGCTGCCAAAAAGGCTTTTTCCGGTTAACCGATTTGTTAAATCATAATTATAACGATTTATCTTTGAAATCCTTTAAAGGCTTTGCAAAAATCTTCGCAGAAATAAAACCGGTTCCAACAGAGAGAGCGACAACTGTAATGCCGAAGGATTTCGAAAATCTGAGCTTCAAAGAACTGGAAAGAAAACTTTTGATCAGAGCTCTCAGATATTCCTTCTCAACACCGAGATCGAATTCTCTGCTCAGGATTGCTTTGCTGTAGCCTTCGTAATAAGCCCTTTTCAGCGCATATCTAAGACTACATATATCCTTAGGGACTCTGTGGCAAACTACTGCTGAAGGATCGAAGATTATCTTCCCATCAGGTTTCAACTTTTTCAGCCTAAGACAGAACTCTGTTTCCTCGCTTCCAAGTAGCTTCTTTCCATATCTTCCAATTTCTGTCTTAAAAAAGCCAGCTATTTCAAATGCCTCTCTTCTGAACGCCATATTTGCTCCAATTGGATTTCTGATATCTTCTTCCTTCATCCCTTTATAAGTGCAGCCCACGATCCAGTCGAGCTCCTCGGCCAACCATTTGGGTCTTTTTGAGTCGAAAACTGATATTATTTTGCCTCCTACTCCGAAAACGTTCTCATCTTCAAAATTTCTCGTCATTCTCTCTATCCAGTCCTTTTCGGCCCAAGCATCGTCATCGATGAAAGCTATGATTTCTCCTCTCGACTTCATGATTCCTTTATTTCGTGCACTGGAAAGTCCAAAGGACTCAGAAACGACTGGATCCAAAACGAGCAGAATTTCGTGTGGCTTCTGAGTTTGATTCTCGATTTGAGTTCAAGCATTTGATGACATCGGGAAATCTTTCGATTGTGTAAGTTGAAACTATACGGAGACTTTCATCGACACATCTTTGACCTTAAGTTTTAAAAACTACTTGAGTTTCATGAAGTCGTCTATCCACTTGAAAATGCCATCTTAAGAAGCTTTGAATCGCATTATGTTTAATAAAAGCTTTTAAGCTTTGCCTGAAATTCAAGGCTTAATAGTGAGCGAGGTTTGGGAAGCTTGCGATGAATTCGAAGCGGAAGGAGAAGATAACGATTGTCAGCAGATACGTCCCTGACAGTGAGGTTTCCCTTTACTTTTCCGCAAGCAACGTTTTAATTCTGCCTTACACAAGGGCTTCGCAGAGCGGAGTTGCTCACATTGGAATGCACTTTGGACTTCCGATCATCGCATCGAAAGTTGGAGGAATTTCAGAAGCTTTAAGCAATTACAAGGGAGCCATTTTAGTCGAACCAAATAGCGAGAGTATCTGCAGGGCGATAGTGGATGTTTATTGCAAAGGATTAGAAAAATTCCCTGTTCCGGAAAATCTGAGATGGGAGAATATTGCAAATTTTTGGAAACTACTGCTGAAAAATCTGAACAGCGATTTTGAAGCGAAATAATAATTTTGGGTTAAATAAGTCCGATTAATAGCGAAAATAAAGCTGGATTCGACGATACGCGGAAGACATTTTAAAGCAGGTTTCTATTTTTGCAAAAATCTTAAAATTTCCCGGCAACTCGAACATGGATTCTCTGAAATGCATAGCAAATGCGGTGCGGTGCAGAAAATGCTTCATAAAGAAATACGTTGTAGGAAGCTGAAAGGAGAGGGCTGAGGTTGTTTTTATCCGTTTAACGCATGCAAAACTCAAACTCCCACCAGATGTCTCCTCTCAACCAAAACACACTGAACCTAAATCCTCACGAAACACTCCCATCCATCCCGATACAGAGCTAAGAGGATCTTGGAGAGCAAGAAGAAATTAGGGCTCGATGAATGGAAAGAGATGTATAAACACTTTACCGACTATTTGGAGTACTCAAAAACTCTACATAAGCTGAATGGCAGGCTTCCTTATAACCTCAATATACCAACCACAAAACTGTCCTTTTGGAAGAGATATTTAAAGATAATTTTATTTAAATATTTTTAACAAATCTGCCCTACGTTGCTTTAGCACAAGTTCTCTCAGCTTGCGCTTTAGCAAGCTAATCTCACCCTTTTTCGCAATTGTTGGAATTACATTGTCGACTTCAACCTTTGTTATCTCGGATATATTTCGCAGGGTTTCCTCTACATTTTCAACCTTATCCATTTTGTTTGCAGCTATCACAACCTCTATTCCTACATCTTTGAGAAAGTCCACCATTTCCACGTCTATGGGGATGTATCCTCTGCTATCCCATCTCCTGACAATCTCAAGAAATGCTTTCGAATCTATTACGTGGACTGCTGCGAAGATTCTTTTGGCGTTGTCTTCGATATACCTGACTATAAAATCTTTTATTCGTTCGTTAAAATCCCTACTCACACCCTGAATGTACCCAAAGCCGGGCAGATCTGTTGCAAGAAAATCCTTATACTGGTAGTAGTTGGGGTTTATTGTCGTCCCCGGTTTTTTACCTCTCCTGACCTTTACATTAAACAAAGAAGAAAATATCGTTGATTTTCCCACATTTGATCTGCCAACAAAAATGAGTTCTAAATTAACCCGGCCATAGACCATAGTATGCGTTTAGGATAATAGTCAGTATTCCAACTATAAAGCCAAATGCTAAAACCGTTTTTGGACTGATCTTTATCTGGGTTTTCTCCTCTTCAAAGTATCTCATTATACCTGCTGATGACATTAAGGGTGGCGCCCTCTCTCTCTTTGGCATAGATAACTGTTTTATTATTTTTGTATATAATCTTTACCATGCGCTGTTTGAACGTTTTAACTGGAGAAACGGGTGAACTCATCAGGGATGGAGAATGGATCTTCGAATCCGCAACCTTAACCCCCGATTACGTTTTGTTACCCTCATATTTTAACGCCCATACTCACATCGGGGACTCGGTATTTGAAGCTCCAAAAATCGAACTTGAAAAGCTTGTGGGACCCAATGGACTGAAATTTAAGGTGTTAAGAGAGTCAAAAGAAGATGAAATCGTTAAGAAGATGAAGCAATCAATCAAGATAATCGAAAGATCTTCGGCAACTTCCATTGAATTCAGAGAAGGAGGATTATCGGGTTATAAGCTCTATCAAAAAGCCGACGTAAATAAGAGGCTGATCGCTCTCTCAAGACCTGAAAATGAAGAGGAGGCGGAAATTTTAATAGATATCTCATGGGGATTTGGATTTAGCAGTGTTAGAGACCATGATTTTGCTTTTCTTGAGATGTGCAGGGAACTTGCGATGAAAAGGAATAAGATTTTCGCCATTCACGCCGGTGAAAGAGATGACGAAGATGTAGAAGCTGCCCTATCCTTAGAGCCGGACTTTCTGATTCACATGAATCAGGCGTCTTTATCCAATCTTAAAAGAGCCATGGATTTAGAGATCCCGATAGTAACTTGCTTCAGATCAAATGCATTTTTCGGTCTGTTCAATCTGAAAAATTACGAAATCCTCAGCGATTACGACAGATGGTATTTGGGAACTGACAACGCCATGATAGCAACGCCATCCATGATTGATGAGGTGAAGTTTTCCGCTTACTTCCTTGACGAAGAAAAAATCTTTAGAGCAGCAACAAGAAATCCGTTTTTTAAGAGTTTTACTGTTGCGAAAATGGATAAGATTAATCTAAGAAACCCCATCGCCTCAATAGTGAGAAGGCTCGAAAGTTGCGATGTGGTAAAGATAATAAGGGAGGATATCAGGAATTTGGAATAAGTAGCATTCCTTTACCCAATTTAGAGCACCTTGTTATCGAATCCTTGAACTTGAAGTCCTTAAATGTTTTCAAAGCTATATATTCCCCTATATTTTTCAGTTTTCCCGCTGAGCTTTAAGAAGATTAGCTGCATAATTCTAGCGTTCCTTTTCAACCAGATCCCCCTTTCGTTGTAGACTACCAGTCCTACTTCGCTTCTTCCCGTATATCCCGCATCCCATACAGCACTCAGGACTATGGCTCCCGCTCTCACAAGGCTCGATCTAGGTCTGCCGATTGCCATGATATCTTCAGGAATGCTTACGATTTCATTGATGTAAGCTCTGTAATATCCCTTGCTTAAAAAAACCCAGTCATTTTCGAATTCTATCTCCCTTGTTTCGGGAAGCTTTCTCTCGCTGTTATTGAAATCGATCTTTGCTTCTTCAATGATTTTTGCTACTTTTCTTAAAGTGCAATCAAAACCGTTTGGCTGGAGTTGCGTTTCAAGATCAATATAATCCCTGATCAGTCCTCTTTCAAGTATTAGCTTTCTTATTTCTTCTTTCGATAAAACTACCATTTCAAACCCCTCCTGTGATCTATGCTCACAAAGTCGATATAGTATCTGTCAATTTCATCGTAAATCCCCAAATTCTTGGCTATCTCAACGGCAATTATGTGAGAACAGGGCTTTTTGCCTTTTAAGTTTATCTGAAAGTCTCTACAAGTGCAGAATCCCTCATCTACAATGTACTCTTCTCTTCCAACTACAACAAAGAAATCTCTGTATTTTTTTACTCTCCCTTCCCTTACATAGAAGAAGGCTTTATCACCCCTTTTACCGAAATGGGTTATGAGATATTTGTAAAGATCGTAATCGAGTTTTTTGAATCTTTTTAATCCCTCAATCTTCATCTCCCCTGTCAATTTCTCTCAGTATTTGCATCGTATTTATGGCGTCGACTGCATCGAACCATCCGATTACGAGAAGATCCTCATCTGGAATTTCGAAGTTTTCCGGAAGTTTCTCCCCCTTTAGGACTTTTGCAGCCATTTTTGCAAGATTTTCAAAGGCTCCGCTAATGTCATTATCCTTCTCCTTTTTTACTGCTTCTTGGAATAATTTTTCAAAGGATTTTTTACTTATTTTATCGTTAACTGCGAATTCAAGACCTTTCAGAACCACACGCATACTATCTCTGGTGATTTCAAACAACTCATTCTTTACATCATCTTCAAGATTAAATCTCTTGTTGATTATCTCGTTCATCCTTTTTATCTGTTCAATTGCCTCTTTTTTTGTCACCTCCTTTGATTTTATGCTTTCCAAAAGCTTTATTCCTGCGATAATGAAGTCCTCAAGCATTTTATCGAATATTTCCAAGTTCTCCCTTGGATCGTTCACTTCTTTTATTCTTTCTATCCAGTTGTTCAGTCTCTCTTCCGTATAGAACATTAGAGTGTGTTTTTGTGATGGTAAATATAAGCTTTATCGGTATAAACTCTCCCGAAGCCCTCGAAAATTTCGCCATCTTCTTTCACGATCTCCCCCCTTATCACTACGGTGTGTGGAAAGATAGCTTCAAAACCCACGTAGGGAGTCCATTCGCATTTGCTGTGGAGCTTCTCAGTCTTGATCTTTTCAGTTTGAGAAATATCGAAAATGGCAAAATTTGCGTAATTTCCCTCCCTGATTTCGCCGTATCCTTTGAAGCCAAAAATTTTCGCAGGATTCTCCGCTATCTTTTCGGAGAGATCAAAGATGTTCAGAACACCTTTGAATACAAGACCCATCATAATAGGATACATTGTCTCTACGTTCGGATAGCCTGAGGCTCCGTTCTCCTTCTCCTCAATCGTGTGAGGTGCGTGATCCGAGGCCAGAACATCTATTTCATGGAAGTTTGAGAGCAGGAATTCTCTGTCTTCCCGCTTCCTTAAAGGAGGGTTAACGTTTACGAGTTTGCCTAGTCTTTCGTAATCCCCTTCATCAAGCAAGAGATGATGAGGTGTAACTTCGATGTAGGATGGACCTTTGAAAATCATCTTTGCGGCATCCTTTGTGGAAATGTGGCAGAAATAGTACTCTCCTTCCGAGAGTATTCTAACGGCTTCAATCTCTGCTTCCCTTTTCCTAAATTTGAAGTTTGGAATTTCGTTTGAAATTATATATGCGGGATCTTCGGCATGGATTGTCAGAAAAGTTTTCAAATTCTCTATAATCTCGTAATCGATCTGGTAATCTTCTTTTTCGTGACAAAGAAAAACTTCACCAATCTTTGGATTGTATCCCATGTTTCTCAGATCCCCAACGATTTCTTGGATTTCCTTGTAATTCTTTCGGGTCAATCCGATGTTCAAAGAGTAATCCACGTTCGTCCATTTCTCTGCTTTTTTTATTCTCTCGATATATCGTTCCTCACTATCTATGAAGGGTTTCGTGTTCGGCTGATCTACGACAAGGCAGATTCCACCGTTTAATGCAGCTAAAGTTCCCGTTTTTATTGTCTCCTTATGGCTTTCTTCAAAATCTCTTAGATGAACATGAACATCAATTCCTGCAGGCATTATAATTCCTTTCATCTTTTTTCCGGAAATTTGCTTTCCTATTTTAGTGATTATTCCATCTTCTATTATTATTCCAGCTTCAACAAGCTTTCTACCGAGAATAATTTTCCCGAAAATGTTCATGATGTCTCAGTTAAACAAAGGATTTAAATACTGTATTGGAGTAGTATAGAAAAACAAATGGGGGTAAGTTATGGAATCAATTGTTAAAGAAGCTATTAGACGAGCTAGTGAAGAAAGGAGACCATACACAACTGAAGAAGATGAGATTCTCAAAATGCTTCACGAATTAAAAACCGTAATCAAAGTCGTTGGTGTGGGAGGAAGTGGTTGCAACACTATCACAAGAATGTTTGAAGAGGGGATTGATAAAGCCGAGCTAATCGCAATCAATACTGATGTTCAACACCTCTATTACACTAAGGCTCACAGAAGAATTTTAATAGGAAAAAGAACGACAAGAGGTCTTGGCGCTGGTAGCCTCCCGCAGATAGGTGAAGAAGCTGCAAAGGAAAACGAAGATGAAATAAGGGCCGCCCTTGAAGGATCTGATTTGGTATTTATAACGTGTGGCTTAGGCGGTGGAACTGGAACGGGAGCAGCTCCAATAGTAGCCGAAGCTGCCCAAGAAGCTGGTGCCTTAACAATTGCAGTTGTAACAATACCCTTCTCAGCAGAAGGTGCTGTAAGAAGAGCCAACGCCGAAGCCGGACTGGAAAGACTCCGAGAGACAACGGATACAGTCATTGTAATCCCCAACGATAGATTGTTGGAGGTCGTTCCCAACTATCCGATACAGTTAGCTTTTAAAGTAGCCGACGAAATCCTCATAAGAGCCGTTAAGGGAATCACAGAGCTCATAACGAAACCAGCTCTGATAAACCTCGACTTTGCAGATGTCAGAACTGTCATGGAGAAGGGTGGCGTTGCCATGATCGGACTTGGAGAAGCGAGCGGTGAAGATAAGGCATCGGAAAGTGTTAGAAAAGCCCTCAAGAGTCCGTTACTTGATGTAGATATTTCGGGAGCCAAAGCGGCCCTCGTCAACGTCACAGGCGGACCAGACATGACAATCGAAGAGGCTGAGAGCATAGTAGAAGAAATCTACAGCAAAATTGATCCAGACGCCCGAATTATCTGGGGCGCCATGATCGACCCCGGACTTGAAAATACAATAAGAACTCTCCTCATCATAACTGGAGTAAAGTCGCCTCAGATATTTGGAAGAAAAACAAACGTGACAAAGAGATTCGGAATCGATTTTGTGAAGTAAAATTTTAAAAACCCTTCATCAAACTCTGAACTCATGAAAAATATCGGTGAAACAATCAATGAATACTTGAAAGTACTGAGAATGGCAAGAAAGCCCGACAGGGATGAATTTCTCTCAACAACAAAAATAGCCGTAGCAGTCATGTTTGTAGTCGGATTTATCGGCTTCTTAATCTACATATTAATGGAAATCTTGCCGGGGGCGTTAAAATGAGCAAGTTTTTTGCTGTAAAAACGACGGCAAATCAGGAAAGAATCGTGGCGAATTTGATGGCAGCCAGTGTAAAAAAGAGAAATGCCAACGTTTATTCGATACTGGCACCAAAAGAACTCAAAGGCTATGTGATCGTGGAAGCCGAAAGCAATGAAGACCTTGTAAAGGCTATAAGGGGAATTCCTCATGTAAAGGGTCTTGTAAAGGGTGAGCTGAAATTCTCAGAAATAGAACATTTTCTAAAGCCCAAGAAAGCCGTAGAACAGATCAGAGAGGGTTATAAGGTAGAGATAATAAGCGGTCCGTTTAAAGGAGAAATAGCCATTGTCAAGAGAGTAGATGAATCCAAAAATGAGATCACTGTTGAGCTTATTGAGGCAGTTGTCCCCATCCCCATTACGGTTAAAGCCGATCACGTTAGAGTTCTTGAAAAGAAGGAGGTGTAATCATGCCAAGAGTTGTTGAAGTTCTCGTTCCCGGTGGAAAGGCTACTCCAGGACCGCCGTTGGGTCCCGCAATAGGTCCATTAGGATTAAACGTAAAACAGGTCGTTGATGAGATAAACAAGGTAACGAAAGATTTCGATGGGCTGCCGGTTCCCGTCAAAATAATTGTAAAAGAAGACAGAACTTTCGAAATTGAAGTCGGTGTTCCTCCGGTCTCCGCTTTAATAAAAAAGGAACTTGGCATCGAAAAAGGATCAAAAGCCACCGGAAAAGAATTTGTTGGCAACCTTACCCTCGATCAGGTGATAAAGATCGCTAAAACAAAGCATAAACAAATGTTATCTTACGATTTGAAAAGTGCCGTCCTTGAGGTTCTGGGAACCGCCGTTTCAATGGGTATTACTGTGGAGGGCAAACACCCCAAAGAAGTTCAGAAAGAAATAAAAGAAGGTCTAATTCAAATTGAATAGGGCGATGATGAAAGGGCCCCGCTGATCTCGTGATGAAGGTCTTGAGTGCTGAGCCTCCAATTTTTTATCTTCCTGTTGCTTGCAAGACCCCTTCCGAAAGGGAGGTGGGAAAGGTCACCTAACGAAAAATTTAAAGCACTCTTCTTTTACTGGTGACCATGAAAATTCTGCTAATTCATGCTGATTATATAGAATACGAGGTAAAGAAAAAGACGAAATTTGCAGAATCCTATGAAGGATCAGGAGAAAGAGTTGATGAAGCCTTAGTTGTTTTCGTTTCTGTTGAAAAGGGAGATAACGAAAACGTTGTTGATCAAGCCGTTAAAGAGATAACGGACGTCGCAGAAAAGGTCAATGCAAAAAGAGTCGTCCTTTACCCTTACGCTCACCTGTCATCCGATTTAGCAAATCCTGAAAATGCTGTTGAGATATTAAAGTTAATGAAGAAAAAGCTTTCCGAAAAATTTGAAGTTCATCGCTCTCCATTCGGCTGGTATAAAGCGTTTAAAATCTCTTGTAAGGGACATCCGCTAAGCGAACTCTCAAGAGAGATAAAGGGCGAAGACACAGAGGTAACACAAGCTCTCAGGGACGAAGAAAAGGCAAAAAGCTACTGGTTTATTCTCACTCCCGATAAAGAGCTAGTAGAGGTTGATAAATTCGATTTCACAAATTATCCAAATCTGAAAAAGTTTGTAGATTACGAAATCACTAAAAGAAGAGCTGTTGACCGCATACCACCTCATGTCGAATTAATGAAGCGACTGGAGATTGCGGATTACGAGGAAGCATCGGATAGCGGTCATCTCAGGTATTACCCGAACGGGAGACTTATAAAAAGCCTGCTTGAGACATTTGTCACTGAAAAGTGCATCGAATACGGAGCGATGGAAGTCGAGACACCGATAATGTATGATAAGGAACACCCCACTTTGAGAAAATACTTGGAAAGATTTCCCGCAAGACAGTACGTCATTAAGGGTGATAAAAGAGAATTCTTCCTCAGATTTGCAGCTTGCTTTGGACAGTTTCTGATGGCATCTCAATCGACGATAACTTACAGAAATCTTCCGGTAAAAATTTACGAACTTACCAGATATTCATTTAGAAAGGAGCAAAGAGGAGAACTCGTTGGATTAAGAAGACTGAGAGCTTTCACTATGCCCGATATGCACACTCTTGTAAGGGATATCGAACAGGCGAAGGAGGAATTCTACAACCAATATAAGTTGTCAGTCGAAGTGTTGAAAGAGATCGGGCTGAACCCGGAGGATTATGAGGTCGCAATTAGAGTGACAAGGGATTTCTACGAAGAAAATAAAGATTTCATTCACTCGATAGCTGAAGTGCTTAAAAAGCCCATTCTCATAGAAATGTGGGACAAGAGATTCTTCTATTTCGTTCTGAAGTTCGAATTCAACTTTGTAGATGCTCTCGACAAGGCTTCAGCTTTAAGCACTGTCCAGATCGATGTTGAGAATGCCGAAAGATACGGAATCACGTATGTGGATTCGGACGGTAAGGAAAAGCACCCCCTTATTCTCCACTGCTCGGCGAGTGGTGCGATCGAGAGAGTTATGTATGCTCTGCTTGAAAAAGCTTACATGGACACGGAAAAAGGGAAGTTACCGATGCTTCCGGTCTGGCTCTCACCAACACAGGTTAGAATAATTCCAGTAGCCGACAGGCATCTTGATAAAGCTATAGAAATAGCCGAGAAACTTAGAAAAAACAAGATTAGAGTAGATATCGACGACAGAGAAGAAACTACCGCAAAGAAGGTTAGAGATGCCTCGACAAGCTGGATACCCTATATCGTGGTCATAGGAGACAAAGAGATCGAATCCGGGAAGATAACTGTCACAATCAGAGAGGAATCAACGATAGAGAAGCAAAAAAGAGTGGAAATAACAGTTGACGAGCTTGTGGAAATAATAAAATCCAAAACGGATGGTAAGCCTTTTAAGCCGCTATCTTTGCCAATACTTTTGTCAAAAAGACCTTCGATGAGGTGATACCTTGGATAAAAACGATTTAAAAACATATATCCCCTTGCTTTTGGGAGTTATTGCGGGGATACTGTCATACCTCATAACCGACGGAATTAGAAACAGAGACCCCCTTGGAATATTTGTCTTAGTTGTTTTCATCTACCTCCACAAGTTCCTTCTACCCAAGTGGGGGGTCAAAATAGAATCCAAAGATTGGATAGGCATTTCGTTCCTAACCCTTACAACATGGTATATCTCGTGGACACTCCTGCTCAATTGGTGAGAACATGAGGATCGCCGTGATCGATAGGGAACGCTGCCATCCAAAGAAGTGTGGAGAGGAGTGTCTGAAGTTCTGTCCACTCGTCAGAACGGGAGCTGAAGCCGTCGTGATAAACGAGAAGGCCATAATAAGCGAGGAGCTCTGCGTTGGATGTGGGATATGCGTAAAAAAGTGTCCCTTTAAGGCGATATCAATAATCGGCTTACCGAAGCAACTTGAAGGAAAAGAAATTCACAGATATGGAAAGAACGGTTTTGTTTTGTATAACCTTCCAATTCCGCGAAAGGGATACGTAGTCGGATTATTAGGTCAGAACGGAACCGGAAAGACAACAGCTGTTAAAATCCTTTCGGGTCAGCTTAAACCAAATTTGGGGAAGGAAAAAGCAGATTGGGATGAAATTCTTGAAAGATTTCACGGAACTGAGCTTTTTGATTACATGAAAGCCCTATCAGAGGGGAGGATAAGGGTTAGCGTGAAACCTCAGTATATCGAGGCTATTCCCCGTGTGTATAAAGGGAACGTGAGAGACCTTCTTGAAAGGGTTGATGAAAAAAACGCATTAGATGAATACATCCAGAAGCTAAGGCTTGAGAATGCTGTAAAGAGAAATATAAAAGAGTTAAGTGGAGGAGAGCTCCAGAGGGTTGCAATAGCCGCATGCCTTCTAAAAGAGGCTGATTTCTACTTCCTTGACGAGATTACTTCTTACTTGGATATCTACCAGAGAATAGAAGCCGCAAAAACGATAAGAGAAGTTGCCAAAGAAAGCCCCATACTGATCGTGGAACATGATTTAGCCATCTTAGATCTTCTTGCAGACTTTGTCCATATAAGCTACGGTGAACCAGCAGTCTACGGTGTAATAACAAACGCTAAGGGAGTTCGAGTCGGGATTAATCAATATCTCAGGGGATACCTCGTTGAGGAGAACATAAGAATTCGAGACAAGGAAATAGAGTTTAACATATTCCAGCCGACTGAGTTGGAGATTGATAAGGTTCTCGTTGAGTATCCTTATTTCAAAAAATCTTACAAAGATTTTACTCTTGAAGTCGAGGGAGGAGACATAAGAGTTGGAGAGGTTATCGGGATAGTCGGGCCGAATGCAATAGGTAAAAGCACATTTATCAAAGTTCTTGCCGGAGTTATAGAGGACGACGAGAAAAAGGTAAATCTCAATATCAAAGTCTCCTACAAGCCTCAATACGTCAAGGCGGACATAAGTATGCAGGTGCTATCCTTTTTGAGAAGCATAAACCCGATGATAGACTCATCTTACTACAAAACGGAGATCATCAAGCCGTTACAGCTCGAAAAACTTCTCGATAAGAACTTGGATGAGTTAAGTGGAGGAGAGCTCCAGAGGGTTGCAATAGCCGCATGCCTTCTAAAAGAGGCTGATCTGTATCTTCTTGATGAACCCTCCGCCCATCTCGATGTTGAACAGAGGACTGAGGTTGCAAGAGTGCTAAAGAGGTTTGCTCTCAACAATTCGAAATCTGTTCTCGTGGTCGATCACGACATATATCTGATCGACATGTTAAGCGATCGGCTTATGGTGTGTGAGGGAATCCCCGGAAAATACGGCAGGATGGGAAAGCCAGTTGGATTGAGAAAGGGGATGAACACATTCCTGAAAAATCTCGACATAACATTCAGAAGGGATGAAGACACAAAAAGACCGAGAGTGAATAAGCCCGGATCGAGGCTGGACAGGGAGCAGAAAGCGGCTGGAGAGTATTACTACTATTTCTAAAGTCTGTTAGTGTAAAATAATGCCTTCTCGTTTAACCCTCTTAGATAAAGCAACAAAGCTTTTTTCCTTTAGCTAGAGATCTTGCGGAGAACCTTGTTTGCAAATAAAATTCTTAAAACAGCCTTTTCATCGAAAAGATAATAAAAAACTCTATTTGGTCTGCAGTAATAGTATGCTCGATCTCATCTCGCAAAAGTCTATGAAAGCAAAAACTGTGAGAAGTTCCCTCCTAATGTCTACCCAATATCTTTTCTTCAATTGATAAATGCTTAAACTCATCCCTAACGCTTTTTCTGTTCAGGTAAATGAAAATAGAAAGTCCTATTATCAGATTTATCACCGAAGGAGGGATTAAAGCAACTGTAAGGATTCCATACACCATGTGTAGTAGCGAAAGGAGTAGGGCGAGTTTCCTTCCCCATTCTTTCAGCACTAAGAGACCAACACCAGCCACCAAGCAGAGGACTGAATAGACGCAGCCGATGAAGAATGTCATCGAAATCATGCTGGTTAGATCAATATCTGGAGGAATATCAAATCTTTTGAGCTCTTTTATAAATTCATCTTTGAAAAGCAATATCGAAGCTGATGTAAACAAAGACAGTGCGAACATGAACAGGAAGAAGGCTGCTATTAGAGATATGCCGGTTCTCATTGCCCAAAATATAATGACAAAGATTTAAATACGTTGGGGACGAAACACTAATATGTATTACTTTATTTACGTGACGTTTCCAAATGAAGAGGAAGCTAAGAAGATCGGAAAACACTTGCTTGAAAAGAAGCTTGCGGCTTGCGTTAACTATTGGAAGATCAATTCCATGTTCTGGTGGGAAGGATCAATCCAAGAGGAATCAGAGATTGCAATGATTGTCAAAACGAAAGCAGAAAACTACTCTAAAATAAGGGATGAAATCAAGAAGCTTCACAGCTACACAACGCCTTGCATATGTGTGTTGAACGTCGAGGAGGGAAATACTGAGTTCTTAAGGTGGATTGATAGCATTGTGGGAGAATGAAAACAGCAGTATTCGGAAGCCGAAAAAAAGTAAAATACACCAGAGATCACTGGAAACTCCTAAGGGAGAAGCGAAAGATAGCCAAGGAAATCATGGAAACCCTAAAAGACTACGGAATTCCTTCAATCGTTTACGGTTCGATAGCAAGGGGTGACGTAAAGCCGACAAGCGACGTGGACATTTTTATTCCCCTATTAATCCCCTCATACAAGTTGGAGCTAGCTCTACAAGATTTTGGAATTCTTGAGAGAAGAATTATTCAGGCAACTCCGAATTACGCTATAAAAGGTGAAATAATTCTTGAAGAAGCAAATGTTAGCTTCCCTCTCGTTAAGATGAGAGAAAAAGAAATGGATTTTTACAGATTCGGCGGCTACTTAGATCTAAGAGGATTGAAGAGAAATCAAAGGATTGCGGGTGTTGACAAGCGTTTAGTCCTCATAGTCCCCCTAAAGGATGGGCACTACGAGGTTCCAACAAACGAAATTGATAAAAGTGAGCTAGCCCGCTTTCTGAATGTCTGTATAGAGGTAGTAGAGGAAAGATTCAGAGTCTTAGAAAGAAGAAGAGAGATTGGCAGAACGGGGATTTTTCTTAACGAAAGAGTTCCAGAAACCGAGTCCTTCGAAAGCTATTTAGCGAGCCTGTCCTTTCAGAACAACCACCTTAAGAGGAGAATGAAACTTTTTTAAAACACCCCTTCTTTCAATAAACAATGAGCGAGATCATTCACTGGGCGGATGTTATCGCTGAAAAAATACTGGAGAAAAAAGATAATGTCAGAATTGCAACGGGAATCACACCAAGCGGACACATCCATCTCGGGAATTTGAGGGAAATGCTCACAGCAGATGCCGTTAAAAGAGCCATCGAGGACAAAGGTGGCAAAGCGGAAATCATCTACGTAGCCGATACTTTCGATCCTTTAAGAAGGAGGTATCCCTTTCTTCCAGAAAAATATGAGGAATTCGCCGGAATGCCCCTGTGCAACATTCCCGATCCAGATGGTTGCCACGGTAATTATGCGGAACACTTTTTAGAGCCCTTTTTGAGATCCTTAGAAGTTCTCGGAATTAGAGTTAAGGTTAAAAAGGCTCATGAGATGTATTTAGGGGGAGAATACAACGAAAAGATAATTCAAGCGTTAAAGAATAAAGACAAGATTGCAAAGATAATCGCTGAAGTGTCGGGAAGAGAAGTGGACGAAAACTGGAGCCCCTTTATGCCTCTCTGCAAGAATTGCGGGAGGATTAACTCAACCAAAGTGATGGAATTCAACGAAAGAGAAGTGGAATACATCTGCGAATGCGGATACGAGGGAAAAAACAAGATAAACGAGGGAAAACTCGTTTGGAGAGTTGATTGGCCAGCAAGATGGGGAATTCTCAGGATAGATGTTGAACCTTTTGGGAAGGATCACGCCACTGCTGGAGGAAGTTACGACACCGGAAAAATGATCTCAAAGGAAATTTTCGGATACGATCCTCCGTTTCCCATAATCTACGAGTGGATACACTTAAAAGGAAAGGGTGCTATGAAAAGCTCTAAAGGTATCGTAGTACCCGTAAACGAGATTGTTGAGACACTCCCACCAGAAATAGTGAGATACATAACCATCAGAGTGAAGCCGGAGAGGCACATCGAATTCGATCCCGGTGTAGGTCTCCTTGAAATCATAGATGATTTCGAAGATGCCTACAGAAGAGGGGATAGATCTGTTCAGCTATCTCTCGTTGAGGATGTTGTTTATTCGGATGTCCCCTTCAGGCATCTGATAATAGTGGGACAAATAGCAAACTGGGATCTCAAAAAAGTTTTAGAGATTCTTGAAAGAAACGGTCATGAGATTGACAAGACGCTTAGGAGAGATGTCGAAAGAAGACTCAAATACGCCAAAGCTTGGTTGGAAAGATACGCTCCTGAAAGCTTGAAATTTAAAGTCAAAGAAAGAGATGAGATAAAATCCGAATTCACAGAGGATGAAAAGAGATTTCTCAAAGAGTTCGCATCTCAACTAAGGGAGGATATGGATGCCGAAAGAATCCACAAGCTCGTTTATGAAGTTTCCGCTAAGGTGAATATAAAACCGGCAAAGGCTTTTCAAGCTATATACAAGGCTATCCTTGATACGAAACACGGACCAAGAGCTGGATATTTTTTGAAATCTCTTGGAGTTGAATGGGTAAAGAAAAGATTTGCGGAGATATGAAAAGGATAGAGGGTGGTAGCTACTACACGTATTTAACGGAAGGTTGCAGATTGTGCAGAAGGGGTGCCAAACTCGTTTTATTCGTTACGGGACTCTGCAAGAGGAAGTGCTACTACTGTCCGATCTCGGAAGAGAAAAAAGGAAAGGATGTAATCTTTGCGAATGAAAGAGAGGTTAGAGACATTGACGATGTCGTGGACGAAGCATTGTCCATGGATGCCGAAGGAGTTGCAATAACGGGCGGAGAACCTTTATTAAAGCTTGAAAGAGTCTTGGAATTTGTGGAGATGTTTTCAAAAGCGGATATGCATGTTCATCTCTATACGAGCGTGAAAGCGAAGGAAAGTGTTCTTAAAAAGCTTGCCGAGAAAGGTCTCCATGAGATCAGATTCCATCCACCGGAGCTAAAGGGAATCAAAGAATACGAGGAGCCCCTAAAGAAGGCAATAAAATTTAGTATTGAAGCTGGATTCGAAATACCAGCTGTAGAATACAAGGAGGAGATTGTTGAGATAGTTAACAGAAACGATGCGTTTCTGAACGTGAACGAGCTCGAATTTTCCTCGACAAATTTCTCAAATCTCATCAAAAGAGGGTGGGAAGTCGGAGAGGGATACGAGGCAAAGGGGAGTAAAGAAATAGCAGACAAATATGCTGAAAAAGTAAGGAAATTCCATTTCTGTAGCGTTAGGTTCAAGAATGTTGCACAGTTAAGGAGAAGACTCATCAGAATGGCATTCAATATGCCGGATTTTTACAAAGTTACCAAAGACGGAACCGTGATATGCGGACTTATAGAAGGTGACAAAGAACTAATCAGAAAAGTCTTAATTCAGAATGGAGTAGAATTTCAAGAAGTTGAGGAAGGTTTCGAAGTTCCAGTTGATGTAGCGGAATCTCTGAAAAACGAATTTATGGTATCGATCATTGAGAGATACCCTACAAGCAAGAGAATAATCGTTGAAAAAATCCCGCTGGAGTAGATGATAATGGAGGAGATTGAGAGAAGACTCAGAAAGTATTTGGAAAGGGATAGAAGCGGAATAAGAAAATGTTTGATAAAAATCCTACTTGAGGGAGAAAAATTCACAACAGAGGATATTCATAAAAAATTGAAAGGCAGAGGATATAACATCAACATAAAGGGAGTTTCAGCGATGGTGGGTCTCATGAGCGCAAGATTAGGAATCTTAAAGGTCGAAATGGGTGAAAAAAATAAATATTACATGAAAAAAGAATATGAAAATCTAATAAAAAAGTTATTAGAAGAGTATGATAAGAAAACTCTATGAATTAAAACTTCTTAGGGAGATAAAGAGGAAACCTCTCCCAAAACACTTAGCGATAATCATGGATGGAAACAGGAGATTTGCGAGAAGCAAAGGACTCCCAGAATTTATGGGTCATGTTTTTGGATCTAAAAAAGCTGAAAGGGTTCTGGAATGGTGTCGAGAGATTGGGATAAAAACACTGACGATGTATGCTTTTTCAACTGAGAATTTTAAGAGAAAAGAAGAGGAAAAGAAAAACATCTTTGAACTTGCAAAAAAAGAGCTTAAAAGATTAATTAAGGATGAAAGAACCCACAAATACAGAATGAGAGTAAAAATCGTAGGGAGGAGAGAATTGCTCCCTCCAGATGTCCTTGAAGTTGTGGAAGAGGTCGAAAGAGTCACGAAAAATTATGACAACTACTTTCTCAATGTAGCTCTCGCATACGGTGGACGTCAGGAGATCGTGGACGCAATTCGATCAATTTTGAAGGACGTAAAGGAAGGCAAAATCAGTATTGATGAAATTGATGAAAATATTTTTTCACGTTATCTCTATTCAGATAACGGCTATGAAAACGTTGATATTGTTATAAGAACTGGTGGAGAGCTCAGGCTATCGAATTTCCTTCCATGGCAGACGGCGTCGAGTTTGACTTACTTTGTTGATGTATACTGGCCAGCCTTCAGAAAAATAGATTTGCTAAGGGCTATAAGGACATGGCAAAACATCAGAGCAAGATATATTAATCGGTAAGGGGGAAGTGATCGTTATGGACAAGCTTAAATATGAATTTAAAAGGAAACTTGAAGAACTTGAAAGGTATAGGGGAAGGGGTACTGAGCTAATTACACTTTACATTCCTCCAGATAAGAATATAGCCGATGTTGTGTCTCAACTCAGGAATGAACTTAGTCAAGCTTCGAACATCAAATCTAAGCAGACAAGAACTCACGTAATGGCGGGACTCGAAGCTATCCTCCAGAGGTTGAAGTATTTCCGAAAACCCCCGAAGAACGGAATGGTAATCATAAGCGGAGTCATAGAACTCGACGGTGGAAAAGAAAAACACATTACGGATATAATAGAGCCGCCGGAGCCAGTTCCGTTGTATAAGTATCACTGTGATTCCACATTCTATTTAGAGCCGTTAAAGGAGATGCTCGTTGAAAAGAAGATTTACGGTCTCATCGTCCTCGATCGAAGGGAGGCAACGATTGGCATATTAAAAGGGAAGAGGATAGAAGCCTTAGCCTATTTGACTTCTAACGTCCCGGGAAAGCACAGGCAAGGCGGACAGAGTAGCGTTAGATTTGAGAGGCTTAGAGAGATCGCAATACACGAGTTCTATAAGAGGATAGGGGACAAGGCTACCGAGGTTTTGTTGCCTTACAAGGATAAACTCGTTGGAGTGATGATAGGAGGCCCTTCACCGACAAAGGAAGAGTTCTATGAGGGATTTTACCTTCACCACGAGCTTCAGGCGAAAATCATCGGATTGTTCGATGTTAGCTACACAGACGAGAGCGGGTTATACGAGCTTGTTGAGAAGGCAAGCGAAACCATGCAGGAACTCGAAATCTCCCGAGAGAAAAATCTGATAAACCGCTTCTTGAAAGAGGTCGTTAAGGATGGAAACGCGGCATACGGTGAGGAGGAGGTCAGAAAGTATCTGAAATACGGTGCCGTAGATACCTTACTCATCTCAGAAGATCTCAGACTCGACAGGGTTAAGTACCGATGTCCCGTTTGTGGTCAGAAGAAAGAAATCACCGTGAAAGAGAACACAGAGAGGGATGTTTTCTGCGAAAAAGATAATGTTAAAATGGAAGAAATCGAAAGGAGGGATATAATCCTCGAACTTACAGAGCTCGCCGAACAGAGCGGAGCAAAAGTAGAATTCGTCTCCGGAGACTCTGAAGAGGGAGCAATGCTGAAAAACGCTTTCAGCGGAATTGCGGCAATTCTTAGGTTCAAACCAGAGGGATGGTAATGTTCAGAGCATTTTACGAGGATGTTAAAAAAGCAACCAAGCTCGACGACCTAAGGGAAAGCGAACACGCGGATTTGTGCTCCACAATAGCTTTTAAACTTGCAAAGGAGCAAAAAAGAAATCCCCAGGAGATTGCAGAAGAATTAGTGGAAAATTTCAGGCTTACAGGTTATTTGGGAAAGATAGAGGTTGTTAACGGTTACATAAACTTCTTTGCATCTGAAGAATTTTTTGAAGACTGTGTGCTAAGAATTCTTGATGAAGATTACAGATACGGAGAACTGAATTTAAAGGGAGAGGTCTTGATCGAACACACCTCAGCAAACCCCGATGGGCCCCTTCACGTCGGGCACATTCGAAACTCGATAATAGGGGATGCACTTGCGAGGATATTCAAAAAAGCCGGACTAAACGTTACGACCCAATACTATATTAACGATATGGGAAGACAGTCTGCAATGGCTGTTCTAGGCATCAAGAAATTCGGTTGGACTGGTGAAAAACCAGATCATGCCGTTGCGAAGGCTTATATTAGGATCAACGAAGAAGCCGAAAAGAATGAAGAGATTGAAAGGGATGTGGAGGATCTGATGATAAGATATGAGAGAGGAGACGAAGAAGTTGTAAAATTTTTCAGAGAAGTTATTGAGAAAGCTTTGGAGGGAATTAAAGATACACTAAAAACGTTAAACGTAAAACACGATGAATTCATCTGGGAGTCCGATTTTGTCCGAAATGGATACGTAGATAGGATATTCAAGATGCTTGAAGAAAGGGGATTGCTCAAAAAGGATGGAGTATACTGGATAGAGCTTCCGGGATATGAAAAGGAGGTCATTTTGAGAAGAGAAAACGGAACAACACTCTACATCACAAGAGACCTCGCCTACCACTTATGGAAAAACGAAAACTACGATAAATTCATCAATGTTCTGGGTGCCGATCACAAGCTAATAGCAAACCAGCTATCAGATGTCTTGAAGCTACTGGGACTGAAACCTCCTGAAATTGTTTTCTTTGAATTTGTCTCACTTCCAGAAGGGTCGATGAGCACGAGAAAGGGGAGGTTTATATCGGCCGACGAAGTGATATCTAAAACTCTCGAAGAAGCTAAAAAGATCATCGAAGACAGAGACTTCGATGAGAAAGAAAAAGAAAAAGTAGCCCAATCGGTCGCTGTGGGTGCCATAAGATTCGACTTCATCAAAGTTTCGCCAGAGAAGCCGATGGTTTTCGACATGAAGAAAGCTCTCGATTTTGAGAGACAGACCGCAAGTTACATCCAATACACCCACGCAAGAGCCTGTAGCATAATGAGAAAAGCTGTTGAAAGGGGTATGGGAGAACTGGAGTTCCGATCTGATCTTATGGATGATATCGAGAGGAGTTTGATCCTCCAGCTTTCAAAGTTCTCTTTCGTCATTGAAAAGGTCATCAGAACACTAAAGCCAAATCTGTTTGCGGATTACTTAATGAAAATTGCAGATACCTTCAACGATTTCTACCACAGAAATCCGGTGCTTTCGGAAGACAGTGAGATAAGGATGCACCGATTGGCAATTGTTGATTCAACGAGAATTGTTTTGAGGAACGGCCTTGAACTTCTTGGAATAGATGCTTTAGAGAGAATGTAAATCTTTTTTATTCAATGGTATTCAAACTGTATATCTCAGTACCATGCATATCAAAAACCTTCTTTAAACAGGAAAAGTTGCACGAATAGCGTTCCTTCTCGTATCTCCCGCACACGATATAACTGATGTTGTATTTTTTGGCGATCTCTAAAATATCATCGCAGGATCCTTTGTATAGCTTTTTAACATCGTTAATTCTTTCGATAACTTCTTTTGTATTGTTTCTCCAGTGAATCTCATGACTAGGCCACGCTATTACAGTGGGATTCCCCGAAAAGACTGCTATTCTACCACTGTAGGAGTAACTGCTGTCAACTCCTTCGACAATTACGACGTTTTTCCCGTAAAGCCATTTTACTGCATAATAATCTCCCGGATTCTGCTCTCGCATGAAGTTCAGTCCATCCAGCGTTAGTTCAGCTTTGTAATGCCTTACGGGTGTAGCGATTACGGGATAAGTAAGCATTAAGGCGATGAGCAGAAGAGCAACAGGCTTTCTTTTCTTGTAGATAATTTCGAGAGATTTTGCAGTGGGATGGAGAAAGAGAACCAATGCGATTAGATAAAATTTGAAATACGTATTTATTCTCCAATCTATCGTTACGAATTCACAGATGATGATGAAAAGGGCACCGATAGCTACGAGAAGATCTTCAAACTCCCTCCTTCTAACTGCGAAGAGTATTAGCGGTAAGAAGATAAAGGCAGGAGAAACAAAAAACAGAACAGCGGGTAGGATTAGGAGAGGTTTTCTTTTAATCTCTTCGAGGTAATTGTAGTACAGCAAAACCAAAAACAACCCCCAGAAAGAAAGGAACGGCAGATGCTCGCTGAATTCGCTACTGAAAAAGATTGGTGCTCCGGTATTCAACTCAAGCTTGAAAATTACAATAAACAAAGCTGAGAGTATGAGAAGATCAAATCGTCTCCCCTTTAAAAGAATCAGAGAGGATAAAAGAAAGAACGCTGGAGCATCCCATGAGTTTGTTGCAAATAAAACAAAATTTAATAGAGGAATCTCCAACCCAAGCTCTTTTTCTTTGTAAAACCTGTAAAGGAGTGCAATGAAAAGAATCTTTATCGGTATGGCAATAACGTGAGCGTGCAAATCCGCATGAATGAAACTGAAATAGGGAAACTCGGTTATCACGTATTTAAATTTGCTGTCTGGAATAATTCTCGTCGAGTTCCAGTAAAATAGAAATCCCGGCAATTTTCCAGAGGATAGAGTCTTTAAAAGATCATAGAAAGAGTAAATAGGTCCTGAAATCAGAGGGATCAGTCCTATCTTCCCGATACCGACATCTCGAAGAAATCCGTGAAGAATCGAAAAGCTTACGGCGGAAACAAAAGCCATTGCGATATTGTATCCGTATTCCGGTGGAACAAAACACATCTTTGTGATAACTGCCGCTATAACGTGTCCGAAATAGTAGTAGAAGTCAATCCTTCCTCCAGCAAAAAAGAGATCATTTGGCGGTAATCTGTCAGCATTCAGAACCGAATTCATAAAAGCCATATCCATGAATTTTTCCGCATCGAGAATGTCCGGAACTAGCGATCTCAGGAAAAGAAAGTAAGCAAAAGATATTAAAAAGACCGACTCGTTGTCTCGATCAATTTCGAAACCCCTTTTCAATATCCCATAAAACGTTAGAGAAAAGACGGCTATGAAAGATATATAAAAAGCCCATTCGAATCTCATGAAATGTCCCAAAAAGAAGGTTATCGTTGATATCAGGATAACAGAGAGAAATTTCGAGATGTAATAAGGTCTCAACAAGTTTGAAAGAAGAGCGAGAATGAAAACAAAAAGGAAGATTCTTTCCATCATACTCTCACATCCCTGAAATTTATTCCAAGCCTCAAAGAAGACACAAGTCCCATAACGAGAGTTGAAACATTTTTCACAGCATGATCAACGAAGCTTACCACCAGAGCTTGATCATTCGGAAGTTTTGTCGAGAGGATGAGGGTAACCGCAGCCTCATAGGTTCCGATGCCACCGGGGGTTATGGGGAAAGTCTTCGCTATGTTTCCAGCGGCAACAGCGAAAGCGGGAAGCGGTAGAGATACGGACGCAAAAGATTGGAGGATTATGTAGCACGTTAACACATCTATTATCCAGATAAAAAGGGAAATCGGAAGGAGTTTCAGAGTGTTTTCACTGAAAACTATGCTTTTTGTGTCGATCATAATCCTCGCAACGTATCCTCTCGCCCTTGAGAGGATCACTACCCCGATCAAAACGAGAAGAAGAAAAGCCAGTGCATATACCAGAATGTCGAGGAATTCCAAACTAACAAATACGATACTGAAAAGGGCAATTAAGAGAATCGCAATAATGTCGTAGATTCTTTCGGCGGCAAGACCGCTGAGACTTGACTGATACGGGATTTCCCTTCTTTTGTAAATGTAAGCTCTTCCAAGATCTCCTACCCTTACGGGTGTTATCACGTTAAGTGTTTGGCTTATTGCTACCGCCATGACTGCGAACCCGTATCCCGCCCGATATCCTATCTCCTTCATTATAATTTCAAATCTTACACCCCTTAAAATAAAAGATACGGGATATATCAGGAAAGATGTCAGAACAAGATCTGGACGGAGATTTTGGATCGCACTCAGAATTTTAAAAGGTTGAACGACATAGACGAGGGCAATGAAAATTGCAAGAGTGGTGAGAAGAGAGAAATAAAAAAGCTTAGATCTCATGATTCCGGATCGCTCAAAGGTTTTTTAAAATTATGGAATGTTTTCCGTATGTAACGAAACCATTACCGTACCCTTTATAGAACATAACCCTTCTTTTGGGTTTTATCTCAACGTCCCTCCCGTTCATAAAATTCCACACAATATCCGCATAACTCATCCCGTAAACGTACTCAAATACAATTACAGGTGTCGTGAGTCTTGCGTTTATCTCGATCACGAACGGCTGTTCCGCCAGAATTATATCAACCCCCACGTATCCCTTCAAACCATCGATTGCTTCGACTGAAGAAATGGCCGCCTCAACAACATCCCTGTTGTATTCGGCTGGAACCACTCCACCTTTATATGAAAAATTTTCGAGAATCTGTTCGTTAATACTTAGAACCTTTATCTCTTCATCCACATAGAGACTTACACTGAGAGGCTTTCCCCTTATCAACTCCTGTGCCAAGAAGCCTTCAGGGACATCTCCTCCAACTCTTATCCCGCTTCCACCGCACGACACCCGCGGCTTCACGACATATTCACAATCCAAGGGTTTCAGAGATGTTTTGGGTGTTGCAACCTTATCCTTTATTTTTTTGAACGTTTTCCACTTGTCAGACGTTATCTCAATAGCCTTACTTGAGGATCCGAGATTTTCCACGCCAGCTTTCTCGATCTCTTTCGTTAGGTTCAGAAGAGTAAAACCATCCTCAGGAGCAACTACAATCGCTTTATCGCAAATCTCAAGACATTCTTTAAAAGAACCGCTTCCAAAGGGAAATACTGATAAAAAATCATCTCTAACAAAGGATATCAGATCAAAATATCTGTCGAAAGAGAGAAGAGATTTAAACATTGCTACTCCTTCTATCGCAATCTCATCGGGAATTTTTTCTCCGCAAACTCCGTGTTCGTAGATAAAGAGTTTACTCCGTCTCATCTTCATTCAAAATTATTGCAATATCGGCCGAATTCTTTAAAGCCGCCGAAAATCCCGGTTCGGCACCTATGATTATTGTTTCCTTCCCCAATTCCATTGCCTTTTTTAAAACTGCCTTAAAGTCGGCATCTCTTGTTACGAGAGCTAAAACATCGATATGATCATTGTAGATAATCTCCATCGCCTCAACAGCCATTCTGACGTCAACGTCTCCCGAGGTTATCACAGGTTCAAATCCCTGATTCTCTATGGCTTCAACGAGCTTATCTCCCGCATACTGATTTAGAAAAACTTTTGCAATTTTCACATCACCATATTCACTTAAAATTTCTCTTATTTCTTTTAAGTTGAGATTAAACTCTTTTCTAAGCATGTTCGGACCATCAACGAGGACTCCTATTCTTTTTTTGCTTTCTTTCCTCGCTGAGAGGATTTTCTTAAACTTCTGGATTTTCGAAATATTTATTGAAGGTTTCAGCATTAACCTCACCTATACATAATTTACGTGTTACGTATTAAAAACACTTTCCACGTTACTATAATAAATTTTGCCAGTTTTTTAAGGCGGCAACCTCTTTAATAGCGTGTATCACGTTTGCAGGCTCGTTTCTACCCTTGAGAGGAGACAAAATGGACTGTCCGTCTCAAGTAGTTCTCTATGTTTATCTCCGCATGCATACAAGAGTTCTTGTGCACTCCGAGCATTTTTGCCACTATCGCTAAAAAATGTTCGAATTCAGAACAATTTAAAATAAGGTCTTCTTTCTGATTACAGATTCCAGATCAACATCGAATTTCTCCATTCTCTTCTTAAAAGTGTCCATTTCCTTCCTAAAGAAAATGCCTAGCGGTATTCTTTCCCTTTCCATCATCTTGTCCAGAATGGATTCCCCGCTCGGAATGGATTTGAGATAGTAAATTCTCCTTTCAAACCACTCTTTTGTCATCAAATCGTTGTAAGTGACACAGGGTTGCAAAATGTCAACAACCGCAGATCCCCTGTGCCTTATAGCTTCTAATAGTATTTCCTTCAGCTTTTTCACATGATAGGCATAGGCTCTTGCGATGAATGTGTAACCGCTAGCAAATGCCAGAAGTAGCGGATTCAGAGCTTCATGCACGTTTGCATAATTCATCGCCCTCAGCTTAACACCGGAAGGTAGAGTCGGACCTGCCTGGCCTTTTGTCAGTCCATAGACAGCGTTGTCGTGGATAAGAACTTTAACATCGATGTTTCTTCTGCCTAAAGCGATGAAATGCCCGGCTCCTATGCCTAGAATGTCGCCATCGCCCGCTGCTACTATTACTGTAAGCTCGGGATTCGAGAGCTTTATTCCGGAGGCAATTGGAATTGCCCTTCCATGGATTGCGTGCACATTACTGCCTCGAATGTAGTAGACAATCCTAGAAGAGCACCCTATCCCCCCAACCAGCACGAGTTTTTTAGGATCGATTTTCAGCTCAGAAACGGCTTCTCGCAAGGCAGTCAGAACTCCGTAATTTCCGCACCCCGGACACCACTGAACCCATGCATCAGTTTTGTACTCAGACACCCCCACTCAAAATCACCTCTTTTCTTCCCTCTATCGCTCCTTCAATGGCTCTTAGAACTTCATCAACATACAGAGGTCTTGCATTCAGCTTTTTTGCAACACAATCAACCCTGCAACAATTTTTTAACAGAAACGAGAGCTGACCGGCATTCGATTCTATACAAAGCACCTTTCCATCTATTTCTTCTGAAATATCCGGAAAAGGGCTTAGAATTCTAAGCTGAAGGAACTTGGCCGGAATCTTGGATATTTCGATTGCCTCTACTATTGCATTTTTCGTCGAGCCAAATGAGATGATCGTTATTTCCGCGTTTTTCTCCCCATAAACTGAATAACTGTTTCCCGAAACTCTTTTAGCAAGCTTCCTGAATTTTCTGATCCTCTTCAGCATCATTTCTTCTCTTATAACTGGATCCTCGCTTGCAAATCCATATTCATCGTGCTCAAGGCTGCTGACAATCATCGTAGCCATTCCAATTGGCAGAAAAGGGCTAACACCATTTTCCGTCAGCTTATACCTCAGATAGTTCTCAGGAGGTGTTGAAAACTCCCTTTTCGGGAGTGGAGTGAATTTGTTTTTTTCGATACTAGTTAACGAGGAGGCTATGAACTTGTCGAGAATATGAACGACAGGAATTTGAAAATCCTCGGCAAGCTTGAATGAAAGGGGGACATCTTCAATCGCCTCTTCATGGTCGCCTGAAGCGATGACAACCTTAAAAGCATCTCCATGTCCGGAGAATATCGCATGGAGCAAATCCTGTTGTCCTGTCCTTGTAGCAATTCCAGTGCTCGGAGAGGCCCGCATCCAAAGTGTTATAACTATCGGAATCTCTGCTTGAACGGCGAAGCTTATCATCTCATTCATAAGGCTAAATCCCGGACCGCTTGTTGTGACTGTAGCCCTCAAGCCAGCTATACTTGCTCCAAGAGCCATTCCCAACGCCGAAATTTCATCTTCAGCCTGAACAGTTATTATTCTCCCCCTGTTCTCCTCGATAAAAAGGGCCTCATCGGTTGCTGGAGTTATAGGATAGAAGCTCAGGAATTCAATGTTTGAAAAAAGCTTTGCAATTGCAACCGCCTCACAGCCCGTTAAAACGAGTTTTTCTCCTTTCTTTCCATCTGGAATTTTATCTCTTTCCTTGTCCCTCACTTCATCTATCGCGATCTCCATTGCCATCAGATTTATCTCAAAATCAGGAAACTGTCTCTCTATAGCTTTTTTTATTGTCGACTCATCCAATCCGAGCAAATAAAGTCCCGCTGAGACTCCCATAACGTTTAACGTTCTAGATACCGAGCTCATAGGCTTTTTAACAGCTTCAGATAATTTCTTAAGCAATTCAGCCATAGGAAGGGATATCAGCCTTAATTCAAGCTTTTCAAGAATCTGATTCAAAGAAATATTACCGTAGGTTCTTTCAATTCTTTCCCTTAATGCTTTGCTCATCGAAGGGATCTCGGACACCTTCTTTTCAAGGCTACTTCGATCACATACCAGAATTGCGTTACTTCTGAGATTGCGGAAATGAGTGAATACACTTTCGGCATCCAAGGCTATCAGCGCATCCAATGGCATTCTTAGGGCTTTTCCGCCAACCCTTATATGATAGTAGCTATGCGCACCAATTATGTTGCTATGGTATTCTCTACTACCAAAAACTTCGTAGCCCTTAATGGCAAAAGCCTTAACAGCAATCTGCCCGGCGGATTCGATTCCTCCTCCTTGAAAACCCCCAATGGCAATGCTAAGATCAACCTTCATAAATTTCTTCTCTGTAATCGCTGTCCACGAAAACTCCTCTGAATATTTTGTGCCCACTATTTTTATGCTCTTCAAATTCTGCAAAACTTATAATAGATCTGCAATCCTCGCACCATAGAAATTCCCCACTAAGTTCCATTTCCACGAAGAATTCACAGAAGGATTCCCTGAAGCTTATGTCTACCTTTTTGTTGCAGAAACCTAGGAAATGATATCCTATGTGTGGCAACCAGTTTCCGCATTTTTCGCAGTTCTTGTCCATGTTTTTTGTTCATAATCTTTCTTAAAAAACTTTTGATGATCAACATAGACGACAATAAGGGCATCTTGAGTGGGTTTTTCGACTTTAATAAAAATAGCAGAATCGACTTCGGCGATTTGTTTGAAATGCTATTGTGATGGTATGGCTTTGAAAACCACCTCGAAGACAGCTCCTCTCGGCTTGTTATCGTAAACCCTTATCTCTCCCCCGAGAACATTAACAAGGTTTTTGACTATATACAGCCCTAATCCTGTTCTGTTTTTTGTTGAAAATCCTGCCTTGAATATCTTTTCTTTTATTTCATCCGGTATTCCTTCTCCCCTATCCGAGACTCTCAGGATTCCCTTTAAATCCACTTTGGCCACCT
>Ga0071330_1095049_pt1 | contig 28495 bp, 24 predicted proteins | sample GBScel77sediment_FD_63802 | JGI IMG/M metagenome (GOLD analysis project Ga0071330, IMG submission 63802) | Hot spring sediment microbial communities from Great Boiling Spring, Nevada - Cellulolytic enrichment Sediment 77C v2 (version 2) | ecosystem: Environmental > Aquatic > Thermal springs >...
GTCGTCTGGGTGTGGCGAGGATACCAGCCTGGGGCGCTGGCGGTCCTGGGTTCAAATCCCAGCGGCCCCACCTTGTTTAGGGTTCAAATCTGTGTTTTGTTTATGTTTAGAGGGGGATGGAATGGTTAAAGATAGAAATCCGACAATCTTCAGCCGCGGGTAGCTTAAACTCCTGTTAATGCTAAAATATGCTTCTTGGTTATGTAATTAGGATGGTGTCTAAGAAGGGGAAGTTGGCTTGAGTTCCACGTTAAATTTTGACGTAAGGTTTTCGAAGTATCTTAGTGATGTAGAGAAGGCAAATAGTGAAGATGCAAAAGCATTTTTCTTTCTTGAATTTGCTAGAGATGTCTTCTCAGGTATCGCTCTCGATCACTTGGGTAACCTCTATCCCGTTTTGCAGAAATATTTAAGGAGAAAAAGTGGCTTGGGTCTCGTTGGTAGACCAGACGCTCTTCTTGGGAACCTTCTTATAGAGTTCAAGACCGATTTGAAGACAAAGCTTCAAGAAGCTGAATCTCAGCTTAAGCAATATACGGCTATACTTTGGTCTAATCAAGGAAACAAGAGAGTTAGCTATTTGGCTATGGCTTCTGACGGTTTAAGGTTCGTGATCTATAAGCCCTTCTCTAGCAAGAAGCCTGGACAGATAGTTGATCCAAGTGATGTTGAGTTGGTTAAGCTTGATGAGGCTGACTTATCTTTATTGCGAAGCAATCCAGACCGAGCCTTCGTATGGTTGGATCGATACATTCTCTATAAAAGCAAGATTCCACCCACAGGCGAAGCTTTTGCTGAGCGTTTTGGTCATGAGAGTCCCTCATACAAAGAAGCAATGTTAATTCTTAATAAGGCTTGGAGTTCAGCGAAAACTTCAGTTCAGACCGTTTATGAGGAATGGGGAAGGTATCTAAGGTATGTTTATGGTTCTGAGGTTGCCAGTGAAGAGCTCTTCCTTAAGCACACATACCTAGCAACACTTGCCAAGTTGTTGGTCTACCTCTACTACTCATTTGGCAAGTTCCCAACACGTGATGAGTTACTTGGCATCTTGAAAGGACTTGCGTTCAAGCAGTGGCATATTCACAACTTCTTAGAGGAGGACTTCTTTTCTTGGCTCGGTAGGAAAGAGGTTGAGGAGGAGGGGGTTGCGATCTGTAACCTGCTTTTAGATGTGCTATTGACCTTCGACCTAACCTTGATTGATGAAGATGTTCTCAAGGCTCTGTATCAAGAACTCGTTGATCCTGCAGAAAGGCATGATCTTGGGGAATATTATACACCTGACTGGCTTGCCGAATATATTGTGGATAAAGTTCTAAAAGAAGGCGGTAAGCAAAGCGTTCTAGACCCAGCTTGCGGTTCTGGGACATTCTTAGTGGCTGCATTACGGCGTAAGCAGGAGATGTTGAAGTCAGTGCCACCGCAAGAACTGTTAGATCAACTAGCTGAGTCTGTGGTGGGTATCGATATTCACCCCCTTGCTGTAATAGTGTCAAAGGTTAACTACCTGCTTGCCATCAGAGATTTGCTTAAGCAAAGGCCTGGGGCATTTACGCTTCCAGTCTATATGGCTAACTCGATTATTCCACCTTCCCAAGATCCAGTGCTTATTGGAGGTCTTCAGACCTATTCGGTTAAGGTTGACTTAGGGAAGAAGGAGGTCTTTCTACAGATACCAGCTGTAGTGGCTGAGGATGCTGAGCTCATCGACCCTGCAATCTCAGCCATTAGGAGCTACGCTGAATCGTTGGTTCAAGGTCAGTCACCAGATAAAACGGTTTTTCAAAATCAGTTGGAGCAAGTGGCCCCTTGTGTTGCTAGACTGTCTCAACGCGACGCCGTTGTTGATATACTCTTCCACTCTTCTTTGGCTATGAAGGATATTATAGAGGCGGGTAAGGATACTATCTGGTCGTTTATCCTTCGGAATGTCTATAGGCCTCTCTTTATCTCCAAGAAGAAGTTTGATGTGGTTGTGGGCAACCCGCCTTGGCTCTCCTTCCGCTATGTTGAGGATGTGAAGTATCAAAGCGACCTTAAGTCGCTGATGCAAAAGTATGGCGTATTTCCTGAGGCTAAACTCATTACGCAGATGGAGCTAGCAACACTCTTCCTACTTCGGGTATCTGACCTCTACCTCAAGCCTGATGGGGTAATATCCTTTGTAATGCCTAGGTCTGTGTTTGTTGCTGATCAGCACGATAGCTTTAGGAGGAGAGTGAAAGGTGTGGGCATAATACATATAGCGGATTTTGAGGGTGTGTATCCGCTCTTTAACGTTCCTTGTTGTGTTGTTACAGCAAGGAAAGGTGGAGTTACCTCATATCCTATAGAGGGAGTAGTGGCTGAAGGTGAGCTGCCACGTAAGAATGCGAAGCTTGTTGAAGCTATTAAGGCTCTAAAGATTAGAAAGACAAGGTTTGTTTTGTGCGAAGTCGGTAGAAGGAGTTTTCTAGCTGAAGGAGACGTTTCTTTGAAATCCGCTGGTCGGAGCGCCTATTATAAGGACTTTACACAGGGTGCAACTATTGTTCCTAGAGCGTGCTGGTTTGTAGATCTTAAGCCTCATCCAGCGCTTGGCTTCGACCCGAACTATCCCTTTGTGAAATCTTCTAAGAAGGCGATATCGCTTGCTAAGGATGAATACGAGGGACTAAGGCTGGAAGGAAATGTCGAGGCTTGCTTCCTCTATGCGGTGGTAACTGGTTCTGAGCTTGCTCCATTCTGCTGCTTACCTTTGCCTATAGCCGTGCTTCCGATCGAGCCCTCTGGGAAAGGCTTCAAGATTGTTAGGAGAGAAGAAGCTGAGAGGAGAGGTTACAGCGGTCTCTTAGCGTGGTTGCAGAGAGTTGAAAAGGTTTGGGAAGAAAAGAGGGCAGAGAAGGCTAAGAAGATGGACATATACAACTGGCTTGATTGGGCTGGAAAGCTAACGCAACAAAACCCTTTGGCTAAGTACAAGGTTGTCTACAACACATCAGGAACAAACCTCACTGCTTGTGTTATAGAGCAAGGCGAAGTCTCTGCCACCGTTAATGGGCAAGAGGTTAAGCTCAAAGGCATCATAGCAGATGCGAAAGTTTATCATTATGAAACCGATAATAAAGATGAGGCATATTATCTCTGCGCAGTTCTGAACTCCACTACACTCGATAAACTGGTAAAGCCATTGCAGTCACGGGGGCAATGGGGTGAAAGAGATTTTCACAAGAAGCCCCTAGAGTTCCCAATCCCCAGATATAACCCTAAAGATAAACACCATCAAGCCCTATCGAACTTAGGAAAGAGCTGTGCAAAAGAGGCCTCCAAGATTCTCCCAACACTCCTCCAAAAATATACATCAGTAGGCAAGATTCGCAGCGAGATCAGAAAATTGATCAAGCGCAAACTCAACAAGATAGACACCCTTGTCGCTACACTTCTCAAAAACAACAAAAGTGGATTAGAAAACTTCATCAACTCCACCTAGCACCAACATACAGTTTACGCATGGAGCACGATGCTCACTTCCATAATGGAAATAAAAAGAAGGTGTTGAGGTATTAATTTAAGATCGTTTTTTGAAGACATTAGATTTGTAATGATAGCAATTAACAGCGGAAATAAAAAAGAGTGGGGGGAGATCTTTATTTTAGGCTGGTTTTCTTGCTCTGAGGGCGATTAGTGGTGTGATTATAGCGATGATGATCGCCACCACGGCCACGCCTATAGCTGCTAAGGCGTAGGTTGAGACTTCGAGGACTCTGTTGGATAGTGCGTCAATACTATCTTCAAGCGATGCTAGGGTGCTTTCAAGTCCTTGAGTTGTAGTTGTTTGTGTGCCCTTTAGGTCTGTGACTGCTGATCTGAGTTCGGACAACGCTGCTCTAACCTCCGCAACAGCTGTATTCGTTTGGTCTATTCCAGACGCTACAACTTTGAGCGAGTCTGCTAGGGATGTAGCCATTTTATCTACGCCAGAAGCCACCGCTTTGAGGGCGTCAGCCAAGTTCGCTTGGACACCTTCTATCTTCTTAGTGAGTTCCTCTTCGATACTCATAATTTCGCTTTCAAGCTTCTTTGAGATGTCTTCCTTAACCCCACCGACCTCCTTGCCAACCTCTCTAAGTATAAACTCAAGCTGTGGTATTACATTGAGTGGTGTAGTCTTGATAGCCGCTAAAGCCGCTTCTGCACCTACACCTATCACTGTAAGCCTATATATGCCTGCTGCTAACTTGCTTGTGGTCTCCTTTGTAAGCTCTATCGCAAATAACCCGGGTGCTTTAAGTGTTGCTGAACCAGAATCTACAACAACACCCGTCGGGTCTTCAAGGACATACTGCACATCGAGGTCGCTGTAGGGTTTACCCTCAACTCTGCTCGTCACATTAATTAGTGCTTGTAACCCGGGTATAACCTCGGTCGGAGCCTCGATGGAAATTGAGGGTACTCTGGGCTTCAGCAAGTAGTCCCATTTATCCGCTGTATAGGGGTAGTCTCTGAAGGCTGCCAGTATAACTTGAGCTGCGACCGGGTCGACTCTTTCTATGTAGAATGGGCCGCTCATAACGAGGTAGTGGCCATATTTCTCTGAGAAGGCTTTGAGCGCATTCCACCTTGGGCTAGGATCTTTTACGAAGTCTCTGACCGCAGGGTGAACATAGGAAGGCGCCAACTTATCAAAGTATTCTTTTAGCAGAGGTAGTGTATCGCCTTTAGTTAGATCGATCTGTGTGACCCCAAGCTCCTGGGCTGTGGTCTCTGAGAACGCTGCCTTCTTATCTTCGTAGAGTGCGTTTACAAGAGCGTATAGCTGCCAAGGCATCAAGGGGAAGACATCTGCTTGGGCTGCTATAAATGTCTCATCTGGATGAGTGTAGTCTAAGTATATTTCGTAAGTGTTGTCGCTGAGCCACCTTATACCCTTAAATGTATTAGTGAATGTTTGGACCCCTGGTGCTATGGCTGCTGGGTCATAAATTGGGCTTTCTGGTGTCGCTATGCCCAGTATCTCATATATGAACATCATGATGTCCTCTTTACTTACGGGTGTGCCATCATGCCACTTGCCTAAAGTCGCTGTGAAGGTGACTTTGCTCTCAGCTGTCACATCCTTACCCACCGGTATCCACTTGTTCTGCTCCCAAGACCACTTCAGCGCATCCTCGGGTACGTTAACGCCGCCGGTTTGTACGGTAAATGTTGTGCGTATCGGCATGTAGCGCCCAGTATGTGGATGAACCCAGACACCTGGATCAAATATGTTGTTGAATACCAAGCCGTCAAAGAGCCAGTTGAAGCCTATATCTGTCCCTCCTCCTGAGCCTGGCATAGCTAGATACGCTGAGACGAACATGACTCTGCTGCCTATCTTCGCCTCCCCACCAACCTTGTCCACAAACCTCATACTTCGACCAAATAGCATACCGTAGGGTCCAGCGTAGAGGTCTGACACTCCAGGTTGAAGAGATTTAGAGTATGGGAATGGCTCGAGCTGATCGACTAAGAATATTCTTACCGCATCTTTCAAGGCAAGCTCGTTTGCTGCCCTCACTAATGCAGCCCTTTCTTCTAAGTCGGCGTATTTTCCTTCGTTGAGCCTTGTAGCAACATCAACCAGAAGAGGCGAGGGTTTATACACTGTGTGAACTGCATCAGTCCCTGGGGAGACGTAGTAGAAGTATGCGTCGGTGTCCTCGTATGCTGATATTCCGGTGTATGCCCATCCTTCTGTGTATAGGTTCCACGCGCCTTCAGCTGGGTCGCCGCTATATACTATACTGAACGCTACGGCTGCTCTCTGGTACATCCTCTCCACTGTAAACCCTACTTTTTCGAGCTGTGTAGAGATATAGTCTCCTATAGACTTCCTAAGATCCTCTACCCTAATGGAGAATTTGATTACAACAGGCTTCCCTTGATACATCCACTTACCTTCTTCGAATGTAGCACCAGCCTTACCCATCGCTTCAAATATCATCATCTTGGCTTTCTCGAAGTCATAGGCATACTTTGTTTCAAGGTTCTTCATGAAGACTATGTTTCGCACATAATCCGGCGAGAAGGACCTGTGTAGTGTCCATCTAGGGACCGCGAGCCCCTTCAAGATTTCATTTGCTATAAAGGACCTATCTATTAGATAGTGTAGAGCCTCTCTTATCTCTGGTATGCTGAAGGGGTTGAACCCCTCTCTGAACGGCACGGGGTTTACGAGAATATCGTATGCACCCGAAGGCGCTTCGAGTATGCTTAACCCTGCTTCTTGCGCTCTCTTAACTGCCTCGAGGGTTCTTAACCCCCACCAGCGCATATGCGCTTCTCCAGTTTGAATTTTAGCTATAGCCTCCTCGTCAGACGGTAACTGAAAGTAGATAATCTTGTCAACGTAGGGTCCTTTGGGCGCAGTTTGGGCTTCAGCGGGTAGAACTAAGGAGGGTAGTAGTAAAATTGATGCTATGAAACCTATAATCAGCAGTTTGGAAGAAATCTTCGCCATACCATTAATGTCGCACAGTTTTATATTTAAACTTTAAAAAGCTCAGTATTTGATACTCTAGTACAAATGTTATCAAAGAGCTACCTTGCGAAAAGGGCTTCTTTGCTAGCTGTAACACTTATTGTAGCTACATACCTCACGGTTATTATTGCTAACGGCGGTGGTCTAGTAGATCAGATATTAACAAGCCAGATCAGGTTTGATGTTACATCCACTTTAAGTAGAGACCCTGCTTTTAACAGGTTGCCTGAAGAGGAAAGAGAGAGGCTTTTAGAGCAGAGAATAGAATTAGCTATACGCGCTAAAGGGCTCGACCAACCATTTATTGTGAGAAGCTTCATATATCTAGTTGATGCATTGACCCTCAGGCTTGGACAAGCCCTTGTGATCAAAAGTAACACAGGCTCAAGAGCCGTCGTAGATATAATAATGGAGAGGCTTCCAGCCACTGTAGCACTCTTCACAACGGCCACAGTAATCTATAGTGTTTTAGGGATTCTCATAGGTTTAGTTATGGCTAGAAAGCCAGGCGGATTATTTGATAGGTTTATGACTATGCTTGCTGTAATAACGGGTGTAATCCCCCCTTGGTTCTTTGCCATAATCTTTCTCCTCCTCTTCGCCTTCTACATCAAGCTTTTTCCTTTTGGAGGATTTGTTAGCGTGCCATCACCTACAGACCCATTTCTTTACGCTCTCGATGTCCTATACCACATGGTACTCCCTCTACTAACTTGGGTTTTTGCCTCATTCCCCTTCTGGGCTTACATAACCAGAAACATAGTTATCCAAACCATAGGAGAAGATTTTGTAACTATGGCTAAGGCTAAAGGTCTTTCCGAAGCTACGGTTCTTAGAAGGTATGTTCTAAGACCCTCCTTACCCCCTATAATAACCAATGTAGCTCTAGCTCTGATCGCCTCTTGGCAAGGCGCCATAATCACCGAAGTGGTTTTTGGCTGGCCTGGTATAGGTAACCTCCTCAACTTAGCGATACTATCTACCGATGCGCCAGTGGTTATTGGTGTAGCTGTGATGTACGCTTACCTACTTGTTGCCACTGTACTGATACTGGACATAATCTACAGCCTTGTGGACCCAAGATTAAAGATCGGATGATTAGTATGAGCAGCGCGCCTATCAGCATCAAATCTGTTTTTCACGAAATCATGCATTCAAAGAGCGGTTTTGCAGGCGTAGCGATCCTCATATTCATAATATTAACCTCACTTATTGCTGTGGTTTCACCGGAGAACATCGTTGAGAAATGGAATGATCCACAAGCTTGGCTTGATAAACCAAGGCTCGCAGCACCTGAGTGGACTACTCTATTTACAGGAGGAAACCCTGCTAAGACGATCATAGTTAACTCCCAAGATTTTAAGAAGGATGTTCAGCAGATTCAGCCCAATGTTACAAAGATAGAGCTTAGGGCAAGAGTAGTTTATGACTATGATACCCCTCCGTCCGAACTGAACATTATGTTGAAAATTGCTGGTGAAGCGAGAGTTCTACTTACAATAAAATGGGTTAGACCAGACGGTAGTACTGTCGAGCTTCTAAGAGAAGTCACCGAACCGAAATCCAAGACTATATTTACTTACATAGATAGGGAAGTCGCCGCAAATGTACAAGCATATCTTCAGAAGCTCGGCGTTGCAGATAGCCTACCTATTGGCGTTACTCTATTCTCCAGTGAAAAATCTTTGATCGAAGGTGCGCCTAAACTCATCAAATCCCACGATGTTAAGCCCTCAAGACCCTATGAACTAATAGTTGAAGCGACATCAGAAAGTAAAGGGTTCGACGTGGATGCTCAGCTAAATCTTCTAGGCGTGGTCTACGGTCTATGCGGCACCGATAATCTGAGGCGAGATATATTCCTCGGCATCGTTTGGGGCGCACCGATAGCCTTAGCATTTGGCTTAGTAGCAGCATTTGTAGTAACTCTTATCCAAGCGATTTTCGGAGCTATAAGTGGTTACTATGGGTCTAAAGTAGATGAGATCATACAGAGAATTACGGATGTGTATCTTGTGCTGCCTTTTCTATCCCTTCTAATAACCATCCAATTCATATACAAGACAACTATCTGGACCTTGCTTATAGCAGTAATAGCCCTATCACTGTTTGGTGGTGTCACGAAGTCTGTTAGAAGTATGGCTCTTCAAATCCGCGAAGAACCCTACATTGAAGCTGCAAAATCTTATGGCGCAAGCAGGCGCAGGATTTTAATCTTCTACATATTACCCAGATTACTACCCTACACATTCGCTAACATAACCGTCTCAGTACCAGCCTATGTGTTTCTAGAAGCTAGCTTAAGTATCCTTGGATTAGGTGACCCAGCCCTACCTACGTGGGGGAAGCTTATCAGTGAAGCCTTCTCAGGCGGAGCGGCATACTACGGGTACTGGTGGTGGATAATCATACCTTCGATGTTCATAGTGCTTGTCAGCACAGCATTCGCCTTGATCTGGTACTCTCTTGATAAAGTATTAAACCCGAGGTTGAGAGAAGAATGAGTACGATACTAGCCCTAAAAGACTTAAAACTTTACTACCGAACTCGCAGAGGTGTTGTTAAAGCTGTTGATAGCGTAAGTTTCGATCTTAAGGTAGGTTGCTGCTTATCTTTGGTAGGAGAATCGGGTTGTGGAAAGAGCTCTATGGCTTATGCGATAATGAGGATACTACCCCGTAATATACACACGTATAGCGGTGAAGTGGTATTTGAAGGCAAGAACTTAATGGTTCTCCCAGAAGGCGAGTTAAGCAAAGAAGTCTGGCTGAAGAAGATGGCTATGGTCTTCCAAGGCGCAATGAACTCACTTAACCCTGTCCTTAGTGTAGGAGAACAGGTTTCGGAAGTCTTCACACTACACGCTGGAATGAGCAAAACAGAAGCACAAGAGAAAGCTGCTGAACTATTAGAGCTCGTTAGATTACCAAGTTCACTGATAAATAAGTATCCCCACGAGTTAAGTGGCGGCATGAAGCAAAGGGTCGTCATAGCCATAGCTCTGAGTATGAGACCTAAACTACTGATCTTGGATGAACCCACTTCAGCACTAGATGTTATAACCCAAGCAAACATAATTAACCTTCTGAAGAAGCTCCAAGAAGATTTCCATCTTACATACATCTTTATAACCCACGATCTAGGTCTAGCCAGCGAGCTTAGTGACTACATATCTGTCATGTACGCTGGTAGAATCGCTGAGTTGGGTGACGCAAGATCTGTTCTAACAGACCCCAAACACCCATATACGCAAAAACTACTTGCAGCAACGCCTAAGCTCTTTGAGGAAGCAAAGCTAGAATTCATTCCAGGTTCGCCGCCTGATCTAGCTTCTCCCCCAACAGGCTGTAGATTTCACCCACGTTGCCCATATGCTATGGACAGTTGTAAAGTCAAGGAACCCGACCTCATCAAGCTATCTGAAGACCGATATGTATCTTGTCTACTATTGGAGAGGGTTTGATGTCAACGGATCAACTTATGAGAATAAGAGACGTAAAGACTTGGTTTCAGATTAGCAGAGGCTTATTTGGTAAACAGGTTTACGTGAAGGCGGTTGACGGTGTAAGTTTAGATATAGGTAGAGGTGAGGCTGTAGCGATCGTTGGTGAATCCGGTTCAGGTAAAACTACACTAGGCAAGACTATACTTCGCTTATACAAACCCGTAGCTGGCGAAATCTACTATAACGGTAGGAGAATAGATAATCTAGAAGAGGAAGAGTTAAAATGGTATAGGCGGGAGGCGCAGATAATATATCAAGACCCTTTTGGCAGCCTAAATCCTTTCTTTACAGTTGAGCGTATACTATCGGAACCCCTTACTATTCACAAAGTAGCAAAAGATTATAGAGAAATAAAGCAGATGATCAACCAAGCGTTAATTGACGTTAAACTCGAACCGCCCGAGATGTTCGCCTCAAAGCACCCTCACATGCTTTCAGGCGGGCAAAGGCAGAGAGTAGCAATAGCTAGGGCTTTAATACTTAAACCCAAGCTCATAGTAGCAGACGAACCTGTAAGCATGCTAGACGCCTCTGTTAGGGTCGAAATCATGAGTCTGCTAGAAAGTCTCCAGAAAAAGTATGAAACTAGTATACTTTATATAACTCATGATCTTGCCACGATCAAATATTTCTCTCAAACTTTATACATAATGTATGCTGGTAAGATTATTGAGTCAGGCCCAACACGGGATGTTTTAAGGGAGCCTTTACACCCCTATACTCAAGCGCTGATTTCAGCTATACCAGACCCAAATCCCGAAAATAAGTGGAGGTATAGAAATGTGCCCGGTGGCGAACCGCCGAGTCCAATAGCACCTCCATCAGGTTGTAGGTTTCATCCACGTTGTCCTCGATTTATAGCCGGTAAATGTGACACTGTAGAACCTCAGCAAATCAAAGTTAAGAGTATCTATGTAGCTTGCCACCTCTATTCTTAGCGTAGCGTAAAGAACTTATGTGAGCTTTGTAGAAGGTATATATGTGGTGAAGTTTGGCTCCACTAACGGTTAGAGTTAGGGATGCGATGGATACGAAGCTAGTTAAGATCGAGAAAGATAGACCCGCTATAGAGGCGCTTAAGCTGATGATCGACAATGGGGTCTGGTCTGTGCTTGTTACTGACAAAGGTGTTATAGTGGGTGTGATGACTGAAAGAGACTTCATAAGGCGGTGTATACTCAAAGGTCTCGACCCTAATAAGACGCCTGTGGAGAAGTTGATGAGCTGCCCCCTTATCACGATCGAAGCAGATAGACCACTCGGTGAAGCCCTCCAACTCATGGCGACAAAAGGTGTTAGAAGGCTCTACGTAACCGAGGACGGGAAGATAATAGGGAGAATAACACAAACCGAGTTGGTTGAGAAGACCCTAGACGTATTCATGACCCTTGCGTCTATCCAGCGCCAGATGTAGTCTAGCTAAGTCTACTATCGACCAGACGCTTCCAAGTCTTCCAAGTCTTCCTAGCGAAAGGTGGTACCTCACCGTATTTCACCAGCCAGTCTCTGAGAAACGCTATTGTAGCTGGATCAGAGGGGTAGCCGCTGCCGAACTCCCCATACTTTTCACGCAGCTTAGCGATTTCGGCGTCTCGCTCAACCTTTGCTATAATTGAAGCCGCTGAAACAATAGGATATGTTTTATCAGCTTCGTGCTCTGATATAACTTCAACCTTCCGCCTAAGTAGCGCAACCACGTTCCTCTTAAATCGTTCAGGTTCGGTGTCTGGTGCGTCCACATACACCAGATCAGCTTCGAGCTCCTCGATAACCTTAGCTGCGGCTTCAGCTTCAAGCAGATTGAGCCTAATGAACTTCTTCCTCCTTGCAACATACTTATCGACCTCCTCAGGTGGAACCTTTACTGAAACGACCTTGTATGCTAAGTCTTTGATGAGAGGGTAGAGTCTCGCTCTTGCTGCTGGTGAAAGTGTCTTAGAGTCTCTAACACCTATCTCGGTAAGCTTGCCTATCTTGCTCTCCTCAACCGCAACACCAGCCAAGACTAGCGGCCCTATGATGCATCCTCTGCCAGCGTCATCGACTCCGCCAACTAATCTTCCACTCAATGCCCTGCACCAAGTAGGTTAAGGACGGCTTCTAAGATCTTTGATGCGGCTTCGTCTGCGCGATAGATGTCTATCTCTACAACCTCAACCTCAGCAGATGCTCTTAGCTCATCAGCCAGCGGATCACGTATATGTTTATGTATAACGCCTATCATCGGCTTACCCGAATTCACAACTTCCTTAACTGCTTTGCGGAACTCTGGGCTTGCCATCTCCATAGGTCCTATCTCATCACAAACGATTAGGTCGCAGTGCTGCATAGCTTCAATAAGTGCTTTTGCTGCCAGATCTGATAGCGCCTTTAGATTAACCCTATACTTTCCTACTCTCGGTCCCATCTTCTGCTCTACCGAAGCCAAAACGTCTCTGCTACCAGATAGGAGGTCAACTATTTCGAAGCCAACTCTAATTCCCCTAATCCTCTTCTCCACAGCGACCACTCCACCAATAGAGTAGCCTCTCGCCCTCACGGCGTTGACAACCTTCATCAACGCTGTTGTCTTTCCAGAACCTGGTTCTCCTGTTAGCAGCCAGATTCTTTTACCCAAACCTCCTGCGCCTCTAAACTACGGTAGCCCCCTCCTATTATAGGCGACGTAGCATTAAATTAGATTTAACACCGTACCAAAATAGTTAATTCTGATTGCTTAGAGAAGTTTGGTGATGGCTGCATCCCACCTGCACCCTGATCTAAAGGTCTTAGAAGAGGAGATCTCTTCTCTAGCACAGGAGAAAAGGAGACTTATAGAGGAGATCAAAGGTATGCGGGAGGAAAGGCGTAATGTGCTGACGAGCCTAAAAGAGATAAGCGATCAGCTCAAGGCGCAAAGAAACCTCAGAGATAGCGAGTTAAGTGGATTGAGACTGTTGATTGATGAGAGCAAACAGCTTAGAGCCAAAATGCAAGATACTCTACACACGCTTACCACAAGCAAGAAGGAGCTCGCGGTGGTGAGGAGAATCTATAGGGAGGAGTCTCCTGAAGATGTAGAGCGGGTTATAGCTGAGTTAGAGTGGAGGCTGCAGACCGAAAGATTAACCAGAGAACAGGAGAAGGCTCTACTAATAAGGATAAAAGAGATGCATTTGAAAAAGGCTGAGATCGAGCAGAGAGAGGCTTCGTTAGAGAAGCTCAAACAACTCTCAGTAGAATCAACAAATCTTTCTGAAAGATTAAAGGAGGTCAGAGTCAAGATCGATGAAGCGAAGAGGAAAATAGAGGCGACTAAGGAGGCGATCTCTAAGCTACTTGAAAGACGGGAAAATCTGCAAAGCGAGCTGAAGCGGCTGAACGACACGATACAAGAAAAGGAGCAGCAATTAGAAAACCTACAGACCAAACTGTTAGAGAGCTTGGCTAAGCGAAGAGAGATCCTAGAGGCAAAACGCCGAGAAGAAGCGAAAAAGGCGAAAGAGAAGCTAAGTCAAGAGATAAGCAGATTAAGAGAAGATATTCGCAATAGGCTTTTGGAAGGGAAGAAAGTCGAGTTAGGCGAACTGAAACTACTTCTAAATCCTGAGGATGAAATCGCTTAAGTAGTAGAGCGTAGTAAGGTTTTAGGAAAAGGTTGGGGGAAGCCGGAGCCAAACCAGCATTACTCGTTCTATGTGTTGACAGAGATGATGATGTAGGTGTAAAAACCGGTTTAGCAACGCCTATTATAGGTAGAGACAAATGTCTAGTAGCAGCGACAAGGCTGGCTCTGGCAGACCCCGAAGAAGCAGACGCAAACACGATCTTCGCAGCAATCAAGGAGCACGATGAGCTGTTACAGCAGGGGTACTCGGTTGAAGTCGCTGTAGTGGCTGGCACGCAGAAGATGGGGATCGAAGCAGATCGAAAGATAATGGAGGAGACAAAGAGCATCCTCGCATCACATAAAGTCGATGGTATAGTCTTTGTCTCAGACGGTGCTGAAGACGAATATGTGATCCCAGTTGTGCAAAACCTTAAGCCGATTTTATCTGTGCGTAGAGTCGTAATTAAGCACAGCGAAAGTGTCGAGGCGTCATATGCGATTTTATCGAGGTACATTAAAATGTTGGTGTATGACCCAAGGTACTCAAGGTTCTTCTTAGGGGTCCCCGGTCTTCTACTTTTAACATTCGGTATACTAACGGCGCTGGGTAAGACGACTGAGGCTATCGCTGCTGCCTTACTTATACTGGGTCTGGCTTTTATCGCGCGGGGTTTCGATTTAGATAAGCTCGTTTCAGCAGTGACACAGATGAGACCCTCTGCTTACTTAAGATTCTTCTCTGCTTTAGCGTCTGTACTTATACTCATTTCAGCAGTATATGTGGGTTACACATCAGTAAGTGGCACACCTGAGTACGCTAAGATTTTGGTTCAGCCGGAGCTCTTCTTTGAGTATGGCGCCTACCTCATAGGCTTGTTTCTACAAGAGACCATTAACTTAATCTGGATAGGTGTTGGTATTTATCTTGCTGGCTCAGCCCTCTACCACTGGATTAGGCATAGCTATAAGGTTCTTAGAACCGCCACAAACCTACTTATCTTACTCCTACTATACTTCCCCATGACCCAGATCTCCCTAATCCTGTTAGGTAAAGGCAGCCCAGCCTACCTTACCTCGCTCCTCTTAATCGGCTTAGCAATACTATTTCTTGTCGTCTCTTTGGTCTACCAGTATGTTATTGCTAAAAGGCTTCGTAGGTGAATCGACTTGCTTCAGACATTATTGAAAGTTTTTGGCGTCTACAAGATATATGAAAGGTATCTTGAGCACCAGATATCAAAGAAGGAGAAGCCAAAGCATATAGGAGTAATCTTAGATGGAAACAGAAGATGGGCAAGGGAAAAATCGCTGCCACCCACATTAGGCCACTATTTTGGTGCCGAGAACGCCAAGAACCTTATTGAATGGTGTTATAAGCTCGGGATAGAGAGTGTTACTATCTTCGCCTTCTCAACTGAAAACTTCAACAGACCGAAGGAAGAAGTAGATGAACTCTTTGCGATAATTGAGGAGAAGCTGAAGGAGCTTCTTAAAGACGAGCGTATACACAAGTATAAGGTTAGGGTGAAGGGGATCGGTAAGATAGATCTTTTACCTGAAAGCATTCGATCACTACTCTCTGACATCGAACAAGAGACCGCTAACTACAATCAACACTTCCTAAACATAGCTCTGGCATATGGTGGTAGGAGTGAGATAGTAGATGCTGTTAGGAGGATATGTGAGGAAGTGAAGGAAGGTAGGCTAGACCCCTCGAGCATAAATGCTGAGATTATAGAGCAGCACCTATACACGGCTCATCTACCCCACCCAGACCCTGACTTGATAATAAGAACCTCTGGTGAAGAGAGGCTTAGTGGCTTCCTTCTTTGGCAGTCAGCATATAGCGAGCTAGTTTTCTTAGATACATTTTGGCCGGAGTTCAGAAAGATTGATTTAATGAGGGCTATAAGAATCTATCAGCAGCGTGACAGGAGGTTCGGTAGATAGTTAATTAATGGGCTACAGGTAGGGGGTTAAGGGCATATGTCCAAAGCGGTTTTGATCGTAGGTGGAGCTTTTGGTGATGAGGGAAAAGGGAAGGTGATATCCTACCTAGCAGTTAAGGATAAGGTTGATGTAGCTGTTAGAGGGGGTGTAGGCCCTAACGCTGGACACACTGTAGTGGCTGGCAACAAGACCTACAAGGTCAGATTAGTGCCAAGTGCCTTCGTAAATCCGCGGACGCGACTGCTTATTGGCGCCGGGGTTGTGGTTAACCCCCAGATCCTAGTTGAAGAAGTTGAGTTGACGGGTGTAAGAGGGCGGTTAGGTGTTGACTTCCAAGCTGGGGTTATTGAGGAGGAGCATATCCAACGGGATAGGGTCGGTCATCTAAAGGAGAAGATCGGGACAACAGGTAGTGGCACAGGTCCTGCGAATGCAGATAGGGTCCTTAGAAAAGGTAGGGTTGCAAGAGACATACCCTCTCTACAAGAATTCTTAACCGATGTGGCTGGCGAAGTCAATAATGCTTTGGATGAAGGTAAACAGGTATTAGTTGAGGGCACACAAGGCACCTTCCTGTCACTCTACCACGGAACCTACCCTTATGTGACTTCCAAAGACACCACCGCTTCCGCAGCTTGTGCTGATGTAGGGTTAGGTCCTCTTAGAGTCGGCGAAGTCATCGTGGTCTTCAAGGCATACTTTACAAGGGTTGGTGAAGGACCTTTAGAGGGCGAGCTCTCACCAGAGGAGGTTGTCAAAAGGGGGTGGTGTGAGTTCGGTACGGTCACGGGTAGGATGAGGAGGGCTGCACCGTTCAACTTCAAGTTAGCGAAGCGTGCTTGCATCCTTAACAGCGGTACGCAGATCGCGCTAACAAAGCTTGATGTTCTCTTCCCGTGTGATGCTGGTGTTAAGAGGTTCGAGGACCTCTCAAACGAGGCTAAGAGCTTTGTGAGGAAGATCGAGGAGGAGACTGGCGTGAAGGTAACACTTATAGGAACAGGTCCTAACGTCGAGGATATGATTGATAGGAGAGGTGAGGTGTAGTTGAAGAAGGCTGAAGATGGATTGATAATGATTAAGATGAATGAACTCAAAGATCTCACACAGAACCTAGCTAGTTTTCTAAAAGAGCGTGTCGGTGTAGAAGCTTCGGCACAAGATGATAAAGTAATGGTGAGCAAGGGCAGTAGAAGTGAGATGACTGCTAGAAGGTTAAAGGTTTATCTAAAGAGGTTTCTCTACCTCCAAGGGTTGAGACGGAAGTATAGGATACTAGTTAAGGGTAGCGAAATGAACTTGGTAAAACTGAAGGAAGAGGTTAGAGTTTCTTAGATTCAAGCAGCGAAAGAAGATCTCTTGCCTCTCTCACTTTCTCTAAAACTTCATAAACATTGGTGGCTGGGAGGCTGTTTAAGGCGTCGGCTATTAACTCAAGCACCTTACCAAAAACCTTCTGCGGCTCCCCCTCCATCGTATATCTTGCCCTCCTATCTTCATAATCAACACCATATGAGATTTTAATCAACAGTATTACGAGCTCGAGCCTACACCTTGCCTTCCATAACTCAAACCTCTTTCCAGCTAACGTGTTTGATGAATCCATCTGTTTTAGTTGGGTGTATGTCGACTGAAGCTCTGATTTGATGCGCTCCAGCCTATTCTCTTGGTAGCTCCTCAAACCTCCAGGCACCTGTTTAGAGCATCTTGAGTAAGCGTTGGGCATCTTCACGCATATTTGTGTTATTAAACAAGACGTAAACGGTTTCTGCGCTCTGCTCCTTAACTATCCCACGTAGCTTACGCAGATCATCATCACTATATTTATAGGCGTAGGGTTTGGGGCCGAGTCCATGCAGCCGGAAGTACTGTATCTCCGTCTCTATAAGCGGCTTGGTTACTAGCGGGTCGACTATGTGCACAGCCCCGATCTTCTTTAGATCCTCTGCTGTAAGGTGGCTATCCTTGAACCAGCTAGGATGCCTAAATTCGATGCCTATGTTGATATTACTTCCTTTGAAGAAGTTTAGGAGCCTCTTCACATTCTCTTCTGTTCTGCTGAACGATGGTGGTAGGTTGATTACGCAGAAGGTCGCTTTAAGAAGTTGGAAGATTTGCAGCGTCTTACGCCAGCATTCGAAGTTCTCTTCGGTTAGTTGCAGATGCCCATAGGCTTCCTGCCTCTCCTTCGGCTTCTGGCTTCCTGCTCTTCTCCAAGTCGGACTGGATATGGGGTGGGTGATCCCTTGGAAAGCTTTCATGGTGAACTCAAACTCCTCAGCGACGCTGCTCCTCCACCTTAAAGCAGTTTTAGGTAAAGGTAGCTTATAGAAGGTTGATTGAAGCTCTACTACCTCAAACCTCTTTGAGTACTCTGTTAGGGATAGCCCGGCTAAGCCGCAGCACCCGACTTTAATCCTCTTTACCATCCCAGAGGGTAAGGGGTGAGGAGGTTATGTAAAAACCTATTTAACGTGGAGATAGGAGTTAAGGTGATGGGCGTGCGGAAGAAAGTAGGTGCAGCCATATTCACGGAGCTCCTCGACTTAAAGGAGTTAGGTAGGTTAGCCTGTGCGCTCGAACGTGTACCTATGCTCGTCTTCTCCTTCCCCTCTAAAGAAGGGTTAAGGTTAGCTGTTCACGTGGATACATACTTCAACAGACCAGTATTTTACTACTCCACTGCGGATAAATCTGGTCACTTTCTTGAGTACCGTAACTCCGCCGGCTTAGAAGAAGTGCGTATATCTAACACCCCATCATTCATCCTCTACACACCCATCGTTTCTGTGCAGAAGTTATCGAAGGATTTTGAGCAGAATGAGGGGAGAAAGCTGGAGAAGATCCCTTCAATAGAGGTGGCGGATCTGGTCAGCTTAGCAAAAGTTGGAGCATATAGGATGCTCTTCGAAGAGTCCCCTCTACCTATCTTCACATATAGAGCAGATGGGGGTTGGGTTGCTGGTGTCTTCACCCGTCTAGATGAGTTTGACGAAACATCCATCTTCTTCTACTGCTGGTTGGATAAAGAGCCCAGCGGGCGCTTCATAAAGTATTCAACAAACTCCTCTGAGTTATCCTATACAGATAGGTTAGAGGAGCACGGCTACGTTTACCTTAAAGTTATTAGGCTAAAAGTTCCGCATCCTCTGGTGTCGCTTTGACCAACTCGTTTAGAGAACGCTTAGAAGAGGCTTCTAAATCCCATAAGAGTCGGCTCGTGCTCGCGTTGGATCTCAACATAGAAGAGGATCTGTTAGAATCTGCGTTGCATCTTATCGAGCAGCTTGGTTGTGAGTTAGCCGCTGTGAAGATTAACTACCATCTCCTCCTACCTCTAGCCCTACGGGATCTTAGGCGAGTAGTTGAGGCTGCTCATCAAAAGGGGCTGCAAACGATAGCAGACCTTAAGCTCAACGACATCTCCTCAACCAACCTAACGGTTGTAAAACTACTTCACGAGGCTGGGTTTGATGCGTTTATAGCGAACCCAATAGTGGGTTACCGTGACGCTCTCCAACCTACGATAGAGGAGGCGCATAAAAGAGGTATGGGTGTGATCTTCCTAACCTATATGAGCCATAAAGGCGCTTCAGAAGGCTACGGGCTAAAGATCAAGTTAAGATCAAGCTCCGTTAAGCCGCTCTACAGGCTCTTTGCTGAAAGGGCTTTAAAGTGGGGTGCTGACGGGCTTATCGTAGGCGCCACGAGACCGAGCATAATAGAAGAAGTAGCCGCTTTAACAAACCACATGTTACCCATCTTTTCGCCTGGTGTAGGTGTGCAAGGTGGCTCAGCGTTAGACGCACTTAAAGCTGGTACCAGTTATCTGATCGTGGGCAGATCTATAATCGACTCAGCAGACCGAACTGCTGAGGCCAGAAGATTAAGGGAGTGGAGTTGGTTAGCGCGCTGACTTCACTGCTTTGTTTGTGTTAGGAATCGATGGGCCTCTTTTAAGACGTTTCTCGCGTTTTGATAGGTTACTTTCGCTAAAGCTTCATCTATGGGAAGCCAAACATACCCTTGGTGCTCAAAAGACAGCTTGACATCTTTTGTTTTACTTTCAGCTAGATAGAAGGTTACGGTCTTCTTTACCAGCTGATCTCCTTTTTTGTAGTAGTATTGTATCGTCTTCTTGAAGCCGTTAATGAACTTTAGATCAGTCAAACCTGTTTCTTCGCCGATCTCTCGGATGGCAGCGTCGAGCTCGCTCTCGCCTTTCTCAACATTCCCCTTAGGGAAGTCCCAGTGCCCAGCTGGGTAGTGTAGAATGAGGTACTCTACCTTCCCGTCAGATCTGTGTACAACTATTGCGCCAGCAGACCTTTCCTCCAGCAAACCCCAAATATACCCTTAAATTAGCCCATTAATTAGCCTTTTAACCCATTAGCTTCAGAATCTTATCTAACAGGGCTTGGCAGCCAGCTGCAACATAGCCCAGCGTCACATTACTTCTTAGGTCTATGTCTTCTGGCGTGTTAAGAATTTTGAATACACCTTTAGCCTCCTTGACTAAGAATAGCGAGGGTAGACAGTCGTAGGTTCTCAGCCTAGGATAAGGTTCTATGAAGCCATCCACCTTACCTACAGCAACATACGCCGTTTCTAGGGCTGCTGTCCCAAGGATCCGCGGGTGCCTTATGTTGTTAAGAAGATTGGCTAGTAAGTGTGGGTCGTTCTTATACTGCCCCTTAACCCTAAGGCTCAAAGAAATTACAGCTGCGCTCAAATCATCTATCGTTGATGGATGCGCCTCTTTACCATCAACCCTACACCCCCTACCCTTCGATGCTACTATGATCTCACCATTCACCAGATCCACGGTACCAGCAGACACAATATCAGAGAACCTTCTACCCAGCGCTATAGCAACACTCGCTGAGAAAAACGGTATACCACGCCCAGCATTGGTGCTACCATCGACTGGATCAACGAGCGCCGTTAGTTCTGAGGCTGGGTCTCCAACAAAACCAGCTTCCTCCGAGATTATTAGGCATCTCTCTAGCCGCTCTTTCAGAAGTGTTAGTATTTCGTCTTCAAGAGCCTTATCGAGCAGCAGCGTTCTATCTCCTGAAGCACCCCTCCCAATAATTTTGGTTGCTTCCCCACTTACCCTAATTTCAGCAAACCTTCTTTTAGCACGCTCAAGCGCTTCAACGATAACATCTTCATACGTCAACAGCCTTCTTCCTCTGCTCACCAGCTTGTTCTTTTACAACTCTTTGGCGTGAGAGATAAGCTGTGATTATGATTACTACTACACTGATAGCGACGGGTAGAGCGTATCTAATCTGCAGATTCTCAGCGACCGCTAGCTCCCTCTCAAAAGCCTCGCCCTCAAGATCCTCGCCTTCAAAGCTAAAGTTGACTTTCGAGGTGATCTTTAGGGATAGCACCGAAGAAGGTGTGATCTGAACCGTCTTGTTTACGCTCTGCCCAGCTTTGAGTTCATCGACCCTTATCACGATGGCTGTATCTGGTGTTTCTGCACCACTTAACAAAACTTCTGCCACCACATTGTAGACCGTAAACGAAGAAGGATTGGAAAGCGTAAAGGTGAGAGTAGCCTCTTGCTTCTCAACAAGTGAGCTAGGCGGGGTCAAAGATAGTTTGATAGGCTTCTCCACAAGCACAGTTACCGGCTGCATATTTAGGGTTTGGTTTTGCGCTGAAAAGACGAATCTACCCGCAATAGGGGTGTATTGATGGGTGCCAGCAGTTAGGTAACGAATGTTGAAATCGAGTGTAACCGTCTGACCGACCTCGATAACATAAACACTCCTCTCTAAACGCTGCGCAGCAACATAAGAGTAATTTAAAGACCACACTTTAAAATCGTAGATAGGGAACGGACCTAGGTTAATTATAGAGACCTTCACATCTGATGTCGAGCCTTTGAATGTCGCGGGTTTCGAGAGAGCTAGGTTAACTTTAAGCCCCCCAGCATAGGCGTATGAGTTTGACGCAACCCTAAAAGTGAACCCACTCCACTCTACCTCAGCCAAGAATGGTGGTTGAATGAAGCTTAGAGAGCAGTTTGATCTTAACACATAGTCAAAGAGTTGTTCAACGTTTCCCTCGCATACTGATGATGCCTCCATAAACCTCCCGCTGACTGTGAAGTTGCCTCCAACTAATTCAAAACCCTCTGGTATCTGCGCTGAAAGCTTAATCAAAGTTCTGTTTGCAGATTCAATCGAGGCTTTAATAACTCCGTTCACAATCAACCCATCTCCGTCTGGAGAGGCATCCACCGTTTGGCTTATGCTGACCCTCGGTGCACCAAGAGTGGAGCGGCTGAACCGAATCGGAAGAATATTTGCTGAAACCATCTTCTCACCCTCTTCATCAACCCACCCAACAGAGACCCTCACATCCTGAAGTGGTTGAGTTAAGCATTCAGGCTTGACAGGGACCTCAACTACCCAGCTTCCACCCTTCTCTAGAACAGATTTGGATGCGACCTTACTACCAGCTAACGTTACTGTCACGTCAAATGCGCTTCTTGTCCCTACATTTGAGATTTTGAGCGTCAATCCGTTCGTAGATTCGATTGGGCTGGGTTCTTTCGGTTCAGCTGTTACGAGGAGCGTTGGTCTATGCTTATTTAAGACCAGCCTTACGTCATTAGGATACACTCTACCACTAAAGCTCCTATCGCCGAGCCTATATGTGTAGGTTATGGGTGTAGTCTCACCAGATACATAAAGATCTGATGGTGTCTTCTCAGTTAATCTGAGCACATATTTGATCTCAACCTTCTCCCCGGGTTTTAAAGTAACATCTTTTAGCGAGGCATTCCCGCTGACAAACTCGAACTTACCCATCCACCAATCTTCGTTTACAGCCAAGTCTTCTGCTGCTAAGCTGTTCGCCGGCGCCACATTCTCTACCCTAAGTGTAACTTCGACTGTATCCCTTCCCTCAGCGGCCTCGACAACCCCCACATCAACAACCCTCTCCACTTTGATCAGAGGGGGGTAATAGATGAGTTCGATCTTAGATAAAGGCGGCTTTTCCTCGACACCCACTTTAAACAAAACCTTAGAGGAGAGGTTTTCAATAAAGTTTACCGCCTCAACATTATTAGGTAGAGAAGCTGAGGATGTCAGCGCATCGGCAAAAAACACCTCAACCCTACTCTCACCAACATCTTTTGATGCGGTAGTGTTAGAGAAACCCGAGAGAATTGCATCCAAATCGAATATAGGTGCTAAGCTTCTTGCCTCAGCATATTGCAGCGTTAGCTGCTTGGAGAAGCCCATCTGAGATCTTGCTGCCTCGAATACAATGAACTGTAGACTCTTCTCTGAAAACACCGATCTTACGAGATTGGTGAAACCGCCATCAAAGTTAGGTAAGGTTCCTAGGAGAATCTGGCATATGTATCTGAAGTTGCAGTGTGAATAGTAGATATACTTGCTGTCTTCAACGCCTATCTGTGTGAAAGCTGCTTTCATTACTCTACCTAACGCTTCAGCTGCTTGGTCTGCTCGCACTTCTTCATCAGCGTCGATTATGAGTGTCAGCCCCTCTTTTGGAGGTGGGCTTAAAGGCAGCGCCCTATAACCCTCATCCCCCAGTATGTAGAACTCAGGAAGCCATTCAGCGACAAAGGATGCTATAAGCCTGCAGCTGTTAACGCCTTGCAGCGACTCTTCTTCCAACCCTGCCAAAGTAATATTCTCTCCACTCAAGATTGTGCTAACGACGACCGCATCTTTGGTTACGAAGAACCTAATTTCTTCTCTAAACTGGGCTTCGTAAGAATAGGTGGGGTAAGGTTGTATTATAAAGGTTAGTGTTAAGAGTATTATTAGAGGTATTAGGGCCTTCCTCAACTTTCTTCTGCATACCGTGGTTAGATGTGGTGTTATAAAGTTGTCTTACCGTCTTTTAGGTGTGTCTTCAGGGTCGTCTACACCTTTTTCGTTTAAGACGAAGACGGTCTCGCGTTCAGGATGGTAGGGGCTATCTATGATCCTAGCGATGCGATTCTTACCCGACTTCTTAAGATAGATTCTGTAGGTGCTGGTGTGTGCTACAACATGCCCTCCGGTCGGCTTACTAGGGTCGCCGAAGAAGACGTCGGGTGAGGCTTGAACTTGATTTGTAACCACGACCGCAAGGTTTCTTGCCTCAGCGGTTCTTAGAAGGAGGTGCATGAACCTGTTGAGCCTCTGCTGCCTCTCAGCTAAAGTGCTTCTGCCGAGGAATTCTGCTCTATAGTGCGCAACCGCTGAGTCTACGACTACAAGCTTTATGGGCATTTTATCAACGACAGAGCCGAGTTCTGAAACTATCAGCTCTTGGTGTGAGCTGTTGTATGCTTTTGCAACTATTATCCGCTCAAGTGTCTTTAGGGGGTCTAATCCGCGTGCTTCTGCTATCTGGAATATCCTTTCTGGTCTGAAGGTGTTCTCCGTATCAATATACACTGCTCCAGCGTCAAGCCCGCCTTTATCTCTGCTCAACTGAACCGTTACACACAGTGTGTGGCAGATCTGTGTCTTCCCGCTTCCGAATTCGCCGTAGAATTCAGTAACCGCCTGGGTCTCTATGCCCCCATCCAGCAATTCATCCAGATTCTTGGAGCCAGTAGTTATCCTCTCAATATTCTGCCGCCGTTTATAGATCTCACTCGCCGGGATGAACTCTTTCTCGAGTAGCCCAAGTTCGATTAGCCTAGCTCTAGCGCTACTGCTGAACTCGATGGCCTTCTTAAGATCTACCCCTATGGCATCGGCTATCTCAGCTGGGCCACGTATCGCTAGATCGAGTATCGTGTAGATTCCTGCATTCTCCAGCTTCTGCTTTGTAACAGGCCCTATACCATCCAATGTATCTAGGCTAAGCTCTTCTATACTCATCCTCCTATCTACTTGCCATAAGGTTGTTTATATTAGTATTTGCGGTAGGTTAAGTAAAGGGTTAAGCTCGGCTTCTGGAATTTTCAACGCAGGCTTGGATAAACCCTAGATAGACAGGGTTTGGTTTCCCGGGTCTGCTGGTGAACTCGGCGTGGAATTGTGTGGCTATGAAGAAGGGGTGCGTCGGCATCTCAAGTATCTCCAGTCTCCTCCCTTCATCACTATACCCAGAGAAGACGATGCCCTTGGCCTCAAACATCGGTTTATACCTCTGGTTGAATTCGTATCTATGCCTATGCCTCTCTCTTATCACACTCTTACCGTAAAGTTTGTAGGCTCGGGTTCCTTCTTTGAGGAAGATATCGTGCCCACCTAAGCGCATCGTAGCACCCATCTCCCTAACCTCTTTCTGCTCAGGCAGCAGATCTATCACAGGGTGAGGGGTATCTGGATCAAACTCGGTTGAGTTTGCGCCATCAAGTCCGCAGATGTGGCGTGCGATCGCTATGGCTGCGATCTGGAAGCCTAGGCATATCCCCAAATACGGTATGTTGTGTTTGATGGCGTATACTGCGGCTTCTATCTTCCCCTCGATCCCCCTTTTTCCGAAGCCGCCTGGAATTAGTATGCCGTCATATGTGCTCAAAGTATTGAGTGCTTCCTTGTTTTTCTCTATGAGTTCTGAGTCTACCCAATCTATACTGATTGCTGCACCTAGTTTAGCGCCTGAATGTAGTAGAGCGTGGTTTATGCTGACGTAGCTGTCTGCTAAGCTCACGTATTTTCCGACCATAGCGATGTTTACTTTGGTTGTTGTCTTTTTGAAGGATTCCGCTACCTTTGTCCATTCTTCTAGGTCGGTCTTTTCTACGGTTAGGTTGAGTCTGTTTGCTATTACCTTTGTTACCCCCTGTCTTTCGAGCACTTCTGGCACATCATAGACGGATTCGGCATCCGGGTTGGATATGACAGCTTCTATTGGTACGCTGGTGAATAGGGAGATCTTTTCTCTGGCTTGCTGGGCTAGGGGTCTTTTGCTTCTCACCACGATTATGTCTGGTTGTATGCCGATCCTTCTCAGCTCTTGGACGCTGTGCTGTGTAGGCTTGGTCTTCTGCTCTTTTACGGTCTCTAACTCTGGGGCTAGTGTTACGTGTAGGAAGAGTGAGTTTGTTGGTCCGACTTCAAGCCTCATCTGCCTCATAGCCTCTAAAAAAGGTAGGCTTTCAATGTCTCCTACTGTGCCTCCGCACTCTACTACGCCTATGTCGGCGCCTTCTTCTTGGACGACTTGCTTTATCCTTCTTTTAATTTCGTCTGTTATGTGGGGTATGATCTGGACACATTTGCCTAGGTAGTCGCCGCGCCTCTCAGCCTCTATCACCGCTTTATAGATCTGGCCAGTTGTTATGTTGTGGCGTCTGCTGAGGTTCTGGTCTAGAAACCTTTCGTAGGTACCTATGTCCATGTCTGTTTCGCCGCCGTCATCGGTGACAAAGACTTCGCCGTGTATTATGGGGTTCATTGTGCCTGCATCGACATTAAGGTAGGGGTCTATCTTTATGCACGTAACCTTAAGTCCAGAGAGTTTGAGGAGCTTTGCTACGGAAGCTGTGGTGACACCCTTCCCTAGACCAGACATCACCCCGCCTGTGACGAAGATGTACTTTGGCATACCACTATCTCTACCAGCAGAAAATTAAGTCTTTGGGTTACTTTGCTGAATTATATGTGTTAAAATTAGCTAGCACTTTTTGCTAAGTCTTCGTCTGCTAGGTATATGCCTATGTCGAAGAGTATGTGGGCTGGGTCGAAGCTTTCTTTGGATCTTATTGCTGCTTCTTCGACGTAGAACCTTAAAGCTAGCCTCATTGCTTGATCGTCTATTGGTATCTTATCGCTCCCTTCGTGTTTGAAGTAGCCGATTAATGAGAGAGCCGATGCAAGTTGTAGTGTCCTCATTTCTAATCTTGGGCTGAAGCCTAAGGAGTCTTTGTAGCCTATGTGTTCGAGTATGGTCCTTCTGGTTGTTGTGATGAGTTCGATTGCTCTGTTTGTGAGTAGTATGGGTTTCTTTTTGAAGAGGTGTTTGATCTTTGGGTGGTTGGTTTCTATTGCGTGTATTAGGGTTAGGTGGTCTCTTATCTTCTCCGCTAACTCGTATTTTGTCTCTCCGCGCCAAGCTCTGGTCTGGGCTTCTGCTAATGCTTCGTATCTCTCTTTTGTGAGGACGTGTAGTCTGCAGAGCATTCTGTCTTCTACTGCGTTGAAGTTTGGGTCTCTCATACTTACTTTGTATTCTTTGCCCGATTTTATGGTGGCGTTGTAGTTGACGCTGAAGAATGAGGTGAAGCGGTATGGTTCTATGACCTCTCTGTATGTCTCTTTCGTTATAACCCCGTGCTCCATTGCGAGTTTTAGAGGCTCGACCATGCCTGAGCTGTGTGTGAACCACTCTCTCAGTTCTGTGACGATGAAGACGAATTTTCTGCCTTCATAGGCTCTACCTATCTTTATGAATCTTGCTGGTGTCATCCCGCCGCAGTATCTGTTTCTGCCCGGTAGTCCGTGTGCTGGTATGCCTTTTTCTGGGTCGCCGATTATGAAGTCTTTTGCGGCGAAGGTCTTTCCGGTGCCTGGGTCTCCGAATAGTGCTAGGTTGAAGCCTGTGCGCCCGCTGATGCCGCCTGTTTCGTTGACTATTTCAACGTCTGCTATGGCGTATTGTTGGGCTAGTGTGAGTAGGGGGTCGAAGAATAAGATTTTGCCGAAGTTCTTTACGAGGTAGACTGCTAGGTCTATTGCGGTGAAGTTTTTACCGAATTCGATGGTTTCGTCGAGCCTGTTTTGTATGATTTTTTCGAGGTGTTGATCGAACTCCCTATCCATCTTTTCAACGACTACGTACTCGTCTTCTTTAACGGCTTTGAGGGTGGTTTCGGGTTTAAGTGAAATTACTCCCTCGATGTAGGTCTTTGGGCATTCGTGCTGCTCTGGCAGCCTATGTTCTTCGCAGAATGTGCCGCCACAGTATTTACAGTAGAATGGTAGGTAGGTTGCTTTTTGGCAGTAGTCGCATACACCCATCATATACCGAGCCTCCTGAACACCTCGAACCTTACTTTTTCTCTTAGCTTCTTATCCGTTATCGTTTCGTTAAGGAAATCTTCTACTACTTTTCTTGCGTCTCTTAGGAGTTTTCCCCTTTCTTCGACTGCTTTTTCTAGTATGTTTTTGTCTTCGGGTATGGGTATGTTGGTCTTCCCGGCTAGGACAGCGTATTCGATGAATTTTGCTTCATAGATTGATGTGCATCTGATCTTCTCACCGTCTATCTGAACGTAGGGCCCCTCTAAGTCGAAGCCTGCCTCAACTTTAGAGCCTCTTGGAACCTCTATGATTCTAGTTGGGCATTCACCTATGTAGTCCTCGGGGAAACTTTTGGCTTCTATACCGTGGATCCTCTCCACATCTCTCAGTACCGAATCCACTAACTCATCTACATCGAGCTCCCCAACTTTCTTGCTCTTCTTAACACTCTTAGCCCTCTCAATCCTAGACTTAACAAGGTCTATAACTGCGCGATAAACCTCAAGCTGCTCTTCTTCAGTTAAGCCTAAGATTTCGCCCATAACAATCCTATCAAGCTCCCTTCTATCAGGCTTAACATTATCTAGAGAAACTTCTTCTGGCGTGTTTGCCCCAATTTCTCCAAAAACATTTTCAATTTCTCGCTCTTTTAAACTCATGAAAATTATTTTAATTTTTTCACAAGTCTCCGTCTGTATTGCAGAAGGATTGAGGATAAACATCGTTGCTATTTCATGACTTTGCATTTTTAGACTTCCTTGACCAAGATTAACCCTTCCATTAATCTCTGCAAATAATGGCATCAAACTGCAATTTAGTAATGCGCAAACAATTAAATTATTGGAGCTGTCAAATGGTCTGATTTCGTGAAGATCATAATCTGCAAGAGCGTTGGCTTCATTATACGGCGATATATAACGTTCGAAAATCACATCTGGCCATAGAATAGGAGCTGGTGTTCTCTTGCCTAAGTCGTACCATGTGGT
>Ga0071330_1091501_pt1 | contig 28469 bp, 16 predicted proteins | sample GBScel77sediment_FD_63802 | JGI IMG/M metagenome (GOLD analysis project Ga0071330, IMG submission 63802) | Hot spring sediment microbial communities from Great Boiling Spring, Nevada - Cellulolytic enrichment Sediment 77C v2 (version 2) | ecosystem: Environmental > Aquatic > Thermal springs >...
CCCGGAAGGGCGCCGTTTCGCAAATCTCCAGTACGACGGTATAAAGCGAGGGGCCGGCGGAATGGCCGGCCCTTTTCGTTGAAAGGCAACTCCTCCAAGTGACGGCGGGCTCAGGCAAAATTTTGCCTGAAGATTTTCAGCACTTTTCTCAGCGGAACCGTCCCTTTCTCGACCCCTTGCGGTACAGGATTCGGATTAGAAAGAACTCAGGGATTATTCCCGCCGCCTTTCGGGGACTGCAAGCTGCAGGTTTTTCGCTGGGAAGACGACCGAAGAACCATGCTTCAGGGTTGAAGGATGACCTTCAATAGACCTGGGTCTTTTGCCCTGAGCCGGGAAAACCATTGAGGGCCTTCTTCAAGGGGAGCTACGGCGGAAATTAAAACGGATGCATCAACTTTCTTTTGAGAAAGCAGTTTCAACGCTAGGGGATATTCCCCGGCCGAAGCATATGAACCGAAGAGGGAAATTTCCCTGGTAACCACAGCCTGTAAGGGCAAACGGACCTCCGGCCGGAGATTGCCAATCAAGGCAACGGCTCCTCCTTTACGAACTGTTTGAATGGCGGCTGTTACTGTTTCCTCCAACCCCACTGCCTCCACCACAAGATCGGTGCCACCGTCGAGCTGGCGAGTAAGTTCGGCGGCCACTTCCTGGAGCTGCTCGGCTCGGTCTATGCAAAACGTTTGGGTGGCCCCCAGCCTTTTGGCAAGCTCCAGCCGCTCCGGGATTTGATCGGCCACAAATATGTCCGTACAGCCCCCGAGGCGAAGAGCTTGAAGAGCCATAAGCCCGATCATCCCTGCTCCCACCACAAAAGCAGTCTGGCCCAAAAGCGACGGCAACCGCCCCACAGCATGGAGGGCTACCGCCAGCGGTTCTGCCAAAGTGGCCTCCTCGAAGGAAAGACCTTCCGGCAACTTGACAAGGACATGCTCTGGAACAACCACATACTCCGCGAAGGCACCGTCGCGACGAAATTCCTTGCATGCCACTCCAAGAACTTGCCGGTTTTCGCAGAGGTTGATCTTCCCCTGGTTGCAGAACCGACACTGGCCACACCAAATCGTGGAGTCAAAGGCAACGGCTTCCCCCACCTGCCACCGAGTAACCCCTTTGCCAACTTGGGCCACCAGGCCGGCAGCTTCATGCCCCATCACAAGCGGTGGCAGACGTCTTCCTGTGCTTCCATCCAGACCTTGCACATCGCTGCCGCAAATACCGCAAGCCCGAACACGAATCAAAACTTCTTTCTCCCTTGGCACCGGCTGGGGAATGTCCCGAAATTCCAGGCGATTGACGTCCGTGAGAACTAGGGCTTTCACGGTGGTATTCTCCCAGATCGATCGGCAACATTAACATGTCTCGGGGTAACCTCGGGTTATTCACACTTGAGGCACCTCTCAGTTATCGAGAACTCTCACTCTTCTCGAAGGAATAAATGCAACTTTCGTTGGAGAGTTTCCTTCCCGCCCGCAGTGATCGCAGTCACGGTCGTGAAATAGTGGGAATTCGCGAGGGTACCGAATTCCCGCCTTTTGAAAGAGTTGTTGTAGGTGATTGCTTCAGTTCCCTTGGGGAGATTTAGATTTTCCCGATTTAGGCTCAGCTTGAAAAGGCAGGCAGAAAACTCCGGCCAATTTTGAACAGATAACCGCTTGCCGCCCGGTTGGGAAACCGTCGGAATGGTGGGGGGATTAGAAAGCATTGCCCCGAAAACCCAAGATCTTGGAAGGAATCTTCTTTTGCCGAGCTAACTTGGCAGCGAAAGCTTGGTTCTCTCTTGAGGGAGTTAAGTCGAAGCTTTTTAGGCGAAAGATGCAGCGGAATTTCCTTAGGTTAGCCCAGACAAAACGAACGGGATGTTAAGGCAGAGCCACCGGTTGGGCAAGCAACTCGGTCGAATCCCCTAAATTCCCGAATGCGGGAACGGTATGCCCAAAAACTTTTGCATTGCCGCCCTTGGGGGAGGTTCCAAAGGCAGTGGTTTTCGGGCCGATCTTGGAAGATCGTTGCTTTAAGTTGTGCCTTTTCGATGCAGCTTCTCCGGCTCAAAAGGCCCAAAGTGAACTTTGATTTTGAGAGGGAAAATTTGGATGGTCTGAAAGGCAGTCGTTGATGGCGGGTGGCTGTTTCCGCTCCCGAAAACTTGTGAAAGGGTCGCTTTACCGGCGAAGTTAGTTGAGACTGCTAAAGTTCTCTTGCAAAATGGTATGGTAGTGCTATGGGCGGGGGTGAATGTACCACCGCCTTCCCGGGATATTCCCATCCCCGGAGATAGGATTTCAATGAACGGATGATCACTGATCGTTCCCAATGTTTGAAGAAAGTTTGTTAGGCTTCTATGGGAAAATTTCTCGATAATCAGAGGGGCGTAAAAACCCTTAACTAAGTTGCAGACGGCAAGGAGCAACTTGCGGCTTTCGCTTCAAGAGAGTAGAGTGGCAAGGGAGTCGGTTCACTCCGAGTGGTTACCTTCTTCCTTGGGGAGCCGTTGGGTTAACTTTTTGCATTGGGACATCTCAATCGTCGTCTTTCTTGGCCCACTAGGTTGTGGCAAGAATCTACCACAAGTATCAGTGAGTTTGGGGTGACAAAGGACACGCAAAAGGTTGTTTTGGCTATGCTTTTGTCAGGATTAGTACACTAGTGGGGAACGCACCCGGTTAGAAACTTGACTTCGGAAGCTTTTGTAATCTGGAAGGCCCTGGAGATTGTCCGGGAGGAGGAAACCGATGAGATTGCGAATGGTTCGGGTATTGTGTCTTTTGTGCGGGCTTGCTGTTGCGGCATATCCGGTTCACCTTGCCTGTGGGGAGGTGGTGCGGCAAACGGCTCGGGGCATCCCTGTGGCTTACGAGGTGGACGTTGCCATTGTGGGCGGTAGTACGAGGGCGGTGGCTGCAGCCGTGGCAGCCGCAAAGGCCGGGGCCAGGGTCTTTCTGGCAGCACCATATCCCTATTTGGGAGAAGATATCGCCGGCACCTTGAAGCTTTGGCTGGAAGAAGGCGAAGAACCTGCCGATCAGCTTGCCAAGGAGATCTACAACGACCCTCAAGTAAGGCAGCTTTCCGGAGTGCCGCTCCAGTTCATTTACCGAGCGGACCAGCCATCCCAAAATCCGCATCGGGACACCGACCCGCCTTCTCGCTTGACGGATGGCAGATGGGGACATGCCCCGAGCGAAAGTGTCCAATACAACGACAGTGTCACGATCTCTATCGACTTAGGGCAGCCGAAAGAAATCAAGGCCGTCCGAGTCGTCTATTATCACCGCGGTGGGGGAGATCTGCCCCAGAGGTTCAAAGTAAAGCGAATTGTGGTCCGGGGGGGAGAACGTCCGGAGTCTCTGAAGGAGCTTGGGGTGTGGGATGGTGAGGAGATCCTCAAGCAAAACCCGGGAGGTGACCCAGCTATTGTGGCAGAGATCCCTTGCGAGGGACGGTGGCGTTATCTGGATGTTTTCGTGGAAAAGACCGAAGATGCTGGAAGGGTTCTGCTGGGGGAGATTGAGGTCTTAGGACCCCAGCAGCCAGGCCTTCCAGCTCCTCCGCGGCCAATGCCTCGGCCTTTGCATATTAAACGAGTGCTCGATCAAGCCCTCCTGGATGCGGGAGTTCAATACCTGTACAACTGCTACGTAACGGACTGCATTCGGGACCGGGCAGGCCGGGTGGCAGGCTTTGTGATGGCCAACCGGGCCGGAAGGCAGGCTGTGCTAGCAAAGGCGGTGATCGATGCCACCGAGTGGGCCACCTTAGCTCGGCTGGCAGGTGCTCCATTTCGGCCCTTCTCACCCGGCCAGTACACTTTCGAGTTTGTGGTCATCGGGGGCACACCGAAAGAACATCCCAACGTGAAATGGCGGGTGGTCGAGCCTCCATTTTCTATCAACAACGTAACCGCCCAAGCCGCCGTAGGAGGGCCGTATCCGGTCATCCATTATCAGATTACTCTTCCCGTAGAAAGGTTGAATTGGCCCACGTTGGCAAGGATCGAACAAGAGGTTCGCTCGCTGACCTATGATCCGGGACAGCAATTTACCTCCGAAATGCCCTTTATGTTGCCGCCGGATCCGGTAGTAGGGGAAACCTCGTACCAGGGTCCAGCAGCGGCGGTGCTGGAAGTGCCCTTAACTGCTCTTCAGCCGAAAGGAGAGCCGTACCTTTGGGTCCTTGGGCCTTGTGCTGATGTACCCCGATCGGTGGCAAGCCGAATGGTTCGGCCGGTGGTGGGCACTTCATTGGGGACTCGGGTAGGCAAAGAGGTGGCAGCGGCGGCGGCCCAGCGAGGCCCCCTGCAAGATCCGGTAGTGATGGGCCAACCCGTGGTCTCGGCACCTCAGTTCGGAGGGGATATCCGCGAGATCCTGGTAGGTGTGCGGCCGATCCAGGAGTTACCCACCATCCGCCAGCCCGAGACAGTGGTCCCCGTTTTAGGTGAATACGACGTAGTCGTGGTGGGCGGCGGCACCGGGGGGGCTCCGGCAGGAATTGCCTCTGCCCGGCAAGGGGCAAAAACCCTTGTGGTCGAAATGCTCCATGGACTTGGCGGAGTGGGTACGGAAGGGGCTATCTCCTCCTATTATTGGGGCAACCGGGTCGGGTTTACCGCTTCGATTCCTACGGGAAATCGCTGGCAGATCGAAGAAAAGAAAGAATGGTTCCGACGGGCTTTGTTGGACGCAGGGGCTGAGATCTGGATGGGCACCGTAGGATGTGGGGCAGTGACCGAGGGAAATACAGTCCGCGGGGTGGTCGTGGCAACGCCCCTTGGGAGGGGTGTGGTGTTGGCGAAAGTGGTCATCGATGCCACCGGGAACGCTGATATCGCCGCAGCTGCCGGGGCTGAATGTTATTACACGGATGAGTCCGAATTCGGCATGCAGGGGACGGGACTGCCCTACCGGAATCTGGGGGCAAGTTATACAAACACTGATTTCACCATCGCTGATGAGACTGACGTAGTCGATATTTGGCACCTTTTCGTCTACTCGAAGGACCTTTATCCAGGGGCATTTGATCAAGGCCGACTGGTGGATACCCGGGAACGTCGCCGAATTGTGGGCGAATTTACGATGACATTGGCGGACCAACTAATCGGCCGAACTTACCCGGACACCATCGAAATCGCTTACAGCAACTTCGATACCCACGGCTACACCATCGATCCGCTGCTAGAGGTGGAGCATCCCGACCGGCGGGGCTTTTACATCCGCGTGCCCTACCGATGTCTGATCCCGAAGGGGTTGAAGCACATCTTAGTGGGCAGTTTGGCAACCAGCATGCATCGGGATGCAGTTCCCATGACCCGCATGCAAGCCGATATCCAAAATCAAGGGTATGCTGCGGGGGTAGCAGCCGCTATGGCCGCCAAAGCAGGGGTGGATGTTCGCGATATTGACATCCGTAGCCTGCAACGGCACCTGGTGGAGATTGGCAACCTACCCAAGGAAGTGCTGGAAGAGACGGACAACTTTCCCTTGCCACCGGAACGAATTCGCGAGGCTGTAAAAGCGGTGGCTTCGGAGGGGGACGGAGCGGCCATTATCCTCGCACATCCGCAGGAGGCTTTGCCTTTGGTAAAGGAGGCCTACCAAGCTGCCAAGGAACCCCAGGCCAAACTGATTTATGCCCAGATCCTAGCTATCCTGGGCGACAATACTGGATTGGAAACTATCCTGGAGGCAATCCGGGGTTACAAGGAGTGGGATCAAGGTTGGAATTATCGCGGGATGGGACAATTCGGGCATGCTCTAAGTCCGCTAGATCGCCTGATTATTGCCGCCGGACGAACCCGGGATCCAAGGGCTGTACCCGTCATTTTGGAGAAGCTCGAATTACTGGGTCCGGAGAGCGAATTCTCCCACTATCGAGCTGTAGGTTTGGCTTTGGAATTGATTGGGGATCCGTCAGCGGCTCCGGCATTGGCGGCTTTGCTCTCCCGGCCCTACATGACCGGGTATGTCCACCGAACCGTCGAGGATGCCCGACGACATGCTTTGCGGGATCCAGCGGGCACCAACGGAGTCCTTTCTCGACGCGAATCTTTGCGGGAATTGTTGATTGCTCGAGCACTCTTCCGCTGTGGCGATTACGGGAATCTCGGCCGCCGGGTCCTCGAGAGTTATACAGAGGATCTGCGGGGACATCTGGCCCGACATGCAAAGGCTGTGCTTGAGTACGGGCCGAAGCCCATGCCCCCCGAAACTCGACCGTAAGCCTTCTGGGTTGGGGGGAAGCCGAGTTTCCCTGTCAGAGACCGGCCTCAAAATGCGAAAACGGCACCTGATTGCCGGTCTGCAAAGTTGCTTGCAATGTTTGGCCAGGGCTTAACCGGGCCGTCGAAAGTTGTGCCTTTTGTTGCAGTAGCAAGCAAGAAAGATCGTAAATCAGCCTCAACTCATTGTGCTGTGAAAAATTAGAAAATGTGCGGTTGACGCAGGCTTTCTCTCCCAAAGTGGGAACCGGTGAGAGCCGTACAACACGAATACTGGCAAGAGAAAAGCTAGCAACCGCAACCTGGAAGAGTGTCGATCATCTGATGACGACAGTTTTCAAAGATGATTTTCGGAGCTAAAGGGGGTTCCGTTTTTCTTGGAGCTTTAGCCCGGCGGCGAAAGAGTGCTCGCAGTATTTCGCTTTTCGGCGGTTAGTTTGGGCTTGGACCGGGTTTGCTTTCTCCAAGTCGAAGGGAAGGCATTCAATTAAATCCCTTCGACATCTCGCCGTCCATTCCCTCGCGAGGTCGAGGGACAGGGTCGGCACTTAGACGTAGCTCGCACCCCGGGGTTACCCCCAGCAATGAGAAGGCCAAAGAGACATTCCCCGGCCTTTACGGATGTACACTCTCTTCGGTTCGGAATCAATAGGAGGCTCTGAATAATTCCACCGGGAATGTAGTTAACTTCCTTAAACCACAAAATGTGGCCAAGGTGAACGGGAAAGTATCCCCGCCTTGACACGCGGTTTCTCACGCCAGGAATTATTCAGAATTTCCAATAAAGAGTTCGGCGAAACCGACTGGGAGGTGAAGAAACTTTTAGGGGCAGGAAATCTTTACCTTTCGCTTTTCTCAGGGGTTTATTCCCCGCGGAGTTTCAAGCCGAACGCCGCTAGTTTGTCTCGGACCTCATTGAGGCTGGTAACCCCGAAGTTCTTGCATTCCAGGAGTTCATCCGCACTATACCGGATTAACTCCCCAAGGGTATTGATTCCCAACCGAGCCATACACTTTCGTGCCCGCACGGAGAGATTCAGATCACTGACAGGACGGTTAAGAAGGGCCTGCTGATCGGGGGTTAAATTCGCAACATCTAACCAAGCAGGTGGCCGCTTTTCGCCGGCCAACATTCCAAGCCGTAGTCCCTTGGAGGCCAGCATTTCCTTAATTTCCTGGAGGCTGGTCTCGCCGAAGTTTTTACTCGCCAACAACTCTTGCTCGGTGCACCGGCAAAGGTCTCCAAGGGTGGTAATGCCCATTCGCTGCAGGCAATTCCTGGCTCGAACGGAAAGTTCGAAGTCACTCACCGGGATGTTGAGCAGCTGGGCCAAACGGTCTCGCCGCCGCTGCATTTCCTCATCGTAGTACATATCGCGGACGGCCTCGACATCCTTCAGATACAGCCGAGCCCGTTCATGCGTAGGATAAGCATCCAAAACCCGGCGGTAACACTCCGCTGCCCGATCGTATTCCTCGCGATCTTCATACATGAGGCCCAAGTTTATAAGAGCCCCGACATGAGGTGGAAATCGAGAAGCCGCCCGCTGATACAACTCTAAGGCTTCCTCGTCATTGCCGCGTCGGTCATTTTCTAGGGCTAGCCCGAAAAGTGCCCCGGGATGCTGGGGGTCCACTGCTACCGCCTTTTCCAGCAAAGCCACGATTTCCTCAGGATCGCCCGACAGCTCCCGGAGTGTGGCTGCCTTTTGATAAAGGTATTCGGCCGATTCCGTAGCCTCTCCGGTAACACTTTCCAACAGCTGCCAAGCTTCCGCCGGTTTACCGGCCAACCGAAGTACCTCGACACAGGCCAATTTGCACCGTTCCGGGTCGAAACCCGCCCGGGCTGCTGTTTCGAAAGCTTCCTTGGCCTCAGCAAACCTCTCCAAGCCAGCCAAAGCTAGCCCAATGTAGTACCAGGCCAAGGCACTGTTGTCCCCCTTTTTCAGGACCTCCAAAGCTCGGCGATACTGGCCCAGCAAATACAAGCACACCCCAAGCCGGACGTTGACTGCCGGGCTTTCGTCTTCGCTTGCCTCCAACTGGCGAACTGCCTCGCGAAGCAGCTTCAAGTTGGTCGGATCCGCGGAGATTGCCTCGCAAATCTGATCGATCTCTCGGGGACCAAATACCCCCCCAAAAAGCACCGTCTGTCGAATGTCCACTACCGGAATCGCCTGAACCATCGGATTCCCCTCTCCACCGGGACGGTTTACGTGAAACCAGCCAGGGTTGCCTTGCCCCCAGCGATTGCTTCAGTCGGCTTCCCTCCGCTTTGGGAAAGGAAAAACTAAAAAAGAGCCAGCGGTGGGACTTGAACCCACAACTCCAGCATTACGAATGCTGTGCTCTGCCATTGAGCTACGCTGGCCCGAACCAAGTCGAATTGTCGCCGGGCGGAAACTCCGCTTCCCTGACTGGGATATCCTACCGACCTTTTCTTGGCCCCAAATCAATTCGACACAAATTATAGGGAGCACCCACCATCTTATTAATACTACCCAATGCCTCCCATCTTCCCAAGCCCGGTGAGATCCACTTATGTCCCACCTTGTGGTAAGAAAAATATACAGGTGGGGTGGGGCAAATCTGCCAAGATTTATTGCTATTTGTTTTCACCCTTGGTTGTTCTGGTCCCAGCGAAGGCCGTAACTTCGGGCAAGGCACTAACTTACGACAAACTGGCCGGCAGGTGCTTCCAACCTGATTGTTAAGTACTTTCGGCGAAATGAAAGCCAAACGAAATCTCTTCCACAGGGACCCCGTTAGCTAATCACAGTTACTTCCGAGGGAAATTTCTTCAGGAACCTATGGATAATTCCCCGAAGACGTGGTTAGCTTCCATAAACCACAATATGCGGCCAATGGTTTGCGGGGAGATCTCCACACATTGAGTTCTGGGCCTTCAGGGTTGGAATCACCCAGGATCTGGTACAGTCTTTGCCGAAACTGGCTCAAATATCAGCAGAAACACGATCAAAGAAATCAACATAGCAATGTTTTTTGTCGGAAGAACGGGCTTCTATAGCAGCCCGCGGGTGCAAATTCAGTTGCCCCGTAATATAGTACTGCGGGTATGGCCCCCATTCCCAGGTTTGCCGCAGTGGCTCGATATACTTCTCCAGAAACTCGTAGATCGGGCGAACTTTGAATTTCGGATTTCGCAAAAACCCGATCAGGAGTTCCATCGGGCAGTTCCCCGCTCCCCGTCCCAGGCCTCCCATGGAGGCATCCAACCGACTTGCCCCGTGAATTATTGCCTCGATGGTGTTCGCGAAGGCCAATTGTTGGTTGTTATGGGTGTGGATGCCCACTTCCTTACCTTTCGGTCGGGCAAAGCTCAGATACTTCTTCACAAGGAGCTCGACCTGCTCCATGTACATGGCACCGAAGCTGTCCACCACGACCAATACTTGAGCCGGGGTTTCCGCTAACAGCTCGAGCACTTGGTCGATTTCTGTTTCCGTATTCCGTGAAACCGCCATTAAATTGGCCGAGACTTCATAGCCGCATTCAGCGGCATGTTTGATCATTTCCACGGCTTCGGAAACTTGATGTGCATAAAAGGCCACACGGACCATGTCCACGATACTCTGGGATTTAGGGGGAATGTCAGTTCGCCAATCCGATTTGCCCGCGTCGATCATCACGGAGATTTTTACCCCGGGCTGTTCGTCGCCAATTATTCGCCGGATGTCGTCTTCTTCGCAAAACATCCATTTGCCGTGCTTACCGGGGGCAAAGATCTTCTTCGAATTTCGATACCCTATTTCCATGTAATCGATACCTGCCTGGACGCATGTATCATAGACAGCCCGGACAAATTCGTCGTCAAAATGATGGTTGTTGACGAGCCCTCCGTCTCGGATGGTGCAATCGAGAACTTTCAACTCTGGTCGGTAAGTAATCCACGGTGCTGGCATAAGTGGCTCTCCCGGACGTTCTTTCGGCTTTTGGTTCGATTCTTTCTTGTGGCTTCGTGCTTAACCTTTCCCAAATAATCTTGGCGGTACCTTTTACCGGCGGGGAGGGTTTTCACATGCGTTTTTGACCTCCTCCTTGCCTCCAGGAGGCATTGCCGAGGTTCCACCTCAGCACATCGAAAAACCCTGCCTCTGGAGCAAAAATCCCCGCCTACCAACATTGGCAACCAATCTCTGAAGGAAGGCCACTAAACATATCCCGGCTATCCTTCCCCGCCGGGCCCACCCAAGGGTACATGAGTAACCCAAACGTTCAGTGTCTCCAAAATTCGGCCAAGAATCAACAAGGTCTCGGGGCCTTGAATCAGCCAACTTTATATTTTGGGGTGTCCTTTCCAGTATACGTTTTTCCAGTGAGGCCAGTCTTCCTTCGCCAAAGCGTGACCGACAAGTCGAGCGGCAGCCGTCACGGGGTCGACCAATGCTGCCGTGGCCGGTGGACAATTTTTAGCCTCAAGTCCCTTTAACACCTTTTGGCGAAGCTCTTCGGAGTGTTCCAGGAGTCCACCCCCTAGTGCCAGGGGAAATCCGCCGGCTTCCCAGCCGAGCTTCCGGGCCGTGCAACGAACCATCTCCACTAAATGGTTACTGGCTCGATCGACAATATTCAGAGCAACCGGATCTCCCTGGGAACTGCATTGGAGAACAATTGGAGCCAGTTGAGCCACCAAAATCGGTTTGCTTGCCAGCCGGGAAGAAAGTGGTACCAGCTCCTCCACTTGCCGGAGTCCGAAATGTTTCAAGATCGACGGTGTGAGCGAACTTTCTTGACCCCGACCGTCCGCTGCCCTCACCACTGCTTGGAGGGCTTGCCGGCCCAGCCAATAACCGCCGCCTACGTCATCGAGGAAAAACCCCCAACCGCCGGTCCTAGCTACTTGGCCGGTGGAATTGATTCCCCAAGCGATCGATCCGGTGCCGGCCACCAAAGCAATTCCCACCCCTTGATCACCTATGCCCGCTACAAGGAGGGCAACATCCGGCAGAAGGCAGAAGCGTTCTGCAATTGCCAAGTTGGCAAACCAAGCCCCCATCCGGGATCGAACTTCCTCCCGGCCTGTACCGGCTATCGCAAGGACCGCGTAATTGACTTTCAGGGTGGAGGATGTACCGGGGGAAGATCTGCCTAAAAGCCCCTCAAAAGCTTGCCGTAGGTTCTGCTCAGCCACCTCCCAACCGACGGAGACCGGATTGGCAGGCCCCGCCCGAATGGAAGCTACCACATCCACATGGTCAGCGGGCCCCAATCGGACGAGGAAAGCAGAGGTTTTTGTCCCTCCACCATCGACAATGAGGATCCGATTCTCGGAAGAATCTTTCAAATCCCCGGCCTCGCCAACTCTCCGTGCGGATGATAACAAGAACGTTTTAATTCGGTATTTTCGGCTCGGTAGTGGGAGGCTTGCTCCACTTCGCAAAGTTTACCGACAGTTCTCTCAGTCTCTTCGTACCAAAGAGGCTTCGCGTTTTGTGCTTCCGCAAGAGGTGCCCTCTCCAAATCCTCAAGGTAGGAAACCCGCACAAATTCAGCGAAAGCCCCTTGGAACACAGTCCGAGGAAGAAAAGCCTCTCGATGTGATGTATCGAGCGGCTTAGCTTTGGTCACCTCGGGGGAACATTACCAGTCACCGAATTGCTCCTAAAATTTTCCCGGGCTTCACCGAGGCGAAGGTAAGCAAGGTGCCCTAATTTCATATGGAATGACTTTGGGAGCTATCGAGTGTTCGTGCCCTTTCGGCACAGGAGGTGGAGACCTGGCGACCGGTTTGCAGGGCTTGCCGAAGTCTCCCCCCGCAAGATGCCAACCGCTGGCGGGCTTCTTCCGGACTGACCCCCAACTGATGCACCACCACGGCCGTCTTCACTTCCCCGTTACATTGCTCCAAAAGTCGCTCTGCCTCTTCCCGGGAAAGACCAGTCAGGGCAGCTACGATCCGCCGGGCTCGGTCCATCAGCTTGGAGTTGGTGGCTCGCAAATCCACCATCAAGTTGCCATAGGTTTTACCTAGGAGAACCATTGCCCCGGTGCTAAGCATGTTCAAGACCATTTTGGTGGCGGTACCGGCTTTAAGCCGGGTGGAACCGGCAAGAATTTCCGGCCCGACAACCGGGGCAATCACCAGATCACAATCCTTGGCCAGTTCTGCCCCTTCGTTGCAAGTAATCCCGATGGTATAAGCACCCACTTGCCGACCGTACCGTAAGCCGGCCAACACGTAAGGGGTTCGCCCGCTTGTAGCAATCCCAACCAGTACATCCTTTGCGGACAGTTGAAGCTGGCGGAGATCCTCCACTGCTGCCGGGCCAATATCTTCGGCTCCTTCCACGGCCCGAAACATCGCCTGCGGCCCCCCCGCAATCACCCCCACGACCATCTCGGGCGGAGTATTAAAGGTGGGGGGACATTCAGCAGCATCTATAACCCCTAATCGGCCCGAAGTACCGGCTCCCAGGTAAATCAAACGCCCCCCTTGGGCCAGGCGGTCTGCAATCACCTCGATTGCCCGAGCAATATGCTGAGCCTCACGAGCCACCGCGGCCGGTACCTTTGCATCCTCCGCGTTCATCAGCTGGACGATTTCCAGGGCGGAAAGCTCGTCGAGCCTTTCCGAAGCTGGATTGGGGGTCTCGGTAGTCAGCCGCCCCAAATCGCTCATGCTCTAACCGTGCTGGCCCGAGCTCGTGCTAACCGTCGTTCCTGCCACTGCGAGAACCAGATCAAAAGCGGGGACGCAATAAAGATCGAGCTATAGGTCCCAACCAAAATCCCTACCAAGATGGAGAAAGCAAAAGCATGTATTGCCGGACCTCCCCCCACATAAAGTACCAGCACCACCAGAAGCGTGGTTAACGAGGTAAGGATCGTCCGGCTAAGGGTCTGGTTAATACTTTTGTCCACCATTTCCGGGGTAAGCCGGGGGGCACGTCCTTTCACCTCTCGAATCCGGTCAAACACGATAATCGTGTCGTTGAGCGAATAGCCGATAATCGTCAGGAAAGCTGCAAGTACAGAGAGGCTAATCTTAAATTCCCCGATCAACAACCATCCGAGCCAATTCGCCAGGTAGGCACTCGCGGCGATAGCTCCCAAAGTGAACAACACATCGTGAATGAGAGCTACCACAGCCGCGATTCCGAAAATGAGCCGCTGGAATCGCACCCAAATGTAGGCCACGATAAACACCAGGCTACTCAAAACGGCAGCAATTCCCACGATCCGGGTACCCGCGGCCACTGCCCCGCCCACCGTATTGATGGAGGGGAAATACGGGGTATCGTTGACCCGGGCAACGATAAGATCGAGGACTTCTTTGGAAAGCTCTGGCGGCAGTTCCAACTCGATGTCCCACACGAAAGCCGCACTCTCGGGATCTCCTTCGGCTTCCACTCGCGAAATGGTGTAGGGGACAATCCGATCGATCCTCCCAGCCCGAAACTCACTCTCGATAGCCTCAGCTACCAGCTTATCGACCGTCTCGTAAACTACTGCTTGCTGGAAGGTCAACCGGGCTTTCACCTTGGGCCGAGCGACAGCCGGCTGTGCCTCTTTGGGCTCTCCCATTCCGGCTTGATCGGACACCGGTTCCACAACCCCTTCTGGGCTTTGGCCGGGCCGTGCAGCGGCATCTTGACCACCGCCGGACTGCGGTGCACTTGCTTGAGCGGCCTGAGAAGAAGCGGATGCAGCGGCGGTCTGATCTTGAGCGTTAGTTCCTGCTGTCCCCGGAGCCTGATTTTCCCCGGCTGCCGGAGGATTACCACCCGACGGTGGCACGGAAAGCTCTTCTCGGCCCTGCCCCTGATCGCTGCCTGCGGTCGCTGGGGGTGGTTCTTGCACCTCGGGCGAAGATTTCTCCGGCGATGGGGAAAGCGTCGGCCCTAAGGAAGGGCCAGATTCTTCCCCACCTTGGGCAGCGGTATTGTCCGAACCGGCTGCAGAATCGGAAGCATCCGATGCTCCAACATTTCCCTGGACTACATTTGCCAAGGCCACTGCCCAAGGTGCCGGTGCGGACGGGCCGGACTCACTGGACGGCAATTCTGGCTCGGGGGAATCTCTCAGCGAACTGGGCCCAACCCGAGTGGGCAACCTAGCGGAGATGGCCCCCTCGCTAGAAAGGAGGGAGTAGCTGACCGAGTAATGAGCAAGTTGCCGACCGAACACTTGCTTCAACCGCCGCTGGACTTCCGCAAACACCTCGCTAGGAGGAGCGTTGGGGTCCATCCCCCGGACCCCCGAGGTGTTAATGATGAAATGTCGTCCAGGAGTGGGATCGTCCAAACGCCGTACGTCGCTAATGGCCAGATCCATCAGACCTACTTCCGGAGATGCCAGTTTGGCCCGCACAGTGCCGATATCCTGAGGCTCTACAAACTCCACTTCGATGGAAACCCCTCCTGTGAAATCAATGTCCAAGAGACCTCGCCCCCTAGCGATCACGGCGATTAGGCCAAGTACAATAAGTGCAACCGATCCAGCCATCGCAAGGTGAGCTCGCTCCATGAATGGAATATTGGGGGTGCCTATCAGCTTGAGCATTTTTAGCCGGGTAATCCACCGCTGCCGTTCTGCCACCTCGATGATCACCCGACAGCAGTAAAGCATTGCGAACATGCTCATCACCACGCCCAGCCAAAGCGTGACAGCGAATCCGCGGATTTGATCGCGACCGATGACATAAAGCACTGTGGCTGTGATGAGCGTGGTGAGGTTGGCGTCTACAATGGCGGACATGGCCCGATCGAATCCGTTGCGGATTGCCATCCGCAGCGAGGCACCTTTTTCCAACTCTTCCCGGATTCGTTCGTAGATAAGCACATTGGCATCGACGGCCATTCCCAAGGTGAGCACCAAACCAGCAAATCCGGGCAAGGTAAAGGCGGCCCGAATGGAGATCATCACTGCCAAAATGAGGAGAACCGTTTGAAGCAACCCTAGGCAGGCTACCAGTCCGGCGAACCGATAGTAGAACACCATAAACGCTAAAACCAAGATCGCCGAGAGGACCATTGCTATCATACCTCGGCGAACGGTATCTCGACCCAACGTTGGTCCGATGACAAGCTCGCTAACCGGTTGCTCCGATAACCGGGCCGGAAGGCTACCGGCGTTTAAAATGTCTACAAGGTCCTGAACCTCTTCGCGTGTGAATCGGCCAGTAATTTCCCCATGGGTGAAAATGGTGTCGCGTATGGCGGGGGCGGAATAAAGGTACCCATCCAAAATAATGCCTAACTTCCGAGTAAACTCCACCTGCCCTGGTTCCGGGAGATTGTTGCCCGTCAGGCCCCCGAACCGCATCCCCCCCTCCGAATTAAAGGTGAAGAAAACCGCAGGAGCACCCGTTCGATCGAACCCGGGGGCCGCATGAACCAGGTAAGCACCGGTGACATCGAAAGGATCTTTAACCACGAGGACCTCGGTGAATTCATATCCCGTGCGGGGGTCTTTTCGTTTTCGGGTGGCAATTTCCGGGTAGGCGAAGTTGGCTTCTTGGCCCCGGGCAATCGGTACCCACCAAGCTAAGACTCTTCCCTCGGCATCCCGAAGAACCCGATCCTCCCGGCTTAAGGCCTGCTCGATTAAAGCTTGATGATCCCGGTTATTCGCCAGAATGCGAAATTCGAGGGTCCCGGCCGAAGAGATCTTTCGTTTGAGCCGTTCTACTTCCTCCCGGTCTGCTTCGGGGATGATCACCTCGATTTGGGTATCTCCCAGGGGTCGGATGGTGACTTCTAGCACTCCCCCTGGGTTTACCCGCCGGTAAATTGCCTGGACAAGCTTTTCGATGTCCACTTTTCGCGGAGCGAGCTCTTGTTCCGCGGCCTGCCCCGTTTCTTCCTGGGGCAAATCCTCGATTTCATACACAAGAATCACACCCCCCCGCAGGTCAATTCCGCGTCGGGGCGGCCAACCCATCACCACAATGGCCACCGCACCGAAGAAGGTGAGAAGCACCACGGCGAAGCGGCTCTGGTAATCAGGCATTCGCCACTGGACGGCCAACACCCGGGCAAGACCCAAGCCCAAGATAATCACGAGGGCTGTCACCATCAGTTTCAGCCACGGGGCTTGACGGAGATCGCCTGTTCCGGCCCTTGCAGGCAGAGGAACTGGAGCAGTGGGCTCCTCAGACTCGGGCTGCATTCCACTATCGGCTGAAGGGGATTGTGGAGTTGTAGGGGGAGTAGGGCCTGCTTGGTCTTGCGGTTTTTCCTGGGGTTTCTCGCCAGCCGAAGGAGGAGCTTCGGTTCCTTTCTGTGAGGAGGCTGCCGAGACTGGTTCCGTGGGCACTATGCCTGCTTGGGGCGAGGCATTTGGGGCTGCCAACTGCGGGGCCTGCTCGCCGGAGCTAGGTGGTTGCGGCTCGGGCATGGGGGTCGTGGCTTCAGTTCCCCCCGCATCTCCCGGACTGTCGGGAGCCCTGGTTTCGTTTGTTGTCCCGGCTGACCCTGAGCTGGAGGGAGAAGGAACCTGCGGCTGCTCCCCAGCTTCGGCTAAAGATGGTTGAGCATCACCCGCTGCTGGAGTTGCCCCCGTTTCCGGCGATGCCTGACTGCCGGGATTTTCTAACGCGGCAAAAGCGAAAACGGGAAGCGGCTGGCTCTTACCGAAAGATTCGCAAAAGCCCGTTTGATAGGCCACCCCACATGCTACAAGCAACACCGTGATCAGCAGTGCGGGGCTAGTCGCCATGCCTACCCGGGTTTTCCTTTCAAGGCCATTTTTCCGGAACAAAGTCTTCGGCAACTTTTTTCGCAAATTTCCACCCAGGCAAAAAATTTCAAACAACACAGCGATACTCCAAATCACTCGGGTAAAAAGCTCCATCTTCCGGCTTGAAAAGTTCTCCTCCACTGAAGCGGAATCGATTTTGTCTTCCCCAAATTCCTTAAAGTGCTCGTGTCCTCGTTTTAAACCGGGCTGGTGGAAAGAAAGTTCTCTCCCGCAGCTACATCTGCGGCATAACCTAGCGGTAGCCGCCTTTCTTGCAACCGTAGCCGTCCCTTTGGCAAAAGTTCAACCCTCCCTTGAAGCCATCAAGTTCACCGCGAGAGCACATAACTCGTTAGGATAGCCGCGGACCTCAGGGACTTCCCCGAGAGCTAGTTCGTAAGCTCGGCCTCCTCCTAGCTACCAAAGATGCCTTCTTGCACTTACCACTCCCAGATCTCGCCCGCCCGCTCTGAACCACCCGGCTTTATTAACCCGCCTGCTGCGGTCGTCCCAATGGCCCCCCGTTATCTCAACGGGCGAAGAGGCCGTCCCTTCTACCACACCCCGATATCCGTCTGGCAAAGGACGGCATCTTTTGCCCAAGCCCGTAGATGGATGACGGCCGATTCTTATCTACGATGGCCAACTGTAAGCCTACAGCACAAGGTTTCGATATTACCTCCAATGGGTTGTGTTCGCAGGAGGATGATACCAATAGCCGGACGCGAGTTAATGCTGTAACGGTGGGCCCAAAAATTCGGTTCCTACCCCTCCACTCGCTGAGTTCGAGCCTTTCTTGGGCGGGAACGATTTCTTCTGCAGTTCACGCCCATTTTCCTTAGGTCTCTCCGACTCCTTTTTCCCGGAACAAGGCTCGGAGCAAAAAGGCTCGCACGATCCAAAATGGCCGCTCTCACTCGAAATCTCGTGAGGCTTTGCCTAGCTTTTCTTCTCCCCGCTGTCCGTGCCTTCCTTTTCTTCCCCGAGTACCCGGGCAATTGCCCCTAAACTAACTTTGATACGAACGTTCGAGTTGTCATCCACTTTCAAAGTGACTTCATCTGCTTCCCGGCGAATATTGGTAACCACACCGTAAATGCCCCCGATCGTGATAACCCGATCGTTTTTCTTGAGGTTTGCTAACATTTGGGCGATCTTGGCTCGCTCCTTTTGTTGGGGGCGGATCAGAAGAAGCCAAAACAGGAAAACAATCGCCACAATAGGCCAAAGGAGTGCGAAAAGCCCGGGGCCGTCAGGCTGGGAGTTTTGTTGCTGACAAAAGAATGGAGCCACCCGCCCCAATGACACCCAGCTGAACCAAAGAACTTCCGCTACAGAGTTGTTAATCATTTATCAACCAATCCTCGCTAGACCCACCGAGAACTTGGGTTTGGGTGCAGATTCCCTCGAAAACCTTTCCTACCAGGACACTCCAGGCTGCAACAGATATAACCCGGACCGGTCTGGGCTCTAATAGGTCTCACCTGACTATTGCAACCCCCCAGCGGGAAACCGACCTTCCCACGCAATCCGAATCTCTAAAAAACCCCTCGCTTGGCAACAAAAAACATCCCCCGCGATTGGCAGTGGAACTCGTACTGTCAGAAATCTTCCGGCCCCGGGCTCTTCTCTTGAGAGATTACTTTTGTTCGAGCCGATCCCGGGATTCCGGGCCGACCCGCACCCGAGATTCCCAAGGCAACTGCCTCCTTGGTATCTCCTGGAAGTCGAGCTGAACTCCTTCCACAAATTACAGAAGTTAGTTTTGCACCTTCCCGCCGGATCCAGATCAACCCCAGTAATATCCGAACCTAGGTATCTCGGCAATCCATCAAATCCCACTTGCCCTAGATCTAGGGGCTAACGTTTCCCTAGCAACTAGTCTTTCTCATCCTGAAGCGAGCAAACAATTCATCCCGCCCAACGACCTTGGCGGTTGAAAGCTGATACCTCGTCTCGAAACAAAGCCAACCACATCTCCCCCCATCCTGGCTTCGACCTGGCAAAACTCCCACCAGCCCAACGGTCTCGTTGGCATACGTCGAGATTAACGATGACCTCTGGGGTGATTGTGGCGTTGGGGTTAACGCTAAATGCTACGACAAGTAGACTTCTCTAGCAAGGTAAGGCTATGTCCGCCGGGTGGCTTAGGGCCAGCTGTCGTCAAAGCATGCTAGGGTGTCTTCGCCGGACTCATCCGTTTGCTCCAATTCTCCCAAACGGCGGGATGCTGCCTCCTTGAATTCCTCAAAAGCCCCCTGGCGGATAGCATGGCGACAATCAGCCAATAGTTTCTGATAAAAGAAAAGATTGTGCAACGACACGAGTACTGGCCCCAAAAGTTCTTTTGTCATAAACAAGTGGCGAATGTAGGCCCGGCTGAATTTCCCTCCGTCGCAAGCGGGGCAAAAGCATCCCTCTTCTATCGGGCGGGGATCCGTTCGGTACTGAGAATTGCGGAGCCTAATCTTTCCTGTGTTTGTGAAAGCTGTAGCGTTTCTTCCATTGCGAGTAGGGATGACGCAGTCGAAAAGATCAATCCCCGCGGCTATGGCCTCTAAAAGGTCGATAGGTCGGCCCACTCCCATAAGGTAGCGGGGCTTGTCGGCCGGCATTTCTGGAGAAATCGCTCTGACCACCTTATACATTTCGCCGGGAGATTCTCCCACACTTAGTCCCCCGAGGGCATACCCAGGAAAATCCATGGCCACAAGCTGGCGGAGACACTCCCGCCGAAGTTCAAGATCCAGTCCCCCTTGCACAATGGCAAACAAAGTTTGGCCGGGCTGAGTGACCTTCAAAGATCTCTCCGCCCAACGGATAGTTCTCTGGGTTGCTTCTCGGACCCGAACGGGTTCCTGGGGTAAAGGCACCACATGATCAAGCACCATTGCGATGTCGCTTCCGAGCAGGGCTTGAAATCGCACGGCATCCTCGGGGGTCAGCTGCACGAGCTGCCCATCAATATGCGAACGGAATCGCACACCCCGATCATCCACCTCCACCAAATCGGAAAGGCTGTAGACCTGAAATCCTCCGCTGTCGGTCAAAATTGGCCGGTTCCAACCCATGAAGCGGTGCAGCCCCCCGATAGCCGCAATCACCTCCGGCCCGGGGCGGAGCAGAAGGTGGTAGGTATTACTCAAAAGCATTTGGGTGCCGGTGCGAAGGAGAAGTTCCGGTAAGATACCTTTGACGGCTCCACGGGTGCCCACCGGCATAAAGCAGGGAGTTTCTACGTCGCCGTGAGGAGTTCGGAGAATTCCGCACCGGGCAAACGTCTTGGAGTCGGTTTGTCGAACGATGAACTCGATTGCTCCCCTCATTGCGTTGGCTGAAATCGAAATGCTAGGAATCCAACTCGGCTGAACTCGAAATACTAACGATTCAAAAAAGAAGACTTGCAGTCCGGCCTCCTTTGGAACTGGTTAGCCCTAAATTTTGATTTGCGAGCATTCACACATAAAACTTCCCACCGAACTGTCTTTTCCCCGTGCCTTCGCCGTGGGATGCCGAAAGTCCGGGAATTCTTCGAGACCACCCCGCCCAGAGGGGGCTTAGGGAAATGCCATCTTTGATGCCCCCCAAGCAACCAATGTCTTCGGAATTTTTCCGCGGGCTTGCGGATCCCGATCGAAAGCAAGATAACTAGCATCCCCTTGGAGGGAGAAGGCCCAGGAGAAAATTGCCAATTTGAAGTGGTGTTTTTTAGCGGAGCCTCGAAGCGGGTTTGGAAGCGAAAAAACCGTTCGACTTGGACCCCTGGAGGAAGAAGTTCGGGGGTAGCCGAGAAATGATTTTGACTATCTTGGGGTAATTTGATCAGTTGATTTGCTGGCACAAAGCCCACGGCAGTAAGTTGATCAAGATTTGGGCAGAATTGGAATCATTGCCAGGTCGGGTGGGAAAATAGCTCGTGATTTTCTTCCGGCTTTTCCGAAGGCTAGAGCCCTTTATCGCCGAAAGCTGCTGACCCGAGAAGTGAAGAACGTGGGGCAAATGGCGGGTCCTTTAAAACTGGGAGCAAGCTGCATTAGCTTACAACCCTTCTTTACTACCTAGGACGATGACCTCCCATGCAAGATGAAGTCGCTGTGCCCGAAGATCCTCGGGTTATAGAGATCGCAGTGGCGGTGGTTCGCCGGGGTGAGGAAGTCCTGCTGGGCCGCCGACCCCAGCAGGCCGTGTGGGGAGGATTTTGGGAATTTCCCGGGGGCAAGGTTAAACCTGGGGAAACACCTGAAGAAGCGGCTGTCCGCGAATGCAAAGAGGAAACCGGCTACTCGGTGCAAATTCGGCACCTCTTGGCAATCGTTGATCAAGAAACGAGCGAGGGTACCCAACGGATACATTTTTTCCTAGCGGAAGTGCTTTCCGAAGAAGGGCAACCTCCGGAGGACCAAGAAGGCAGGCTGTCGGAACCTAATGAATGGCCTGGGACGAAGATCCCCCCGGGGCAGGCGGCAAGTGACTCGTTTACCTGGGTTCCTCTCGCCCGTTTACGAACACTCCAATTTCCGCCGGCTAACCTGCAGGTTCTTGAGCTAATTTTGGGCCCGTGAAATATTCCCAAGTGCCGGAAAATTGCTGATTGAAGTTGTGGATTGTTCAGCGGTGTCCCAGTATGGTCGGGTGGTGTCCCTGGCCCTACACCGTTTGAAGTCAAAGGCCGGCGTAATTCTGAGAAAACTCTACTTTTGGATCCCAAGACCGTTTGGGGATTTCGGATCACCCCCTCACAAATATCGGATCCCCCACTCATAAAAATATGTTCGGTTGGGGTAGCCAATGATTCCCGACCACTTGATGTTTCAGGGACATTTCCAAAACATTCAGAAGCTCAAGATCTTTAGGAACTGAACTCCTCGGGTTTATTCGGGTTAGCAGCTAGGGGAAACCTAGCCGAGGTGCTTTCGGAACGGGTGAACCTGGGACTGCCGTGGAAACGCCGGTTGCGGCCGTCCTCCTGGACCCCAAACGAGGAAGATTCGAAAGCGGGGAGTGTTTGGGAAAGGGCAGTATCACTGAACACTTGTCACCGGAGGGCAACTTATGGTTTTCAGAAGTCGTTGGCGGAGGCACCTGGCCGGGATCTTTCGCATTTCGGGTGTGCCCCTGGGACTCGAGGGGTTAGTCGTTTCGGTTTGCTTACTCGTGCTACTTGGGGGGTGCCGAAGTTCTCAGAACCCGGCGGACCAGCCGGCTAGCTCTTCCGAAACCCCTCCCTCGGCCGCGGGGACGCCTTCAGAGCCCTCGACACAATCCTCAACAGGGGAAGAGGCGTCTCCCAATGAGAGTACCGGCTCTACGATAGGGCCGCAACCCGGAGGGGAATCGTCGGAGGGACAAACGTTTCCAAGTATTTCGTTCCCCCAATTGGGTACCTTGGCGGCAGGGCCTCAGGTTTCTTCTAATCCGGTAGTACAGGTGGACACCAATTTTGGGTCATTTCAAATCGAATTGGACCGGCAAAAAGCCCCCATTACCACAGAAAACTTTTTGAACTATGTTGAGCGAGGCCAATATGACCAAACCATTATCCACCAAGTTTTCCCGAAGGCGGTCATTGTAGGCGGTGGCTACACCGTCCGTGGAGAGCCGATCAAAGCCGGCCCTCCCATCTTAAACGAAGCCCACAATGGTTTGAAAAACCTCCGGGGAACGATAGCCATGTACCGTGATCCGGCCGATCCCCACAGTGCCACTAGTATTTTCTTCATCAATGTGAAGGATAATCCTGCTTACGATCACCGGGGCAGTGCTTCTGCGGGGGGAGGGCCTACAGGTCTGGGAAGTATCCCGCCTGAAGACTATGGCTATTGCGTGTTTGGCCGGGTCATTCAGGGGATGGAAGTCGTGGACAAGATTGCCAACGTCCCGGTCCACGATACGGAACAATTCGAGCGGACACCCGCTCAACCGGTGATTGTCCATTCAATTCGCTGGATTAAATGATCCCGCAGAGGTTTTGAAAAAGAGTGAACAATTTCCCAGCAGTAAAGACCTCCGGTCACCAAGGGCAGGGGCTTAGCAGGAATCTCGGCCCTACCGGCTCACGAACTTGGGCGAAGGGGCAGACCCTCATAACGGGTGGGTAAAGTGTATACTACGGGGTGAATTAGGTGATGGCTCTTATTGTGTCCCCGGCCGAGGGCTTAAACGTTTACAGCATTGGAAAAGAGGTGATCCTCGGGCTGGTTTGCCGAGTACGACGGCGGTGAAGCAGCCTTTTCTCGGAGTTTGAGCAAATCGTGGGTTTGCCTGACCTCCACAAATCCATGGCCGGAAGGAACCAAAGGTAATTCACTGAGGCCGGGCGAGGGTTTCGGTAGCTTCTCTCGAAACCTCCGACTATTATGGGGGGTTAGAAGGGTTAGGAGGGACTTCCCGCAGCTTTTCCTGGTGGAAAGTAATCCGTCCCAATGAGCTAAACATAAGCATTCACCAGACCATGCCGGATCTCCCCCCCGAATGCGGTCTTTCAAAAAATTCGGTGGGGGCTTTCAGCAAGCGAACCGAATCCCGGCTTGGACCCACCGGAATAATGTGGGGATCACAGAGGTTGCCAATCGGCAGGCTAGCCGGCAGCAATGAGCCAAGGGGAAAATCTCAGGCCAGAGATCTGGAGTCGGATCTCCTTCGAGGGGATAAAGATGAAGAAGTTTATCTTTTTGCTGGATTTTCCACGGGGCCGACTGATGGTCCTTAAGGCTCTCCTCCTGGCAGTTGTTGTATTTCTGGGGGCGGCAAATCGCGGAATGCTCCCCGCCATGGATAGTTCTTTAATTCCCGCGAGTACTGCTCCGGACACTGAGAACACTCCTAACAGGCCAGGAGGGCTTAACGCAGTTCCGAACGTCCCGGAAGAGCCTGGGGATGTCGGACTCTCTTCGTTGCCGGGGGGGAATGGCCAGCAGGATGAGATGGCCGGATCCTCAGTGGGCGGGGAGGCCCCGGAAATGGAGGTCCCAGACGATTCCCAGTCCGCGGAGATGCAGCCCGGAGAGGGTTCCAAGGCCGAATCCTCGGGGGCGGAACAGGGGGCTGAGAGTGTAGATCCCGCTCATGAGGGGGCAGAAGGTGCATCTTCGGGAATAGAAGCCGGTTCCGAAGGAATGCCGCAACCAACTCCATCAGCCCTTCCAGCTCCGTCGGAGGTGGCTGAACCCACTGAGCCGCTGCCCGAAAGTCCTCCCGCAGGCCCCACGACGGAGGCGGCATCGGAGGGACCGCTGGCCGAAACGGCTCACCAGGGCATGCCCCCAGCTCAGCCTGAAACCGAAGGTGCCACTCAGCCCGGGGTAACACCGCTAGAGGTCATGGAGCAAACCAGTCCTACGATTACTGATAAATCAGAAAAGCAACCAGAAATTGCAGAGCAGGGCAAAGCGGCTGAGAGTGTACCTCCGGCGGACGAGTCCCCGGCAAAAACTCAGGAAGGCCAGGCAATTCAAGAGAGAACCCCGCCCCCGGAAGGGATCGGACAGCCCACGTCTCAACCTCCCGTGCCCCAGGTTGTTCGGCCGCCAGAGGGGCAGGAACCTGTGCGGCCTTTGATGCCGCCGATGGGTACCGCCCCGGGTATCAGTCCTCCCCAGCCTTTCGCTCCGGCAGGTCCCACGGTAGTTCCGATGCCACCTTCACCGTTGGCCGAGACCCCGACCCCAGAAAAGGAACCAACTCAGGAGGAACCGCGGCTTGTGTTCAACTTTAAATATCAGCCTTGGACCAATGTGCTGGAATGGCTCGCCAACCAGGCGGGGTTGTCATTAGTGATGGAAGGGCCTCCCCATGGCACATTTAACTATTCCGATCGGCGGGCTTACACGGTAGCCGAAGCGATCGACCTCATCAACAGTGTGCTCCTCACCAAGGGCTATGTGCTTGTTCGTCGGGGAAACATGTTGATCCTTGTGAACTTGGAGGACGGTATTCCTCCGAATCTGGTGCCTATTGTGCCGGAATCCGAACTGGCCAACCGCGGAGAGCACGAGCTGGTCAGCATTTTGGTGAGTCTCAGTCGCCTAACCGCGGAGGAAGCCCAGCAGGAGATTCGGAATCTGCTCGGCCCACAGGGGTCCGTGGTCGTGCTTCCCAAAGCCCAGCAGCTTTTGATCACTGATACGGCAGGTAGACTCCGGATGATTCGGGAGGTCCTCGCCCGGGCGGATAGTCCCGAAGGGGGTGTGATCGAAGCGATGCAGGTGTTTGCCTTAAAGCACATTACCCCCGAGGAGGCCTTGGCTGTCCTGCGGCAGCTGTTGGGAATTCCTGCGGATCAGTTTATTGCCCCAGATGGTTCGTTGCGACTGGCGGTGGATACTTTGGGCATGAGGCTTTTTGTGGCAGGAAGGGCCAATCGCGTGCGGCAGGTTGCCGACATTTTGCAAGCGATCGACGTTCCGGGGCCTGAGGGTTCCGGCCGAGGAGTGGAAAGTTCCTTGCAGCTTGAAGTGTACGAAGTGGCTCCGGCAGACCCCGAGACGGTCCTCCAAGTGATGCAGACCCTTCTTGCCGGTTCCCCTGGTGTTCGCCTGGCCACCGATGCCAAGACGGGCAATCTCATTGCCTTAGCTCGGCCAAGTGAACATGCGACTATTCGGGCAACTTTGGAGCAAATGCGTCAGCAAGGAACTCGGCTGGAAGTCATTCCGCTACGGCGGCTCGATCCTCAGGTTGCGGCAACAGCCATAACGAAGCTTCTTGCTGGCCAAGATGGTAAGACCAGCGTCAAGGTGGAGGTCGATTCCTTAGCCCGACAATTACTGGTACGAGGCACGGAGACAGAGTTGGCCTTAGTTCGCTCGCTACTAGAAAAGATGGGCGAATCCGGTGAAGGCGGGCAAGCGGGCAGCCAAGGTGGCACGGTGAGAGTTTTACCTATTTATGGGCTTCAGGCCCGGCAGATTGTAGAGCGGCTGGAACAAATCTGGCCGACTTTACGAGGCAACACAATCCGAGTGGTAGGCTCGCCCAGTTTCATTCAAAGCCGCATACCCGGCGAAGGATCGGTGGGGAACGTCCCCGGTGGGATCCCACCCGGATGGATGATGCCCGCTCCGGCAGGACAGGAAGGAGGGTTCCGCCAACCCGGAAGTCCTTCTGGAGCGATGCCTCAGCCTGGCCCCTTTCCACCTGGAGAATTAAGCCCAGATCAAATCCAAGGGCTTGTGCCCTTCCCCCAAGATGTTCCAGTTCTCCCGGATGGAGGGGCGGCTCCTTCCTCAGGGCCGTTCCACCATCCACCGGAAGGCGGAGGCTGGCCGTGGCCTGTCCCTGGGGCAATGCCGGAAGGGCCGGTCGAAGTGACTCCAATCCCGCTCCAACCTCAGCCTTCGCCACAGGAGGAAATCCTCCCGCAGGAACCTTCGGCAAAGCTTGAGGGTGGGGCAGATCAATGGGTTGAAACCCGGCAGGGTGACGGCCCGATACAGTTCGCTGCTCACCAACTTCCTGCTTCCCACCACGAAAAAAGAAGCTTTCGGTTGGTGGGCTTGGAGGCAGGAGAGCCTGGGGGAGCACATCCGGCCGGCAATGGAAAGGGAGATTCTGGGGGGCCTTTGTCGGCTGGGCAGGATTTGGAAAAGAAGTCCGACAGTGGTGAGGCAGCACGTTGGACTGCCGATAGCCTCGCCGTGGGAGGATCGGGAGAGACAGGAGTTGAGAGTACTGTTCCAGGTTCTGCCGGAAGTGCATTACCGAAAGCAGAGGAAGGCTCGCCACCTCCGGTGATCATTGCTCCGGGTCCGAACGGGTTGGTGATTGCCTCCCAGGATCAAGAGGCCCTCGATTTGCTCGAGGAATTGATCCGGATGATGGCAAGCCAAGTCAGTTCTGGGCCTCAGCTCACCATCTTTTATCTTAAGCATGCTCGGGCGGAGGCAGTTGCTGAGGTGCTTGACCAGATCTTTGGCGGGGGCACTTTGGCTGGGAGTTCAGGGGGAACGGGAGGCTCGATGGTGCGAGACCTGGCCACCGCGGCCTTCGGCGAAATTGGCGGCGGTATTGTGAGTTCGCTTCTTGGGGGTGGCGGCGGCACGATTACTCCCAGCGGCACTTTGCGAATTACCCCCGATCCTCGGCTGAATGCCTTGATCGTTCAGGCAACTCCCGTGGATTTGGAAATCATTGACCAGCTGCTCCAAGTTTTGGATCAAAAGGAAAGTCCGGAAGAAGTTTTAGCTCAGCCGAGGCCCCGGGTTGTGCCCGTCTACAACATGCAGGCGTCAGAAGTGGCGGAGATCGTCCGGCAAGTTTACCAGGATCGCCTGATTACTACAGGTTCCCAGCAAGGTCGCAGCGGGCCTCCCAATCCCCAGGAGTTCATGCAGATGCTTCAAGCTTTACGGGGTGGTCGAGGGGGAACAACGGGCCGGCGAAGTAGTGTTGAACAAACCCAGCGGCTTTCGATCGGTGTGGATACCCGGACCAATTCCGTCATTGTCTCTGCCCCGGAACCACTTTTCCAGGAAGTCAAGCAGCTGATTGAAGAGCTGGATGCTGCTGCGGCAAAACCGCCCCAAGCCACCCAGGTGGTGGTCGTCCGAAGGGCTAATCCCGAAGCAGTCCAGCAAGCAGTCCGGGCGATGCTGGGAGATAATGTCACGATCGGACGGAGCACGCCGACCGGAGGTTCCCTCAGCTCTCAAGGAACCACGTCGAGCAGTTCCGATCGCAGTCGGTTTTTCCGCAGCTTCGGCGGTTTTGGTGGGGGAACGGGCGGATTTGGAGGTTTTCCGGGCGGTGGACCTGGCTTTATCCGCCCAGGAGGCTTTCTCGGAGGCCCCGGTTCTCAGCCGGGAACATCCCCGCAGAGTTCTACCAGCCGATTCGGCGGTAGCTCGACTCGTCGGCCGTAAGTCGGGTCCCCTGGGCGTCGGCCGAAGTTTTCGTTGGATCGCTAGCATCCCGGTCTGAAGCAACACCGCAAACGTTTGAAAGCCTTCTCGCCGGTTGACCAGCCGAACGGCAGGGGTTGCCGCCATTTTATGTAGCCTGCGGATGGAGCTGCCTGCTGAGAGTAATTTCGGAGCCTGAACGGGTTTCTGAGGGCAATAGAGTCATCACAGAAAGCTTGGGCCAGCAGGGGCTTGCGGCCAGGAATGGTTCGATCTTGTCTTTATGTGTCTCTTGTGTCTTTTCTTGGTGGCACGGAAACGGTCGCGAGGAAGTGCATCTTGAAGAAGCTGCTATGATGCTTTGGGCCGAATTTCCCGGAATGGGATGCCATCCCAGCCCTGTAGGGATCTGAGCCCAGTGTTCCGTCCGGGTGCCTTGTGGACAATATTGGCGGAACAAGAAAAGAACGGGCTTTGTTGCTCTTGTCTCTCCGGTCCTACCCCGAAGCGGCAACCTTGCGGGACGACTCAAGACGGTCCCTCCTCGATCAAAACTGGTGGCAGGATTTCCACCAGCCAGTGGATGGGAGCCATGCTTCTACCATATGCGGCTAAAGGGATGAAGGAACTGGACTGCAACAACGGACCGGAGGTTCTCCTACCCTTCAGGGGTGCCCCTGCTCCATAGGTGCCTTCCCCACACTATC
>Ga0071330_1070540_pt1 | contig 28432 bp, 28 predicted proteins | sample GBScel77sediment_FD_63802 | JGI IMG/M metagenome (GOLD analysis project Ga0071330, IMG submission 63802) | Hot spring sediment microbial communities from Great Boiling Spring, Nevada - Cellulolytic enrichment Sediment 77C v2 (version 2) | ecosystem: Environmental > Aquatic > Thermal springs >...
AGCCGGAACCAAGCCGAGGAGGAAAGGCGTTTGGTGTTTGTCCCGTCCGCTGCTGAAGACTGCAGCGTCGCTGAAGTCGTGCCGCAATTCTAACCGCACGAAAGTTCCACGAAGCCAAACTGCTGGCAGTTCGTAAGTGAAAGTGACTTCCTTGACGGTTTGTTTCAATCCTGTCGCAGAACCATCGGCGTCTCTGAACCATTCTGCTCGCACAGTTAAGAATCGTTCGCCACGCAATTGCCGTCGCCAGTAAACTGCCAAGCCATACCAAGTCGCCGATGCGGCATTATCTCGCGCCCAATCAGCGTTCAGCATCAGCGTGTCTTTGGCGTTGACAGGCTTGACAAAAACGACATCAATTAAGTGGCGCAAACGGCTGCTGTTGGGCAACTCCGCTCCGCCCGTGTAATTGACCGTCAAGGCATATTTGTCCGTTGACCGCTGCCACATCAACCCAACGCTTTTGCTGCGGTTATTGTCCTCAACGCAATTCCAACCCTGATATAGGTGCAGGCACAACTTCTCGCTTTTGCCTACTGGCAGCCAGTAGCGGAGACCCGTGTGGTAGTAAGGGATCGCCCACGCAAAGAGCAAACTGCGGCTATAGTTCCAGTTGTCCTTGCTCTCAATGACTTCGGCGCCGTGATGGGTGACGAATTTGCCCAAATCCAAGTGACCTTTGCCCAGCGACACAGAGACGAAAACTTGCTGCACATATGCCCATGACCTTCCTGCCGGCTCCGCTTGATGCACCCATTGCGTTGTCGTTCCTGCGTTCAAGTCCAGCCGAAAGCCAAAACGCTTTTCCGTCATCGGGCGCTCAAGGACGATTTCCGCCAACTGCAACCGAGGGCGATTGCGGCGGAAGGTGAAGTTATGTAAGGCGTTTTCCACCTTGAAGGTGTAGTTGGGCGCTGCTACAACCGATGCTGCTGAGTTGGTTGTGTTGAAAGCGAAGTATCCGTCCACAAACCCGCTGACTTTCAGTTTGTCATCTTCGCTGTCGGCGGCGAAGGCATTACTCATCAACGCTATGGCAACTAACAAAGCCACCTTGCCGATTTGCCACCAACGCAACATCCGTCATCCCTCCTTTGGATTGATGGAATGCATCGGCACGAAACGAAAAAGGCGTCCCCGCAGCCATTTCTTTGGCGAACAGGGACGCCTTTGTCCCTCACGCGACTTTCGCCATCATGACGCCAGCCCTTGACAGGTTCAACGCATCACTGGCACACCTGCACCATTGCACACCTGCACCATTACACGCTTGCACGCCTACACGCCTACACGCTTGCACTCTTACACGCCTGCACTTTTTGCTTACTGGCTATCACTTTGTTCAGGCACGCCGAGCCGTTCGGCTAAGGCGTTGACAAGTTTTTTCGGGTCGGTGCCCGCAAATTGCAGCAACTCCCGCAAGACAGGCAAAACAGCGCCTGAACTTAAAATCGCCGAGAGAACCCGCTCTATCGTCCCACCACCAGCGCCACTGTTGCCGACAGCACCCAAGCCTTGCACATCCAAGATGCGGATGCTCTCAATCTTTTCGGCTGGCGCCATAAGTTCTTTGGCGATGGCAGGTGCTTGCTCAATGAGTTGCAGTAGGACATCTTTCCAGACCAATTTGTCGGCGATAGCGCTTTGTGCTTCCACCATCTTTCGGTGGGCATCGGCTTTGGCTTCGCCTTCAAACTTGGTCGCTTGCGCCAACCGTTCAATGGCTTCCGCCTTCCGTTGGGCGACTTCCAATTCTGTCAAGGCTCGGATCAAAGCAACTTGCCGGTCGCGTTCGGCTGCAGCCATTTCGGCGGTGGTCTGGACTTCCTGTTCGGCTCGCTTGACTTCCGCTTCGGCACGCAACCTTGCTGCTTGCTTTTGGAAGACCATCATCTCGTGCTCGCTCAACTCCACGCTGGTCAATCTTCGTGCAGCGTTGATGGCTCGTTCCCGTTCCTGTTCGGCAATACGAACAACTTTCTCCCGCTCAATTTGTGCTAAGTCGGCTTCCCGCTCAATCTCAATGAGGTTGATTTGCTCCCTGAGTTGTCGCTCTCGGATTTGCCGTTCCATCTCAATTTCCGCTTCACGAATTCGTCGCTGCTTCTCAATCTCGGAGAGGCGAACCAACTCTTCCTGCGCGAAGCGGAATCGTTCCGTTTCGGCTCGCTGTTCGGCTTGGTGGGTTTCAATGGCGCGGCGCTGAGCGTGTTCGGCGAAGGAACGCTCTTGCTCCAGCGACAAAAGCGTCTTGTGCGTCTCCACATCCTTTTGCTTGATGGCGATTTCGGCGTTGCGCTCGTGCTCGTTCTTCAGGACGCGGGCTTTGGAAGTGAGCGCTGCAATTTGTTCCAGACCAGCGGCATCAAAGACATTGCTTGGGTCATACTGCTCGGCATCGGTCTGGTCAAGGGCGAAGATGGAGACGCTTTCCAAAACCAAGCCCTTAGCCATCAGCGATTCTCGCACTTGCTCGGCGACTTCTCTTGCAAAGCCCTGTCGGTCTTCGTGCAGTTCCATGAGGTTGCGTTTGGCGGCGACAGCACGGAGGGCAAAAGTCAGTTCGTCTTCCAGCAACTCCCGCAAGGCATCAGTATCAGTTGTGCGAGTGCCCAAACTTTGAGCGGCTTTCAAAACGCTCTCTTCGTCGGCAAGCACCCGCACATAAAAGTCCGCACCGACATCCACGCGGAATTTGTCGCGGGTGATCAAAGCATCACGGTTGGCTTTGACGACCCGCAGTTTCGTGGACGCTAAAGACACCCAAGTAATGTTGTGCCACCAGGGCAAAACGAAAGCACCGCCACCGATGACGACTTTTGGTTTGCCCCCACCCGTTCTCACGAAGGCTCGGTCGGCAGTGGCACGGACAAAGTAAAGGCGTGCAAAAACCCACCAGACAAAGTAAGCGGCTGCCAAGATGACCGCCAGCACCAACAAAGCGACAGTGATGCTACTCATGCATCATCCCTCCTTTTGCGTTTAGGCGTGCAAGTGTGTAAGAGTGCAAGGGTGCAAGTGTGTAGGCGTGCAAGCGTTCTGCTTTTATCGCCTGCACCCTTACACTCATACGCGCCTGCAAGCTTTTCAGCGCCACAATTTTTGCTGGTGATGAAAGATGGGCGAAATTCGTCCCGAACCCATTGAACAAATTCGCCAGCGCTACGAAGGCGAGTGGTTGCTCATCAAGGTCACTTCCTACGACGAAAGCGGGTTGCCAAAAGAAGGCATTTTGCTCTTTCACTCCCCCGACCGAGAAGCGGTTTATGAAGCCGTTGATGACGCTTTCAAGCGAGGCGAAGACGAATTGCTCACCTGCTTTGCTGGTCCACTTGTGCCTGAAGGTTGGGAGGTGGTCTTGAGTGTTTTGGGTTCGGTTTGACCCAACGAGACCCGATGTGAGGTTTTGGGCGCGATTGCTTAGCCTGCGTGGCATTGTCTGGTGTGAAATGGTTTTGGACACAGGTTCGTCCCGCACCGTCTTGGATGAAAGGTTGTTGGCAAGGGCAGGATATGACCTGATAGCATCTCCGAAAGTGACCGTCACGACCGCAAGCGGTCGGATGGAAGCGAAAATCGTCACAGTTCGGCAAATTTCCGCTTTGGGCATAAGCGCAGACGACTTCCCTGTTTTGGCTATGCCACTTTCCCAACCTTTAGGCATTGATGGCTTGTTAGGCTTGGACTTTTTGAGGCTTCGTAACTTGTTTTGCAACTTTGAAAAGGGCATCTTGCTCACCTTGCCTTTCTCCCGCAACTTGACGCATCGCTTCGCTCTTTCAGCACAAATCTTCGCTGCGTTGTGAAGTTAGCAGCCTTCATTCCGCTTCAACGGTCACTGTCGCACCGATACCGAGGTAGCCTTCAAACAACTTCTCCACCGCCTTGCGCATTCGTTCGGGATCACCGCCCCGAAAGACGAACTCCCGACCGTCAAAACTGACCAAGTGCCGATAGACTTCGTGAAACTCAGGTGGTGCTTGTTGAGGCTCATGGCAAAGGCGTTCCCATCTTCGTTTCGCTCGCTCGGTGTTGGCGTTCTCCAAAATCACGCTGTAAAGGCGACGCTCAAGGGGAGGCGTGGTTTGAGTTTGTGCACCGCTGTTGACGGGTTCCGATTTGGCGCTGGTTGCAACTGCTTGAGCAACTGTTTGCTCCGTTGAGATTTGGGCATGGGCGATGGTGGGAACGAACCTTTCCCATCCCGTTACGCTTAGGGCTTCAAAGGTCGGGAACGGGTCTGACGGGTAGGCTTCCATGCCCATTTCGCCGATGTCCAGACCTTCAACTTCCTCTTCTGGCGCAACCCTCAAACCCACAAGGGCTTTGACAATTGCCCAAGTGAGGAGGGAAGCGGTGAAGACAAAAGCGCCAGCAGCGACAACTCCTGTCAACTGGACGATAAACTGTTCGCCGCTACCGCCTATGAACAAACCCAGTTTCGGTTGGGCATCGCCTAAGTCAGCGAACCGTTGTGCGAACAGACCTACAGACAATGTTCCCCAAATGCCGTTGACCAAGTGGACGGAAATTGCACCGACTGGGTCGTCAATGCCAACTCGGTCAAAGAGCAAGACGCTTTCAACGACCAAAACTCCAGCCACAACTCCGATGATGAAAGCGCTGACAGGACTGACGAAAGCGCAAGGTGCGGTGATAGCGACTAATCCTGCCAAGCAGCCGTTGAGAGACATTGACAAATCAGGTTTGCCCAACCTAAGCCAAGCCCACATGGTTGCGATGAAAGCACCTGCAGCGGCAGCAATGTTGGTCGTCACGGCGATGCGGGCAATTGCCGATGGGATTGCTGCCATCGTTGAACCTGGGTTGAAACCAAACCATCCCAGCCAGAGTATGAAAGTGCCCAAAGTTGCCAAAGCCATGCTGTGTCCGGGAATTGGGTTGACCTTTCCGTCCTTGCTGTATTTGCCCAATCTTGGTCCGAGCATAGCAGCGCCAGTAAGTGCAGCCCAGCCACCAACACTGTGGACAACCGTTGAACCCGCAAAATCGTAAAATCCCCGTTCCGCCAACCAGCCTCCGCCCCAAATCCAGTGACCGACAATCGGGTAAATGAGCAAACCCATCACGAAACTGAACACGATGAAAGAGGCGAACTTAATTCGCTCGGCAACAGCCCCTGAGACAATTGTCGCAGCAGTAGCGGCGAAAACGAGTTGGAACAGGAAAGCAGCGTAAAGGGGAACGGAAGTCCAACTGAGAGCGCTGTAAGTGCCGCTGTATTCTTTCGCCTTGCCCAAAGCAACTAAAGGTGCGTTGTGTTCTCCCATCAACGCTAAACCTTTCCAACCGATAAAGCCGTTTCCGTCACCGAACATGAAAGCGAAGCCGACAGCCCAGTAAGCCAAAGTGGTGATAGCGACGACGATGAAATTTTTGGCGAGGATGTTGGCAGTGTTTTTTGCGCGGCAGAAACCTGACTCCAGCAAAGCAAAACCTGCGTGCATCCAGAAGACGAGAAAGGCTGCCAGCAAAACCCAAAGGGTGTCGGCAATTAACTGCAAGCCCTTAGGAGTAGACAGAAGGTCGCTTAGACCTTTGACCTGCTGGATGTCTTGAGGGGATGCAGCAGTTGCCGCTAATCCCAACGAAACCAAGGCAAGCATTGGTGTCAATGTCGCTTTCTTCACGGCTACTCCCCTCCTTATCGCTTTTTGCTTTTTGGAGGGGCGCCATTGCCCTATGTGCGCAAAGCGCCGTTGCTTTGCGCTAAAGTGACAGCATCAAATGGCGTTAAAGGGCGTCCTCACCTCGGTCACCCGTTCGGACACGGATGCAGTCTTCTAACGACAGGATGAAAACTTTGCCATCGCCTATCTCGCCCGTTCTGGCAGATTGGACGATGGCAGCGACGACTTCCTGAACTTGTTCGTCGGGGACAGCAATTTCCAACTTGACTTTGGGCAACAAATCCACGACATACTCAGCGCCGCGATAGCGCTCAACTTGACCCCGTTGTCGTCCGTGACCGCGAACTTCTGAAACTGTCATGCCGACGACACCAATTTGAGCCAAAGCGTTTCGCACTTCTGCTAACTTGTGCGGTCTTATCACCGCCATAACCATCTTCACGGCGTTCACCTCCTTGCCGTAATGCGTAAAGCGTAATTCGTAACGACGGCGAAACTTTACGCTTTACGGATTACGCATTACGCCTAAAAAACGAAACGGCGTCCCGACAGACCGCCGCCATTGCGGTCAAATCCGTCGGGACGCCGTTGTCCCTAATTTCGCCGCTTGCAATTATAACGCGCAATTTTGAAAACGCAATAGGTCAAGTGTGACGAGAGTCTCGCTAACTACCTTCGCCGTAGCGCTCCTCATACATCTGCTTGAGTTGTTGGACAACGGTTGGGTCAGCAAGGGTTGTCGTGTCGCCCAAGACGCGCCCTTCGGCGATGTCGCGAAGCAATCGGCGCATGATTTTACCAGAACGGGTCTTCGGTAATTCGGCGGTGAAGAAAATATCGGCAGGTCGTGCAATAGCGCCGATGCGTTTGGCGACATAATCCTTCAGTTCCTGCGCCAATTGCTCGTTTGTTGAGATGCCTTCCCGAATGGTTACGAAGGCGACAGGGACTTGCCCTTTAATTTCGTCGCTCCGCCCGATGACAGCGGCTTCAGCGACAGCAGGATGCTCCACCAGAACGCTTTCCATCTCCATCGTGCTGATGCGGTGACCAGCGACATTGAGCACATCGTCCACTCGCCCCAGCAACCAGAAATAGCCGTCATCGTCCTTGACAGATGCATCGCCCGTGAAGTAAACGCCAGGGAAGCGAGCCCAGTAGGTTTGGATGTAGCGTTCGGGGTCACCCCAAAGGGTGCGGGACATAGAAGGCCAAGGCTTGGTCAACACCAAGTAGCCTTGGACGCTGGGTGGGCAAGGGTTGCCGTTTTCGTCCACGACCTCGGCGAAAAATCCAGGGAGCGGTCGGGTCGCTGAGCCTGGCTTCAGGGGAGTGATGCCGGGCAGAGGCGAGATGACGATGCAACCCGTTTCCGTCTGCCACCAAGTGTCCACGACGGGACAGCGTTTGCCACCAATATGCTCCCAATACCAAAGCCACGCCTCGGGGTTGATGGGTTCGCCGACAGTTCCCAATAAACGCAGAGAGGAAAGGTCGCGGCGCTTGGGATACTCTTCGCCCCACTTGATGAAGGTGCGAATGGCAGTTGGGGCGGTGTAGAAGATGTTCACGCGATACTTCTCCACGATCGCCCACCATCGGTCACGGTCTGGGTAATCGGGAGCACCTTCATACATGACGGTTGTGGCGCCGTTGGAAAGCGGACCATAGACGATGTAACTGTGTCCCGTCACCCAACCGATATCGGCAGTGCACCAATAAATGTCTTCGTCCTTGAGGTCAAAAACCCATTTGGTCGTGGCAGTGACGCCGACGAGGTAACCGCCTTGGACATGGAGTTGACCTTTTGGCTTACCTGTTGTGCCGCTGGTGTAAAGGATGAAGAGCGGGTCTTCACTGTCCATCTCCTCGCAGGGACACTCAAGGGGTGCTCTCTCCATCAAACGATGCCACCAAAGGTCGCGCCCTTCCACCATCGGAACATGGGTAGCGTCCATGACGCCCCGATGGACGACGATGACTTTTTCAATGGTCGGGCAATCCTTCAAGGCTTCGTCGGCATTGCGTTTAAGTGGGACGATGTTGCCTCGCCGCCAACCACCATCGGCAGTTATGAGAATTTTGCTTTGCGAGTCGTTGATGCGGTCCCGCAACGCTTCAGCGGAGAAGCCACCGAAGACGACGCTGTGGATTGCACCGATGCGAGCGCATGCCAACATGGCGATAGGCAATTCGGGAATCATCGGCAAGTAAATCGTCACGCGGTCGCCCTTCTTCACGCCCAGCGATTTGAGGACATTGGCGAACTTCTGGACTTCACGGTGAAGGTCTTGATATGTCAACACCCGCTCATCGCCCGGCTCACCTTCCCAAATGATTGCTGCTTTAGTCCGCCGCCAAGTTTGAACATGGCGGTCAACGCAGTTGTAGCAGGCATTGAGTTTTCCGCCGACGAACCATTTCACCCAAGGCGGTTGAGTGCCGGGCTGAGGGGGCGTCCACTCCAACACTTTGTCCCACTTGCGAAACCAAGTGACCATCTCTTCGGCAACCCGTGCCCAGAAGGCTTCAAAGTCGCGGGCGGCTTCTTCGTAGATGGCAGGATCACGCAGGACAGCACTCTGACGGAATTCAGGGGGCGGCTCAATGACACGCTCTTGGGCAAGGAGGGATTCCACCGTTGATGCCACCGTTGCCATAACGCACACCTCCTTAAATTCGGATTTTGGGGTCTTTTAAATTTTGGCGGCATGATTTAGGGGCGTCAAGATGGTGCTATGTGCTTTAGCCCGTAGTTGATGACGAATCCGATAAGCGCCGACTTTAGTCGGCGAAAATTTTGTATGACGATGGTGGCGTCAGGGCTTGTCCCTGATGGATGCTAAACAGCCGTCGCCCACAAGGGGCGACGCTACCGAGTTCGTCATCAACCAATGGCTGAAGCCAGTGGCATGGATGGTCTTAAAACACAGGTGTGGGTGTATTGGTCAAACCCTGCACTGGAGTGCCTTTAGCCCCCAAAATGTGTTGCGGTTGGAAATTACGCCTTGCCTGTTGAGAGTTCAAAAACGACCACAAACGCTTAACTTGCAACCCTCAACCAATTTTTCCTTTCACCGACCTTGACCTACGCCTTGTTCTCGTTGCAATTGTTTCCCTTCCGTTCGGATAGTTGGGGCGATGACGATTTGACAGCGATGCATCTCCTTGATGTTCCTTGCACCGCACATTCCCATCCCGTTTTTGAGCGCGCCAACCAGGTTCAATGTCCCGTCATCCTTCGTCGCTGGACCAAGCAAGATAACTTCCAACGGGGCAACTTGACCGACATAAATGCGAGTTCCCCTCGGCAATCCTGGATGGGGAGTTGCCATGCCCCAATGGTAGCCTCGTCCGGGCGCTTCAAAGGCGGAGGCAATGGGTGAACCAATCATCACTCCATCAGCACCGCAGGCAATAGCCTTGCAGATATCTGCCCCCGTCCTCATCCCGCCATCAGCGATAACGGCAACATATTTGCCTGTTTGCTTGAAGAAGTCATCGCGGGCAGCAGCGACATCGGCAATTGCCGTTGCTTGCGGGACACCCACTCCTACGACTTGCCTTGTTGTGCATGCTGCGCCAGGACCGACGCCAACCAAAACGGCATCTGCACCTGCTTCCATCAATTCCCATGCCCCTTCGTAACTGACGCAGTTTCCGACAATGAGCGGAACTTTGATGGTCTTGCGGATTTGATCCCAAGGCAAAGCGGGCTTGGTTGACGAGATGAAGCGGACGGTAGTGACTGTTGACTGAATTACAGCTACATCGGCGCCCTCTTCCAAAGCGATGGGCAGGAGTTCCAAAGCCTTTGCTGGTGTCGCAGCCACTCCCAACCGTGCCCCTGCTTGCTTGACCTCACGAACCCTTTTGCGGATCAACTCAGGCTTGATAGGTTCTCGGTAAACTTCTTGCAGGACTTGAACCGCTTCTTCTTTTGATGCGCTGACAATCCGTTCAATGACAGGGTTGGGGTCTTCATAGCGGACATGGAGTCCTTCCAAGTTCAAAACTGCCAACCCGCCCAAGCGGGACATTTCAATGGCGACTTTCGTGTCAACGGCTGCATCCATCGCCGATGCAAGGACAGGGATTGAAAGTGTCAAGTCGCCGATTTTCAATGAGACATCAACATCGTCAGGGTCAACAGCAACGGGTGCAGGCACGAGAGCAATTTCATCCAACCCATAAGCCCGTCGGGCTTTCCGACCAATTCCGATTTCTGTCTCCAAAGCCCATCCCTCCTGCGAATTTTTGGTGACTTCTTTTTGCCGCTAATTTTATCGCAGGCACAAGAAGGGTTAACCTTCCTTCAACCCCCACGCCCTCAGGACTTCTCCCTGTTGATTGGCGACAAGGAAGGGAAGGAGCAGCCAGGCAGGAAGTCCCAAGAGCAATCTCATGAAGCGGGCAGGCAAGTTTTTGCGCGGAAGCCATTTCGTTGTCAGGACAAAAGGCTTGAAATGAGCGCTGGAAATTTTGACCCTTTGAAACCCAACTTGCTCCATGAGGTGCTTCAAGGTCTCCGGTGTGAAGTGATGGAGATGCCGGGGCAAGTCCCAACTGTCCCAAAGCGGTCCGTAAACTTGCCTTCCCAGAGACTCAGCATTAGGCACCTCCAAAGCGACCCAACCGTTCTCCCTCAAAACCCGATACACCTCAGAAAGCGCTTGCCGAGGGGATGGAAGATGTTCCAAGACATGGCGCAAAACGACCAAGCGAAAAGTGTTTGACTTGAAGGGCAGCGACACACTGTCAGAACAAAGGACTGGTATGCCCCAAGTTTGACGAGCGACCGAACAAGCGTTCAGGCTAATGTCAAGCCCCACGACTTGCCAACCCATCTCTTGAGCCAACGCGCAAAGCCATCCCGTCCCGCAGCCTATCTCAAGGAAAAGCCCCCTTCCGTTCCCCAACCACTTAGGAACAATTCGGCGGAAACGCCATGTTGCAACCGTTGAAAACACTCTTCCAGCAAGGGGAAAGTTCCTGCCGAGTTTCATCAGGCGCAAATCTCTTTCGGTATGTCGGATGCGATGGCATTCGGCAGAATGAGCGCTGTAATTTTCAGGGTAGAAAGTTGACAGGAATTCGTTGGTGGGTCGTGGGTTCGTTTGAAGGTGTCCACAACATCGGCATTTCGTTACTCCAAACTCTCCGGGCAATTTGTGGCGTCGGTCGGAGCCAAGGAACAACAATTCCCAATCTTCTCCCCCGCATAATTCGCAAGGTGCCCATTCAACTTGCAGTTTCAAGGAGTGTCACCTCGTCACTTATACGCCTTCATCCATTCGCTTGGCTGGCGTAATCCCTTTTGGAGTTCCAGCAAGCACGCTTGTTTTGCGACGATGTAAAAAGCCCTCTCAGCGCAAGCGAAAAAGCCAGCCCAACCGTCCAGAAATCCGCCTTTAAGGATGAACCTGCGAAAGAACTTCCAAAAAGCACCTGCGACCTCAAGACCACTGAAGCGTTTTCCATGCAGAAAATCCCACTCAGCCTCAATCCTCGCCCTCTTGATGTTCCTAACCAACCATTCAGCGAAATCTTCTGCAGTGTAGTGCCATAAAGGTGCGTTGATTTTGCCCACAGGACCTTCAGCAACCGCTTTTCGGTGTATAGGTCGGGGGTCATGGCGAACATGACCTCGCTTGAAAAGCCTCAACTCGTAGTGTGGGTAAAATCCGCCATGCTTAAGCCATCGCCCCAAAACTAAGTCAACCCTTAGCACTTTGTAGGCAACGCAGTCAGACGGATTTGACAGAACTTTTTGCACCTCCCGCGCAAGTTCTGGCGAGACTTCCTCGTCAGCATCAACCATCAAAACCCATTCGCCTTCAATTTGCGAGATGGCAAAATCCGCTTGCCTTCCCGCTCCCTCCCACGGGTGGATGATCACTCGGGCACCAAATTTTTTGGCAATCTCGGGCGTCCCATCAGTGCTTTCGGCATCCACGACGACAATCTCGTCCACCCATTGAACGCTCTTCAGACATCGCTCAATGTTTTTGGCTTCATTGCGGGTAAGTATGACCGCTGAAATACGCACCTTCATCAGCCACCCTTTGAACTGACCAATCGTCGGTATATGTCCTCAACCACTGAAGCGAGGTGGGACACTGTGCATCGGGAGAGCACAAAGTTGCGATGGTTTGTGGCAAGCCTTCGCGCCAAATCTTTGTCTCCGAGCAATGCCTCAATTTTCCCCACCAAGTCCTTTGGGTCTCCCGGTTGGAACAATAATCCCGTTTCACCGTCCTTAATGTATTCGGGAATGCCGCCTGCCCTTGAAGCAACGACTGGTAAGCCAGCCAAACCTGCTTCCAAAAGGACGACAGGAGCAGCGTCGCGGACTGAAGGAAGGACAAAAATGTCCATCGCCGACATCAACGCAGTGGCATCAAAGCGATAACCTGCAAATTTCGTTTTGGCTGATACACCCAACCGTTCCGCCAATTGCTCTAACCTTGCCCGCTCAGGACCATCGCCGATGATGAGCAAATAGGACGGAAAGTTTCGGTTCAGAATTTGGAAGGCTTCAAGCAAAGTGTCCACGCGCTTGCGCGGAACGAGAAAACTGACAGTTCCAATGACCATCAATCCGTCTTCAGGAACTCCCAAAACGGCTCTTGCATGTTGACGCTCGTAAAGGACATGTTCGTTTGGGTCTACAGCGACATGGACGATGTGGATTTTTCCTGCATCAACGCCTCCGTCTTGAAGAACTTGAGCCACCCGTTGGGAGACCGTGATGACGGCATCGTAGCCGTGTTGATATTTCCATCGCTGCCAAGGATTTCGGATAGGATTGTCAAGCCATCGCCACAAAATTCTCAAAGGAACTCCGGCAAGTTTTGCTGCTAACCCTGCAGGCAAGTGGGCACGAGAGCAATGGATAACGGCGACGGAAGGGCAAATTTGCGAAAAGAGCCTAAGGTAATTTGCCAAAGCGATGGGGTCAACTTCAAAACGAACTTTCACACCCGCAGTTGGGATGCTGCTTTCTACGCACCGCCTGAAAAGTGGCGAATTCGGACGGGCGACAACCCAACTGTCAATGCCTTTTCGCCTTTCCTCACGGCTCAACAACCAAATCTGCTTCTGGCTGCCGCGCCAATATTTGCCACTGTCAACATGCAAAACCCGCACTTTTGCTCCCCACCTAAGGCACATCTCGCAAGGGTTTAGAGTGAAGTTGTTGTAACTCGGTTGTAAACTTGGACCACTCGTTCAGGCAGTCGTCGGACATCGTGGTTTTCCTGAGCCCACTTTTGTGCTTGCTTGCCGAGTTTTGTGCGCAAACCTTCATCTTGACGCAACTTCAAAATTGCTTCTGCCAGAGCCTTGTGGTCGTTTGGCGGGACAAGCAACCCAGTTTCCCCGTCTCTCACGACTTCTGGTATGCCGCCGACAGGAGTGGCGATGATGGGCAAACCCGCTGCCATCGCTTCCAATACTGCCACTGACACGCCTTCAGGGAAGTAGGTAGGCACATGGACAAAAACATCTGCCGTCCATAGGACAGGTCGGATATCATTTTGAAAGCCGACAAAGTGAACAAAGTCCCCAATCCTCAGTTCACAAGCAAGTTGCTGAAGTTTCTTCCATTCTGGACCGTTTCCAGCCAAAATGGCTACAGGGCGGTCATCAGGGGATAATTGTGAGATAGCCTTAAGCAGAACTTCATGCCCCTTCCCGGGAGCCATCCTGCCAGTAGATGTCACGACGAACTCACTTTCTTCAACTCCCCACCATTTTCGGCATTCCAAACGGGCATCCCTGTTGGGTGGGGCGAACTTTTCCGTGTGTATTGCGCTTTGAATCAAGAAAACCCGCTCCTCAGGCATACCCGCCTTATAGGCATGAATTTTTGCTGCCTCCGATATGGCTATGACTGCATTGGCGAGAAGTCTGACAGGCAACCTAATAGGTGCTGCCACGCGCCAATGAAGGACAGTGGGCAATTTCATGCAACGGGCGATTAACAATGTCGGCAAAGCACCCTTTCGGCTGTGGACATGAACCAGCAATTTGTGACCGAGGGACTCTTGCCTCTCCTTGAAAACCTTCAGCCACTGGGCAAACTTCCGCCAAGTGAACAAATCGTGTTCGCCCCGCAGGTTGAAAGTCTTCAGCGCCACTTTCCCCTGCAATCGCTCCGCAAGCATTGACCCCTCTTGGCACACGAGACAGCCTCTGACGCCTTGTTGAGCCAACCCTTCCAGCAACAACGCAACTTGCTGCGTCCCTCCAGACCAATGTCTCCCCCATTCGGTGTGAACCACAACGAACTCCTCGGACATACTTGGGTCTTGTGACCTCCCCCATTGCCAGCATGTTCAACGGGCATCAAAATTTTAGCGACCGCATGCTTTGAAAAGAAAGCCGTTCCAAGTCAACCCGACTTGATTGGGGGTGGGGAAAGTGAGATTGCGTTTCACTTCCTTGACAGTTGTGGCGCTTTTCGTAGCCACAATTTCAGCGGCTCAAGTTCCTGTTGCTTTCGTCGGCGTCGTTGACGAAAGCGGCTACGGTGGAGCGGTGTTCAAAAGTCAGGTCGCTGAAAGTTTGCTGTCGGCGTTGAAAACCGTCCGAGTTTTCAATGTCCGCGATGTGAGGGAGAAATTCCCACTTCCCGCAGATTATCAAACCATTGCTGAGTTCGCAAGCGAATTGAAGTTGCCAGCCGCCCTTCAAGCCGTCGTCAAACAAGTGACAGTCAAAAAGCCGAAGCGTGACCCACAAGTGACGGTTGCATTGGAAGCCACGCTCATTCCAACAAAAATGCCCCAATTGGTCTTCAAAGCCTTTGCTGTAGGCAAGGGGAACAATCCAGCAGAGGGTCGGGCAGTCTCTGAGGCAATAGCAGCGGCTGCTTTTGAGGTCGCAAAGCAACTGGGCATTATCACTTCATTGCGGGGTCAAGTTTTGCTCCCACCTGCCTACGCAATTTTGCCTGCAACTCACTACAAAGACCGAGACCGACTCTACGACCGCACTGTCCGCATCAGTTTGGACATGACAAGCGGGCTTAAGGTTGGCTCCGAGGTTGCGATTTTGAAGAGGGGAGAACTTGTAGCGAAGGGGCAGGTTGTTGAGGTTGACATTGGTAGCAGTTTAGTGGCACTGACAGATGTCAAGCCCGGAACGCAAATCCGAACTGGCGACGAAGTTGTCGTCACCTTTATGCCCCAATTCCCTGCCAAGTTGCCGTTGCCTTTGCAAAAAGAGCGAGAATACAAACGGGTTGAACACGACTTCGCATGGGCACTTGCCATTGCCGGGGCAGCAATAGGGTTGGTCGCAGAATAAAAAACTTCGCAAAAGGCTAAAGCCGTTGTCGCTTGATCTTGACCAGAGCAATTGTCAAGTATCAGCCCGAAGTTGAGGCGACTTTCTGGCAAGGTGACCTTGGTCGGGTTGGATGGTTGCGGCAAGATGCACTTGACTTGAGTTGTAGTTTGGTCGGCAGATGCTGGACACCTGCCAAGGCTCTTTCTGGTTCTTGCCGCTGCAAAGTGGCGCTTAAGTCTGTCGCCTATTTCCGAAGGAATTTCAAGCGGGACTTGGCTCCAATCGGCAACCCCGTCTTTCTGCTACTCGCCGAAATTAAAGACGAACGAAACGCCCACCAGTTAGAACATCCCTCACAAACGCTACCCAAACCAGCGTGGCTTTGTAACCTCGCATCGTCCCTTTCGCTCTTTATGCAGTGGCAGTGAAAGAACGACGAAGTGACCTAACGATGACGGAGGTGACATTCGATGGTGACTGCCGAGAAGACAACCATCACATCCGCTGAGTTGAAGCGGATGATTGATACGGGCGAAGAGTTCACTTTGTTGGATGTCCGCAACGATGACGAGTTTGCCCGCTGGCGCATTGAAGGGCGACACACTCCGCCCACTGTCCATATCCCTTACTTCGTCGCTGTTGAAGACCCCGATGGGTTCCTGTCGCAGGTGGAGCGAGAAGTCCCGAAGGAGAAACCGGTTGTCGCTGTCTGCGCCAAGGGTGATTCTTCGGCTTGGGTTGCAGAAGAGTTCCTGCGCCCTCGTGGCTATCGGGTCGTCAACTTGGAAGGCGGAATGATTGCTTGGGGTAGTTACTATGATGCCCACGAAGTGCCCGAAAGCGCCGATGATGTGGTGCGTGTCATCCAGTTGGAGCGGACGGCTCGCGGTTGCCTGCACTACATCGTCAATTACGACGGCGACAAAGCCATTGTCATTGACCCGCCCCGACACTTTGAGCGGGTTTTGGAGATAACGCAACAAAACGGTTGGCGCATCACCCATATCTTTGACACTCACGCTCACGCCGACCACATCAGCGGTGGTCCGCAATTGAGCAAAATCACTGGTGCTCCCTACTACCTGCACCCTTACGACGCCATCCATCCCATTGATGTTTTGCCAGCCACCATTGACTTTGAGTGGCTCAAAGACGGGATGACTTTCAAGTTGGGCGAAGCAACGCTGAAGGTTCTGCACATTCCGGGTCACACGCTGGGAAATATCGCCTACCTGCTGGAAGGCAAGCGACGCTACTTGTTCACGGGCGACAGCATCTTCATCGTCAGTATCGCCCGACCCGACTTGGGCGGTCGCGGGGAAACTTGGTCGCCCATGTGGTATGACACCCTGACGAAAAAGTTGCTGACTTTGCCCGACGATGTGCTGGTGTTACCCGGGCACTTTAGCCAACACAAGGAAGCACGCGCCGATGGCGTCTTCGCAGCGACTTTGGGCGAACTCAAAGAGACCAACGAAGACTTGCGGCGAGCGATGACTGGCAGCAAGGACGAATTCGTGGCATGGATGCTCGCCAATCTGCCTGAGTTCCCGCCTCAATATGTTGACATCAAGAGAGTGAACGCGGGCTTGTTGCAACCTGACGAAGAGAAAGCCAACGAGTTGGAGTTGGGCAAGAACATTTGCGCATTGGCGACGGCTTACAAGTGAACCCCATCGCCCGCACTGTCTGGCGCTTCGCCTTGGGGCGCCTTTTTCGGCGCCCTGAGGCGTTTTCTTACGAAGCAAAATCGTGACGAGCGAGGAGGTGTTTCATCCGATGACAACGACCCAACGCTCTCCCATCACATATGCTTTGTTTGGTGTTGACCGATGGCAGCAAATTCCTTCCCTTCTTCCCGGCGTCTTGTTGAGCGCGGTGTTGATGGGTTTAGCGATCCCGTTGGCAGACGCTACGGGGCGAGCCCTCTTGCGCCTCCAAGGCATTGACCCAACGGGCAAAGCCAGCCCCATTTCAGGGGTGTTGATGGCTATTGTTTTGGGCATGCTTTTGGCAACCGTCGTGCGACTGCCTGATTGGGTGAAGCCCGGCATCCAGTTTAGCATGACCAAACTCTTGAGGCTGGGCATCATTTTCGTCGGCATAAAGTTGAGCGTGTTGGATGTCTTGAAACTGGGGGCGTGGGGCATTCCCGTTGTGGCGATAGCCATCGCCTCAGGGATGTTGTTCGTCCGATGGGTCAACCGAATGCTGAATCTTTCCGATCGCTTGGGGACTTTGCTGGCAGCAGGCACCAGCATTTGCGGTGTCACGGCGATTGTCTCCACTGCCCCTGCTATCAAAGCCGAGGAGCGGGAAGTCGCTTACGCCGTCGCTAATGTCACCCTCTTTGGCTTGCTGGGCATGTTTCTCTACCCTTACTTGTCGCATGCCTTGTTGAAGACTTCGGAGCAAATCGGGCTGTTTTTGGGGACTGCTATCCATGAGACTTCGCAAGTGGTCGGTGCTGCGCTGACTTACAAGGAAGTCTTCAACGATGAGACGGTGCTGAAAGCGGCGACGGTGACCAAACTGACCCGCAACCTCTTCTTAGCCGTCGTCGTTCCGATGCTGGCTTTCCTTTACCTGAAGCAGCAGAGCCGTCAAGAAGGCGGGGTCAAAGTTGATTTCGCGAAGTTGTTGCCTGCCTTCGTTTTGGGCTTCATAGCGATGGCGGTCTTGCGTTCCGTCGGCGATGCAACTTTGCAAAACAGTGGTGCGGCATTGTGGCTTTTGACAGCGGAGCAATGGGAAGGCATCACAAAAAGCATCGGCGAATTTTTGGGCTCACGCATCTTGCTGGGCACCGCAATGGCAGCAGTTGGGCTGAACACCCATCCGTCAGTTTTCAAGGGTGTCGGCGCTAAGCCTTTCATCGTCGGCTTTGCGGGGGCGCTTTTCGTCGGTCTTGTCGGTTTCCTGTTGGCAGCCACCATCGGTCAGTTCGTCCGATTGTAGCGGGAGACTTAGCCCTTCAACCAATAGGAAACCCAAGCCACATCGGTTGACTACCGCAGCGGCTTTTGGGCACTCGGGGCAAAGTTGGTTCACCTAACCCCGCAATTGCAAGCCAGCCCATAATAAACTGGGAGGTGAAAGGTCGTGAGCAAAACGATGGTTTTGATCGGGACGATAGTGCTCACTATCTTCGTGGCAATAGGGATGCGTTCGTTGGGGCAAGCAAATGCTCCAGAACCGCCCGCCTTTGCGTCCGACGCTCAACGCCATGCATGGGTCATGAACACTCTTTTGCCTTGGATGGAGCAGTTTCGGGAGCGCTACCACAATGTCCCCCGCAGCGACGGGGAGTTTTTGCGTTGGCTCATTATCGCCACCAAGCGCCGACGGGCGTTGGAGATAGGCACTGCCAACGGTTACTCCGCCATCTGGCTGGGCTTGGGTTTGGAAGTGACGAAGGGGCGGTTGACGACAGTGGAGATAAAGCCCGACTTGGTGCGGGAAGCGAAGGCGAACTTGAAGCGGGCGGGATTGCTGGAGCGGGTCGTGACCGTCGTGGAAGGTGATGCCCTCAAGGTTGTCCCCCAATTGCCTGACAAGTTTGATTTCGCCTTCATAGACATCGGTCCCCGTGCCCTTCCTTTCGTGGAAGCGGTGCTGCCCAAATTGACTGACGATGCCATCATCGCTGTCCATCGCCCACCCTTTGAGGGGGCGTTGAGTGATTACTTGGCAGCAATGCGAAAGCGCCCTGAGTGGCTGACGACCATCGTCCAAACGGGTGCTCCCACCGCCATCGTCTTGAGCGTGCGAGTGCCTAAACGGTAGCCACGACAAGGTTGTAACCTCGGCGACGATTTCGCCCTCATTGACGATGGCGCTCAAAAAACCTGACGGAGGTGACCAACAATGGCATTGCCTTTTGATAAGGAACTGGATGTGCGAGGTGCAAAGTGCCCTATCCCTGTCGTGAAGGCTCGTCAGGCAGTCAATGAGTTGCAAGTCGGTCAAGTCCTTCGTGTTCTGGCGACTGACCCAGGTTCGGTCAACGACTTCAAGGGTTGGGCTCAAGTCGCCAAAAACATACAACTCGTCGCTCAAGAGACGGAAACGATAGAAGGTCAAACGGTCTATGTGCACTATGTCAAGCGCACGGCGTAACAGTGAGGACAAAGACGCAAAGGCGTTGCAATGGCGGAGATGGCGAGGCGGGGCGAAACAATTCCTGACCCGTCCAAAATGCTCATCGGGAGCGTGGGTGTGACGCAGTGAAGTTACCTTGAGATGCATCGGTGACCAGAAGCATTCATCGGTGCTCAACTCAAAGGAGGTGTCTTGCGAAAGATGCGAAGGACGGTGAGGCAAAGTGTGATTGGGGCAATGCTGTTGACCGTTGCGCTCTCTGCAGTTGCTGTCGCTCAACCTTTGTTGGACAAGCCAAGTTTGGTGACGACGGATTGGTTGGCTCAACACCTTAACGACCCAAGAGTGCGCATCATAGACGCTCGCTCCAGTTTGCGCGATTACCTGCAAGGTCACATACCCAACGCCATCTATCTGAACACCGAAACCCTTCGGATTTCGCAAGGCGGGGTGCCTGCTCGGTTGCTGCCACCAGAACGATTAGCGGAAATCTTCGGTGCTATCGGCATCGGCAACGCCCACACCGTCGTCGTTTACTCCAGCGCTAAAGATGCCTTCGCCCACGCAACTTACATCGCCTTCGTCTTGGAACTTTTGGGGCACCGTGCCGTCGGCGTTTTGGACGGCGGCTTTGAGAAATGGCAAGCGGAAGGGCGCCCTGTCAGCGGTGAGTTTCCGAAGGTGAAGCCAACGCGCTTTATAGCGAGGGTTAACCCTTCGCTGCGAGCGGACTGGTTGACAGTTTGGCGTGCCGTCCAAAAAGGTGAGGCTCAAATCCTTGATGCTCGCGACCCCAAAACTTTCTCCGCAGGTCACATCCCTTCAGCCCGCAACGCTTTTTTGCAGGAAAACTTGCAAGGCGAGCAGGTGCTGACTTGGCGTGACAAAGAAGCGCTAAGGGCACGACTGAAAGAGTTAGGCATTGACCCAACCAAACCTATCGTCACCTATTGCAACAGTGGGCGGGAAGCCAGCCAACTTTGGTTCACCTTGCGCCATGTCCTCAACATCCCCCAAGTCGCTGTCTACGATGGCTCTTGGATTGACTGGACAGCACGCAAGATGCCGAAGGAGTGAGGTTTTGTAACTTCGCACTATCCCTCTCGCTCTTTTTCTGATGGGACAGAAACTTGACCCAAGCGAGGTGACTGAAGATGAAGCCGACATGGTGGAAAGCCCGTGACCCCGAAGAACCCATTATCCCTTGGTGGCTGGCTGGTATGGTCATTGGTTTGCTGCTGACTTTAGCCGTCGCTGTCGTTGCTCCCCTTGGCATGTCCAGCGAATTCGCTTACATGGGCGGACGGCTCGTTAGCCTGTTCGTCCCACAAGCGGCGAACAACCCTTACTGGCAAGGCAAGTTGGGAATCGGTTGGGAAACGATGTTGGTGCTCGGCGCTTTTCTCGGCGGAGCATTGGCGGCGTGGCTCACCCGCAAACCTTCTCTGGAAGTCCCAAGCCTTTGGGCGCAACAGTTTGGTACCGACCGAGGCAAACGCTACCTTGTCGCTTTTGTCGGTGGGTTCATCATGCTGTTCGGTGCTCGCTTGGCAGGCGGTTGCACAAGCGGTCACATGATTTCGGGCATCAGCCAATTAGCCCTCAGTTCGTTCATCTTCGCCGTGACGATTTTCCTCACGGGCATGCTGACGGCGAAAGCCCTTTACGACTGGCGACGGGCGTAAAAAACGGTGACGCAACGGAGGTGAACAGCGATGGACATCAAGACGCTCCTTTGGGGATTGCTTATCGGCATGGCGTTTGGGGCAACCCTGAGCCTCTCAGGCGCTGCCAGCCATAGGATGATTGTGAACGCTTTGCGGCTGAAAGATTTGCGATTGCTCAAAATCATCATGACCGCCCTTGCAGTTGGAACGCTGGGCGTCACTTTGTTGGACGCAGCAGGCATGGCGCACTTGAAGATCAAGCCAACCTATTTGCTCGGCGTGGCATTGGGTGGGGCATTGTTCGGGATTGGCTTTGCATTGGCTGGCTATTGTCCTGGCACTTGTGTCGTTGCGACAGCGGAACGAAAAAAGGATGCCTTCTTTGTCCTGTTGGGCGGTTTGTTGGGAGCAGCCACTTTCGGTTTGCTCTATCCAATCCTAAAGCCCGTGCTCATTGACCCCTTTAATTGGGGCGAGGTGCGAGTGCCGAACTTGTTGGGCATTTCCCCCTTGACTATGGCTGTTGTTCTTTCAGCACTACTGCTTGCTTTGGCATGGTTGCTCCCCGACCGTGTCGGTGAACGAACCTCAGAAGTCACTTCTTCCGAAGCGAAGGAAGCAGCGTAATGTCAATGGAGGTGCGGGCGATGGGGATGTTGACCCTTTCCGATGCCGAATTGGTGCGGCAGGCAAAGGCAGGGGACTTGTCCGCCTTTGAGGAACTCGTCAACCGCTACGAACGACGCATCTGGACGCTGGCGAAGCGGATGGTGCGTCATCAGGAAGATGCTGAAGATGTCACGCAGGAAACTTTCCTGACCGCTTTGGAGCACTTGGACGAATTGCGCGATGAAGAACGGTTCGGCGCTTGGCTGGTTCAAATTGCGACCCGCCATGCCATTCGGGTCTTGGAACAGCGCAATCGTTTGCCGACGCAGTCGTTGGACGAGTTGACCGAAGAGAAGGACGGGGACGAGGAAGGAACTATCCCGCACCCCGAATTCATCGCTGACTGGCGGGAAAATCCCGAAGAGTTGCTGATGCGGGCGGAAACGCGCCAGTTGATTGAGCAAGCCCTCAACGAGTTGCCTGAAAAGTATCGCCTCGTCTTTTTGCTGCGGGATGTGGAAGGGCTATCGGTGAAGGAGATGGCGGAAGTCTTAGGCATTAGCGAAGCCAATGTCAAGGTTCGCCTTTTAAGGGCGAGGCTGCAACTGAGGGAGAAGTTGACCCGCTACTTTGGCGATGAGGCGAAACGCCTGATGCTTCATCATCACGACGAACCCATCCCTTGGGCAGGTGAGGAGCGATGAAGTGCGAAGATTTGCTCAAAATCCTGAGCGACTACATTGACGGCGAACTTGACCCAAAATTGTGCGAGGGCTTTGAACGGCACTTGACAGAGTGTGACCCCTGCCAAGTCGTGGTGGACACCGTCCGCAAAACCATCACCCTGTATCGCAACGGTGAACCTTTTGAACTGCCTCTGGAGTTTAGGGAACGGTTGCACCGAACCTTGCGGGAACGGTGGAAACAAAAACACGGCATTGACCGACCGTGACCGCTTTGTAACCTGAGAGCCTTTACAACGCTCATTAGCAAACGGAGGTGACCGACGATGGCGATGACCGAAACTCGCCCGACCACGCTGCAAGAAGCCGTCACAGCGGAACGGCTGAGCGCGTTGGAAGAACGCATTGCTCAATTAGAAGCGCAAATGCAGCAAGTGCGGGAAGAATTACCCGAAAACCGAGTCAGCATTATCGTCTTCAGCGGCGATTTAGATAAGGTGCTGCCTGCCTTCATCATTGCGACGGGGGCAGCGGCGATGGGGATGCAAGTCAGCCTCTTTTTCACCTTCTGGGGCTTGAACGCCCTCAAGAAGCGGCGTGACCTTTCGGGCAAGGGCTTTCTGGAAAAACTCTTCGCCCTGATGACGCCCGTCGGGACGGAAGGTTTGGGCGTCAGCAAGATGAACTTCTTCGGCATCGGGGCGAAACTGCTGCGGACGCTGATGAAGCGAAAGCAGGTGGCGTCCCTTGAAGAGTTGGCGCAAATGGCGCAGGACATGGGCGTCAAAATCATCGCTTGCCAGATGAGCATGGATGTTTTGGGCATCACCAAAGATGAGTTGTGGGACGGCATAGAAGTCGGCGGTGTCGCCGCCTTCCTCGCCGACGCCACAAAAAGCAAAATCACCCTGTTCATTTGAAGGCACTGACCCCGCACCACAAGCAATGCAAGAAAAGGGGCGTTAAGTTTAGGGGCAAGGGTGTAGGGTTCACGGAGAAAAGCAGGCTGATAAAACCAACTCGTTTTTGCCCGTCGGCTTGCAACAATCATGCTGGCAGTTTTAGCGCTCTGGTTTTCCCCACCACTCACACCCAAGCCCTTGCGCCCCCTTCTAACTCAGAAAGCCCACCAAACCCTTATCCCCTAACTTGCCTTTCTTCCAACGGTCAACGCCTCAATCTCCGCTTGCCAAGATTTTGCTTTGAACTTTGAGCGAGCACAAAGGTTGGGCTAAGTTCCGAACCTGTTTTGCTGTCAAGTAGACAAATCTTCCACAGCAACTCGCCGTCGGGGAGATGAAGCCAAAAGTCGGGGATGTTAAAATTTGGGCGAAGGGTGAAAAGTCAGATGCTTTTGCCTGAGAGTAAGAGCGAGTTTCGCTTTCGGTGCGATTTGTATGACGACCCGTTCACGCCAACTTTCAGTCTCAACGAGGTAGCCGACTACTTGAGAACCAAACTGCCCACCGTCCAAATCTTCACGCACGGGGAATTGGTCACCGAGAAACTTTCAAAGGCGCAAGGAGACGAGCGGGAGGCTCTACTTCAGCGACTTGCAATCGGTTTCGCTAAAGCGAGGATTCACGACCCATTCAAGCCTGTGGAGGAACGAGAACCCCTCTACGGTGAAATAGCCTACGAACGGAGAAGGTTGACGACAAGGGGTGAAGCGAAGGGAGTGATCTACGATGGCTTCATGGTTCAAGAGTTGTTGGCGAGTTTGTTTGCCCGTGAAGAGTTGAACCGCTGGAGTTTACCACTGGTTTTCACCAACCAACTGCTTGCCACATTTGACGAAAGCGACCACCGCTACCACTTGCGGACGGTGATTTTGGGTTACCCCGCTATCGTCTCCACGACAGGCTTAGTTGAAGCGCCTGCAAAACCGCGTGAGTTTTACCTTGCCCGCGAACAATTTCGGGCGATGGGCTTAGACGCCATTTCGCCAGTTCTCGCCGCTGAGTTGCGTGACCGTTGCTTGCTCCCCAACGATGAAAGGTTGACGGAAGTCGCCAAAGGCTATGCACTTCAAGCGGTGTTTTACGCTCTGTTTGGTGAAGCCTTTTGCAACGACAAAGATTGCCGGCTTTACAATGCCCATTGGCAAGAGGAGATGCTTCACGCACAACTTAACGGCGCTTACGACCTTTGCCCCCGCCATGAAGCCTTATTGGCAGCGATTAGCGAATGGCAAGTAGCGAATGGTTAAACGACAACAAAAGAAAAAGGTGGCAAAGTGAAGTGAAAAGAGGTGCCTACTACTCGCCACTGGCTACTCACCACTCACTGCAGTTGCGTGACAGATTATTGGGCGGAGGTGACAGGCGTGACTTTGAAGGAACGAATTGAGCGGTTTGAAGTGCCTGAGAACATGGTGGCGATTTGGGGTTTAGGGCAAACGGGTGTCGTGCTCAAAGGCGGTGGCTACATCGTTTACATTGACCCCTACCTGACGGGCGAGGGTAGGAGGGCTGTGCCGATTTTGATTCGCCCTGAAGAAGTCACTCACGCCGATTTTGTGTTTCACACCCACATTCACATTGACCACCTTGACCCGCAAACGGTGCGCGGAATCGCAAAGGCTTCGCCCAAAGCGAAATTCATCGCCCCACTGAATTGCCACAAGGTTTTGAGGGAATGTGGCGTTGAAGAGGAGCGGATAATCCACCCACCCGTCGGTCAGATTTTTGACTTCGGTGCGCTGAAGTTTTACGCAATTCCGTCAGCCCATTACGGCTTTGACTTCGTTGAAGGCAAGCAGGAATTTCCGTCCTACTTGGGCTATTGCATCACGCTCAACGGCGTGAAGATTTACCACTCGGGCGACACAATTTTGCACGACGATTTGGAACGGCTTCTCAGGGAGTTTGCTCCCGACATCGCTTTTCTGCCCATCAACGGTCGCGACTACTACCGTGAGAAGCGAAACATCATCGGCAACTTAACATTTTGGGAGGCTGCACAACTGGCGGTCAATGTGGGCGTGAAATTGGTCATCCCGACTCACTGGGACATGTTTCCCCACAACAGCGAAAACTTTGCTCGGTTCGCCGATTGGCTCTACCACAACGCCCGCGACCAACACTTCCATGTCCTTCACGCCGGTGAGTTGTTCATCTATGCCCGTGAGGGGTGAGGTTAACTTCCGTCCCAGTTTTCGCCATACTTTGGTGCATGGTGATGAGATATGGCTCGGACTTTCTCGGTTGAGGTTTTGACGCCAGAACGGGTTTTGTTCTCTTCAGACCAAGTTGTGTCGTTAACTGTGCCGGCATGGGAAGGGAGTTTGGGCATAATGGCTTTCCATGCCCCATTAGTGGCGGCTCTAAGAACTGGCGTCATCACCATCAAACTTGCTAACGGCGATGAGGAACGAATTGCAACGACAGGGGGCTTCATGGAAGTCGCAGATAACAGGGCTGTGATTTTGTGCGACATTGCCGAACTTGACCACGAAATTGATGTTGAGCGGGCACGGAGGGCTCTTCAGAGGGCACTTGATAGGCTACGCAACTTCCAAGACCCAACCATTGACCGCGAAAGAGCGCGAAGGGCAAAAGAACGAGCGATGGCGAGGCTGAAAGCAGCAGGTGCGATTTAGCGGGTGAGAATGAGGAATGGCTTTACGGTTTATCACCAGCCGGCAGAACGAAATCTATCGTTTCCTCAAAGCACTGACAGAACCCCATACTCGCAAAAAACATAGAGCCTTTTTGCTTGAAGGAGCAACTTTCGTCGCTGAAGCGTTGGAAGACGAAGCGTGGGCTGTTCTGACGGTTGCCTTGACACCTGAGTTTTCCGAAACCGAACGAGGTCAACGCATAATTTCGGAAGCGCAAAGAAAAAGAGTGCAAGTTGTTCTCATGGCTCCCGCTTTGCTTGAGGAAATTTCTGGCACGGAAACGCCGCAAGGTGTGATTGCAGCGGTCAGACAGCCACAAGCGGAAAGGCTTGAGAGGCTGAAAATCCCAACTGTCGCAACTGCTCTCTTGTTGGAAGGTCTGCAAGACCCAAGCAATGTCGGCGCTGTGATTCGGGTGGCAGATGCAGTTGGGGCATTGGCAGTTCTTTACACAAAAGGCACCGCTGACCCATATGCCCCCAAAGCAGTGAGGGCGAGTGCAGGCAGTCTCCTTCATATCCCGGTTGTGCCAGTTAACTCCGTAAGCGAAGCGGTAAATTGGCTGAGGGCAAACGAGTTTCAAATCGTTGGCACAGTGCCCGAAGGGGGAGAAAGCGTTTTTGAAGTGAAATTTGGCGACCGAGTTGCAGTTCTTATCGGCAACGAAGCGAGAGGGCTTTCAGAAGAGGCAAAGCGTTTGGTTGATTTGTCGGTCACAATACCGATGGTCGGCAAAGCAGAATCGTTGAATGTCGCTGTCGCTGCCGGAATCGTTCTTTACGAAATCCTGCGCCGTCGTTTGACCCAACCTGAGGGTTCAGCGCGATAAACTTCGGGTAACCGAAACCGCTACCATCAACTTCAAAAAATCACCGGGCAAGAAAGGCAGGAGCCCCATTTGCAATACTTGCTGCCAGCCCACGAAGAAAGCGAGCCAAGGCAACCCAAAGGCGTAAATGGTTGCGTTCCCGATGACAAAGGCTGTGACGATTGTGCTAAGTTTCCTATGCCAACCTCGCTCAAGCAGCCAGCCGACAAGGAATGCGGCAGGTATAAAGCCCAATATGTAGCCGCCAGTTGGACCGAACAGCGCTGTAATTCCACCTTTCCAACCAGCAAAAACAGGCAACCCAATCAAACCTTGAGCCACATAGGCAGCCACAACTGCTGTCCCGTATCGGCTTCCCAATAAAGCGCCAGCCAACAAAACTCCCAAAGTCTGTCCCGTGATCGGCACAGGCGTGAAAGGCAACGGGATGCGAACTTGAGCGCAAGCAATTAACAAAAGGTTGGCAACTCCGAGAACCAAGAGCCGTTCTGCAAGAGTTCGTTCCCTAACCCAAGCAGCCAAAGCAGTCATGTTTCGCCCCCCTTTGCGATATGGCTTTTTGATGAAAGCGCCGCTAAATTTTTGCACAGCCATCTCTCTAAAGCGCTACTGAGGCGTTCTCATCTTGCGACCTAAGGAACAAGGTTGGGGGCTTTCGCCCTCAAAATTTTTGCCGACTAAAATCAGCGCTCGGTCTTTTTGCCGTCAAACACAAAGGCTAAGGTGTGTAGCATGCCTGTTACGCAGAAAGGGGTTATCTGAAGTGGCGGAGACGGTTCGGATTTTGTTCATTGGTGACATCGTTGGTCGTCCCGGAAGAAATGCCGTTCAAAAATGGCTTCCATCGCTGCGAAAAGAACTTTGCTTGGATTTCGTTATCGCCAATGGCGAGAATGCGGCAGGTGGCATCGGGATCACCGAGGGAACAGCAAAGGAATTATTGAATGCGGGCGTTGACTGTTTGACGACTGGCAATCATGTTTGGAAGCAAAAAGAAGCGTTGCAGTTGCTCGCCAGAGGAAACCGAGTTTTGCGTCCAGCCAATTTCCCTCCAGAAGCGCCCGGCAGTGGCTGGATTGTTTTGCCGATTAAGGGCAAAAATGCTCACATTGCTGTCGTCAACATCATGGGGCAAGTGTTCATGAAGCCGATTCTGGATTGCCCGTTCAAAACCCTTGACATCGTTTTGGAGCAAATTCATCCAAAGACATCACTCATCGTCGTGGACTTCCACGCGGAAGCGACCAGCGAGAAACAGGCTTTTGCCTACTACGCCGATGGAAGGGTGACAGCCGTTGTCGGAACTCACACCCATGTCGCAACCGCCGACGAACGATTGATGCCTAAGGGCACAGCCTTCATCACCGATGTCGGCATGACTGGGGCAGTTGAAAGTATCATCGGAATGCGGGTCAATGAGGTGCTTTACCACTTCACCACGAAATTGCCGGCAAAATTTGAGGTGGCGACGGGCAAAGTCAAAATGTGCGCTGTTTTAATTGAAGCGGACGCCGAAACGGGGAAAGCCCTTTCAATTCAACGCATTGAGCGCGAAGGCGAAGTCGGATAAGGAGAAGCGGCGGGACCAGAAATGCGAGATGAACGAGAGGTTCTCTTGATTGTCAACCCTCAATCAGGTGGCGGGAGAGGACAAAAATGGGCTCCCCGACTTGAAGGGGAGTTGGAGCGGAACGGATGGAAAGTCAAGACTGTCCTGACCGAACAACGGGGAAGCGCAACAGAAGCGGTGATGGCGAGCGATGCCGATTTGATACTCGTTGCAGGCGGGGACGGAGTTTTTCACGACGCAATTAATGGTTTGTGGAAAAGCGGCAAATCTACCCCCATCGGGCTCATCCCCATTGGGACTGGCAATGTCTTTGCTGCCAACATGGGCATATCGCCCCATCCCATTGAGGCTCTTGAGCAATTGCTTAACGGGCAAGTCCGACGGCTTGATGTGGGCGAAGCGCATA